>Ga0180221_1000216_pt1 | contig 65120 bp, 57 predicted proteins | sample eDN5th37CKraftMG_FD_151339 | JGI IMG/M metagenome (GOLD analysis project Ga0180221, IMG submission 151339) | Enriched Miracle-Growth compost microbial communities from Emeryville, California, USA - eDNA 5th pass 37_C Kraft MG (version 2) (version 2) ... | reverse complement strand
CCAGTTCGTTCTTCTTGATCTTGCCGGTGGCGGTCATCGGCAGGCTTGCGACCACGCGGACCTCCGGCACCTTGTAGACGGCCATGGCCTCGCGGCACCAGGCGAGCAGGCTCTCGGCGCTTTCGCTGGCGCCCGGCTTGAGCACCACGAAGGCCACCGGCTGCTGGCCGCGGCGCTCGTCGGGGCGGGCCAGCACCGCGCTGGCGAGGATCGCCGGGTGCTGGCCGAGCAGCGCCTCCAGCTCGCTGGGGAACACGCTCATACCGTTCACCTTGATCATCTCCTTGCGCCGGCCGAGGTAGCGGATGAGGCCCAGTTCGGTGATCTGGCCGAGGTCGCCGGTGTGCAGCCAGCCGTCGCGCATCGCCTCGGCGCTGGCCTCGGGGCGGTTCCAGTAGCCCTTGAGCAGCGACGGGCTGCGGATGCACAGCTCGCCTTCCGCGCCCAGGGGCAGCAGCTCGCCGGTCTCGAAATCGCAGACCTTGAAGTCGGTGCCTGGCACCGGCAGGCCGACGAAGGTCGGCGCGCTGTTGAGGTCGAAATCGTCCTGCTGGAAGCCGACGATGAAGGTGTCGCAGGTGTGGGTCTCGGTCATGCCGAAGCTGGTTTCCACCAGCGTGGTGCCGGTCAGCTCGCGCCAGCGCCGGCGGTAGCTGGGTGTCAGCTTCTTGATGAAGGAGATGGCGCCCGACACCCGCAGCGAGGAGAAGTCGTATTCGCCGACCCTCGGGTGCTCCAGTACCTCGGCGGCGCTGTCGACCAGCAGGGTGCAGTGGCTGACGCGGTAGCGCTGCACGGCGGCCATGAAGGCCTCGGCGTCCCAGCGCGCCAGCAGCACCAGGCGGCAGCCGGCGAACACCGGGAACAGCAGGCCGCCGTTCTCCCCGGCGATCCAGAATTCCGGCAGGAAGTTCAGCAGTACGCTGTCCTGCTCCAGCCGGTTCGCCACCGACAGGTAGCTGGCGCAGGTGTAGAGCATGTCGCCGTGGGTATGCACGCAGCCCTTGGGCAGGCCGGTGGTGCCGCCGGTGTAGTTGAGCGCCGCCACCTCGTCGAGCCGCGCCTGGTGCTGCGGCACCGGCCCCCGGCAGGCCTCCAGGGCCGGGAGGAAGTCGATGAAGTCGTCCCCGGCCAGTTTCGGCGCCAGCAGCATGTCGGGTGGCGGCAGGCTCGGCGTGGCCGGGCACAGCTCGCTGAGGCTGGTGGCCAGCAGCCGGCGCAACGGCGTTTCACCGCGCACCTGGCGCACGATCGGCAGCAACTGATCGAAGCACAGCAGGGTTTCGGCGCCGCTGTCGTTGAGCTGGTAGCCCAGCTCCAGCGCCTTCGACAACGGGCTGGCCGGCACGTACACCGCCCCCGCGCGCAGGATGCCGTAGAAGGCGACGTGCAACTGCGGGCAGTTGGGCAGGAACACGGCGACGCGCTCGCCGGGGCGCACGCCCAGCTCGGCCAGCAACGCGGCGCAGCGGTCGGCCAGGCGGTCCAGCTCGGCCCAGGCCAGGCTGTGGCCATAGAAGTCCAGCGCGGGCGCCTCCGGCTTCAGGCGCGCCCAGGTGCGCAGGTATTCGCCAAGCGGCTGCTGCCCATGCGGGTAATGCGGCTCACGCGGCGTGCCGGCTGGCCAGGCGGCGGCCTGGAGGCGATGCAGCGCCTGGAGGTAACGGGCTTCGTTCATGGCGGGCACTCTTGTCGTTCTTGTTGCGCTGCATCTTAAAAAGCCGGGGGAAGCGAAAGAACTGACGCCTATTCATCGATATCCATGAACGCTATGCATGGTTGTGCCGGTAGGTATCGCTGCTAGGCTGGAGCGGCTGGTGATAGAGGGTGATCGGCATGAATCAAGCACATGAGTGGTCGACGCTCGGTCGTCTGGACCTGAACCTGTTCCGCGTCTTCGAGGTGGTCTACCGCGAACGCAACCTGACCCGCGCGGCGGACGTCCTGCACCTGAGCCAGTCGGCGGTCAGCCACGCCCTGGCGCGCCTGCGCGAGCAGATCGGCGACCCGCTGTTCGTCCGCCACGGCCGCGGCGTGGCGCCGACACCGCTGGCCGAACAGCTGGCGCCGGACATTCAGCATGCCCTCAACGGCCTGCGCCGCAGCGTGATCCGCCGCCAGGACTTCGACCCGCAGCGCGACCAGCGCACCTTCCACCTGAACATGCCCGAGCAACTGGAGCCGGTGGTGCTGCCGGGCATCCTCGACCACCTGCAACGCACCGCCCCGCAGGTCGGCGTGCGCAGCAGCAGCGTGCACTGGGCGGAACTGAAACAGGAACTGGCCGCCGGCCGCATCGACTTCGCCATCGAAATCGCCCGCCCCACCGACGCCACCCTGCGCCACCGCCAACTGTGGCGCGACGACCTGTGCGTAATGGCCGGCCCGGCCTTCACCGGCGAACTGACGGCGGAGCGCTACCTGGCCGCCGAACACGTCGCCGTCACCTCGCGACGCCGCGGCATCTGCATAGAAGACCTGGCGCTCGGCCAACTCGGCCTGACCCGCCAGGTCCGCCAGCATTGCCAACACTACCTGTCGGCCGCGCTGCTGGTGTCGCAAAGCGATTGCCTGCTGACCATGGCCAGACGCTACGCCGAACTGCTCAACCGCGGCCTGGGCAACCGCCTGCTGCCAATGCCCCTGGAACTGCCGCCGGTGACGCTGAACCTCTACTGGTCACGCCACGCCGATGGCGAGGCCGGGAACCAGTGGCTGCGCGGGCAGTTGATGGAGGTGGTGAAGCGGATGCGTTGAGGTCGGTGGCTACGCCTAAAGCCATTTCCCGCTGGCCAGCATGCTGCCGATCAGCGCCAGCCACAGCGTGGCCGGGACGTTGAGCAACTGCAGCCAATGAAGCGCCCTGGGGCCGCGGAACGACCAGAAGGACAAGGCTATCAAGGCCAGGGGAAGCAACTGCAGCCAGGCGAACAGTTGCCCATTCACCTCCCGGTGCCAACCGCCGAACCCGATGACGAGCGCGAGCGAAAACAGCAACAGCGCGCACGCACCATGGGCAGACGAAATCAGCCGCAAGGCCATCGGGGTGCCGGCAGGCGCGGTCTTGAAATACCAGTAGCTCGTCGAAAGCAGGATGAGGACGCAGAGCACTTCCATGGCCTTGCCTCGTGGCGGGGGAGGGATGGAACACAGTGTGTAATTACAGGCCCGGCAACAAAAAGCCCCCGACGAGGCGAGGGCTTCCGGAAGCGGCGCAGCGCTTACTGCAGCAGCACCAGGTCGATGCCTTCGGGCTTCAGCTTGAGCAGCAGCACGTCGTAGTAGAACGCCAGCGCACCGAAACCGACGCAGAACACCAGCATGCTCAAGGTGCCGCCAACCATGCCGTCGCGGTCGGCGATGGCGAACAGGCCGAAGATGAAGCCGAACAGGAACAGCCCGGAAAGGAGCTTGCAGACCAGCCGTACCAGGCCGCGGAAGGTGTAGAGCAGGTGGAACAGAACGGTTTTGATGGCGCGCATGGCGACCTCCGTGTCGTTGATGAAAGCGAGCGCCGAGTCCATCGGCTGAATGGGGGGGATTATGCCAGAGCTGGCGGCGGTGTCGCTGCCCCAGGCTGTGCCAGAAGGGAATACTCCCCCTTTTTCGCTTTCAAGCCGTGGTATTCACCCCGGTCCCGCTGGTGCTGCTGCCGGAGTCCGTCAGCGCCTCGGAGTACGCCGCATAGGCCGTCGCCACCGCAGCGCTGGCGGTCGCGACACGCGCCCGGGCGGCTTGCTCCTGAACCTGGCGAGCCTGCTTCTCCTCCTCCGTCTGGTTGCCGCCGCTCTGGCTGACCTTGGCAAGTTCCTGTTCGGCTTCCTGCAGTTCCTTTTGCGCCTGTTCCACAGCCTCCTTGAGTTTTTCCAGCGTGCTGTCCGAGGTGCTGCTGGAACTGCTGCCGCTTCCCCCAGCGCCACCGGCCCCGCCAGCATCTTGTGCCGAACCGCTTGCATGGGTTTGGGAGGTGCTCGTTGTACTGGAGGCGGTGCCGCTGTCGTCACTCGTCGACTCGGTGGCGGTGGATGAACTTGAGGTGGAAGTGAAGCGGAGATTCATGTTGCTGACGGACGAGATGCTGGACATCGGAAGGCTCCGGATCGAGATGGATACCCGGCATGGCGGCTTTCGTGGGGAAACCTTTAGTGGGGTTTGTTAGCGGTTTGGTATCAATCTGGATACTTCGTTCTGGAAAAGCATGGGAAGCGGAAAAAATCCCCATTTTTTCACACCTGCCGTGGAGGGGCTGACTTGGGCGACGACGTCTTTGCAGAAGGGGACAGCTTGCAGACTAAGGTGCGCGCTTTGTTGACCGAGTTGGATATGAGGTGCAGTTACTAGCAGCGGCGCAGTTCTGCCGCTGATGAGCTGCCGGGTGACCTGCACCCGGCGCCTCATACTAGACAACGTTAGCGACTTTCCGGCCTTCAATACTGATCGTGAGATTCGGCTGCCCTGCAACTGCCCCTTTCAAGTGCAGCGTGCCGTTCTCGTAATCAACATGACCTTTCGTATCGAGAGCGAAGTTATCGATGTTCACAACGGAGGTATTTCCGCCTCGCCATTTTGAAACGGTAAGCTGAGTGGCTACTTCGCCGGTTGCCGTCGGGATGATGCCTTGGTAGAGGAAATGCGGATCTCCACCATTGACGTGACCATCAGTAACAATCACCAAGCCTTCCCCGTGATCCCCGATGCTTGAGCGAAATTGAACGTGAAAGATTCCTTGCGACATTTTGTGGCTCCTTTATTGTTTGGCACCTATACATCATAGTCGACGGCACCGCCTTGGTTATGATGGCGCTCAATCAACAGGAGGTCGGCATGCTCAGAATCCACACCAATTGCAGTACACGCTTTCATCTAGAGTGCCTTGTCACTAAACAAGGGCAGGATGGGGTTTGAGGGCTCCACGTTGCTGCCAACATCCGAGATGTTCAAAGGGCTCCAGGCCGGCCGCAATGTGGCTCTGGTGCCCGCTGAGCCAAAAGAACGTCAGGAAGTAGAAGCCTTCGCGCTGCTCTCTGCCAATTCTCCGCAAGAAGAATGGAGGCCGATTGGCAAAAGGCTTGGCGCACTACCTTTAGATCGGCTCGATCAGTTGCTGTCCTAGGTTGCGGGCGTTGCCCTTCGCGTTGCTGATCCTGAACCAGATTTATTTTTTCTGCTTTGATCCTTGCAGTCCCGTGCGCCCCAAGACTCAAGCATCCTGCCCAAGCTCATCGCCATCCGGTCTTGTCTGCCCAACCTCAGGCGCTACCTGCCCACTCGCCAACCAAAGTGCGTACTGTGGATACAAACGCACCAGCGCTTCCACTTCCTGGGTGCTGATGCGGGTTCGCTTGTCGTAGCGGACCGTTCGCCAACGGGTGCCGCTGATCTCGGTGCGCTTCACCAGTTCGTCCAAGCCTGTCCTGTCGACAAGCGCTCTCACTCGGTCGTCTATCGAATCCATGTGAAATGGTATTTTACATTTGTAATATACAAATACCTCTGTGCCTTTTGTATATTACAAAAACGGGTGAGGTAAGCCTTCTGGGTTGAGGAGCCCGGCGCCGCTGAATCACGCCCGAATAGTGCAGCAAAAAGCCATGGAGATGGAAGAAAGCCCACAAGGGGGAGTGCTATGAGCCAACCAGACCTGAATCTCGACCTGTGCACCATCGAAGTCTTTGGTGGGATGTGTGTTTTGCCTGGCGAGGTGGTAGCCGAGTGGATCGAGGCTGGCGTGTTGCCGAGCCGGACTATCGCTGGCATTCGCTTGGTCGATTTGGGACGGCTGAACGCCGAACGCTTCAACGACAAGGTTTGCCGGCCAAGTGAAAGTGTTGATTAGCAAGCAGCGCTAATCGGCGTCTGTCAGGAAGTGGTGTGGAAGGAGGTTCTGATGGCCAGAAAGTTTTCTGAGCTCAAGGCCAAGATGTCGCAGCAAGCTCAGGCCCGCCTTGAGGCCAAAGCCAAGGCCCTGTTGGACGAAATGTCGTCGACGGACCAGCCAGAGCAAGAATCGCAGGCACAAAAAAGGCACTTGCGTGAGTCGCCAAGTGCCTGATCTGTCTGTTTGGTGGAGCCGGGGGGATTTGAACCCGTGCAGGCCCGGTCTCGTTGCTGGTCTTCTTTGGTCAACATCAGCTTTCTAGAGGACTCATCAGCTACTCGATGGCCAATGATGGAAATCGTCGGTGAGTGGGTTCGACACTTTTTCGACTTATCTACCAGATGGAAGGCAGATTAGCTTCTGAGTGACTTTCCCTATGGATGTTCACTGAGTGGGGGAGTGCTAAAATTGTTCTCTAAAGGAGGAGGCGTCGTATGTGCCGGCTGGCCAGCCGGGGGTGCTATAGTCGGCAAATTTGCCTTTGTAGTTAATTATCAGGAAGGTTAGTTTGTAGATTAGTTGTAGTACTTTGAAAATTTCATTTAGCCTGTTCTGGAACTCATCAGGCTTGAACTCAAGGCTCCCATGCGCGGCAGGATTTCTTAGCGACTTCCAAGCAGATATTTCGCCCTCGTTAATTGCTCCAATATCTTTAAGGAAGTACAGCTTATCAATGGCTCTGCTTGACTTCATCATTCCAAGCATTCCGTTGGCTCGGGAGACTAGTTTTTCTTCTGCTCCTGATTTCAAGATGGAGCTGATAATTTTTTCCAGCTCATTGACTTGATTCTCCGGCATTTTTCCGATCTGCTTAAATAGCTTGTTATTTGCCAGTGCTTCACAGGCTACACAAAGAATCAAGGCAATGGTGTCAATTCTTACTCCTTTCAATGAATAGAGATTTGCTAGTTGGCCAATTATTGAGTTTGAGTCTTTATTTAGTTCAATCTGGCAGGAATGGATATAAAAGCACTGCATAAGCTCAAAGAATTCGTTTGTGTTCTCGGCGTGTATCGGGGCTGAGATAAGCCCCTTGTTGGGGGATTCAATTTTTGAGAGTCTAATTTTTGTTGTGTCGTTGACTCTGATTACACTGGAGATTGGATGTATAAAGGTTGCGGTGCAGAATCGTAGGGTGTCGAGTACTCTGCTGGCATGCTTTTCTGTAAATGGAGAGGAGTCACTGCAGACTGCTTTGAATTTGAAAATGTCTCGGTCAGTTTTCTGCTTAATCTTCTCGTATTTTACGTTAAGGCCTGGAAGGTTTCCTAATGCAATGTCAAAAGAAACTGATCTTGATTTTTCCTTCCCTTGAGAGGTTTCCTGAATCATGCTGGAAATATTGCACGGTATTTTTAAGTCGTCTGCAATGTAGTAGATTGCATATTCGCTTGCGTGTTTGTAGGAGGCTAAGAGTTCCAGGCGATCGAATTTTGACGTTATAACCGTCGCGTTATCGAAGTGCTGGACTCGGATGCTGATCGAAGGGTGCTCCCAAATATAGCCTGCTACACTTTCGGCATGTAGGCTGTAGTAATGGTCATCTGGAATTATCTGGCCTGGACTTATGTTGTAAGAATTTGTTAGTTCGTCTAGTTGCTTTTCCAGGGCCGATTGCGTGGTGTGTACTGTGATTCTAAAGCTCCCGCCGTCTTGGGGGGTTAGATAGATGCTTCCTGGTGTTTCAAATATTGTAGGATTGTCTTTGGTGTTTTGAGTTAATCGAATTCTACTGCAGTCGATAATTAATGATCCGCTAAAAAAATCTTTCGCGACGTGATTGAAGTAACTCAAGAGCGCTACATCTTCTAGACTTTGTGCCGCCATGTGCGTCGTCCATGTGAAGGGTGGAGGGGGTCTTTTTTTGCTTGAACTGGCTCGGCTCTCAAGTCTGCGTTTACTATCAGTTTCCGCAGGCTTCCGTTTTCTTCCGGGCCGTTCGCTCGGTAGGGTTCTGCTGGTGCTGCTGCCACCAAAATTGGCATTGCGCGGACTCGAAGCGCTTTTCTTGTGAAATGCGCGCCTGTTCTGCCTGGCGTTGACTGAGTTGCTCAGCTTGGTGTTGTTCTCTGGCTTTTTCTGCTATCGCCATTCGTTGCTGCAGCGCGTCCTGAGCTTGCCTTGAGCTTTCCTCGGCTTGCCTCATCGCCTGCTGCATATAGAGGCCAGCTTCGTTGAGTGCGGCCTTCATGCGTTGTTCCTGGATGTAGTCGTAGAGCAGCTTTCCGCCCCATAGGCCGCCGACAATGATGATGGCAGCCAGGATGATGGCGTGACTCGGGTCCATCGGGCGATAGACGTGGCTCGGAGGCAATGAGCGATGGCCAAGACGTTCGTTGCGATCGTCTATTTCGTCGTCCATGTCGAAGCTGAGGTTTTTCAGCTGCTCGTCGATTTCGCGCTTGTCCATGCCTGACGGGCTCCTTCTATTCCTTCTTGACTCTATGTGCTCGGGCGTACCAGCGCCTAGCCACTTCCGTTGTGATCGCTATCCCGCGCTTTGACTGGTCAAGTTTCGGTTGGCCTCGTCGAATTCAGGGCTCGTCTGTCCACTCTCCGGTGCGATTCGGCCACTGACAAGCCAGAAGGCGTATTCAGGCGTGATGTTAGCCATCGCCTCGATATCGTCCTCGTTTGCACGGCGCTTGCCATTTCGAAGGGCATACCACTTTTCGCGGTCGATCCCGCTCAGCTCCTCCAGCTTTTTTGCTGTGAAGCCTTTGCTGTCCCATATGGCTATAAGCCGTTCTCTTATCATGCTTATTCGATCTTAAAAATTTGCAAATAGTACTACTCACTATCTGCGTGCATGGTTGTTCTTGCATTATGTGATTTGCAATATGTGCAAATCATCATTTCCCAATAAAGACCAACATAGTGCAGCAAAGGCCATGGATGTGGAAGAAATCAAGCTCACGCTGAAAGACCTGCTCGCGCCCCCGCCGGTGATGCCCTGGAGGGAATTCGCCGACTGGATTCGAATGGGAGACAACCACGACATCGTTTGGGGTTGGATTCGCAACGGCTATGCGCCAAAAAAGGCCCTTGAGGTCGGGAGAACGCTGCCGTTCTGGCATGTGATCGAAGATCACTACACGGCGAAGGGGTACAGCACTCGCGACTTCGAAAGGCACATCATCGGGCTCATCAATGATCGCTACCTAAAACGGGGGTACGCGATCTAATGAGCATCACCAAGCTCCCGGATGGCCGTTGGTTCGTCGATGTCGAACCGATCAAGGGAAAGCGCTTCCGTAAGCGGTTCAAGACAAAAGGGGAGGCCCAGCGCTTCGAAACTACCGTCCGCCAGAAGTGCGCCGAAAATCCCGCCTGGAACATCAAGCCAAAGGATCGTCGCCGACTCTCTCAGTTGATTCAGCTCTGGTACGACCTGCATGGCCATTCGCTGCGTGACGCTCCGCGCCGCTTGTCGAAGCTCCAGCAATTGGCTGTTCGTTTGGGCGATCCGGTGGGCACTGCATTCGATGCGGCGTCTTATGCGCAACTGCGCCGCAAGCGCCTGGATGAGGGAATTTCGGGGAAGACGCTCAATAACGAGCTGGGCTATGTGCGTGCCGTGTTTAACGAGCTAAGGGCCCTAGGCGAAATCGACTATGCCAACCCGCTGGCCGGGGTGAAGCTGCTCAAGCTCCAAGAGCGGGAATTGTCTTGGCTGACTTCGGAGCAGATAGGCGAACTGCTCGAGGCGATCCGGACTGGCTGCGACAATCCGCATACGGAGCCGGTTACATTGCTTTGTCTCGCCACCGGAGCCCGCTGGTCGGAGGCCGAGAAGCTGACCCCGCATCGTCTACAAGGCAACGTCGTTACCTATGCCGGGACAAAGTCAGGCAAGGTTCGCCACGTACCAATTCAGCCTGAGCTGGCCGACAGACTTCGGGCTCACTGGAAGGCCAGCGGGCCCTTCACATCGTGCATTACGTCTTTTCGCCGCGCTCTGGAGCGCACCACGATTCAGCTGCCGGATGGGCAGGCAAGCCATGCGCTGCGGCATACCTTCGCCAGCCACTTTATGATGAACGGCGGCAACATCCTCACGCTCCAGAAGATCTTGGGGCATTCGACGCTGACGATGACCATGCGCTATGCGCATCTGTCTCCGGGCCACCTTCAGGATGCTGTGAAGTACGGCCCATTACGGTGGGCCTAGTACTACGGTCACCATTTTATATTCGCACTTAAAGCCAAGTGCCTGATTGATATGCTTGTGGCTATGCATAAGCTCATATCTTGCCATAAATGGTAGTGAGTTGACGTTTGGGTTGGCTCTCTCGGTTAATATGCAAAATATAACTGTGTAGTCATTTGTGATGATGTCGTTTCGGTTGTCTGGAAGTATGTCTGTGAAAGCTTGTGTAGGCCTGCCGTTGTGGTTTTGCGTAATGTGCTCACGCATGCTTTGCCGGCATTTGGGGTCAGATATGAATGCGTCCGAGTAAAATTTTCCCTGGAGAAATAGATGGCTAATGGACGCGGCGCCAGACTTTAAGCGCTTGACGTGAATTAATGATTTGTCTGAATGCAATAGGTCGCAAACTTCATAGATTCGTTCGCCGGCTATTTGTACTTTTGCTTTGTCAAATAGGAATAGGTCGGGATTTCCATTGTGTAATTCTTGGTTGTAAACTTCTTCCCGATTTTGATTTTTCTGAGCGTCCCATATCAATATGTTGCTGGTTAGATATGCACTCTGGTTTGGAGAGATTCCGGCGACGTAGTCTTCGACTTCCTGCTTGAAATCACCTGACACTTTTTTCCATTGTGCCATGCTTAAGATATAGGTGTCGTTGTTTAATTCGGTTTCGGCGACTAAACATCTGTAGACGGACCAGTTGGTGACCTTGTTCCCGGTCTCGCTACTCCATACATAGATTTTATGGGTCTTGAGGCTGTCGATGCTTGACCTTTCGCCAAATGCTCTGCGTGATTTTATAAAATCGTCGATAGAGAGGTCGTCATGTTGATCGCCACCCTCAGCTTTGTATGTGAAGTACCTGTTTTCGAAGTCGGTGAACTCTGGAGGAGCGAGATGTATGTTCTCTATATCCCCATTCTTTAGCTTTTCAAATACTGCATGGTCGAGCTGGCTTATTATGTTTGGATCGTTTTCGAAGTGAAATTTTGAGTATCCTTGGAAGACTTGGAGATAGTCATCTTGATTGTAGGCATCTTCCAGGGTTTGCAGTTTTGGTATGAGGGATTCCCAGTTTAGAGGGTTTTCGTCTTTTATCTTGAGTGAGATATTGTCTTTGCCAGTAAAGGATTTTATGAAGTTGAACTCTGTGCGTGCGACCCCTGTTACTGATCTCAGAAATTCTTTCTCATCATTTATCTGGAATACGCTAAGGTTGCTTCCAGTGCTGATTTGTCTTTCTGCGTGTGTGGATACTGCTTCATGTATATTTGTTTGGATGCGTCGCAATTTCTCTGTGTCGCAAATGTTCATGGCGACTCTTAAACCGAAATCTCGAACAATCTTTTCGTTGTCTAGAAACGTTTCTGCGCCTAGTCCAAAGGTCAGTGCGTAAAATTTTGAGCTATTTTCGGTCGTTATCTTTATTGCTACGACGGCGCATGGAAACTTATTCCTACAATTGAAAACTATGGGGTCATCGGTTCCCTCGTTGATAAACATTATCCAGGGGACATCCTCCGCAGTCTTCTGCGTTTCATGATTTTTGTGGGAAAACGATGCCTGAACTTCAATGTCGGCGGGGGCGTTTGCAATCGTTATTGGTCTTAACGGTGGCAGGGGGCGGCGTTTTCCATCTGTCTCATTAATGAAGTCCTCGAAACGAGTTACACTTTCTTTAATTTTATAGACTGTTAGTTTCTCGAGACTCATACAGACCTCCTGTCGACGTCAATCCTGACTGCTGGTGAATTGCCAGCATGGATGGTAAACAGCGCTAGGGTGCTTTGTCACGGAGTGAAAAATGCGGCGGGTGTGCCGCCGGCGGAAAGGTGCCGCTGGAAGAAAATCGACAGTTTTTCGACATAAACAGGTTGGAAAGAAAAAGCCCCTGAAATTCGCTAGGAAAATCAGGGGCTTCTCGTCTTGCGTTTGGTGGAGCCGGGGGGATTTGAATCCAAAGACACAAATGCCCAGCTCAAATCAGCGTTTCAGGCGCTTGGCCTCGGAAAACTGATTTGTAGGATTTCACTCAGTCGTTGAGCAGTATAGGAACCTTGAGCCTTCCGTCAAGAGCGCATCCAAATAGACCCAGTGTAAGTGTTGCAGTTGGGCAATTTGGCTGGGCGCGGGTTCAAATCCTTGATGGGGAGTTGAACACGAGCAGCGCCCTCCGAAGCGGGAGCTAGTTCCTGAGGTTGAGGCACTTTAATGCCTTATTCTGTGGCTAAGACGATTTTTTAGGCATTAAATTGCCTTTTTGTGCGTGTGCGTCTACTGTTTGGGCATTAAAGTACCGGTGACTGGTATGCACAATCTTACTCTGCAGGTTTATAGGGATGGCCAGTGGCGCAATGCCATGGAGCTCCGTTTCGAGCAGCCCGAGGAAGGGCTGGAGGGTGCTTGTGCTTATGGCTACCAACAGGGCTATCTGGTTGACTCCTTGGAGTCTGTAGGCACTCGGCTGAATGCGGCTGTCAGTGCAGCTTACCCTCTCGGATGGGATTCTTGGCGAGATAAGAAGGCGCCTGCGTTTCTCTTCGACATCCTGCCATCAGGTGCAGCAAGACGCTTTCTACTGAAGCGTTTGGGCGGCGAGCGGCCCGAGGGTCTCAATCTTGATCTCTACCTTCTTGGGCGATGCACACCTGCGCCAATTGGCAATCTGCGTATCAAGGAGTCTGTCGAGGCAATTGCGGGCAGTCCAGTGTTGGGTTTCACACGCGATGAGGTTATTAGCCGGGACTCGCGATTCCTTGAGTACGCGTATGAGCAGGGCGCAGCCATTGGCGGGGCGACAGGAGCTGGTGGTGAGGCCCCCAAACTGTTGCTTACTGAAGATCGGCACGGCGCCTTACATCCAGATGCCGTGCTGCCAGATGCAGATGCCGTCCAGCACTGGTTTGTGAAGTTCGCGCGTAACAAAGCCAGTCAGACCGATCAGGACATCCTGCGCAGCGAGTATTGCTTCTATCGTGCCGTCCAGCAGCTCGGAATGGATACGGTTGCAGCTGAAGGGCTGGCATTGGAGGAGGGCAATAAGCCCAGTCTCTGGATGCATCGCTTTGATCGGGAGATTAGCTCCACAGGGGTTTGCCGAACTGCCGTTGAGTCCATGTACTCGCTATGTGGCGTAACCGAGGCGGGTAGTTACATGCTGCACACGCAAGTACTGGGGAAGCTGGTCGAGCTATGGCGAGCTGTTGGGCAGGAACAGCAGGTCGGTGATCTGGTGTTTGAATACATGCGGCGTGATCTGCTGAACCAGATCCTCGGAAATTCAGACAACCACGGACGTAACACCGCGATTCTCCGCTCCGAGCAGGGGGTTCGGTTGGCGCCAATCTACGACCTGGCTCCTATGGTCATGGACGAGGAGGGTGTTACGCGTACGACGAAGTGGCCAAAGCACATCGAGCTTGCTGGAGAGGTTAACTGGAGAAGGGCCTGTGATGAGGTCGCGGGGTGGGTTAATGCCGATGAGCTGTACCAGCGATTGCGGTTGGCAGCTCAGGACTTCCTCGCGCTACCTGACTTGCTGAGTGCCGAAGGGCTTCCCGATTCGACTATGAGTCACCCTCGTATAGCCCTGAGAAATCTCCGGCAGCGGCTGAACCAGTGGGGGTTGGTCTAATGGACATTCTTGAGCGCAATCGCATTTTGAATGAGCTGCAGCAGCAGTTGGCTAGCGGCGAGATCACAATCGGAGGAGCTGTACGGCGTCTTCGGAAGGAGGTGACTGGCTTGCAGCAGGCCAGATTTGCACAGATGTGCAAGCTGTCCTTGCGTGCCTTGCGACAGCTTGAACTGGATGAGAGCAACCCGACGGTTCAGACGTTGAACAGTGTGTTTAATCCCTTTGGCATGCAGGTCGGCATTGTGCCGAAGACTCCGCGTTGAGCGGCTGCATGCTGGTTCTTAAGGCTGGATGAGCGCTGGAGAAAGCAAATGGATTATTCATCGGTGCTCTCCGGGGTCATCCAGGCGGTCACTAGGGCTGGCGAGCTTCTAGTCGCAGAGTGGCAGCGTCCTGAGGGCCCTCGCGGTGCAGGTGATAAAGCGGATGTTGATGTAGAAATCGAGGCTCTATTGCGGCCTTGCCTGCTGGACCTATTGGATGGGGATTTCTGGGGCGAGGAAACAGGACATTCGCTGACCGGTGCCCCGTTCTGCTGGGTAGTCGATCCTAACGATGGGACTGCTGACTTTTTGAAGGGGTTCAAGGGCTCTGCCATTTCGGTAGGACTACTTGAAAATGCTCAGCCTGTTCTCGGTGTGGTGTATGCGCCTGTGCTGGAAGGGTGCCCTGCTGACTGCATCGCCTGGGCTAAAGGCATGCCATCGGTGCTGCGTAATGGCGAACCGGTTGACGCGCATCTGTCAAAGCAGGAGTGGAGTTCAGACAGTCAAGTAATGGTCAGTACTGCTGCCAGGATGAAGCCAGAGCTAAATTCTGAATTGTGTGCTCCGGGTAGATTTGTCGCGATGCCAAGCATTGCCTACCGGTTAGCTCGTGTAGCTGCAGGTGATGGGGTTGCTGGTGTGTCACTTGTCCAGGTTTCCGCACATGATGTGGTAGCAGGACACGCATTGCTAAAAGGTGCTGGAGGCGTACTTCTCAATCAGGACGGAGAAGAGATTTCATACGTGGCAGAGGCACAAATGAAGACTGTCTCGCATCGGTGCTTCGGAGGTTCACCAGTCATCTGTCGATCACTGGTGAACCGAGAGTGGAGTCGACTGTTTGAGTAGCTGTTGTTTTTTGAGTTCGAGCCAGCAGCATCGCAGCGTTCGCGAGCGTTGATGACTTGGCGCAGTTTAATGAACTGCGCCATTTGGGGCAGCGTATGTGGCGCAGTTCCCGCCGATCTGCGCCACTGCTAGGTTGGGAGCAGGCCCCAGGCCTCGTGTGACGGTGTTATGGACATTGGTGTGTCCATGACCAACGAACCCAAAGCCCACTCCAGATGGTCCGCTACCGGCCAATAGCGGACAGTCGTGCTAGTGGTATTACGGCCTGAAGTTTACATCGTGCCAATTCTGTCGAGCTCGCGCTTGAGTTCATCGCGGCTCAGCTGTTCGAAGGGCAAGGCGAGGAACGCACGGCAACGCCTCTCGATCCGCGCCAGGGTGCAGCGAAAGGCAGCATCCACTTCGCTATCGGTACCCTGCACGTCCGAGGGATCCTCCAATCCCCAATGGGCCTTCAACGCCGGGCCAAAGTAGACCGGACAGGCCTCGCCGGCAGCCTTGTCGCAAACAGTAATGACGATATCCGGAGGATTGCTTTCGAACGCGTCGTTCCCCTTGCTGCTCAGCCCTTCGGTGGAAATGCCGGCTTGTTGCAGGGTCGTCAGGCTGCGCGGCAGAACCTGCCCTTTGGGAAAGCTTCCAGCGCTGACCGCTTCGAAGCCATCAGGGGCCAGATGATTGAACATCGCCTCGGAAAGGATGCTGCGGCAGCTGTTGGCTGTACACATAAAGAGAACGCGCATGTGGTGCTCCGGTGCCCTAGAGAAAATTGAGTTAGATGTCGCGTTGGTTGACGCGCTTGGCGAGCTCTTCAGCGGACTCTTTACGCTCCGAGTAGCGGTCAACCAGGTAGTTGCCGTGACCCCGCAGCAGCAGGGTGAACTTGACCAGCTCCTCCATGACGTCCACCACTCGGTCGTAGTAGCTGGAGGGTTTCATGCGTCCGGCCTCGTCGAATTCGAGGTAGGCCTTGGGCACCGAAGACTGGTTTGGGATGGTGAACATACGCATCCAGCGCCCCAGCACACGCATCTGGTTAACCGCGTTAAAGGATTGCGAACCGCCACAAACCTGCATCACGGCCAGAGTCTTGCCCTGACTGGGGCGGATGGCCCCCATGCTCAGCGGTATCCAATCGATCTGCGATTTGAAAACGCCGGTCATGGCGCCGTGGCGCTCGGGTGAACACCACACCTGGCCTTCAGACCAGAGCACCAGGTCGATGAGCTCCTTGACCTTGGGATGGCTGCTGTCGGCATCGTCCGGCATGGGCAGGCCGGAAGGATTGAAAATCCTGCTTTCCGCACCGAAGGCTTCCAGCAAGCGGGCTGCTTCCTCGGTCAGCAGCCGGCTGTAGGAGCGCTCACGATTGGAGCCATAGAGCAGCAGAATGCGTGGCTTGTGCTCGCCCTCGGCGAGATTCAGCCTTGCCGGGATGGAGCGATCAAACAGCTCACCGGCGACATTGGGCAGGTTGTCGATCATGGGTCATTACCTATTGGGCTACAGCTGGCCACTGCTCTTCGGCATGGCCTTGAGTGCATCGTTTTCGCCTTGAGCGCTGCGCTTAATCGCAGACAGGCTTGCTCCCGAGGCGATCCCGCATTTGCCGGAGGCGCTGAATGTCCTGACGCAACCACTCGGCATTGCTGTCCAGGGTGTTTTTCAGGATCTCGCTCACCCATTCCGGCAACTGCGGGTGCAAGCGGTAGTAAACCCATTGCCCCTGGCGACGATCCTCCAGCAGACCGCAACTGCGCAGCATGGCCAGGTGCCGGGAGATCTTCGGCTGTGCCGCTTCCAGTGCCGAGGTCAGCTCACAGACACACAGCTCCTGCTCGTGAGTCACCAGAAAAACAATGCGCGCCCGCGTCTCATCGGACAGGCATTTGAATACCTCGATTGGCGATATGAGGTGGCTGCCATCGGGGGCTTTATTTGGCTTTATCTGGCCCATGCCGATCCCTATCAAAGATGCATAAGAGCCAATATATTACTTTTACCGAATATATGGCAAAGTGAATATTCAGCTCAGTGAGCGCAGGCGAACGAGGATAGGCAGCCAAGATGACAAACGCGTGTGAAGTCGCCCTGAAACAGGCATCCGGGGCTCCATTAGGTGTCTTTGAGCGTTACCTGACCCTGTGGGTGTTCCTGTGCATCGTGGCGGGCACCATCCTTGGCCTGGTTGTTCCGCAAGCGGCCCAGGCCGTAGGCGCCCTGGAAGTCGCCAAGGTCAATATCCCGGTCGGTCTGCTGATCTGGGTGATGATCATCCCGATGCTGATGAAGATCGACTTCAGCGCAATCAGTGAAGTGCGCCAACAGAAGAACGGCATGTTCGTCACCCTGTTCGTCAACTGGGCGGTCAAGCCCTTTTCCATGGCGCTGATTGGCTGGTTCTTCATCAAGCAGGTGTTTGCACCCTGGCTGCCTGCTGAGGAGCTGGATAGCTACATGGCCGGGCTGATTCTGCTCGGTGCGGCACCCTGTACAGCTATGGTGTTCGTCTGGAGCAATTTGTGTAAGGGTAATGCCAACTTCACCCTGACCCAGGTCGCCCTCAACGATCTGGTCATGGTGTTTGCCTTTGCGCCCATCGTGGCCCTGCTACTCGGGGTTTCATCAATTCCTGTTCCTTGGGACACCCTGCTGCTTTCGGTGGTGATGTACATCGTCATCCCGCTGGCCATTGCTCAGTTTTTGCGAGCTCGTTTGATGAGACGTGGTGAGGCGAACTTTCAGAAAGCACTGGCCAGGATCTCGCCGTTCTCCATTCTGGCTTTGCTGGCGACCCTAGTGCTGCTGTTCTCCTTCCAGGGAGAGTCGATTGTCGAGCAGCCCCTGGTCATCGGCATCATCGCCATTCCTCTGCTGGTGCAAACTCTGTTCATCGCAGCTCTGGGTTACTGGCTTTGCCATGCACTGAAAGTGCGCCATGACGTGGCAGGCCCGGCCACCATGATCGGCGCCTCGAACTTCTTCGAGCTGGCTGTGGCCGTGGCGATTGTCTTGTATGGCTTCAACTCGGGTGCCGCTCTGGCAACAGTGGTCGGTGTGCTGATCGAAGTGCCGGTGATGCTCTGGCTGGTACGTATGGTCAACAACACCCGCAATTGGTACGAGACCAGCCTCAACCACCGTTAAGGGGTCAGCATGCGCTTTATCGACAATGCACCGCGCTTCCTGTTTTTCACCGGCAAGGGCGGGGTCGGAAAGACGTCCATTGCCTGCGCGACGGCCCTGGAGCTGTCCCGTAAGGGCAAGCGAGTGCTGCTGGTGAGTACCGATCCGGCCTCCAATGTGGGTCAGGTATTCGGCCTGCGGATCGGCAATCACATTACTGCCGTGCCCGCCGTGGAAAACCTGTCGGCCCTGGAGATCGATCCACAGGGTGCCGCCCAGGCTTATCGGGATCGCATTGTCGGGCCTGCTAAAGGCGTCATGCCTGAGGACGTAGTCAAAGGCATGGAAGAGCAGTTGTCGGGGGCCTGCACGACCGAGATTGCTGCCTTTGATGAGTTCACCTCGCTACTGGTCAGCGATGAGCTGAAAGCCCGTTTCGATCACATCATTTTGACACGGCGCCGACCAGCCACACGATTCGGCTACTGCAACTGCCGGGTGCCTGGAGCGGCTTCCTGGAAGCCGGCCAAGGTAATGCCTCCTGCCTTGGCCCGCTCGCTGGCCTAGATAAACAGAGAGACCAGTATCACGAGGCTGTAGAGGCACTGTCTGATCCTTCCAAAACCCGTCTGGTTCTGGTCGCCAGAGCGCAGGCTGCCACGCTGCGCGAGGCGGCACGCACCCGTGAGGAGCTGGCAGCCATTGGATTGCAAGAGCAGTACCTGGTGATTAACGGGGTTTTGCCAGAGAGCGAAGCACAGAAGGATGAATTGGCTGCCGCGGTCTACAAGCGCGAACAGGCAGCAGTCGCCGCCATGCCTCCCGCGCTACGAGCACTGCCGCTCGATCTGTTGCCGTTGAAAGCCTTCAACCTGGTGGGGCTGGATGCCCTGCGACAGCTTCTGGTTGAGGGCTCAGATGAGGGCACGCAGACATCTGCCAGTGCGCCGGTTGAACTGAACGCGCCACGACTCAAGCCCCTGGTCGACGAGATCGCCGCCGATGGTCATGGCCTGATCATGGTGATGGGTAAAGGCGGTGTCGGGAAAACCACACTGGCCGCAGCGGTTGCGGTTGAATTGGCCAGGCGTGGACTGCCTGTGCACCTGACCACCTCTGACCCTGCCGCCCACCTTGCAGAAACACTGGAAGGAACACTTGAGCACCTGACGCTGAGCCGAATCGACCCGCAGGTGGAGACCCAGCGTTATCGGGATCACGTCATGGCAACCAAGGGGGCAGATCTTGATGATGAGGCTCGGGCACTGCTTGCCGAGGATCTGCGCTCACCCTGCACCGAGGAGATCGCGGTGTTCCAGGCATTCTCGCGAATCATCCGTGAAGGCGGAAAGAAGTTCGTGGTGATGGACACAGCCCCAACCGGCCACACCTTGCTGCTGCTGGATGCCACGGGCGCTTATCACCGCGACATCACCCGGCAGATGTCGGGCAGCAACATGCGTTTTACCACGCCGATGATGCAGCTTCAGGATCCCAGGCAGACCAAGGTGCTGCTAGTGACCCTGGCTGAAACCACTCCCGTGCTGGAGGCCGCTGGCTTGCAGGCGGATCTGCGTCGTGCAGGCATTGAGCCTTGGGCATGGGTGATCAACAACAGTGTGGCAGCCGCCAAGACTGAATCCCCGCTTCTGCATAAGCGGGCAGTCAATGAGCTGAAGGACATCAAGCGTGTCGCGACCGAGCATGCGCAGCGCTATGCAGTCATTCCGCTCATGGCGGAGGAACCTGTAGGGGTTGAGCGTTTACTGGCGCTCAGCAAGTAATCAGCAGCAATGAAAAGGTCCACATCCGAGGGCCTTTCAGCTTCAGGAACGTACCTCTTGATAACTCAAGGTAGTGCTTGAAGGTCTGTTTCTGGCCGTTTTCCGCCTGTTGCATCAGGCAGCAACCGGCCAAAAGCAGACCATGGGCATGCCTCTGATCCGCCAGTAATGTGCGCACAGTTCATGTCGCTTTTCGTGCTCGCCTTCTGTCGCGTTTCTGGCGCGAGACTCAAGCCGAACAAGGAGTTATGCTTGGATAAGGGGCGTTATCAGACACAATCAACGGAAAAAACAACGCCACTTGTGTCGTCTACTTATTTAGGCATAAGAATCCGGGCGTGGCGTAGATGGTAAAGAAGAAAAAACTAAGCAATCCATTTTCCACCGGCGGTGGCGGCGTTCATTTTGAAGCGCATGTCCAAGCGTCATTTGTCGCGCTGATGCTTACCGGAGGACACGCCCCCTGTCTTCCCTGCTGGCCTATTGCGGAAGTCAAACTTCAGGGCAAGATCGACGGCTTTGATACAGACGACCTCGTTGTTGTCGTGGAAAACGTAAACAGCAAGGAGCGGCGGAAACTTCTCGGGCAGGTCAAACATTCCATTGCCATCACGCAGGGCAGCGCCCTGTTTGGAGAGGTGATGCAGGCCGCCTGGAATGATTTCAAAAACCCCAAGGTGTTCACTAGGGATAAGGATGTTATTGCGCTGATCACAGGACCGCTCAGAGCGACCGATGCACACAATGTGCAATGGTTGCTAAACCAGGCGAGGCACACAAAAAACGTTGATGAGTTTTTCAGAAACGTCCAGCAGGCGAATTTCAGCCCACCCAAGAGCACCGAGAAAATGGAGGTCATTCAACACCATCTGAAGGCTGCAAACGGCGGCAACGATGTTTCAAGTGATGAACTCTATGACTTCCTGAACCACTTCCATCTGCTCGGTTACGATCTTGGTAACGAGTTTGGTGTTGTTCTGTCTCTACTGCACTCCCACATTTCCCAATTCCAGCAGCAGTATCCGCAATGGGTCTGGTCACGGGTTGTCGATATTGTACAAACATGGAATCAGGATGCCGGCACGATCACACCCGGCAAGCTACCGGACGACCTTCTGGATGCCTTTAAACAAAAGGCCGTGGCGGAGATGCCCGAGGAGCTCAAGGCGGCACAGGAGAAACCTAAAACCAATTGGACCCAGCACCCGGACGCCACCTATCTGGCTTTGGCGATTTTGCTCGGCTCTTGGCAAGACAAAAGTCAATGCGACCTTGAGGCGATAACCCAACTGCTCGGCATCAGTTATGACGAATGGCTAAAGAAGGCTCGGGAAATATTGCACTGCCCTGACAGCCCGTTATCTCTCAAGAACGGCATCTGGAAAGTTGTTAATCGAGCCGAGCTTTGGAGCATGCTGGGATCGCGCATCCTTGATCAGAATCTCGATACTTTTAGGTCGCTTGCTGTTTCAGTACTTAAGGAGCCAGACCCCGCTTTTGAACTGCCCGCCGAAGAGCGATACGCGGCAAGCATTCACGGCAAGGTACTGAAATGGTCACATGTATTGCGAAAAGGCATTTCCGAGGGCTTGGCCATTCTAGGCAGCCAACCGGAGGCGTGCGCTAACTGCTCGCAAGGGAAAGCTGAAGCAACCTGTGTATTGGCGATACGTGAACTTCTGGCTGATGCCAACTGGGTTTTGTGGGGCAGCCTGAACGGTCTGCTGCCCACCTTGGCCGAAGCCGCCCCGGGTGAATTTCTTAATGCGGTCGAGAAGGCGATGCGTCTGACGCCATGTCCTTTTGATGAGCTATTTTCCCAGGAAGGCAACGGCATCACCGGCGGCAATTATTTAACCGGCCTGCTCTGGGCGCTGGAAGGGCTGGCTTGGGATGAACAATATCTGGTTCGAGTCTGTGTTGCGCTTGCTGAACTTGCCAGCCATGATCCCGGCGGCCAGTGGGCTAACCGTCCATCCAATTCGCTTGCGACCATTTTGTTGCCTTGGCTGCCGCAAACGCTGGCATCTGTTGACAAGCGCAAGGTGGCGGTGCGAACGATCCTTAATGAATGGCCGGATATTGCCTGGAATCTGATCATTCAGCTTCTTCCCGGCCAGCATCAGACCTCTTCCGGATCGCACAAACCAAGCTGGCGCAAGACCATCCCCGATGATTGGGAAAAAGGCGTGACGCATCAGGAATACTGGCAGCAGGTATCTTTTTACGCGGAACTTGCGGTGGCTGCGGCTGGTCAAGATACCGCGCGGCTTTCCACATTGATCGATCATTTTGATAACCTGCCTGAACCCGCTTTTGATCAACTTCTCCAGGCTCTTGCCTCCCAACCCATTTCAGAGCTACCTGAAGAGCAACGACTTTCGATTTGGGACCATCTCACGAAATTCACAAACAAACATCGCCGTTTTGCCGATGCGAAATGGGCATTGCCCGACGAACTGATCACCCGTATTGAGCACGTTGCCGGGCAACTCGCCCCCGCCAACCCGTTCAATCTACATCAGCACCTTTTCACAGACCGTGACTTTGATCTCTACGAAGAGAATGGCGATTGGGAGGAGCAGCGAAAGAAACTCGATACCCGACGCGAAACGGCCATTTCGGAAATCTTTCAGCAAGATGGTGCCGAGGGTGTTATCCGATTTGCCGATTCTGTTTCTTCACCCGGTCAGGTAGGGCACGCGCTTGGCGTTATTGCCGATGATGTGTTTGAACGCACTCTTTTGCCGCATTTTCTGGATTCAGCGGACAACAAGCGTAAGGCGCTCGTGAGCGGTTTTATCTGGAGGTGTTACCATCTCAAAGGCTGGGAGTGGTGCGACGACCTCGATAAATCTGATTGGACGACCGAGCAAGTAGGTCAATTCTTGGCTTGTTTGCCGTTTACCCAGGAAACATGGGATCGGGCCTCTGAATGGCTTCAGGCGCACGAAAGTGAATATTGGACGCGCACCAGTGCAAATGCTTATCAGGCCGATGGTGATCTTTCCTTTGCGATTGAGAAACTGATTGAGCATGGCAGGCCACACGCGGCAATCAACTGCCTGGACAGGATGCGCCATGCCAAGCAACCCATCGATAGTAACCAATGTGTCCGAGCGTTGCTTGCAGCGCTTTCCTCCAGTGAGCCCAGCTACGCCATGGACGGGTATCACATCGTCGAACTGATCAAGTTTCTTCAGGCAGAGCCTGAGGTGAATCAGGACGATCTCTTTAGGGTCGAGTGGGCATATGTTCCCTTGCTCGACCGTCATAGAGGTGCCGCGCCCCAGCTCCTTGAAAGCAGACTGGCCAATGATCCCGAGTTCTTTTGCGAGGTTATTCGACTGATCTACCGTTCTAAGAAAGAAGATCAACCGTCGAGAGAATCCACCGAGGAATCAAAGGCAATCGCAACAAATGCCTGGCGGCTACTGCATGAGTGGAAGACACCACCGGGAACACAAAAAGATGGAACGTTTAGCGAAGAGCGCTTTGCTGAATGGCTCCAAAGGGTAAAGAAAACCTGTACGGAATCCGGCCATCTGGAAGTTGCACTTATCAATATCGGCGAAGTATTGATTTACGCCCCGCCCGATCCAGACGGCTTATGGATACACCGCGCTGTCGCTGCCGAACTGAATGACCGCGATGCCGATGACATGCGCGACGGTTTCAGGACGGGAACATACAACTCGCGCGGTGTTCATTGGGTTGATCCAACCGGGAAACCGGAGCGAGAACTGGCTGAACAGTTCCGAAGGAAAGCCGAGGAAGTAGAGAACGCCGGATTTCAGCGATTTGCTGTTACCTTGAGAGGTTTGGCGGACAGCTACGACCGTGAGGCTGAACGAATAATTAACGATCACAAAGACCCGGAAGATTAGTAATCTCAACGCCTAACAACCGCATCAACGTGGACGGGAAATTTCGCTGTACTTCATTGCCAGCCAGTTATGCGGAATGTTAGCCAATGCCTGCAATCAATTACGATCCAACCAGCAACGTCCGCTCTTGGCCGCCAGCAACCGTTCTTAAAGCGACGCAGTCAACCGCAATCAGAAATTGTCTCGATTGCTATGACGAGGGGGCCTCAGCGCGTTGCTTGAGTTTCAGGCAGATATTTTCCTCTTCCGCCTCAACTGTCAGCTCATCGCCCAGACCCCATCCGAGCTGCTCAAGTAGCTCGGATGGAAGCTCAACAATGAGGTCTCCGCTGCCATCCCCAGGGTCTTGGCATACAACTCGCCAGCTCTCAGATGTAGTAGTCATAGATCCGCCCTCACGCAGTAGGCACAGTATGGCAGCTTAACAGTGCAGATCCGCTTCGTAAGGTGGGGCAGCATTTGGCCGTTAGCGACGGCCTGACTTCGACCGTCGCTATACATGGTCAAACCTCGGTCTGCTCTGCCATTTCCAAGGCGTCGTCGACCTCAATCCCAAGATATCGAACGGTGCTCTCCAGCTTCGTATGGCCAAGCAGAAGTTGAACGGCCCGCAAGTTCTTTGTCCTGCGATAGATCAGTGATGCCTTTGTACGTCTCATTGTGTGAGTGCCATACATGGCCGGATCAAGGCCAATGGCTTGCACCCAGCCTTTGACGATACGAGCGTATTGACGAGTGGATAGATGGTCTGAGGTGTGCAGCCTGCTCGGGAAAAGGCAGTCCTGGCTACGGAGCTGGGCTTGGTGCATCCAGGCCGCGAGAGCAGACCGTGTTTGCTCAGTAATTTCGAACTGCACTGGTCGCTTCGTTTTCTGCTGCATAACCATTGCTCGTGATGACACATGCTCGCCATGAGCAACGTCGCATACACGGAGCTTGGTTAAGTCGCAGGCTCGAAGCTTGCTGTCGATGGCCAGATCGAACAAAGCCAGATCCCGGGTTCGTTCTGCAAGCTGAAGCCTTACTCGGATGGCCCAGATATCTCTCAGCCGGAGCGGGGTTTTCTGTCCGACCAACTTTCCTTTGTTCCAGGGCCGGCGGGTGCAGGTAGCAGTGATGTTCATGGCAAGTCCTCCACATGTGGGAGGACAAGCATGGCTAGCCTGAGAAGTGGTCGCTAACCGGCCAAAAGCGGGCAGTCGCATCAGGGCTATTTCGGCGCCCATTGGCCGCACTGGTCAACCTCAACGTACGTGCTGGTTCTGGCGTATAGGCGCATACCACCCTTTACCGCTGGAATACTGTTTTTCCAACTTGCATATCCATCTGGAGCAGATGCATTAACCAATAATCTACAGCCGCGTCCGGGTGGGCAGGTAATGTAGCCCTGCGCATGCAACACGACGGCTGGTGGATGCGGCTGGAGCGGGTCGGATGGGCTCTTCCTGCCCGATCAGCCTTGGCAGGGAAAGCTTTCGTATGGTGAAAATGCGAGGCCTCAAATTGTATGATGGCATTTTGCAGTATCTCGGGGGTTTTATCGGAGCAGGCCTCACGTCGCAACGGAAAACGTCGAAGGGGCACGGTCGCTCATTCCTTGCCAGAGGAAATATCAGGTCACCGCTTTCGGACAAATTGATCCAATGAGTCCTTCAGGACTTACTGATCATCAAAAGGACTTTCTTGATGCTTATAAAAAAATCGTCGAATTCACCCAACCCACTGAAAGCCTGGCTCAGCGAATTCCTGCTCAATCGCGAGCTTTTCACAGGCCCGCATGGCAAACCCCTCTATAGCTATCAGGTGTCCGAGGAAGAGTACAAATCGCTCCTTGAGCTGCTGAAACAGCAACTCAGAAGATCGGACAACCCCTTGCATGCCATGCACCTAGGGGCCTGCTTCTGCCTTTTCGTCAGTGAACAATATCGCCGCAATTACAACAGCTCCTGGTCCTGGTCCGGAGCCGAGGCGGAGCTGGGGATTTCATTGACTCCTCAACAGCGGGCAGAGCTAACCAACGATGGGCTGGCCTACTGGAAGAGGCCGATACGTTACCGGGACAGTGGCCGCGACTGGCTGGGCTCACTATTCACCGAGGGCGGCCTGCCCTGGCCGCTGGTGCAAAGCGAATCACATGGCTTCGGGCGGGCCGTTCGCCGGGGCATCAAGTACTTCTTCCAGACTCAGGGCAACCGAAGGACCACAGCTGATCTGATGCTCGACTTCGAGGAGGATCTTCCGGCCGCTTTCCGCACCTTGGAAACAATCGGACTGCTGGCGGGCATCGTCAACCAGCTCATGTATCTGGTTGAGCACTACCCCCTCAAGGATCAGCAGGATCCGGCCAGCTATCTCGATCATCACACTCCCGGGTGGACGGATGCTTTCCCAATCCCGCTGGATGAAAGTAATGCCCGCACGCTACTGAACGACTGGCTCCGCGATGCTGGCCAGAAACGTCAGGAGCGCAAGGAGGCTGTTGAGAGGGCACGTGCATTTACCTGCGAGCACTTTTTACATGGCTCGCTCCCCCAATGGTCAATACGTACCGATCTGACCCTTCCGCCTGAGGAAACATTTGCGGTAGATCCGACGACCCTAGGTAGCACCCGACTAGAGCTGGCCTATTACGAAGGTGACCGGCTACTTGCCCGTGGTGGTTCCGTTTATGGCCAGCTTTCCGTAGACGGCATCAAGGTACGTTTCAGCAACCCCCAGGTCACCGTGGAGCGGCGCGCACTTGAGGAGCCGCTGAGTCTACGCCTGCTGGATAACGGACGCACGGTACACTGCCTATTTTTTGACGGTAGCGCAATTGATTACCAGGAGGCTCCCCTAGTATTCGAGAATCGCTCCGAACGCTGGCAACTGGTGGGCACATCCAGCTGCTCAGTGTCGTCCGGGCTGGCTCGCCTTCGCATCCCCCAAGACTTTTCCATCATCTGTGAGGGAGCCACGATAGAAACCCTGGCAAGTGATGCGGAGAATGGTCGCTGGGTGGAAATACACTCGGACTTGTTTCTAGCGAGGGGGGCTGACCAATACCAGATCGAGCTGAATCAGGCTGGCGGCGAAGGCCGCAAGCCTACCCTGGCGGGCGTCTACGCACTCTACGAAAGCTCCCCTTCAATCGTCTTCCTCGGCTGGCCTCACTTAGAGCTACCAGAAGACTATCCCTATGCTAGGGATGAGCTGCGCGAGTTCGTTAACGGCGAGCTGCTGGACCGCCAGAACAACACCTACTACGGCCTCGTTCGCTATACCCTCCGCAATCGCTCGGGCAAAACACTGTTGCAGCGGCGCTTTGGCGTCTTGCCCAAGGAATTCAGTCTTTCCCTGTTCCCGGGACTGGGACAGCAACCCGCACGCCTAATGACCAAAGGCGCGCAACTGCTTGACCTGCAGGTCGTTAGCAATGGTCTGGCGGTGGAGCGTGCCGAACATGCTCTGCACTTACGCCATCTAGGGGAAAATCCCCCCACGACCTTCATTCTGGAGGCAGGTCGGGGCCTGCCTCCTATTCAGCTCCGGCTCCCCTACCCCTACCAAGGGGCTCGTCTTCTGGACCCGAACGGCAATCCGTCGCGTGCCCGCGAGCTGACACTGGCCGACTTGATAGGCTACCGCATAGCGCTGACGTCGGGTCTTTCGCAGGGGCAGACGTTTCATATGGAACTGGAGCTGATCTGTGCTGAGCAAGTGCACCCGAAACGCGCCTTCGGCATCCGGGTGGGCTCTACGCCTGTGGTACTCAGCCTGTTCAGCTACCTGAGCGATATGCAAAACATGCTTGGCGCAGTTGACGAACAGGATGCCTATATCCGGCTTTCCCTAGAAACCGAACAGCCACTATTTAAACTCGATATCCGACGCTATGGTGGGCAACTCCAGTGGGAGGGGCGACATTCCTTTTATATCTGCAACGCTTCCAATGCTGCGATTCTGGAGGGCGTTCAGGCGGAAGCGATGCTTCTGTCAGACCCCAAGCGCACGCCGCTGAGTCTGACCGAGAAGACCAGCGAGAATGTGGGCACTGGCTACTTCGAGATTCCGCAAAAAATGCAGCCTCAGGGGCCATGGCTGATCTATCCGGGCGAACGGTCGAGTGTTCGCTTCCGCCCGAGCCTGTATATAACGCAGGGATACAGCTTAGAGTCCGAGGTGTGCTCGCTGCATCGCGCTGCCGAGCTTTTCCACCCCCAGCACAATCCGCATGTTATTGAACAGCAGATTGCCGCCATGGCGGCCGACTTCAACCATAGTGGCTGGCAGTATCTGGCCGACCTGAAGCAGCACTACCGCCACCTACCCCTGTCGTCATTCGAAACCTGGAAAGCCCTGTCACGCAATCAAGAGGCGCTGAGCTTTGCGGTATTCCGGCTGGAAATGGATGAGGCATTCTGTGCCCGCATACGCGACGAGCTTGCTGTTATCTGGGAGGCCATTCCGCTGCCGCTATGGGTACAGGCTTATCGGTTATTCCACGACAGCATGCACCTGACCGGGCTTCCCGGAGCGCTGATCAATGATCTCGTATCAAATCGGGCCAACGTGCTGCGTTGCATCGTTTCCGGCTTCGACTATCTGGGAAACTATTTGAGCACGGGTAATCGTTGTTCGCTGACCAATGTTCCTCCGGAAAGTGTTCTTCCTATCTGGTACCAAGATCTGCGGCGTCATCACGAGTCCAATCAGAACTGGCCCACCCTGCTCGGCCGTGAGCTTTCCAACTGGATCGACAAACAGCAGCTCCCCCCTCTGGTGAAAGCCCTTTCACTGGTAGAGTTCACCGATGCCGTAGCCTACTTGCCAATCTTCATGGCCTTCGTCACCGCCGGCAGAGCCAGAATAACCGACCTCCCGGCGACACCGGCCTATCTGAAATTTGCCATTCGCCTGGTTTCCGACTTTGACCGTCAGGGCTGGTTCGTACCGGTGCATGCCTTGATGGTGTCCTATCTGCTCGCTTCCCAAGATGAGGCATAAGGAGTTGCAGTGCATTTTTTCAGGAGCCTGATCGAGCAAAGCCTTGAGCGTACCCGTGAGGCCACGCTCAGCATCTTAGGTATCAATCATTCGGGCCTGCGTCGCCACCTGAGCGAAAGCATGGTGAACACCTTAGGGGCCGAGGGCTGTTTCCTTGCCTCGCCGGTATTCGAGCATACCTTTGGTTGGCAGGAAGATGAGCTGCGCCTGCAAGACCTGCAGTCGGGGGGGTTGCTGTCGCCCAGCCTGCTCGAAACACTGGCCAACGCACCAGCCTACCGCTTCCCAAAAACGGCGCACCCGTATGTCCATCAGTTGCAGGCCTGGCGCACCCTGCTCAAAGAAGAGCCCCGCTCGGCGGTTATCACCACCGGCACCGGTTCGGGCAAGACCGAATGCTTCATGGTGCCGATCCTCGAGGATCTGATCCGGGAACACGAACGTAGTAAGACACCATTGGTCGGCGTTCGCGCCCTGTTCCTCTACCCGCTCAATGCCCTGATCAACTCGCAGCAGGAGCGCCTTGACGCCTGGACTCGCAAGTACGGCAGTAACATCCGTTTCTGCCTGTACAACGGCAAGACCGAAGAACGTGCCGATAAGGTCCGCAAAGAACAGCAACAGAAACCCAACCAGATCCTCTCGCGGGAACTGCTGCGCAAGGAGCCGGCGCCGATTCTGATGACCAACGCCACCATGCTGGAGTACATGCTGGTGCGCCAGGTCGACAGCCCGATCCTGGAAATTTCACGGCAGCAGAAATCCCTCCGCTGGATCGTCCTCGATGAGGCACACACCTATGTAGGTTCCCAAGCGGCGGAAATGTCTCTACTGCTGCGCAGGGTGGTTCAGGCCTTCGGCAGGAAGTCCGAAGAAATTCGATTCATCGCCACCTCAGCCACCATCGCCGGCGCCGATGCCAAGGAGCGACTGCAACGCTACCTGGCCGACCTGGCGGGTGTACCGCTTGATCAGGTCGAAGTGATTAGCGGCTCGCGCGTTTGGCCAGATCTAACGTTCGATCCTGCAGACAACGATATCGGTCTGCAGGCCATCCGGGATATCGAACCGGAAGCAACCGTATCCGCGGAGCGTTTCAAGGCCTTGTGCAGCAGCACTATCGCCAAGAATCTGCGCCACGCAGTGGTTAGCTCCGACAAGCCCCTCGACCTGAATGACCTGATTGGTTCCGTTTCTAAGCTGTTACAGGGACGCACCGTCCTTGAACAGCAGCAGGAGGTGCTCGACTGGCTCGACACCATGACTGGCACCCATCCGGACGAAGGCCAGCCGCCGTTCCTCAAGCTCCGCATCCACCTGTTCCAGCGCATGCTGCATGGTCTCTGGGCCTGCGTCGACCCGCAGTGCAGCGCCAAATCCAGTTATCTGGAGGACTGGCCCTTTGGCAATGTCTATGTGACCCAGCGAGCACGCTGCGTGTGTCATGCGCCGGTGTACGAGCTGGGATTCTGCGACGATTGTAAAACGCCGCATCTGCTGGCAGAGGATCGCAATGGCGAACTGCACCAGCCCAGCCCTTATGCTGGCGACGAGTTTTCCCTCAATCACGAGAATGGCGACGAAGACACGCCAGCCGAACCGTTGACAGTACGTGCTGCCAGCACACGCTTGATCATTGCCGGTTTGCCTATGGCGCATGAGCCTTACTTCCCGACCACTCTCGATCTTGAAAGCCAGAAGCTGGGAGTAGTGGCCGCTAGTCGCAATATCGGCATCGTGGTTACCGAGCAACCGGATGGCTGCTGCAGCCATTGTGAAAAATCGTCGTTTGGCGGCAGCGACTTCCTGAGAAAAGCCTACCTGGGTGCTCCCTTCTACATCGCCAACGCCGTGCCAACCGTTCTTGAATTCTGCCCCGATCCTGATAAGGCAGATTGCGAAGGCCGTTCGCCCGAAGAGCTTCCGGGACGTGGGCGCAAGCTGATCACTTTCACCGACAGCCGTCAGGGCACCGCGCGCATGGCGGTGAGGATGCAGCAGGAAGCGGAGCGCTCCAGACTGCGCGGACTGGTATTTGAAACACTGAGGAATGCGCAAGCCAAGGCCGATGCCGCACCCAAAGACACCCCCAGCGGCGATCCTACCGAGCTTCTGGCCCAGGCAGAAAACCTGGAAAAAATAGGCATGGCCGGCATGGCGGCGGAGCTCCGCAAGCGGGCTGAGCAATTACAGTGTGGCGCAGTGCCTGCCAATCAAACCGAGACCATTACCTGGTCACGGATGGCCGAAACCATCGCAGCGGCCAGGGATATCGACCAGTTCATCCTGCGCTACAACCGCTATGCCAACCCGGCGCTTTTCGATGGCTACGAAGGCGGTCTAACAATGGCGCGTCTGCTGTTGGCCCGAGAGTTCTCGCGGCGACCCAAGAACCAGAACAGCACGGAAACGCTGGGACTAATCAAGGTCGGCTATCAGGGACTGGAGAAGGTGACGACGACTCCACCACTGTGGACCGATACCCGCGCCATTCCCGCACTCGGCGCTGCAAATGACCCCAGAAGCGCGCTGACGCTTGATGACTGGCGCGACTTCCTCAAGGTGGCACTCGACTTTTACGTCCGGGAGAACACCTTCATCCCGATGGAAAACAAGATGCGCCGCTGGATGGGCAGCCGCTTCAGTCCCAAGGCACTTTACTCGCCCAAGAGCGACGTGCAGGAAAGCAGCACCATCCGTAAGTGGCCGCAGATCAAGCCGGGCACACCTCACCGCCTGATCAAGCTACTAGAGCTGGCAACCGGCCTGAATCGTGCCATGAATGCGGATGCCGACAAGCTCAACAGCTGGCTCGAAGCGGCATGGCTGGCGCTGGTCAATGCCGGCATTCTGGAGTCTTCCGATACCGGTCACCGTTTGCGTCTGGAAACCCTCACTTTCTCGTTACCTATCGAGGGCTGGGTCTGTCCGTTAACACGGCGCATTTTCGATACCACCTTCCGTGGTCTGACACCCTATCTTCCTCAAAAACTGCTGAGCCATGACTACCGTTGCCAGAAGATCCAGCTTCCCAGCCTGAGCAGCCTGATGCCGGACGGCTCCCCGGTACCCAAGCAGGTACAGATCCGTCAGTTGGTCGCAAAAGATCCGGTAATTGCCCGGCTGCGCAAGGAATGCCTGTGGACTGATATCAGTGACCGCACGGTCGAGGGGGGCTTCTACTATCGAACCGCAGAACACTCGGCGCAGCAGTCTGCAGAAAGGCTGGAGCACTATGTCGAGGAGTTCAAGCGTGGCGATATCAACGTGCTGAACTGCTCCACCACCATGGAGATGGGCGTTGATATCGGCGGCATCTCTGCCGTGGTGATGAATAACCTACCGCCACATCCGGCCAACTATCTACAGCGCGCCGGGCGAGCCGGGCGACGCAGCGAGGCTCGGGCCATCGCCTACACGCTGTGCAAGGCCGACCCGCATAACCAGCGCGCCTTCGCCAATCCCAAATGGCCGTTTGTAACCGCCATTCCGGCACCAACCATTACCCTCAGCTCTGCACGGATCGTGCAGCGGCACGCCAATTCGCTATTACTGGCGCTATTCCTGCGCATGCACACTAGCAATGATGGCGATCGCACCAAGCTAACCCTGCACTGGTTCTTCGCTCCAGACGACTCACCCTGCCAGCGGTTCATGGCCTGGCTCAAGACAAGTTCCGATGAATTTGACCGTGCCGTAAAGCAGTTGGTCCGAGGTACCTGTCTGGAAGGTCGCTCCCTAAGCTCGATCACCGGCGAAACTCGGCAGGCATTGCGCGACCTTGAAGAGCGCTGGCTAGGCGAGTATCGCAATATCAACCATAAGTTGCAGGCCGCCAGCGACGGACCATACAAGAAGGCCTTGGCACTGGAGAAGCAGCGCCATGAAAACGAATACCTTCTCCGCTATCTGGCGTCGTCTGCATTCCTGCCGGGCTATGGCTTTCCGACTGACGTGGTGAGCCTCAAGACTTACAACGTCGAGGACTTCCTGCATCAGCAGCGGAAAAGCGATGCCAGTCGCGAGGACAGCATCTTCGACAACAAGGAAATGCCCTCGCGCAGCCTGAACATAGCCATTCGTGAATATGCTCCCGGCGCTCAGGTGGTGATTGACGGCCGGGTATACCGCTCCGCCGGTGTCAGCCTACAGTGGCACGCCGATGGGCAGGTCAACGAAGCACAGAAATTCGACATTGCTTGGCGCTGCCCTGAATGCGGCAACACGGGCATGATCGAAAACGCCTATGCCAATAACGAGGGGCTTTGCTGCTCGCACTGTACGACACCAATTCCCCCCAGCGAGCGCCGCATGGTGCTGCGTCCGGCTGGCTTCTTGACCGACTTCTACGAGGAAACCACCAACGACGTCACTTCGCAGAAGTTCATCCGCGTCGAGCGACCGCGCATACAGCTGAATGGCGAAAGCATCGCCTTACCCGACCAGCGCTGCGGTTTCGTGCGCTTCGGCCATGACGGCAGCGTCTTCCATCATTCGTCCGGCGAACATGAAAAGGGTTATGCCGTCTGCATGACCTGTGGACGTGCGGAATCCATGCTCGCTTCGGGCGAAGTGCCCAAGAATATGCAACCCGATACAGTTCACCGCCCGGTTGGCGGACTGGCTGGCAGCCGCAAGGATCGTGACTGTTCGGGCGAAGCGGTCAAGGCCAGTCTGCACCTGGGCTACCAGATCCGTACCGATGTGCTGGAGGTGTTCCTCAGAAATCCGCTCACAGGTGAATGGCTCCCCGACACTCCCGAGGGCCGTCTGGTTGCGACAACGCTCGGCGCTGCCATGCGCGACGTAATCGCCGACCGGCTCGGTGTCGCCAGCAGCGAAATGGGCTTCAGCTATCGCCTCGACCGCGACCGCGACTCCCGGCAAGGCCGCTCGGTCATTCAGCTGTTCGATGAAGTCAGCGGGGGCGCCGGCTTCGTGCTGGCCGGCCTGAGCGATATCGCATTGCTGCTGGGCAAGGCTCTGGATCGGCTGCAGTGCCCGGCCAACTGCGAGAATGTCTGCTCGCACTGCCTGGCCAGCCAGGACAGCCGTGTCGAGCGTGAAGAGCTGGATCGCAAGCTGGCACTGCGGTGGCTGAACGAATCCCGGCTGATTGAGCATCTGGGTTTGCCCGATACATTTGCTGGCCTGCATGGCGCGCGCTATTGCTCGGTTGGCCCGCTGCGCGAACTGAGTGCCGCCATCAACTCGCTAGATCGCCGAGATCCGACAGCAGCGATTCTGCTGTGCCTCCACGGCGACTGTGCGGATTGGGATCTCGACCATCCTCGCTTCCGGGAACAGGTGCTGACCTGGGCCATTGCCGAACGACTCAAGGTCCGCCTCGGCATTGCTGATCCGGCGCTGTTGAACGCTGAGCAAAAGGAAACCCTGGCACTGCTTGCCCGTCTGGGCGTTGAGCTAGTCGAGCTGCAAACCGGAACGTTGCAAGCTCCCTATCTGGTTGCCCAACTGTCATCCCAGGCTGGCGCCCGGAGCCTTTACAGCAACATGAACAACGTCGGAGTGCCCGGAGCCGATTGGCTACAAGGACATGCCGATGTGGTCTGGGCTACCAGCAAACTGATGCCAGCTGTTGCGGGCAACAGCATCGACTGCAGCGGCTGGAACCAGCATCCGCAGGGGGCTCGCATAGTCGAAGTCACTTCGCAACTCGACGGTCCCGTCAAGACCCTCAAGAAACGCATCGCCGCGCTTATCGACGCCCAGATGCCAGAGTTGGCCTCCCTGATCGCCAATGATCAAGCCGTCTCCATCAGCTACTCGGATCGCTACCTGAAGTCACCTTGGTCGCTGATGCTCCTGAGCAGTTTCCTGGAGCTTTTCCGGAGTGAAAAACTACAGTCGCTGTCTGTGCAGACTTTGGCGCCGAGCGGTAGCCAGCCGAGCTATCTGCTCAGCCATGACTGGATGCGAGCAGACGATCAAGAGGCGATTCTCGAACTCTGGCTGAAGAGTCAGTTCGATATAGTTCCGAACATCAACGTCATGAGCAGCCCCCGCGATCTGCTGCACTGCAGGGTCATCACTGTGAACTGGACGTCGGGCAAGATCAGCAAGATCCTGCTGGATCAGGGCATGGGCTACTGGCGTGGCCGGATGCCGTACAGAGATCAGATGGGCTTCGACTTCAATGCCTCCCCTCACGAACAGGCTTTGCAGATGCTCGAAAAACTTTCATCTGCTCAGATGCAGCAAAGTGGGGAGTGGCCGACTTATGTAAGCTGCTCGATAAGCTGAGGCATCCAGATGGAAATAATCCCTCGCTTGGGCGGCAATTAATTTTTCGTCCAGGCGGGGCGGCAACATGGTAGGCAACGCGTAGAAATTGAAGCGAATTCAAGAGTAATCAACATTGCTTCTTGCACAAAGTGGAACGGCCCGAACGTCAGCTTTTGGCCGATAGCTGCCCCTGAGTGTGGACAGGTTTCGTCTATTCAAGATGAACCGATGTCCATTCTCAGCCAACCACTGGGTAGTTGGCATCGCCCCATAAGGTGTCTGGGTTGTCCAGCATGATCTGGATGATCAATGGCACCAGTTTGCCCAGCAGGTTGCAGCAGTCTCGTAGCTGATCCCTGTTCACCCGGCCATTCCAGGTTGCTCCGCCATGAATGAGCTGGTTCCGAAGGGTGTAGATCCGATTGAACATCACACCGAGTACTGCTGGTGTGTTGCGGTTGGCCAGCGCCAAAGCTGCTGCTTTTTTCCCACTGGCAAAACGATCTTTCCACTGTTCTTCGCTGATTTTTCCGCTTTGATGATCCCAGAAGCTTTGGAAGACATACTGGTTGTCCAGCAGCACCCGGATGCTGCCGGGGAACTCCGACCAGACGAGCTTCTCGATGCTGTTGGTGCTATCAAGTGAGCAATGACCTGCCCCCAGCTTTAGTACCGTTTCCTAGTTAGTAGGCCCTGGGGTTGATATCGGTTTTTCATGTCGAGGTTGCTGCTGGCTCGCCCGCCATTTCGCGGCAAACTCCGCTGGGGTGAGATTGCCGATAGCGCTATGCGGTCGGTGTTCGTTGTAATCCCTCCGCCAGGCCGCGATGCGAATTTTGGCCTCGGCCAGTGAGCAGAACCAGTGCTCGTTCAGGCATTCATCCCGAAACTTGCCGTTGAAGGACTCGATGAACGCATTCTGTGTGGGTTTTCCAGGCTGAATCAGCTTCAGCTTGATATCGCGCTGATAGGCCCATTGATCGAGTGCCTTGCCAGTGAATTCGGGGCCCTGGTCGGTGCGGATTGCTGCCGGGTAGCCGCGAAACCGAGCCATTTCATCCAGTGCGCGAGTAACGCGAAAGCCGCTGATGCCGTGATCCACGAGGATTCCCACCGCCTCCTTGGTGAAGTCGTCGACCACCGTCAGACATTTGATCCTCCGTCCCGTACTGAGCGCATCAAAGACGAAGTCCATCGACCACACCTGATTCGGCGCGCTCGGTAGGCTCAGGCGCTCGCGCTCCATGGCGACGCCGTGACGGCGCCTCCGCCGCTTCACCATCAAGCCGGCAGCCCGGTACAAGCGATAGATCCGCTTGTGGTTGACCTGCACGCCAGCGCGCCGCAGCAGGATATGCAGGCGCCGATAGCCGAAACGCCGGCGCTCCTGTGCCAGTTCCACGAGTTGGGTTTGCAGCTTGGTGTTTTTCTCGCTGGCACGGGGTTGATAGTGCAGTACCGAGCGAGACAGCCCGATCAGCTTACAGGCACGACGTTGGGAGATACCGGTTTGGGCCTGCATCTCCTGCACCGCTTCCCGCCGAGCTGTCGGGCTTACCCTTTTCCCCGAGCGACCACCTTCAGTGCCTCGATATCCAGATGGGCTTCGGCCAGCAGCTTTTTCAGCCGGCTGTTCTCCAGTTCGAGATCCTTGAGCCGTTTGGCATCCGGCACGGTCATGCCACCGAACTTGGCGCGCCAAGTGTAGAACGAGGCATCACTGAAGCCATGCCGCCGGCACAACTCCTTTACCGGCACACCGGCCTCCGCCTGCTTCAGAAAGTCGAGGATCTGTTCTTCTGTAAAACGCTTTTTCACTGCCGTCTCCTGCTCGGAAAACGGACTCTACTAAGTTCGGTGTGGTACTGAAATCGGGGGGCAGGTCAAAGGATGAGGTTCGTCTCAATCAGATGAACCTCAATCAGTTTGTCAAATGTCGACATTTCTAGTTGGCCGCGATCGCTAGTAGAGCAGTGTCAAACCTCGGCCATTCAGGTGGTTGGCTCCCTGCTGCCCTGCTTTTCGCGCTTCAACTCCTGGAATTCGCGATAGTGTTCAAAAGCGGCTTTGACCACTACCGCTAGACCTATGGTGGCAAGAATATTTTTGACCATGATTAGGGCTCCATTAGGCCATAAGAACTAGCGCGAAACTCACTAGCCAGACAATGAAGTAGGCTAGGTTCTGCTGCAGATTTTTGGCGCGTTGATACAGGTACACCGGTACCAGCCAGACCCAGCCCCTGAAGCGGCTTGTATTGTGCCCGGCCTTTTGCAGGCGCTTCTCGTCGAAGAAGGAAAGCAGCAGATTGAGCGCTAGCGTGATGTACCAGTAGCTGGCGTTTTCCATCGCTCGCGCCGCTTCTGCCTCGCTGCCGTTGATGGCGCCTGCGACGAACCATTCCATCAAGTATCCAATGATGGGCGCGAAAGCGAGCACCCAGACTAGAGTGTTGTTCACCTGACTGCCAACCAGCGGTGGCGGGGTGTGCTGTAGGTGTTGCCGCAGCGGGGTGTTTTCCAGCTTCGACCACTCGGTAAAGCCATGTGCCCACACGGAACTACCATAGCCGAGACGTCCTGCGCGAATCAGCTCGATCATATCCTGTTCGCTCACGCCTCCCTTGCGTTCACCTTTTTCCTCATAGAACCACTGATTCGTACTGCTTTGAGCATCGGACATCGACTCACTCCTCGATTCGATTGATTGCGTGATGCAGAGTGACAGCCTGGGGCGACAGAATGCGTCGCCCTGACTGCCCTACCAGGCCGAGCGGCAGCTGTTCTCCGGGCTGTCTAGGGGCTGGAGTACGCTGGAGATGTTTTTGGTGGGCAGGTTGATGGTTTTGCCGCCTGCCATGAGCTTCAGGTGGTTGGCCTGGCGCAGGGCTTCCCAGAAGCCGGAGAAATTGGCCCCGCACACTCGGCAGTCGGTAAAGAAGGGGTTGCTGTAGGTCTCTCCGTCAACGATCACGTCGAAGCCGCTGCCTTCTTCGGAGCTGTACTGCCGGCCGCCGATGCTGGCGTGGGCGCGGACATAGCCGTCTTCCTCGTAGTCCGGGCAGGAGATGTTCAACTCGTTGCCGTTACCGTCGTCCACCAGATGTTCACTGACGCCCATGCCCCAACCGGACGTCCATTCATAGGAGCCGGCATGGGCGTTGGCACAGGTGAGTAGGCCGCAGAGCAGCAATATCTTGGTTGTGTGCATGGTGGATTTTCCTTTCATGATGTTCAGATCCTTGATTAGCGAAGGAATTGGCTCAGCCGTTCCCGCATGATTTCCGCGCGGCTGGCCGGGCGGATCTCCAGTTCGGTGTGCTGGCAGGCGGGGCAGCGGCAGAACAAGTCGACATTCAGCCTGAGGGCGTCGCTGGTTGGAATGCTGGTGCGCTTCCAGCCACAGTGTGGGCAGATGGTGGTAAGCGGAGGGAGCGGTATTGGCATGAATGACCTCTACGTTGTGCGTAGGGTGACTGTGCCGCAGCCGCGCGACAGATTGCGTCGTGTTATTGCAGTCAAGGGTTGCTCTGGTCGGGTGCTGGGCTTATTCGAGGAGAGAGTCATGCCGTTCCAGTCGCTCAAGCAGCACCATCGCCAGGAGCGCGATGCCCAGCAGCCAATCTGCGCCTGCGGTGCACTACGCCTTGAGCTGGCTCGACCGTGCCGAGCAGCCGGACGATCTCATCTTCCTGAGGATCGCCTTCAACAAGGCCTATGCCACAGAGATTGACGAGCGACAACGCTTCTCGGAGCAGGAGACCTTGAAGGCTTTTCTGGAAAAGCTCAGCTCTCTGGACGAGAGTAAGCGTATCGACACATTAGTGTGGCAGGAGTTATCCAGCATCCGCATGCTGCTGGATAACCCGCATGTGTTCCAGCGCTTCTGGGATCACCAGAGTGGCAAGATCGACGGGGCCACCTGGAAAACCCGCTTCGCCAGCGGTAAGCGCGCCGCCCAGCAGGTTTTGGCCTGCGCTGTTCGGCGTGCTGTTCAAGCGCCTGTACACACTTCGCAACCAGCTTATCCACGGTGGCGCTACCTAGAACGGCAGTCAACCGCAAGCAGATACGAGATTGCGCCAGCCTGCCTGGCAAGCAGCTGGCGCCGTTGATCATCGAGCTTATGATGGGTAGCGCGGATACGTTGTGGGGAATGCTTGTTATTCGGTGTTGGAGATTGGCTAATTCAGCGTCACGTTATATTGACTTCCCTTCAAAATAGTTGATGGTGCGTTTCTTTACTCCGCTCGCTTCAATGTAATTCCAAGTCCCGCCGATGAGGCCTCCGACAATTGGGATGGTTTTGGTTATTACGCCTTTTTGTGTAACCTTTATCCCAAAATATTTGAGCATGATCTTCTGGAATTGCTTGAGGGTTTCCTTCGTCAGGTATTTCTTGATTCCTGCCCTTGTCAATCCCATGCCTCCGCGAATGCCCGCTTGCCTAAATAGCTGGCTTCCGGCATTGATTCCAAATATGGGCACGAGCAACTCCCACGCCGCATCTTCGTTCTCAAAGAATTTGGGGTCGTAAATCACAGCGGCCCTTGCGGCTGCTAGCACTTCGATTTTTAGAGTTGCTGCTACGTCTAATGTAGCGGCGGGTACTGCAACCCAGGGGTTTGCTGGTAGGCCTGTCGCAACGCCTGTTGCAGTAGCTTTCCAGCGTGCGCGAGAAAAAGCCTCCTCGGCTAGCTTTTTGTTAGAGGCATCCGGCTTTTCTTTTCGTTCTGCTGCGACCGATGCAATGATCGCAGGTGGGTCAATGTCAATGACCCACTCAAGTGATTTCATCAGTGCTTTGTTTTCTGTGGTCATAGCGCTATTTCTTCAGGCATGCGTTAGATTGATTCGGCTATCCCGTATAGGCTGAGTCAGTCGGTTGCTCCACAGCGTTTGCATTTTCTGCTTCCGCCAACTTTGACCTCGTGATCAAAGATTTTTATCCATTCGTGATCCGTTCTTCCCATTCTCTGGTCGCCGCAGTGCTGGCACTTTTCTATGATTCGGCAGTTTTCATCTTTGCCGTTATTCTGGTACTCGTGAATTATTTTCTGCTCGGAGCTGCTGCAATGCGTACATTCTCTGACGGAGTTACACGATGAGTAGTCGATGCGGCGCCATTCTCCGAACGTATGCTTGTTTGTGGTGACGTGCTTATGGCAATCCGGGCAGGTCTTCTCGACAAAGCACTGTGGTTTCCCGGATACGTGGCTCCACTCACCAGCATGCCAGCCTGTAGAGCACTTTGCGGAAAGCGCAACGCTTTTAACTACATCCCAAAAACCCATGTTCTTCCCCTCGTTATCAAGTTAATCAGACAGATTGCGTTACTTGTTCATATTGAGCTTTCAGACGGGCTACTTTTTCCTTAATGCTCTGTACCCAGCTTTGCGGCTCCCACACCCTCACATTCTCACCAAGTCCAAACACCCACCACTGCGTCTCCTGATCATCCGGTACTGTGGCTCGTAGGCGTTGCCAGTCGCTGTCTGGCAGCGGTTTCAGGCTTTGTTCGTTGCTCAACGGCGTCTCGCTAAGCAGCCAGGCAATCTGCGGTGATACGTCGGCGACTAGTTCTACCTGCTCAATGGGGGCGGTGGTGTTGAGGTCTTGGCGGATGTAGCTGTCGATCTCGAAGTCGTTGTGGGGGCGGGCCGCTGCGTCCAGACATTCGGCCTGGCGGATGCGGTGCAGGGCGAACTGTCGCAAGTCGTTATAGCCGTCGACGCTGCCTATCAGATAGCTGATGGCGTGGCGCGACACTAGTCCAGCGGGGTGGATCAATAGCTGCTTGAGCTCAGTTTTGCTGCGGCTCAGGTAGCTGATCTGCAGCTGTTTGTGTTCCAGCAGGGCGGTGGAGGTTTGCTCCCAGACCTGCGAGATGATCTGTGCAGGTTGCAAGGACTTGCCATTTGGGTGGGCTCGAACCCTGCGAGCCCAGTGCGCCAGGCCATTGTTTTCCAGGTTGTCGAGGTAATCGCGGGCCATACGGAACTGGGGGCCGAGCTGATCCAGAACGCTCTGTGGCAGTAGTGTCTTTAGGTGGCTTTCCGCGAGGTACAGTGCCAGTGCCGTAGGAGTGTCCATGGCCGACAAATCGATAGGCGCATTTTCCGAAAGGCTCCAGCGAAATGATGGGGCGCTCTCGTCACGCTGTAGTGCAAATGGGATCGACAGTCGGTCAAGGTCGCGCTGCACTGTGCGCAGGCTTACGGAGAAACCATCATCTTTGAGTTTCTCCAGCAAGGTTGTGGTCGCAATGCGGCCTGGGGCTCGTGGGATAAGGCGCAGCAGCGCGATAAGTCTCAGGAGCGTGTCCTTAGCTTCGGACATCGTTACTTCCCTGTTGTATCGAAATGGGCGCGCTTTGTTGACGCCACTTATATGACGAATATAGCCCTTTACGTGGCAATTTGCCATTCCGGCGATAAGCAGCATAGCTCGGGCGAGCGAAACTAGCCGCTAGGGCCTCTAGGCGGGTTGCTCTACGTTCAAGAAGCTCTAACGAGCGGCACCAAGGGCAGTGATCGAAGCACTCTTTTGTGGTGCTATCCCCATCGTGGGGCACCATCGTCTGCTGCCATTTACAATGGCGGCAGCAGTGGGTCAGAGCTGTTCTCATACGCCGAGTCTCCTTTGCATGGCGCTTGCAGAGGACATTACCCGGCCATGGCGACAGAATATGTCGCGCTATCTCGCTGAAACACTGCGGTCTGCGATGGTTGCGTCACAGCCGACTGAAGCCGTTGTCTCTATGCCATGTTGGGCTTCATCTTCAATCAACGAACCTATGTCCACACTGGAAAAGGCTGTCTGCCTTGACGTTCATTCAATCTTCGTTATGCAAAAATAATTGATTTTCCTATTGCAATAGCTTTTGCTCATTAAGCATGCTGGTTATGTGCGAGATCGTTCGTACACATAAAAAGAAGAATCAGCATGAACACCGATACTCAAACTGCTTACCGCTCACTAGCTACCCACTTTTATACGACACGCTTTCCAGAAATCCCTGTCTCTGCGCTGGATGAGTTGGATGAGTTCCGCATCATCGGCGCGCTGCTGCGTGCTGCCCCCGAGTACCGGCCTGACTACTTCAGGCGGTTGCGTAATGCATTGGCCTTGGACCAGAAGCTCAGGGGGCATTTCTGGATTGCGCAGGAGATCAATCGGACGCTCAACCCGGTTACCGTTCTGGGCTTGCCTCGCAAGCGCAAGCAGGCGCGGCGGCAGAGAATTTCTGATGACGATTTCGCCAAATGGGTGAGGGCGCTTTTAGCCAAGGGACTGGGGGTTGAGGCTGGGGCGCTAATGCTGATCTGTATGACTGGGGCCCGTCCATGCGAGCTGAGTGACATCAGTATTGAAGGTACGAGGATCCACGTTCTTGGTGCCAAACATAGCCATGGTGGACTACGTGGCGCTGATCGGGTGCTGGAGGCTGATCAAGACTTCTGCCTGCTTGTGCGTAACGCGCTAGAGGCGTTTCGCTCTGACGTCCGGAGTCTGGACTCTATCCGAATGGCGATCCATGAAGCCGCAAAAGAGGTTTTCTCGCGGGGCAAACCTCCCAGCATGTACACGCTGCGCCACCAGTTTGGTGCGAATATGAAGGCCTCAGGTATGTCCAGAGTCGAGATGGCATATGTGATGGGGCACCAGGCAACGGACTCTATTGGACGCTACGGTGACAAGCGTTATGGGCGGGCCGAGGCCGTGAAGGTCAGGCCGGCAACGGACGCAGATCTATCGAAGATTCGAGCAACACATGCGGGTTATGTGAGATCTCGCTCAACGGCTCTGCATGCGGCCTGCTGATAAGTGAGTTTATCGGGCGCTAACCCTCAGCAGCTCTGCCCAGCGCGTGGTGTAGGCGGGTGACAGAAACTCTCTGCGCATTGACCACTCCGCAGGCTTGGCAGTTCTTCCTGGCTGCAATGTGCCCCGCCCCCAGCGGCTGTTGATCGCATCCAGGGTGCTCATCAGTCGCTCGGTTCTGATGGGCTGCTCTGGGGCGAGCAGATCCGGTGTGTACTCATTCTTTCGGCAGAGATCCAATAGCAGCACCTGCGTCTTGGTGTAGCTGAAACCTTCGCGGTACAGCGGCTTCAGCCCAGTCTGAACGGCCTAGATGATCAGTCGTCTGTCATCGGTTGGGTATACGGGGTCTGCAGATCCAGCGAGGCATCGAGCGACAGCTTGTGCTCCATGTGATCAAGCGAAGGGCTGGGAAAGTCGACCGGGATGCGTGCATCGAAGAGAGGGAGGGCGGTGCCGCTGCGCTGCAGTGGTCCGAGGATAAGGGCGTTACTCATAACGGCCTGACCGATAACTGTATTTGTGTACAGTTTTCGAGCCTCCGTCATTCCGGCAAGGCGCGCTCGTCGCCAGGGGGGGACGGGGTCTGCACGGATTGTTTACAGGCGAAAAGTAGACAGATCGCCCCGGCGCGTGGTTCTCGCTAGGTTGGGGCAACCGACCAGGAGGACCTCCTATGATCTTGCTGCCCACCCTTAGCGATCTTTTTCCGCTGGCGCTGGTGCTGCCCGCACTGATCGGGCTGGCCAAGCTGGCCTATGGCGATGCTGCGAATTAAGCGCTAGCCGCGCTTGGCAGCGCTGGCCTCAGCCCCAGAAGTTATTGCAGATCCGCTGCACCGCCGCGTTGGCGGCGCGTCGGTCAAACAGCTCGGGATCAAAGCTGCCGCCTGAAGCCAGGAAGTCCAGGTAACCCGGCACGCCACCCACATCTTCCGGCGGGCAGGCGCGGGCTCCATCGAGTACCTCACACCAGGTGCCGGTGAAGTCGCAGGGCTCGATGCTCTCCACGGCAATCACGTGCTGCCAGCTGTCGCCGAAGTCGTAGAGATAGCGCAGCCGGTCCGCCTCCTTGAGTACGCGGCGCAGTTTGCTCTTACGGTCATCCAGCGCATCGTCGTACATGTACATCAGCTCGGCATCCAGCGGCAGGTAGCGATGGATGCCGTCGCTGAACTCATGCAGGTGGCTGCTGTGCCAGCCAAAGGCTGCCTGGATGAAGTGGTGCAGCTTGCGCAGGGTGCAGTCGCCGTTCACGCGCAGGCGGCGCCAGACCGGAGGATTGAAGTTCAACGGCTCCAGCTGAATGTGCAGGGTATACAGCAGCGGTTGAGTCGCCATGCTGGCTCCGTCGGTCAGTGATACAGCCAGGGCTGCAGCTCATCGAGGTTGGTGACGACGATCTGCTGCGCCGTAGCTTTGGCGTGCACCTTGGTCGGGTCGATCTGATAGCGCTGCAGTACGTACTGCACAAGAGCACCTCGGGTCTCGATCACCAGTTGCCCATCCCGCATGCCGTAGTCGGCCTCGATGATCGCGCGCTGCTCCGGCTTGAGGCGCGAGTCCGGCGCGATAACCACCGTGAGCGGGGTGTTCCAGCCCTTGTCGAGCGCGCGAGTGTGCTCCGAGGGGGCATCCATCAGGTCGGGCTCACCGCGAAAGCGGCTCAGCACGAAGTCGCGGTAATCGCGGTTCTTCTCGCAGTAAGCGCGCACGTGCCAGCGCATGCCGGTGTAGATCAGTGTGTGTGGTGCGATCAGGCGAGTTTCGCCGTCCGGCGTGGTGAAGGACACATACTCGCACTCCAGTCGCAGCCCCTCGCGGCAGGCCTTGAGCAGCGGGCGCAGCACCTCCGGGCGTACCGAACGATCCGGCACGTCCAGTACCTCGGTGTGCGCATAGGCCAGCGCCAGACCTTCGATGTGCGGTGCACGGTCGTAGTTTTGATTAAGCAGATGCAGGTAGGCGCTGGCGCTGTCATCGATAAACAGCGGTTTGAAGTGGCGGCTCGGCACATACCCCTTCAAATGCTTGTCGTATTCCAGGTTCTTCGGCGCGTAGTCGGTGATGTAGGAGTTGATGTCTTTCGACGCCTGCTGCCGGCTGATGCCGAAGCTCTGCATCAGATGGCCAGTGGTCAAACGGCCCTCCCACCAGGCGATGGTCTCGATCAGGCGGTAGCGCAGGGCCAGATCCCAACGCACTGACTCAATGGCTTGCTTGCGTTTCATGACCTCTCCATCTGCTCGAAAACTTTACCTGTACGAGTAAACACCGTGGATGCGTCGCTTTAGGCTACATATCCTGTAGCTGTCATTCAAGTTGCATCACTGATGCATGCAGTGGAAGGAGAACACCGTGAGCGATATCGGAATGTCCTGGGGAATGGTGGCGGCTGCCCTGGTGCTGGCCGCAGGTCTTGGCCTGGCGCTGTTCTGGCAGAGCATGCGGCGCCAGGAGGCTCACACCAGTTTGCAGGCCTGCAAAGACCAGCTGGAGCAGCTTCAGGCACTGAGCCAGTCGCGCGAATTGGAGTTGCGCGAGCTGACCGCCGCGGTGCGTGCCGAGAAGGCGCATGTCGAGCAACTGCAGCGCCAGCTGAGCTTTGCCCATGAAGAGTCTGCCGGCTTGCGCGATGAACAGAAGCAACTGCTCACCCAGTTGGCCGATGCGCAAAGCCAGGCCAGCGCAGCGCGCGCTCAGCATGGCCAGCTCGTGCAGCAGCACGCCGAGCTCAAGCAGGCCCATGAGCGCCTGCAGAACAGTCACGAGGTGATGCAGGACAAGTTCGCCAACCTGTCGAAGGAACACGCCACCCTCAGCAGCAGCCTGGAGCAGAAGCAGCAGCACTTTGCCGAGCAACAGCAGTTGCTCAAGGAAAGCCGCGACCAGCTCAAGCTGGAGTTCGAGCAACTCGCCGGGCAGATCTTCGAAGCCAAGGGCCAGGCCTTCTCGCAGCACAGCCAGCAGTCCTTGGATGCGCTGCTCAAGCCCTTCCGCGAGCAGATCGACGGCTTCCGCGCCAAGGTCGAAGACATCCACCACAAGGATGTCCAGCAGCAGGCCGCGCTGACCCAGGAGCTGCTGCACCTCAAGGCGCTCAACCAGCAGATCACCCAGGAGGCGCATGACCTGGCCACTGCACTCAAGGGCCAGAAGAAGGCCCAGGGCAACTGGGGCGAGCTGGTGCTGGAAAACGTCCTGGAGCGCTCCGGCCTGGTCAACGGGCGCGACTTCAAGCGCGAGGTCAGCATCAATGGCGAGGAGAATCGCCAGCGTCCGGACGTGATCGTCTACCTGCCGCAGGGCAAGCACCTGATCATCGATGCCAAGGTCTCGCTCAATGCCTACACCCGCTACATCAATGCCGAGGATGATGCCGAGCGGCGCCTGGCTCTCAATGAGCACGTCACGGCCATCGGCCAGCGCATCAAGGAGTTGTCCAACCGGCACTACTTCGAGCTGCCGGGTCTGAATGCGCCGGAGATGGTGTTCATGTTCGTACCCATCGAGTCGGCCTTCGTCGAGGCGCTCAAGGCGGACGAGACCCTGTTCCAGAAAGCCATTGAGCAGAACGTTCTGGTCGCTACCCCGACCACCTTGCTCACCAGCCTCAACATCGTGCGTCAGCTCTGGCGTTTCGAGGACCAGAACAAGCACACCGCCGAGCTGGCCGAGCGCGCCGGTAAGGTGTACGACAAGCTGCGCACCTTCCTCGGCAGCATGGACGCCATCGGCAACAGCCTGGACAAAGCCCAGGACGCCTACCGCAAGGCGCGTGATCAGCTGGTCAGCGGCAAGGCCAACCTGGTCAAGCAGGTCAGCGACTTCCGCCAGCTGGGGGTGGCCGTCAAAGGTGAGCTGGACGAAACCTGGGTAGACCGCGCCGAGCTTGAGCTGGGCCTGGTCGAACAGGAAGCCTTCGAGGCGCAGGAGCAAGCATGAACGCGTGCGTGCGACTGGCCATGGTGCTGCTGCTCGGCATGAGCAGCACGGCTTTCGCCATGGACCGCGACCTGGACAACGATGGCCGCTGGGACTTCGGCGCAGGCGGCAGCGACCGTGACATGGATAACGACGGGCGTTGGGATTTCAATGCCGGCGGCTCGGACCGTGACGTCGACAATGACGGACGCTGGGACCACGACAAAGGCGGCTCGGACCGCGACCTGGACAACGACGGCCGCTGGGACTTCGATGCCGGCGGCTCGGATCGGGATATCGATAACGATGGTCGCTGGGACTACGACAAGGGCGGCAGCGACCGTGACCTGGACAACGACAAACGCCGCGATTGACGAACGGCCGCCTGCACACGCAGGCCCGGCCACGACTTTATTCCATCAACCACGCCCAGCAGGAAGCAACCTCCATGAATAAGCCCACCACCGTGCAGACACTGGAAGATCTGGGGCGTGTCAGGCTCTCCAAGAGCTTCTTCATGCGCGATTTTCTCTATTCGGAGATCAGCCAGATCCATGGCATCCCCAATATCCCAGACTTCCCCGACCGAGCCATCGAGGCCGGGCGCCAGCTCTGCGAGCAGTTACTGGAGCCGCTGCAGGATCAATTCGGTCGTATCGCCATTCGTTCGGCGTATCGCTCCGCGGCGGTGAACGCCAAAGGCGCGGAGGACGGCAACAACTGCGCGAAGAACGAAAGCAACTACGCCGCGCATATCTGGGATTACCCGGATGCCGACGGCCACCTGGGCGCCACCGCCTGCATCGTGGTGCCGGCCCTGCTGCCCTGGTATGACCAAACCAGTGACTGGACACCCCTAGCCTGGTGGATTCACGACAACCTGCCCTACGCCAACCAGTACTGGTTCCCCAAGCTGGCTGCCTTCAACCTACGCTGGAGCGCCAACCCTCAGGCGCTGCCAAGCATCAACACCTACGTCACCAACCCGCATACCGGGGATAAGAAGGCGTTGGTGCACAAGGGCGTGGCGGCCCTTGGCCTGCAGGAGCGTAAGCAGATCGTAGAGCCCTGGCTAGCTAGCCTGAGCTAAGCGCAGGGCTGGGGATGGCTGCCAGCTGCAAACAGCAGCGTGTCGCTTTACCCCTGCTTTGCCAATGGATAAGGTGACGGGCATCGCAAAATGGCAGGTCGTGGTATCCCAGGGATGGCCCTCCGAATGTGCTGCGGCAACCGCCGTATGCCGCTGCGCCACCCTCTGATTCCCGTCTTGATTGCCACCCTGGTTTGAATTGGGCTGGCCCGCGTTGCTGCGGGCGGCTGTGGAGTGTTGTGCATGAATGAGTTGGAGCAGGCCCTGCTGGCCTTGGTACCGGTTGATGGTTCGAGCATCGGCAATCAGTCGCTGCTGGAACGCCTCAAACGGCAATTTCCGCAGTTGAGCGAAGAGGCCTTCTGGGCAGCGCGCGATGGGCTGATCGAGCAGGGCGTGCTGCAAAAAGGCCGTGGTCGAGGCGGCTCGGTGCTGCGGGCGCAGCCGGTTGCCAGCAGCCTGGCCGACCGGGTGCTGAGCAAGGCCCGTGAGCGCTTTGAGCCGGCAGCGGTTGAGGAAGTCAGTGCCGTCTATGTGGCCGACGCCGCAGCCAGCGTCAGCAAGGGCAAGGCGGCCAAGGTGCAGCCCGCCACCGGCATCGAGGACATGAAGAAAACCCTCTGGGCCACCGCCGACAAGCTGCGCGCCAATATGGACGCCGCCGAGTACAAGCACATCGTGCTCGGGCTGATCTTCCTCAAGTACATCTCCGACAGTTTCGCCGGCCGCCGCGCCGAGCTGGAACGCAAGCTCACCGACGAGAACGACGACTATTACCTGGGTGATGACGACCCGGAAGCACTCAACGCCGAGCTGGAGGACCGCGACTACTACCGCGAGGTCAACGTGTTCTGGGTGCCGGAAGTGGCGCGCTGGGAGTCGATCCGCGCCGCCGCCAAGCAGGTGGATATCGGCAAGCGCATCGACGAGGCCCTGGCCGCCATCGAGGCGGAAAACCCCAAGCTGAAGAACATCCTCGACAAGCGCTATGCCCGTGCCCAGTTGCCGGACGGCAAGCTCGGTGAGCTGGTGGATTTGATCTCCACCATCGGCTTTGGTGACGACACCAACAAAGCCCGCGACCTGCTTGGCCAAGTGTATGAATACTTCCTCGGCCAGTTCGCCAGTGCCGAAGGCAAGAAGGGCGGGCAGTTCTATACGCCGGCCAGCATCGTCAAGACCCTGGTGGCGGTGCTCAACCCGCACCACGGCAAGGTCTACGACCCCTGCTGCGGCTCGGGCGGTATGTTCGTGCAGTCGGAAAAGTTCATCGAAGCCCACGGCGGCAAGCTGGGCGATGTGTCCATCTACGGCCAGGAGTCCAACCCCACCACCTGGCGGCTGGCAGCGATGAACCTGGCCATTCGCGGCATCGACTTCAACCTCGGCAAGGAGCCGGCGGACACCTTTGTGCGCAACCAGCATTCCGACCTGCGTGCCGACTTTGTGCTGGCCAACCCGCCGTTCAATATCAGCGACTGGTGGCACGGCAGCCTGGAAGGCGACCCGCGCTGGGTCTATGGCACCCCGCCGCAAGGCAACGCCAACTACGCCTGGCTGCAACACATGCTTTACCACCTCAAGCCCAACGGCCGCGCCGGCATCGTGCTGGCCAACGGCTCGATGAGTTCCAGCCAGAACAGCGAAGGCGATATTCGCAAAGCCATGATCGAGGCCGACGTGGTGGAAGTGATGGTCGCACTGCCCGGCCAGCTGTTCTTCAACACCCAGATTCCCGCCTGCCTGTGGTTCCTCGCCAAGGACAAGCGCCATGCTCTGAGCTCTGGCGGTATCGATCGCAGCGGCCAGGTGCTGTTTATCGATGCACGCAAGCTCGGCACCAGCGTCAGCCGTGTACAGATCGAACTGACCGACGCCGATATCGAGCGCATCGCCAGTACCGTGGCGGCCTGGCGTGGTGAGGCGCTAGATGAGGGCGGGCAGGTCGGTGAATACGCCGATATCCCCGGCTTCTGCCGCAGCGTTGCTCTCGCGGAAATTGCCGAGCACGGCCATGTGCTGACGCCGGGCCGCTATGTCGGGGCCGAAGAGGTGGAGGACGACGACGAAGCCTTTGCCGAGAAGATGCAGAGGCTGACGAAGCAGCTAGGTGAGCAGATGCAGAAGGGCATGGAACTCGATCAGTTGATCCGGCAGAAGCTGGGGGGGCTGGGGTATGAGCTCTGAGCTTGTCTCAATTGAGTCAATAACTAAGCTGATCTATAGGTATCCATCCTTTTATGGAATGGAGAAATTCAGTCATGGTGTGCCTGTTATTCGTGGCGAGCACCTAGGGGCTCATGGATGTATTTCAGAAGCTTGGAATGACTATTGGTTTGTCTCTACAGAGTACTCATCAAAGCATCCTAAGACAGTCCTTGAGGAAGACGATGTTGTAATGAGCGTCAGGGGTACGGTTGGTACGTTTGCACGAGTTGGGCGAGCACATGTTGGGGCACAGATATCGCCTAACCTGATTAGGCTGTCTCCAGACTCAAAGAAAGTCTACCCGCCGTATTTTTATTACGCTCTCAGGGATGTTGGGGTGACTGCCCAGATATTGGGTAGTGTTGCATCATCCGCAGTGCCGGCACTGAAAGCCTCGGATATCAAGATTGCCAAAATTCGCCTCCCATCAATGGTGGATCAGATAGGCATTGCTCTTGCTCTCCGCTCTATCGACGATCGCATCACCCTGCTACGCGAAACCAACGCCACCCTGGAAGCCATCGCCCAGGCGCTGTTCAAATCCTGGTTCGTCGATTTCGACCCCGTGCACGCCAAGGCCGAAGGGCGCCCGCCGGAAGGCATGGACGCCACCACCGCCGCCCTGTTCCCCGATAGTTTCGAAGAGTCCGAACTGGGCTTGGTGCCGAAGGGGTGGCGAGCGGGTTTGCTCTCGGACTTGGCTAGTTTCCAGAACGGTTATGCCTTCAAAAGCCAAGACTGGGTTGATACTGGCCATCCAGTAGTAAAGATCGGTGATGTTAAGCCTGGTCTGATCGATTTTTCTGGTTGCTCTAGGGTTGCACCAGCCACAGTTAACGGGCTTGAGCGCTTCAAGCTTTCTCGTGGTGATTTGTTGGTAGGAATGACTGGTTATGTCGGCGAGACCGGTTTGGTGCCTCGGGTTGAGCCAGATGCCTACATCAATCAGCGTGTGGGGCGGCTGGTTACTGGCGCGGGATTGAGTGATATCGGCATGGTGTACTGCGCAGTTCGTGACCCTGCATACAAGGTCTATGCAGAGTCGCAGTCCCATGGCAGTGCGCAAGCAAACGTGAGTGGCGCCGCACTGCTTGCCTACCCTCTCGTGATTCCTCGCCCTAATGTCTTGTGCAGCTTTAATCGCATAGTTGAGCCATTGCTGGAGTCGATTCTGGCCAACCACGAGCAAGCTCAAATCCTCACCCACCTCCGCGACACCCTTTTACCCCGCCTGATCTCCGGCCAGCTGCGGTTGCCTGAAGCCGAGGCGCTGATCGAGGAGGCAGTATGAGCCTGAGTGTTAACGCCGATTTCTCCCGACTACTGGACTACCTGAAGGCGCAGGGGGCTGCTGCACAAAAGCGAACTGAGGATTCCCAGGACTACCGGGACTTTCTGCAGGTGTTTCCCCTGAGCCGCCTCAATCAGCTAACGCTGGATGAGTACTGTGTAGGCAAGGGCGACGGGGCGTCGTTCTGCTGGTGGATCGAGCGTGGGCTGGTGGAGGCTCTGGGGCGCTATATGCCCGGCACCGCCAAGGGCCATCTCCTGTATTTTCAGGAGGATGGCAGCCTGTACAAGAACCGTCGCCTGCTGGATCTCGGTGATGAAGAGGCGCTGCGTTATACGCTGAGCATCCAAAGCACCATCGCCGCAGCCGACCCCTCTGATCTGCTCTGGGTGGATGATGACAAGGAGATCTATCGCCGCGCCGGGGTAGAACCGCGTGTCACGGTCGGTGCAGGGCGCAAGCTGCGCCTGTTGGCCTGCTATCACCCGGCGCAGACCTTGCCGATTTCTTCCAGCGATCATCTGGGGCATTTCCTGCAAAGGCTGGGGTGCCCACCAGCAGATATCCCGTCGGCCAAGCTGCCGGTGGCGCGCATGCTGAAGTTGCGCGAGTACTATCAGCTCGCCTGTGAGTCGGTGCCGGGTCTTAGCCCCTATGGATTTATGCGTGGGCTGTACAGCGAGGAGCTGGGATTACGCCCGGCCAAGCCCGAGTCCGAACAGGACGTGCAGCCGGGGCAGCCAAGCTACCTGCTGACGTGGAACCCTGCGCATTTCAAGCTGGGTGGTGACGCCGGTGTTGAATTGGGGCAGGAGATTGATTGGAGCTGCCATTCGAAACAGCCGCAACCGGGTGATGTGGTTTATCTGGTGCGGTTGGGGCAGGAGCCACGGGGCATCGTAGCGCGCGGCCTGGTGACGGAGGGGGCGCATGACGGGCCCGACTGGAAGGACGCGAGCAAAACGCGTAACTACATCCGCTTTCGCATCGATGAGCATCGGCCCGACTGTGCCCGCGGCTTGTTGCCGATGTTGCTGCTCAACAAGGCTATGCCTACGCAGCGCTGGAACCCACAGAGCTCGGGCGTCGAGATTACCCCGGCCATCGCGGCCCGGCTGGAGCTGCTCTGGCAGGCGGGCGAAGGGCAGCACAGCCTGAGGCAGTACGTGGCCTGGAGTTCGGCGGATCGTAAGGAGTCCTGCCCGGGATGGCTGAGGATCTATCAGGAGGTCACCGCGCTGGCCAAGGCCTTGCGCACCGGTCAGGCGCCTCTGGATCAGGCCGCCCTTGAACGCCTGTGGATTGAGCGCGAAAACGGGGTTTCCAGCCTGAAGCTGGGGTTGTTCTCTCGGGATGAGCTCAATGAACAACAAGCTGTTATTCGGGAAATCACGCAGCGCATCATGGATGCGCCTACGGCGCAGACTCACGCACAGGTGATGAAGGATTGGCGTCTGGCGGTTGAGAGCAAGCAGTTCAGCGCCAACCGACCAGCCATGGTCAATCGTGTGTTTGCCGCCTTTGCGCCGGAGCGGTTCACCACATTGCTCAAACCTGAAGATTGCCAGCGACTCTTGCAGGGCTTGCGTGAGCTTTTCCAGCTGGATGTGGCTCATGAAAAACAGGACTGGTGTGCGCTGAATGAGCAAATCATGGCGTGCATGAGTCTGGCTGGGCTGGATACAGATGCCGTCCTGCCAAACAACATTGCCATGTGGCAGTTGCTAGCGGCGCTGCAGGGGGCGAAAGGCGATGTACTTGAAGACGTACAAGAGGGAGATGCCAGGGTGGCCGCCAGAGATATTCCGCTGAACCAGATTCTTTTCGGCCCACCGGGAACGGGCAAGACGTTTTCCGTCGTGGAGGAGACACTGAAGATTCTGGCTCCAGAGGTGCTGGACACGCCCACGCGGGAGACTTGGAAGAACGCGTTCGATCAGTTGGTGCTGGACGGTCGGGTACGTTTCGTCACGTTTCACCAAAGCTTCAGCTACGAAGATTTCGTTGAAGGTTTGCGAGCCGTATCAGACGGTGGGCAGCTGCATTACAAGGTTGAGCCGGGTGTATTCAAACTGTTGTGTGACGACGCGCGGCACCAGGAAGGCGCGCAGACAGAAGATGATGTGCTCAATGCGTTTCTGGAAGAGGTCACTGAGGCTCCCGTCACGCTGACCACGGTGCGTGGCAAGTCCTTTGATGTTCGCTACAGGCCCGGCAATGGGACGTTCACCTGCCAACCCAAGGCGTCGGAAAATGCGCTGGAGCTGCCGGCCAACATCGAGCATGTGCGCTTGTTCATGCGTGGCGAGAAACCTGCGTCGGTCTATTGCGAAAGCTATGTGAGAGGGATCGCCGAGCACTTGCGCGGCAAGCTGGAGAACGGCGGAGCTGGGCAGTCGAATGGCGAGAGGCGGCCTTATGTGCTGGTGATCGATGAGATCAATCGGGGCAATGTTTCGCGCATCTTTGGTGAGCTCATCACATTGATTGAAACCTCTAAGCGAGAAGGTGCGGCGGAGAGTTTGTCCGTCACCTTGCCGTACTCGAAGGAGCGTTTCACGGTGCCGGATAATGTCTATCTGATCGGCACCATGAACACGGCAGACCGTTCGCTGGCTGGGCTGGATATCGCCTTGCGTCGCCGCTTTGTCTTCAAGGAAATGATGCCCAATCCTTCTTTGCTCAATGGCGTGGTGGTGGAAGGCATCGACATTGGTCAGCTTTTGGCGGTGATGAACCAGCGTATCGAGGTGCTGCTCGATCGTGATCATTGTCTCGGGCATGCCTACTTCATGTCGCTCAAGAGTGGGGACTCGCTGCGGCAGCTGGAGGTGATTTTCCGCAATCAGATACTGCCGCTGCTGCAGGAGTATTTCTTCGAGGATTGGCAGCGTATCCAGTGGGTGCTTAATGACCACCGCAAGCCTGCGGCCGACCGTTTCGTAGAGCAGGATAAGCAGGATGTGGATGCTTTGTTTGGCAACATTAGCGTGCCGGCGCAAGGTGGGGTTTGGCGGATCAATGCGGCGGCGTTCCAGCGAGTTTCTGCGTATGCCGGTGTCATTGCAGTGCAAGCCAAGGCTGAGGCTCCAGTAGAAAAGGCGGATGCGTGAGCGTATTCGTCACCGTGCGTGAATACGCGCGTCTAACCACGGCGGCGGTTGCGCCCGGCAACCTCGACTGTGCGCAAATCTCCGAAAGCGCCTTCGACTGGTTGTGTGAGCTGAGTGCTAGCTTCAACCGCAGCGGAGCGACGCTGCTACAGGTGGAGGGGCGGCGTGCGCTGAAGTGGGATTCCTATGTGGGCGTATTGGAAACGCCTTGTGGCACTCGGCTGGAGATTCTGCCCAAGCATCATGAGCAGGGCGATTGCCGGGTCAAGGGCCGCCAGTTGCTGCGCAAGCTCATTCAGCAGGCTCTGCAGCTCAAGCCCCGCGAGGTTTCGGTGGCCAGTCTGGAGCTATTCGATGCGCCGCTCAGCGAGTGGGTGATGGGGCAGTTTCTGGCGGAGTTGGATCTGCTGGTGAAGCGTGGTGTGCGCTTCGACTACCAGCGCATCGAGGAAGAGCAGCGCTTTCTGCGTGGCCAGCTCAATGTGGTGGCGCAAATGCGCCAGCCGCCGGGGCGGCAGCATCACTTCCAGATTCGCCACGATGTGTTCTTACCTGATCGTGCGGAAAACCGCTTGCTCAAGCTGGCGTTGGAGCTAGTGGCAAAAAGCACGCAGGATGCCGCCAACTGGCGCCTGGCCAACGAGTTGCGCGCCATGCTGGCGGAGGTGCCGGCCAGCCGGCAGGTAAACCAGGATTTGCGCGCCTGGAGCCGCGACCGGTTGATGGCGCATTACCAGGCGATCAAGCCCTGGTGCGAGCTGATCCTCAATCAGCAGATGCCGATAGCCGTGAGTGGTGAGTGGCGCGGTATGAGCCTGCTGTTCCCGATGGAGAAGCTGTTCGAGCAGTATGTGGAAGGCTGGTTGCGCCGCCGCCTGGTCCCTGGCGCGCACCTGACGTCTCAGGCCTCCCGCCATAGTCTGTGTCAGCACGACGGCAGCGCGATATTCCGTCTGGAGCCGGACCTGTTGCTGCAGCAAGGTCAGCAGGCCTGGGTGCTGGATACAAAGTGGAAGCGTCTGGATTCAGCCGACCGGCAGAACAAGTACGGCCTGAGCCAGCCCGACTTCTATCAGCTGTTTGCCTATGGCCAGACGTATTTGCCCGGGCGTGGTGAGATGGCGTTGATTTACCCACGCACAGCCCAATTCTCGGAGCCGTTGCCGCCCTTTGATTTCAGCCCCGAGCTCAGGCTCTGGGTGTTGCCGTTTGATCTGGATGAAGACCTACTTTTGGCAGCCGATGACGTGGGTTTCCCCCGCTGCCTGAGCCAGCCTGGCCAGGGATGACCACGGCGGGCTTGAGAGGACAACTGAGGTGCAGGAATGACCGAAGACCAACTGGAACAGGAAACCCTCGGCTGGCTCAGTGAGCAGGGTTACACGCACCTCTATGGGCCGGATATCGCCCATGACGGCGACCACCCCGAGCGTGCGAGCTATGGCGATGTGCTGTTGGCTATGCGTTTGCGCACGGCAATTGCCCGACTCAACCCGCAAGTGCCGCTGGCGGCAAGGGAGGATGCCCTGCGTCAGGTGCTTGACCTTGGTATGCCGGCGCAGCTTGCGGCCAATCGCCTGTTCCATCGTCTGCTGGTCAGCGGTGTGCCAGTGCAGTACCAAAAGGATGGCGAGACGCGTGGCGACTTCGTGCGCCTGATCGACTGGGCGGACGTGCGGGCCAACGAGTGGCTGGCGGTCAACCAGTTCAGCATTCAGGGGCCGAAGCATATTCGCCGGCCCGACATCATTCTGTTCGTCAACGGCCTACCGCTGGTTTTGCTTGAGCTGAAGAACCCGGCGGATGTGAATGCCGACTTGGTTAAGGCATTCGACCAGATCCAGACCTACAAAGAGCAGATCCCGGACGTCTTCCACTACAACGAGATTCTGGTGATCAGCGATGGCAGCGAGGCGCGCATGGGCTCGTTGTCGGCGGACATTGAGCGTTTTGCGCGCTGGCGCACCATCGATGGTGTGAACGTCGACCCGCTGGGCGAGTTCAACGAGCTGGAAACCCTGGTGCGTGGCGTGCTGCAACCGGCGCTGCTGCTGGATTACCTGCGTTACTTCGTGCTGTTCGAGGATGATGGCCGGTTGGTCAAGAAGATTGCCGGTTATCACCAGTTCCATGCCGTGCGTGCGGCCATCCAACAGGTGGTCAGCGCCTCGCGCCCAGGTGGCACGCACAAGGGCGGGGTGGTTTGGCACACCCAGGGCTCGGGCAAGAGCATCACCATGACCTGCTTCGCTGCACGGGTGATGCAGGAAGCGGCGATGGAAAACCCGACCATTGTGGTGATCACCGACCGCAATGACCTGGACGGCCAGTTGTTCGGCGTTTTCTCGCTGTCGCAGGATTTGCTGCGTGAGCAGCCGGTGCAGGTGGCTACGCGCGGCGATCTGCGCGAGAAACTGGCTAACCGCCCGAGTGGCGGCATTGTGTTTGCCACCATTCAGAAGTTCATGCCGGGCGAGGATGAAGACACTTTTCCGGTGCTTTCGGAGCGCTCGAACATCGTGGTGGTGGCCGACGAGGCGCACCGCACCCAATATGGCTTCAGTGCTTCGCTGAAGGTGCCGGACCTCAAGGTCGCCGAGGCCAGTGCCCGCTATCAGGTGGGCTATGCCCAGCACCTGCGCGATGCCTTGCCCAATGCCACCTTCGTGGCTTTTACCGGCACGCCCGTGTCCAGCGAGGACCGCGATACCCGCGCGGTGTTCGGTGACTACATCCACGTCTACGACATGCAGCAGGCCAAGGAAGATGGCGCCACCGTGGCCATCTACTACGAGTCGCGGCTGGCCAAGTTGTCGCTCAAGGACACGGAGCTGGCGCATATCGACGAGGAGGTCGATGAGCTGGCTGAGGATGAGGAGGAAGACCAGCAGTCGCGCCTGAAGTCTCGCTGGGCGGCGCTGGAGAAAGTGGTCGGGGCTGAACCTCGGATCAAGAGCGTGGCGGCGGATTTGGTCGCGCACTTCGAGGAGCGTAACCAGGCACAAAGCGGCAAGGCCATGGTCGTGGCGATGAGTCGCGAGATTTGCGTGCATCTTTACGACGCGATCATTGCCCTGCGCCCGGAGTGGCATGACGAAGACCCGGAGAAGGGCGCGGTGAAGATCGTCATGACCGGCAGCGCTTCTGACAAGGCGCTGCTGCGCCCGCATATCTACCCGAGCCAGGTGAAGAAACGCCTGGAAAAGCGCTTCAAAGACCCGAAAGACCCGCTGCAATTGGTCATCGTGCGCGACATGTGGCTGACCGGCTTCGACGCGCCCTGCGTGCATACCCTGTATGTGGACAAGCCCATGAAGGGCCACAACCTGATGCAGGCCATCGCCCGGGTCAATCGCGTATTCAAGGACAAGCAGGGCGGCCTGGTGGTGGATTACATCGGCATCGCCAACGAGCTGAAGGCCGCGCTCAAGGAGTACACGGCGAGCAAGGGCAGAGGGCGACCTACGGTGGATGCCCACGAGGCCTATGCCGTGCTGGAGGAGAAGCTCGATGTACTGCGTGGCCTGCTGCATGGTTTCGATTACAGCGACTTTCTGACCGGCGGGCACAAGCTGCTGGCCGGTGCAGCCAACCATGTGCTGGGGCTGGAGGATGGCAAGAAGCGCTTTGCCGACAATGCTCTGGCTATGAGCAAGGCCTTCACCCTGTGCTGCACGCTGGATGAGGCCAAGGCGGTACGCGAGGAAGTGGCCTTCCTGCAGGCCATCAAGGTGCTGCTGACCAAGCGCGAGATCAGCGCCAAGAAGAAAACCGACGAAGAGCGCGAGCTGGCCATCCGCCAGATCATCGGCAATGCCGTGGTCTCCGGCGAGGTCGTGGATGTGTTCCAGGCGGTTGGCTTGGACAAGCCCAATATCGGCCTGCTGGATGACGAGTTCCTCGCCGAGGTGCGCAACCTACCGGAGAAGAACCTTGCCGTGGAGCTGCTGGAACGGCTGCTGGAAGGCGAGATCAAGAGCAAGTTCGCCAGCAACCTGGCTCAGGAGAAGAAGTTCTCCGAGCTGCTCGACAGCGTGATCAAGCGCTACCAGAACCGCTCCATCGAGACCGCCCAGGTCATCGAAGAGCTGATCGAGATGGCCAAGAAATTTGCTGCAGCGAGCAAGCGCGGAGATGCACTGGGACTGAATGATGACGAGCTGGCTTTCTACGATGCGCTGGCCAATAACGAGGCCTCGGTGCGCGAGCTGGGCGATGAGATCCTGGCCAAGATCGCCCATGAGCTGACCGAGAGCCTGCGCCAGAACGTGACAGTCGATTGGAGCAATCGCGACAGTGTGCGTGCCAAGTTGCGGCTGATGGTTAAGCGCATTCTGCGCAAGTACAAGTACCCGCCGGACCAGCAGGAAGAGGCTGCGCAGCTGGTGCTGGCGCAGGCAGAGACGCTGTGTGAGGCGTGGATGTAACGATGGAGAACAAGCAAGGATCGCTGTTTGACCAAGCGCCACAAGCCAGCGGTGATCTGCCTGCCGCATCGCGCATGCCGCTCAATGCTCGCGGACGAAAAGTCTACGACACGCTGATTAGGCCTGCATGGTCACGTTATCTGGATCGAGGTGGTCGCAAAGCAGCGATCACTCGGCTGCGGGATATTCACAAAAGCCTGCTGGCTGATCCCATCCCCGCGCAGCAGTTGCTTGATCGTGTAGCGGGCATAGCAACGCGTCAGACTTGGGAGGAGAGGATTGTTGCATGTATTTTGGGGTATGCCGGGGCTTAGGAAGACAGCCCTACCAGTAGCCATGCACAGCATCGAATGACCAGCCAGCCATTCCCCTACGGCGAATGAAAAGCTGCTTTTTGACAACAAAGCCTGTCGCTTCGTGAAGGCAGTCGACCATTTTGCTCCTTTGCTCGGTTTCGCTTCACATCCGTTACGCTGACCTCACAAACGATCAAAACGCCCAACTGCCCCATACTTGAAGATTTCAAGTATGGGGGGAGGGGGCGTACTTGAAGAATCGCCTGGACGGCTGCTTCAAGTACGCCCCCTCCCGTGTATTTGTTGTCAAAGTCAAAGCTTAGCCAGCCCGGCAGGCCGGGCTGAAAAGACGGCCTTGCGGGTGGTGCGGCGTTTAGCTGCTCATGCCGTTTGCGATCAAATTCAAAAAGTAGCCAGCGCTAGTGGCGCCGCAGTGACGAGCTCGGCGTCAAAAAAGTGCTGATGGCCATGCAGAAGAAGCTTCATTCAAAATGCTCGCCATGCGGTGGTGATTTGGTTATGAAAAAAGTCACCGAAGTCAGTGTTTTCAAGGGTTGCAGCGATAATATAACCAAAAAAAGGAGTGCCAGTTTTGGCACGTTTTGCGCCACTAGAGGCCAGTACGGTGTCAGTCCCGGCTTCCTCCAGTGCCACTAGTGGCACTCAAACTGCCTCTAGTGGCACGATCCGGGTGTCACAAAACGTGTGTGCGACACGCATGGTGTATCGCAGCAACTGAGTGCGACATGGTTGGAGTGTCGCAATGCGCGCGTGCGACAGACCGAGAGTGTCGCATTGATGTTCTGCGATACACCCTGAATATCGCAGGCCAGACCGTGCGACACGAAGGTTGTGTCGCAAATCTGCGATCACATTGCCGGTACCGCTTGAGGCACGGCATGGGTGTCGCAATGAGCATGTGCGACATGCTGGGTGTGTCGTAGTCAGTTCATGCGACAGGGGGCGCGTATCGCAGCGTGAGCGTGCGACAGCCCAAGTGTGTCGCATTGCGGTGTCGCTAATACACGATTGGGTCTCAGTACATGAGGTGATGTGCCACCGGTCAAAAAACCAAGGTGGTAGCCGTATGTGATGACCCAGTGCCGGCGGCATTCTGGTCGCATCAGCGTTCTGCGACAGGCTGGTAGTATCGCTGATGTCTGAAAGCTTTCTAAACATGCAAAAAGGCCGCGCTGACGGCGGCCCTTATTGATCCTTCATCGCATCATCTCCAGCTGATGATGGTGCCCTTCATGCGGATTCCACGCCATTCGGACACTCAGCCCACGCTGATCCGGACACCTGTTCCACGATCATTCGGACAGGCAGTCGGAGCGCAGCGACGCAGGGGTGGCATTGTTAGTCTGAGGTGCCCGGCGTCGTCAATTTCTGCGTCCGTTTGCGCATTGATTCACCCTTCAGATTGATCCGATAAGCGTTGTGCACCAGGCGGTCGAGGATGGCGTCGGCCAGGGTCGGGTCGCCGATCAGCTCGTGCCAGTTGTCCACCGGCATCTGGCTGGTGACGATGGTCGAGCGCTGGCCGTAGCGGTCGTCCAGTAGCTCCAGCATGTCGCGCCGCTGTTCGGCGGTGAACGGGGCCAGGCCCCAGTCATCGAGGATCAGCAGGTCGGTCTTGGCGCACCTAAACTGGCAACGTGGGTGCCCATAGTGACTGTTTTGGGTGCCCGAACAGGCATCGCAGGTGCCGCTTGTGGCAGAGTAAGTGTGTTGCACCTCCGCTTTGCGACACCTCGGGTATCACAACTGGTAGTGCGGCATGGTGGGGTATCGCATTTCCCTGTTGCGACACGCATGTCGTGTCGCAAAGCTGGCTGCTATTGCAGTCTCCGTCGCAGGGGGAATCTGGTGCTGCTTCCATGGATCTGGTGGGGGCATTGGGTCGTCTCCTGCGCTTGAGGGCAGGCTTCTAAAATGCAAAAGGCCGCCTTTATGGCGACCCTTCCCAGCCCTTCATCGCATCATATCCAGTTGACAATGTTGCTCTGTGTTATGAGGGGCTAGTGCAGCGTCTTCTTGGCTTTCCGGCCTCGCTTACTGCGTCCTGCCTGGCTGCCCATCAAATGTTTGAAGTGCTGCCAGTTGATGGTTGCCAAGGGCAGGTTGTAGCTCAGGTTGCGCTCCAGAATATCCCGCAAAATCAGGGACTCCGGCTTTTCCAAGTAGTGTTCGGTAGTGACCTCTAGCTTGCCCTCGGTGTGCCCCAGCAGATGTGCGATGGTGGTTTCGGGTACACCCGACTTCTGAAGCCGTGTCGCGAAAGTGCGACGGAAGCTTTTAAAGTTGAAGCCACCGTTGAGGGCTACTGGGCAATGCTGTCCGATGAAGCCCGCTCCTGTCACAGGCCCGCAGAAGAAACGGCTCGCGGCACGTGAGTACAGATGCTTTTCGTCAAAGCGCAGTTCTGAAAAAAGCAGGGCATCCGGGCCTTCTGCCTGGCGCCGCTCCATCACGAAGTCTAGGAAACCCATTTCGATCAGCTTCGAGCAGACAGGAATCTCGCGCCTCGATGACGAATTTTTCAGAGACTTGTTGAAGCCGTTGTCGTTAATGCTAATCAGCGGCACGCCGTGAACATCGTGGAACACGTCGTGAACACGTAGCTGGCAAAGCTCGTTGAGCCTGGCTCCCGTGAAGATACCGAGTGGCATCAACCAGAAACAATAGCTGTGGGCATCGTGGCGTACATGGGCTATCGGTGTCCCAGGTTCGTATGCCTGATAAGGCCAGCTATCGAAGAGACCAACGAGGTTGGAGTCCAGAAGCGCTTTCGTCTCTACCTGAGATTTAGTCTGGCAGCCATGTACTTTCACAGGCTCAGCAAGCAACTGATCGTTGAAAGCTTCGTTGATCATTCTGTTGAAGAGCTGGAAATAGCCTTGCAGGTTGCCCCCTTGGCTCTGCGATGTGCTGTTCTGCTTCAGGAGAGCAGGAAGCTGGTCCTTAAGAGTCTGAATATCCGCACTGCTGAGTTCACAAACTCGCCGCTCTGGATTTTCTGCAGTGAGAACGCGTTTGATCTTCTCCATGCGTGCTCGGAGTATGTACTCGTTCTTGGCGCTGTAGTCGTTCGAGCGCAAAAAGCGAGAGAGCACGGTATCTAGGTATTCACTCAAAAGGGGAGAGTAGTGATAACGGTTGAGCGCATTCACGACCAGTGACAAGTGCGGAATGGCTAGCTCAAGAGACTTTTCATGGCCAGGAGCGGCACTTATGAAAAGGCCATTGAAGAAAGGGATGGATAGATTGGGGGTACGATTTACATTCATGTTAGCCTCACTATGGGTGAGGTCCAAACATAATGCTGGCTATATATACAGTCAATACTCTCTATCGAATTTTCCATCTTGATAGATTTTATTGACAATTTGTCAATATCGAAAAGCCTTGCTAGCAAAGGGGAAATGTCAGATTTCCCCTTTCTCCGGCCTCAGAAATTATTTTTGGATAAATGACTTCCAATGCCGTTTTTCGGACCAACTTGAGCTCTTGAGGGAGGCTTTTCCTCTAGGCCGTCCTACCTTGAAGGAGCCTTGACGGTCTTTCAGAAGCAGGTATTGGGAGTAATGAATATGCTCAACGGGGACCTCGAAGTCGATCTTGTCGAGCTCTTCCTTGAGAACATAGCTCGGATAGCAATCTCCATAGCCACCCGTGGTGCTGCGGTCCGCGTGCCCGACTAGGGCCTTGCCGATCAGCATGTCGAGCTTCTGCCGACGGAATTGGTTGATGAACGTATGCCGCAGGCCGTGGAAGGTCAGCTCGTCATCGCCCAGCCCGCACAGCCCGAGATAGCCCTTGTCTTCCTTGCTGGAGCCGATGAACCAGCGGCTTGCCACATGTCCAGGCGACAGATCGCCATACACGCGGATATTGTCGAAAAGCTGGGCCGACAGATCTCCGTCATTCGCATCCAGGCGTTGCTGATGAAACGCTAAGAACCCTGCTTCAATAATGACCTTATGGAGCGGCACGAGGCGTTCGGAGTCCGCCGTTTTTAGCTGACGTGCACCAGAACTGCTGATGCTGATCACCCAGACACCAAGCTCCTCGCGGATATCCCCGAGGCGAAGTTGGCAAAGCTCACTCAAGCGAGCACCGGTATAGAGGCCGAGCAGTGGCAGCCAGAAGCGATAGTCATCCAGTCGCCAGCGCGGAGGTTCTTTGAGGGTATACACGGGGCCATTAAGCAGTTGCTCAATCTGCCGGTGAGTGTAGGTGCGCTTGCGTGGTGAGGGGGCGCCTTTCGTGCTGAACGCCAGGCCAGCGGCAAGGTTCTCTTTCAGATAACCCTGGTCGTGCGCATAGCCGACGACCGCCCGCGCTAGCTCAAAAAACTTCTTAGCTGTGCGCGCATTGATGGGCTCGTACTTGCCACCCTGGATGATTTGGCTCAAGGGCTGATAGCGTGTGGCTCGCAGGCGGTGGCGGTTTTTCGGATAGCTACGGAGCTGATCGCGCAGTGCGTTGAAGTCTGAACGGCTCAATGAGTCGAGTGTCCTGTGACCACCAATGAGCTCGGCAAGTCCTTCGAGACGTGCATGCATCGTGATGCGTGTGCGCGGATTGCTCCAAGCCCCTTCGCGGATTTGGCGCTCTTCGAACTCATTGACGAGTGCAGCAAAGTTGAGCTGCTCAGGATTGCTCAAGCCCGCTGGAATCAAACGGTCATTACTTGCCGGGGTGTCAAACAGCGTGGCCAGTTTCGTTTTTTGTGCCTCGGGCAGAACGCTGCTCAGCGCACTGAGCAGTGCCAGGGTGCCGGGGTCTTGTGGGGCGGGAGTGGCGTCATTTGCAGCGGCCAGCTCCGGAAGTGAAGTCATCGGTTCAGCTGGCAGAATTGGTCCGAGTGTGCGCCGAATCAGATCGCTGATTTCTTGCATTGCACGCTCATAAGCATCAGTCGAAGTGTGCTCCACAAAGCTCTGCAGCAAGATCTTATCGATCTGAATAAGCGTTGCTTGGATCATCAGCAACGCGACGATCGGCGAACTGGTCAGCAGTTCGACATTGATTTCAGACGGGCGCTGAGGGTTCGCTTTCAGGCGAGGGTGGCTGAGCGGAATACGCAGAGAATAAAGCCCGCTTTCTTCTTGCACGACTACGAAACGACTGCAGATTTCAAGCGAGTCGATGTCCACTTGCTGCTGATTCAGCCAGAATCCGACGGCGTATGCAGATTGGGGCAGGCTCGGCGGAATGTGCAGCAGATTCCGGCCCTGGTCCGGGCGCGCGAAGCACAGATATTCATAGAACGACATCAGAGAGACGAGAGGATGCCCGGGGGCGTAACGGATACCTGTGAGCGGCAGCGTCTCTAGAGCTGTGATGGCGTTGTAGATGTAGATCGCTGCGCTGTTTGCCACTGCGGGGTCGCGAGTACCGAGAGGCCAGTCGAAGCGCGTGAAGCCGATATTGAGGACTTTCGTTAGCTTCTGACTAGGGAACAGCGCGAAGTGTATTTCTCCGCCCGGCTCTTCAGTAAAGAGAACCGGGTGCTCTTGGCATTCCCTCATCAAACGCTCATAGCCCGGCGTGGGGTCAATGGATGCGAGCTTGCTGGGAGAGGGGCGAATACGCCACACCATCCGCGTGCTCTCCAAATTTTGCTGCACGAGGTGGTGTAGTTCTTCGAGCTCGAAGAGAACGTTATGCGAGGAGAATCGAACACGGTCCTCATTGGTTTTTTGCAGGAATTGCTTGAACCGCAGGTTCAGATGCGCAGCCAGGTTGCGAGCAAGCGCTTCGTCATAACCCAGAGACCAGCGGATTTGCGCTGGTAGCTGTGGGTTGAGCGCGAAATGCTTGGGAAAGGTGAGGTAGTACTGAAAGCCGGTTTTGGCTTGATAGACCAGGTGCTGAACACCGGTTTTGCTTTGACGCTTGGACATGATGGCATACCTATTTGGATTCACAGTTGGACTGTGTGAAATCCATTGCCATCAAATCGTGTCTGAAACCCGCGGTTTAGACGGGTTTCAGACTGTATTTGGTGGAGCCGGGGGGATTTGAACCCCCGTCCGCCAGCTCTCCGCTATCGGTTCTACATGCTTAGCCATCTCTACTGAGTTAACTCCGCGCGGCCCGAGTGGCAGGGCGCTTGGAGCGAGCTGTAT
>Ga0180221_1000215_pt1 | contig 65229 bp, 64 predicted proteins | sample eDN5th37CKraftMG_FD_151339 | JGI IMG/M metagenome (GOLD analysis project Ga0180221, IMG submission 151339) | Enriched Miracle-Growth compost microbial communities from Emeryville, California, USA - eDNA 5th pass 37_C Kraft MG (version 2) (version 2) ... | reverse complement strand
GTTTCGGCTTGGGCTTGGGCGGCGGTGGCTTGGGCGCCGGCATGGGCGGCTTTTCGACCACGGGCTCGGGTTCGGGCTCCGGCTCGGGTTCGGGCTTGATATCGGGTTCGGGCTCCGGCTCGATTTCCGGCTCGGGCGGCTCAGGCTCCGGCTCGACCACCGGCTGCGGCACTTCGGGTGCGGGCTCCGCCTTGGCGATCTGGGGAATCGGCGCATCCACGACGCTCACCATGATGGCCTCGGGTTCCTCCAGCTGCGGATTTTCAGCGGGCGCCAGGAAAATGGCGCCCACCACCGCCGCATGCAGCGCGAGGACTGCCAGGCCGGCGCCTGTGCGTAAAGCAAGGGATGAGGACGGCGTTGAAGAATTCCAACCGTGTTGAAGACTAGGCATGAATCAGCCAGGGGTGCATTGACTATCCGGCCCGCCTGGTAGACGCGCACCGCAAGGCGACGCCGGCAAGCCGGTACAAGCCAAGCATCATAGCTTAAATGCGAATGATTCGCACGTCCTTTTCACAGTAAGTCAGTCCCGTTCGATTTCCGGACGCAGCATCGACGGCAGGCAAACCGACGGGAAGCAAACCAAGACAGGCAAACCGATGACGGGCAAACCGATGACGGGCAAACAAAAAGCCCGCCATCTCGATGGGCGGGCTTTCGGTGTTTTCGACGGGCCTGGCGCGAACCGGACCCGGAAAGAGACGCGCAGCTTTATGGTGGGTGCTACAGGGGTCGAACCTGTGACCTACGCCTTGTAAGGGCGCCGCTCTACCAACTGAGCTAAGCACCCGGCTTGACGAGGCATGCGGCGCGGGCTCGGATTTCGCCGGGGCCTTGCGCCGCGAGCCACCCTGTCGGGGCACTCAAAAGCATTACGCGGGCCGGAGTATACCGGACCGCGTAATCATGGGCAAATCAGGACCGTCTGGTCGGGCCGGGCGAATCAAGCTGGGCAACAGCCAGCGACCTGCCCCGAGCCGATTCAGTTGACGGCGTCCTTCAGGGCCTTGCCGGGGCGGAACTTCGGCACCTTGGCCTTCTTGATCTTGATGGTTTCGCCGGTGCGCGGGTTACGGCCGGTGCGGGCGGCGCGGGCCGACACGGCAAACGTGCCGAAGCCGACCAGCGTAACCGTGCCGCCCTTCTTGAGGGTGGTCTTGACGGCACCGATCAGGGCGTCGAGCGAACGGCCGGCGGCAGCCTTCGAGATATCGGCCTTGCTGGCGATGTGATCGATGAGTTCGGTTTTGTTCATTCAGGTGTACCCCTCACAAGGTATAGAGTTTGCCGGACAACCGCGCCAGGCGATTTTCAAGCCACGCAACCCTGGCGCAAGCCGGCAAGCGACGAACAGACTAGTGGATAAACTTTTTTCTTGCGCTGCAAAGCACAACTTTTAAACTGCTGCGCCGCCTGGGATCGGCCGGCATCAAGCCGTCGAACCATGGGCGACGCAGACGTGTATTAGGCACTGGCGACAAGCGGCTGTCAAGCGAAAACCGCTGTGGAACCCGCGCCAATACTAGCTTTTCAATCTTTTAGCAATAAACAAAAACGCGCAGGCCGCCGCGGGCGCGGCATGCGCGAACGCGCCCGGACCGCGTTTCAAACGTCGACCCAGCGGCGCAGCAAATTGTGATAGACGCCGGTGAGCGCCACGATGGAGGGGTGGCCCGCCGCGTCATGCGTCAGCCGCTGGATCGCCACATCCATTTCCAGGAGCAGCGCGCGCTGGCTGTCTTCGCGCACCAGGCTCTGCATCCAGAAAAAGGAGCTGATGCGCGCGCCGCGCGTCACGGGATTGACGCGGTGCAGGCTGGTGCCGGGATACAGCACCATGTGGCCGGCGGGCAGTTTCACCGAACGCGGGCCATAGGTGTCGTCGATGACCAGCTCGCCTCCGTCGTAGGAATCCGGCTCGGAGAAGAACAGCGTGGCGGACAGATCGGTGCGCACCCGCTCGCCGGTGGCGCCCACGCCGCGCACGGCGTTGTCGATGTGGTAGCCGAACGCCTCGCCGCCTTCGTAGCAGTTGAAGAGCGGCGGAAATATCTTGCGCGGCAGCGCCGCCGACATGAACAGGTTGTTGGCCGACAGGCGCTGCAGGATGAGGTTGCCCAGCTCCTGCGCCAGCGGATGCGTTTCGGGCAATTGCCTGTTTTTCTTCACGCCGGCCGATTGATAGCCTGCTGTGACCTTGCCGTCCACCCACTCGGCGGCTTCGAGCCGACGCCGGATTTCGGCAGCTTCTTGCGGACTGAAGACGTCCGCGATCTGTATGAGCATGATTGCGCCCCGACTGAACATACGCGCGGGCGGCGCGCCGCCCGCGATCCGCTGGATTATCCCGGCAGACAGGCATTGAGCGCCTGATCGAAGTCAAACAGCAGGTCGGCCTCGTCCTCGATGCCCACCGAGACGCGGATCAGGCTGTCGGCGATGCCCATCTGCCTGCGGCGCTCCGGCCCCATCTCGTAATAGATGGTATGGGCGGCGGGCAGCGCCAGGCTGCGCGTGTCGCCCAGGTGCGTGGCCATCAGCACGACGCGCAGGCGGTTGAGGAAATCGAAGCAGTCCACGCCCTCGGCGAGCTCCACGCCCAGCAGGCCGCCGAAACGGGAGCCGAAGAGCGCCTTGGCGCGCTCGTGCTGGGGATGGCCGGGCAGGCCGGGATAGTGCACCCTGGCCACGCCGCGATGGGATTCGAGCAAGCGCGCCAGCGCCAGGGCGTTGGAGCAATGGCGCGCCATGCGCAGCGCCAGCGTCTCGGCGCCCACCGCGATGCGGTGCGCGGGCTCGGCGGCCAGCGTGCCGCCCATGTCGCGCAGGCCCTTTTTCTTGACCTGGGTCAGGCCCCAGCTCGTGGACGGCCCCTTGCGGTAGGCCTCGTAAATGTTCGCATAGCCCGACCAGTCGTACAGCCCGGTGTCCGTCACCGAGCCGCCGAGTGCATTGCCGTGGCCGCTGATGTACTTGGAAAGCGAATTCATCACCAGCGAGGCGCCCACGGAAGCGGGCTGGAACATCCAGGGCGAGGTGAGCGTGTTGTCCACGACGTAGACCAGGCCGTGCTCGCGGCAGATCTGGCCGATGACGGCGAGGTCGGCGACCTGGGTGCCGGGGTTGGCGATGGTTTCGGTGAAGACCATGCGCGTCTCGGGACGCAGCGCGGCGCGCACCTGCGCCGCGTCGGTGACGTCCACGAAAGTGATCTCCACGCCCAGCTCCTGCAGCGTGCCCAGCAGGCTGTTGGTGTTGCCGAAGATGAACTGGCTGGACACGAGGTGGTCGCCGCGGCGCAGCAAGGTGGTGAAGATGGCGGACAGCGCCGCCATGCCAGTCGCGAACGACACCGTGCCCTTGCCGCCTTCCATGCGGCTCACCTTGGCCTCGAGGGCCGTGGTGGTGGGCGTGCCCTGGCGCGCATACGTGAACCCCGCCTTGCCCTGGAACACGGCGGCGAGTTCGCGCGCATCTTCGTACGCGAACTCGGAGGACGGATGCATGGGTTTGTGCACCGCGCCGTGCTCGACGGATTGCTCGCGGTCGGAATGCAGGATGGTGGTGGTGAAGCCGTTCTGGTGCATGATGGGCGGTACGTAGGGGCGATGTGGGAACGAGACGGGGAACGAAACGGGAAAGCGGCCAGTTTACGCCTGCCGCTGGCGCACGGACTCGTACAGACAGACGGCGCTCGCCACGCTGACGTTCAGGCTCTCGACCGAACCCAGCATGGGAATGCGCACGAGCTGATCGCAGGTTTCGCGGGTGAGCCGGCGCATGCCCTCGCCTTCGGCGCCCATTACCCAGGCCATGGGCTGGCGCGCATCGATCTGGTGCATGCTTTCGCTGGCCTGGTCGTCGGTGCCCACCAGCCAGACACCGCGGTCCTTCAGGCCGCGCATGGTGCGCGCGAGGTTGGTGACCATGAGGTACGGCACGGTGTCGGCCGCGCCGCAGGCCACGCGCTGCACCGTGCTGTTCAGGCCGACCGCGCGGTCGCGCGGCGCGATCACGGCATGCACGCCGGCCGCGTCGGCCGTGCGCAGGCAGGCGCCCAGGTTGTGGGGGTCGGTCACGCCGTCGAGGATGAGCAGCAGCGCCGGCCCTTCGATGACGTCGAGCACCTCGTCCACGTCGACCGCGAGCTGGCGCTCCTCGGCCAGCGCCACCACGCCCTGGTGCCGCGTGCCGCGGGCCAGTCCGTCCAGGCGATCCATGCCGACCGGATGCAGGCGGCAGCCGGCGCGCTCGGCCTGCTCGATGAACGACTGCATGCGCTTGTCGCGGCGCGACGCCTCGACGTAGATTTCCTTGATGGAATCGGGCGCGTGGCGCAAGCGCGCGGTCACCGCGTGAAACCCGGCGAGTATTTGGGTCGACGCCATAGATGCAAGAACCTTTAGAAAAACGGAAATCCCGCGCCGGACCCGGAGCGGGCGACCGGAGCGCGCCGGCCAGGGACAATGTTACCGCCTTAGCGCCTGCCGCAGCCCCCGCCCGGCCCGCACAAGCGGACCGGCCGAAGACTGCCGCCGCGTCAGTGGCGCTTGCGGGCCGCCTTCTTGGCGGGCGCGGCGCGCTTGGACGCCTGGGCCGGCTTGCCGGCCTTCTTGGCTTCGGCGCGGCGCTCCCTGGCGGTCTGGCCCTTGAGCGCGGCCGGCTTGGGCGCGGCGGCTTTCTTCACGCGGCGCGGCGGCTCGTCGGGGCCGCGCGCGGCGGCTTTGCGCAAGGCGTCGAAACTGGTGCCCTGCACCAGACGGAACTCGATGCGCCGCGCCTCGAGATCGACCCGCGAAACCTGCACCTGCACCTTGTCGGTGAGCCGGTAGCGCAGGCCGGTGCGCTCGCCGCGCAGCTCGTGCATGGCGTCGTTGAACTGGAAATACTCGCCCCCCAGCTCGGAGACGTGCACCAGCCCTTCGACGTGCAGCGTGTCCAGCGTGACGAAGATGCCGAAGCTGGCCACGCCGGTAACCGTGCCGCTGAAATCCTCGCCCACGCGTTCCTTGACGAACCAGCACTTGAGCCAGGCCTCCACGTCGCGCGAAGCCTCGTCCGCGCGCCGCTCGCTGGCTGACAGCAGCAGGCCCAGCTTTTCCCAGATGGCATGCTCGTGCTCGCGCTGCGAGCGGCCGATGACCACCGGCTGGTCTTCCAGGCTGGGCACATAGCGCTGACCCGCCAGGAGCGCCTTGATGACACGGTGCGTGAGCAGATCGGGGTAGCGGCGGATGGGCGAGGTGAAATGGCTGTAGCCCGGATACGCCAGGCCGAAGTGGCCGAGCAGGTCGGGGCTGTAGATGGCCTGCTGCATGGACCGCAGGCACATGGTCTGCAGCAGCGGATAGTCGGGACGCCCGCGCACGCTGTCGAGGAACTCGCCGTAGTCCTTGGCGGTGGGCGTATCGCCGCCGCCCAGCGACAGCCCCAGGGTGCGCAGGAACTCGCGCAGCGACTGCAGGCGCTCGGGCGTGGGGCCCTCGTGGATGCGGAACAGGCCCGGGTGCTTGCTGCGCGTCATGAAGTCGGCGGCGCAGGTATTGGCCGCCAGCATGCACTCCTCGATGAGCTTGTGTGCGTCGTTGCGCACCATGGGCACGATCTGTTCGATGCGGCCGAGCTCGTTGCAGACGATCTTGGTTTCGACCGTATCGAAGTCGATGGCCCCGCGCTTGCGGCGGGCCTGGGCGAGCAGCTGGTAGAGCTCGTACAGGTGCTGCACCTGGGGCAGCACGGCGCGCATCGCCAGCGCGGCGGGCCCGGTCGGCTGCTGCAGCGCCTCCCACACATTGGTGTAGGTGGTGCGCGCGTGCGAGTGGATGACCGCATTGAAGAACTGGTAGGCCGTCACCGTGCCCGCCTTGGCGCCCGTGGCCGGAATGACCATGTCGCACACCAGCACCAGGCGGTCGACGTCGGGGTTGAGCGAGCAGAGCCCGTTGGAGAGCGACTCCGGCAGCATGGGAATCACGCGGCGCGGGAAGTAGACGCTGGTGCCGCGCTCCAGCGCGTCGTCGTCGAGGGCGTCGCCGGGGCGCACGTAGTGGCTCACGTCGGCGATGGCCACCAGCAGGCGCCAGCCCGGGCGCTTGCGCTGCCCGGCGCCCAGCTCGACCGGCTCGCAATACACGGCGTCGTCGAAATCGCGCGCGTCTTCGCCGTCGATGGTGATGAACGGGACGTCGCGCAGGTCGACCCGGTCTTTCAGATCGGATTTGCGCACCGAGTCGGGCAGCCGGGCGGCCTGCTTGCGCGCCGCCTCGGAAAATTCGACGGGCACGTCGAACTTGCGCACCGCGATCTCGATCTCCATGCCGGGATCGTCGATCTCGCCCAGCACTTCGGACACCCGGCCCAGCGGCTGCGTGTGCCGGGTGGGCTGGGCGATGATCTCGACCGACACCACCTGGCCGTGCTGGGCGCCGTTGGTGTCGCCGGGCGGGATGAGAATGTCGTGCTTGATGCGCTGGTCTTCGGGCACGACGATGGACAGGCCGTGCTCGTGCAGGAAGCGGCCCACCAGCTTGTTGGTGCGGCGCTCGATGACTTCGACGATGGTGCCCTCGGGCTTGCCGCGGTATTCGCCCGTGGGCTTGACCAGCACGCGGTCGCCGTGCAGCACCTTGAGCATTTCGCGCGGCGACAGGAACAGATCCGGCCCGCCGTCGTCGCGCAGCAGAAAGCCGAAGCCGTCGCGGTGCCCCAGCACCTTGCCGGCGATGAAATCGAGTTTGGTGGCGAGCAACAGCACGCCCTTGCGGTTGGGCAGCAACTGGCCGTCGCGTTCCATGGCGGCCAGGCGGCGCTCGAACCCCGTCACCGTTGCCGGCCGCTCCACGCCCATGCGATTGGCCAGTTCCTGCGGCGAGAGCGGCGCTCCCGCCGAACGCAGCGCTTTCAGGATGGCTTCACGGGACGGAACATCGGGGTCGAAGTCCGGCGGGGCTTCGGGCAAGGGTGTTGATCTGTTGTTATTCGAGTCGTTATTCGATCTTTTTGCCAAAGCTAAAATTTCCGTTTATAATGCGCAGCTTCTGTGGTTCGCCCAAGGCTGAACACTGAAGCAGAAAGACCAGAGTTTATAGCTTGTGTGCTTTCATAGCTAGTTTTTCATGGCTCGACCATGCATGGGAAACACGGCGAAAAACATGAAAACACCGGCGGACAAACCCGGTCGCATTCAGTGCCCAGGTGGCGGAATTGGTAGACGCGCATGGTTCAGGTCCATGTGCCGCAAGGTGTGGAGGTTCGAGTCCTCTCCTGGGCACCACAGAATTTTCCAGGCGCTGCGGCCTTGCCGCAACGCCAGCGGTATCCGGAAGCTTCCGGACACCCTCGAAAGCCCCGCGGCCGACCCGCGGGGCTTTTGCATTTCCGCTGCGCTTTCCGGCCAGCCGCTCTTGCTCCTCCTGCCTGCTCCCTGCCCCCGCCGGGACGCCGCTCCTGCTCCTGCCGCCCTACGCCTGCCGGCCTTTGCGGCCCGGGCTGCGGCGCAGGTGGTGACGCTCATACGTATCCTGCCCCATGGCCCGGATCTGCGCGTCGACCAGCGCCTCGAACGGCCTGAGCAAGGCATCGTACGCCGCGGGCGCCTCCAGCACATTGAGCGCCCGCACGATGGCCTCGATACTGGAGAGCGCTCCCGGCAGGTCGGCATGACGCACGCGGTAGCGCGAGGCCGCGCCCGCCGGCTCCATGGGCGGATGCGCGCGGGGCAGCGCCGCCAGTTCCGGATTGTCGCGCAGCATTTTCCGCGCCTGCTTCCAGGTGCCGTCCAGCACGATGAGCTGCAACGGACCGTCGCCGGACGCCGCCGCCAGGGGCTGGGACGACTCCCCGGGAAACAGCAGCACGCTGCGCAGGCCCGGCGCCTCCCACGCCTGCGGCCCGAATTGCGCGCCGACCAGCAGGCGGGCCCGCTCCAGGCCCAGCACCGCCAGCCTGGCGGTGTTGAGCGCATGCCGCGATTCGAAAGGGTGCTGCAGCACCAGCACCCGGGTGCGGCTGGACAGGCTCGGAATCAGCGGGCACAGGCAGAGCGGCCGGGGACGGGCACAGCGCGGGCATACGGAACGGGACACGGCAACGGAACGCGGAAAAAGAAAAGCGGAAGGGAACGCGGCAGCCACAAGGCAGCGCAGATCCGCAGTCTGCCACATGCCGCCGCCCCCGCCGCTCGCTGCCCCGCTCGCCTTGCGCAAGCGGCCCGCAAAATTTTTTTGCGCCGCTTGCGCACTTCCGGAAAACTATGCATAATTTCATTTCTCTGCTGCCGGGCACGAGGCGCCGCTTACAAAGCAACGCCGCAACGCAAGGCAACAGCGCCCAGGTGGCGGAATTGGTAGACGCGCATGGTTCAGGTCCATGTGCCGCAAGGTGTGGAGGTTCGAGTCCTCTCCTGGGCACCAATTACCACATCACGAATTACCAGCGTGATGCGCCAAGAAAACCCCGTACGCGAAAGCGTCCGGGGTTTTTTTCTTTTGCGCCGAAACAAGCCAGGAGCAGAAGCGCGAAAGCAAGAACGCAAAAGCAAGAACGCAAAGGCAGGCGCGCGGGGCAGATGCGCGCGGAATACTGTGGCGAAGGCGCTGCGGAAAGCCCTCCGCCGCGCAAGCCCGCGCCCCTCGCCGGGGCGCGTCCGGTCAGCCCCGGGGCTCGAGCACGCGCGTCATTACCACGTGGGAAATGCCCGCCTCCATGAACGGTTCGCCCTGCGCGACGAAACCGTGCGCCTCGTAAAAGCCGGTGGCGTGGGTCTGCGCGTGCAGGATGAGCATGCGGTGGCCGTCGCCGTGCCCCTGCTCGATCAAGGCATCGAGCAGCTTGCCGCCGATGCCCACCCCCCGTGCGTGGCGCAGCACGGCCATGCGGCCGATGTGGCCATCGGGCAACAGGCGTCCGGTGCCCAGCGGCTCGCCGTTCTCGCCATAGGCCACGGCATGGACCGACACGGCGTCGTCATCGTCCATCTCGACTTCGGGAGGCACGTTCTGCTCCACGACGAATACTTCGTGGCGCACCGCGGACGCGTCATCGCGCAGGCGATCCCAGGTGCCCAGTCTGATGCTTATGTTGTCGGGTTGCGAGGCTGACATGCCGGCTCCTTTTGCAGCAATTGAAATACGGATAACAGATACCGATAGCTACCGGCATTCTCGCAGGGATGCGCGGCGCGCGGAACCGCCCGGCGCCCCGCCCGGTAGAATGTGCGCCTTTGCGCCGCTCCCGCCGTTTCCATGAACGCCGTCATCACCGCCGCCCTGCCCGTCTTCGCCCTGATTCTCACAGGCTGGCTGGCGGCGCGCTGGCGGATCCTGGGCAGCGGCGCCACGGACGCGCTCAACCGCTATGTGGTCTACCTCTCGCTGCCCGCGCTGCTGTTTCGCGCCATGACGCAGGTGGACCTGGCGCACATGGCGCACTGGGGATTCGTGGGCGCGTTCGCAGGCGGCATTGCCGTCACGTTCGCCGCCGCCTTCATGGACCGCCGCGGCGCGGCGCGCGCGCTGACCGACCGCAGTATCGAAGGACTGGCGGCGTCCTACGCCAACGCCGGCTACATGGGCATTCCGCTCTGCCTGGCGCTGTTCGGGGCCGACAGCCTGGCGCCGGCCACCTTCACCACGCTGCTGACGGCCAGCGTGCTGTTCGGCTTCGCCATCGCCCTCATCGAATACGACCGCCAGCAGACCCCGCATCTGGGCCCCACCCTGCTCAGGGTGGGGCGCGCGCTGATGCGCAACCCGCTGCTGGCCGCGCCGGTGCTGGGCATGATCTGGTCCACCACCGGCCTGGCGCTGCCTTCCGGGCTGGACCGCTACCTCGATCTGCTGGGCGCTTCGGCCAGCCCATGCGCGCTGGTGACCATCGGGCTGTTCCTGGCCCAAACGGAAACCTCGGCCGCGGGCCGCGGCGTGCTGAAACTCGTGGCCGGCAAGCTGCTGCTGCAGCCCCTGGCCACGGCGCTGCTCGCGTTCCAGGTGTTTTCGATGCCGCCGCTGTGGGCCTGGACCGCCGTGCTGATGAGCGCCCTGCCCATTGGCACCGGCCCTTTCATGCTGGCGCAGATGTACGGCCGCGACGCGCGCGCCACCTCGCGCGCCATCCTGGTGTCGACGGTGGGTTCCATCCTGACCGTCAGCCTGCTGGTGGCCTGGATCAGCGCCCATCCCCCGGCATGAGCCGCGCGCCATCTTATTACCAATAGTTATTTATCAATCATAAATAAGTGTTTTGAGGAATTAAAACCCCGCGCTAGACTGCGCGTATCGGAAACGGGTGCGGAGACGCGCCCGTTTGCGTTTCCCTTTTCTCCCCCGGGATCCCCATCGTCATGAGCACCAACGCGTCCGCCCTGCCCCTGCCTTCGGCCCTGCCGCCCGTCCAGATCAACCGCAAGCCCCTCTTGGCGGCGCTGTTGCTGGTGCTGGCGGGCGCGGCCTACCTGCTGCAAGCCGTGAGCTGGCGGCAAAGCGCCCTCTGGATCGTGGGCGCGCTGCTCGGCGTCACGCTCTACCATGCGTCATTCGGCTTCACCCAGGCCTGGCGCGTGTTCGTCTCGGACCGCCGCGGCGCCGGCCTGCGCGCGCAGATGTTCATGCTGGGCGTGGGCGTGCTGCTGTTTTTCCCCTTCCTGGCGCAGGGCACCCTGTTCGGCCAGCCGGTCAACGGCCTCGTGTCGCCTCCGGGCGTGTCGGTGCTGCTGGGCGCGTTCCTGTTCGGCATCGGCATGCAGCTGGGCGGCGGCTGCGCCTCGGGCACGCTGTTCGCCGTGGGCGGGGGCAACACCCGGATGGTGGTCACGCTGCTGTTCTTCATCGTGGGCTCGGTGCTGGGCACGGCGCACTTCGACTGGTGGTCCCACCTGCCCGCGCTGGCGCCCACCTCGCTGATCAAGACCTGGGGGCTGGCGCCGGCGCTGGTCGCCAACCTGGCGGTTTTCGCGCTCATCGCCTGGGTAGCCACGCGGCTCGAAAAGCGCCGCCACGGCCACGTGATTTCCTTTGCCTCGCGCACCAGCCGCCCGGCCACGCTGCTGCAGGGCCCCTGGCCGCTGCTGTGGGGCGGCGTGGCGCTGGTGGCGCTGAACTTCGCCACCCTGGCGCTGGCCGGCCGCCCCTGGGGCATCACCTCGGCGTTCGCCCTGTGGGGCGCCAAGACGCTGGACGCGCTGGGCTCCGACGTGGCGACCTGGACATACTGGACCAGGCAGACAGCGCTCGCGCAGCCGCTGAGCCGCGACGTGACCACGGTCATGGACATCGGGCTGATGCTGGGCGCCCTGGCCGCCGCCAGCGCCGCGGGCAAATTCGCCCCCGTCTGGAAAGTGCCCGCGCGCTCGCTGGCCGGGGCCGTCATCGGCGGCCTGCTGCTGGGCTATGGCGCGCGCCTGGCCTTCGGCTGCAATATCGGCGCCTATTTCAGCGGCATCCTGTCGGGCAGCCTGCACGCGTGGCTGTGGCTGCCGGCCGCCTTCGCCGGCAGCGCGCTGGGCGTGCGCCTGCGCCCGGCCTTCGGCCTGGCGGTGGAAAAAACGCCGCCTGCGTCGAGCTGCTGAAAAACAGAATTCCACGAATGGCCCCCGCTCGCGGGGGCCATTGTCTTGGGCGGCGCCCTGATGCCTTGCAGGCCGCGCCCCGCAAGGCCTGGCGACCGGCGGGCGCCCTGGCGGGGAAGCGCAGCCCCAGCCCCGGCGCCCCCAGCAACAGCGCCGGGGCCGCTGGCTTCCTGGTGTATGGTTGCAGCATCTCGCCACACGGAGACACGCCCATGCGCTGGATCGCAGGCCGCTATACCGCTTTTTTCCTGGTCGCCGCAGGCGCCGTCGTCACGGGCGCGCTGAGCGCCGCGCACACCTCCGCCTGGCTGTGGGCCGCCGTCCCGCTCGGGCTGCTCGCGCTGCTGGGCGTCTACGACCTGGTCCAGACGCGCCACGCCATCCGGCGCAACTATCCCGTGCTGGGCAATCTGCGGTTCCTCTTCGAATTCATCCGCCCGGAGATCCGCCAGTATTTCCTGGAAGACGACACGCAGGCCGCGCCCTTCTCCCGCGCCCAGCGCTCCATCGTGTACCAGCGGGCCAAGCGCGAAATCGACAAGCGCCCCTTCGGCACGCAGGAAGACGTGTACGGCGACCGCTACGAGTGGATCAACCACTCGCTGTCGCCCACCCACGTCGGCGACACCGATTTCCGCGTCATGGTCGGCGGCCCCGACTGCCTGCAGCCCTATTCGATGTCGGTGTTCAACATCTCCGCCATGAGCTTCGGGGCGCTGTCGGCCAATGCCGTGCTGGCGCTCAACGAAGGCGCCCGGCAGGGCGATTTCGCGCACGACACGGGCGAAGGCGGCATCAGCCGCCATCATCGCCAGCCGGGCGGCAGCCTGATCTGGAACATCGGCTCGGGCTACTTCGGCTGCCGCGACGAGCACGGCGCCTTCTCCGAAGAAGCTTTCGTCAGGAACGCCTGTACGCCGCAGGTGAAGATGATCGAGATCAAGCTGTCGCAGGGCGCCAAGCCCGGCCACGGCGGCATTCTGCCGGGCGCGAAGGTCACGCCCGAGATCGCCGAGGCGCGCGGCGTGACGCCCTGGCAGGACTGCAACTCTCCCGCCAGTCACTCCGCCTTCGACACGCCGATCGGGCTGATGAAGTTCGTGGCCCGGCTGCGCGAACTCTCCGGCGGCAAGCCCGTGGGATTCAAGCTGTGCGTGGGCCACCCCTGGGAGTGGTTCGCCATCGTCAAGGCCATGCTCGAAACCGGCATCACCCCCGACTTCATCGTGGTGGACGGCGCCGAAGGGGGCACCGGCGCGGCGCCCGTGGAATTCGTGGACCACGTCGGCACGCCGCTGCGCGAGGCCCTGCGTCTGGTGCACAACACGCTGGTGGGCGTCAACCTGCGCGACCGGATCAAGCTGGGCGCCTCGGGCAAGATCATTACCGCTTTCGACATGGCGCGCGTCATGGCGATGGGCGCGGACTGGTGCAACGCCGCGCGCGGCTTCATGTTCGCCATCGGCTGCATCCAGGCGCAGGCCTGCCACACCGGCAAATGCCCCACCGGCGTCACCACGCAGGATCCGCTGCGGCAGCGCGCACTGGTGGTGCCCGACAAGGCCCAGCGCGTGGCCAACTTCCATCGCAACACCCTGCACGCCCTGGCCGAACTGCTGGGCGCCGCCGGCCTCACGCATCCGGGGCAGCTCAGGCCGCACCATATCGCCCGGCGCATCTCCCCCAGCGAAATCCGCCTGCTCTCCGCCCTGTTCCCCGAGCTGCGGCCCGGCGAGCTGCTGCGCGGCGAATTCCGCCATCAGGTGTTCCGCACGGGCTGGGCCATGGCCCAGGCGCATTCCTTCCAGCCGGCCCAGGATCTCGTCAGCGCGCTGGCGCAGGGCCAGCCGCGGGGCGCGCCCGCCTGACGCGCCCCTGCAGCCAGCGCTCAAGCATTCTCGAAAACAATTTCCATGGCGCGGCCGCCCGCGCCCCGCTCGCGCCATGCCCCGGCCCCCGTGCATGGCGCGCAGCCCGCGGCCGTTCCTAGCGGCGGCTGCCCGCCAGCAGGCAGAAGCCCGCCAATATGCCCACGAGCGCCGCCAGGCCGACCGATTTCCACGCGTTCTCATGCACATAGTCGTCGGCGCGGGCACGGGCGCGGCGCGCGCGCTCCCGCGCAACCCCTTCCCATTCGCCCGCGGAATCGCGCAGGTCCGCAAGCTGGCGCTTCAGGCGCGAACGCGCCGCCTCGATCTCGGAGCCGGTATAGGAAGCCGTCGAACGCAACAGGTCTTCCGTGCCCGCCAGCAGCTCATGCAAGCTGTCGCTGACCCGCTCGCGATGCAAGGCCATTTCGGCGCGTTGGTGCTTTCGATTCATAGCCGCTCCTTCAATCCGGTTGCAGGACGGTCCGGCCGCGCGGGCGCAAGCTGCCTGCCGGCGCCGGCGCGAACGCGAACGCGAACCCTTGCAGGCATTGTGGCCCCCAAATGCGCCAGCGCGCCCCACGGTTTGGCAACCAGCAGTAAACCGATATTTCAGCGCCGCCCGGCGGCCCGATGCCGGCATCGGCGCCCGCGAATTCGTAAAAGTCCTTTGCTCGAAAAGCCGGGCGCTTGACACCGCAACCCCTGCGGCAAGCACAATAGGCTTTTGCAATGCGCTTCACCGGCCTCGAAAAGGAGCTGAACGCATGGTTTCCCCCTCCGCGCTGCTTGCCTGTCCGCCGACGGAAGCCTCCGCGCCGCGCCTGCCCCGGCTGGCCGACCAGCGCGAGCTGCAGGCCGGGCTGCTCGACCGGCCCGCCCACATCGACCCCAAGTTCCTCTACGACGCGCTGGGCTCGTCGCTCTTCTCCGCCATCACCCAGCTTCCCGAGTACTACCCCACGCGCTGCGAAGCCGAGATCTTCGAACGGCACGGCGCGGACATCGCGCGCCACGCCGGCACGGCGCAAACCCTGGTGGACCTGGGCGCTGGCGACTGCGCCAAGGCCGAGCGCCTGTTTCCCGCCTTGCGCCCGCGGCATTACGTGCCAGTGGACATTTCGGCGGACTACCTGCAGGCCGCCGTGCGGCGGCTGCGGCTTTCGTATCCCGAGCTGCGCATCACGCCCCTGGGCCAGGATTTCTCGCAATCGCTGAGCCTGCCCGCGGACATCCCGGAAGCCGGCAGGCTTTTTTTCTACCCGGGCTCCAGCATCGGCAACCTGGATCCCGACGGCGCGCTGGCCATGCTCGAACGCATCCGCGCCTTGTGCCCCGACGGCGGGCTGCTGGTCGGCGTCGATCTCGTCAAGTCCAGCGCCATCCTGGAGCCGGCCTACGACGACGCGCTGCACCTCACCGCCGCCTTCAACCTGAACCTGCTGCGGCACGTCAACGCCGTGCTGGACGCCGATTTCGACGTGGACGACTGGCGCCACGTCGCGCTGTTCGACCGCCGGCGCTCCCGCATCGAAATGCACCTGGAAGCCCGCCGGAACGTGCGCGTCGCCTGGCCGGAAGGAGAACGCCTGTTCGCCGCGGGCGAGCGCATCCATACGGAAAACTCGTACAAGTTCACGCCGCAAGCGTTTACCGCGCTGCTCGAACGCGCCGGCTTTGCCAGCGTGCGGCACTGGTCGGACTCGCGCGGCTGGTTCTCGGTGTTCGGCGCCCGCGCCTAGGGCCGTCAACGCGCCTCTGGCCCCCCGCTCCGGCGTCGGAAACAACGCGGCCCGCGCCGCCATGCTCCTGGAGGATCGCGATGGAATCCGCCTGCCTGCTCACCCATGCCGCCGGCGCCGCCCAGGCTGCCGGCCAACCCGGCCTGCACGAGCAATACGACGCCGTGCGCGCGACCAGCATGACGTTGGCCGCGCCGCTCGGCGCGGAAGACTGCCAGGCGCAGTCCATGCCCGACTGCAGCCCGGTCAAATGGCACCTGGCCCACACCACCTGGTTTTTCGAGACCTTCCTGCTGAGCCGCTTCCTGCCTTCGCGCGCCGCCTTCCATCCGCAATACCGCATGCTGTTCAACTCGTACTACAACGCGATCGGCGACAAGCATCCGCGGCCCCAGCGCGGGCTGCTCACGCGCCCCGCCCTGGCGGAGATCCTGGAGTACCGCCGGCACGTGGACGAAGGCATGCGCACCCTCATCGGCCGCCTGGGCGGAGAGCCGGCCTTCGACGCGCTGCTGGCGCTCGGACTGAACCACGAACAGCAGCACCAGGAGCTGATCCTCACCGACGTCAAGCACCTCTTCCATGCCAATCCGCTGCGGCCCGCCTACGCGCCCGCCGGCTCGCCGGCGCTGCCGCCCGGCACGCCGGCGGGCTGGACGCGCTTTGACGGCGGCGCGACGCGCATCGGCCACGACGGCACGGGCTTCGCCTTCGACAACGAGGGGCCGGCGCACGAGGTGCTGCTGCAGCCCTACTACCTGGCCGACAGGCTGGTAACCCAGCACGAATACCTCGAATTCATCCGCGACGGCGGCTACCGCCGGCCTGAGCTCTGGCTTTCGTTGGGATGGGAACGCGTGTGCGCCGAAGGCTGGGAGGCCCCGCTGTACTGGCACGGCCAGCGCGACCAGTGGCGCGTCTTCACCCTGCACGGCATGCAGGAGCTGGAATTGCAGGCCCCTGTCACTCATGTCAGCTACTACGAGGCCGACGCCTACGCGCGCTGGGCGCGCGTGCGTCTGCCGCGCGAAGCCGAATGGGAGCATGCCTGCCGGCGCCTGCCCGCCAGCGTGCACGCCTTGCGCGCCAACCTGCTCGAAAGCGGACACCTGGATCCGCGCCCCGCCCCGCCGCGCAAGGAACACCGCGGCCCGGTGCAGATGTACGGCGACACCTGGGAATGGACCTGCAGCGCCTACGACGCCTATCCGGGATTCCGGCCCGATCCCGGCGCCGTCGGCGAGTACAACGGCAAATTCATGTGCAACCAGTACGTGCTGCGCGGCGGCTCCTGCGCCACCCCGCGCGGCCACCTGCGGCCCAGTTACCGCAACTTCTTCCCGCCCGAGGCGCGCTGGCAGTTCACCGGCATCCGGCTCGCCCGCGACGCCTAGAAAAACGGCGCGGAAAAATTTCGGGGCCGCCCTGTTGCATGGCATTTTTCTTTCGTGCTAGAATTTCTTTCTTCGTTAGCCAGGGCCGCCATTTAGCGGGTCAGCTCATAGCGGATCGTTGATCGCGGGCCGGGCAAGAACGAATGGCGCATTAGCTCAGCCGGTTAGAGCGACGGAATCATAATCCGCAGGTCCCCTGTTCGAATCAGGGATGCGCCACCAGGATTTACGCGGCCCGCAGCGATGCGGGCCGTTTTCGTTTTGCTCCGCAATCCGCTCCGCGCTCCGCAATTCGGGGTTCTATACTGGCCGGAACTGCCAGTCGGAGACCCCCATGTGCGGCCGCATCGTCCAGAAGAACAACCGCGACGACTATCTGGAGACCCTGATCCGGGCGCCCCGCGCTGGCGAGCTGTTCCCGCCGGACCCGGTCGGCCCGCGCTACAACATCCCGCCCGGCACGCGGCCTCTGACGCTGCATGAATTCCAAGATGGCACGATCCACGTCGAACGGATCTTCTGGGGCTACAAGCCGCAGAACTGGGCCCGGGCGCCGATCAGCAACGCCAAGATCGAGACCATCGCCGCCGGCCGCTGGCCCTGGAATTGGTTGATGAAGGAAGGCGGCCGGATCATCGTGCCGGCCAATGGCTGGTACGAATGGAAGTGGCTGACCGACGACCCGAAGGGGCCGAAACAGCCGTACTACATCCACCACGCTAACGACGAACCGCTGTTCTTCGCCGCGGTCACAGCGTGGCGCCCAGGGCGCGAGCACGGCAAGGAGAATGGCATGGCCATTGTCACGAACGACGCCCGCGGCGGCATGGTAGATGTCCACGACCGCCGCCCGGTGGCGCTGGCGCCGGACCTGGCGCTGGAATGGCTCGATCCGGCGACGCCGCCGGCGCGCGCGGCCGCCATCCTGGCCCAGGGCTTGCCTGAATCGGCATTCACCTGGCACAGAGTCCGGCGAGAGGTCGGCAATTCCCGCTACGAGCTGCCAGACGCCATCGAGCCGGTCAAGGAAGAGGAATAGCCATGAGCCGCCACGAAGAATCCTGCGCGATCTGCCCAGAAGATTTGCAGGCCATCGCCCTGGCTACCGGCGCCCTGCCGCCTGGCGCCGCGATGACGCCCGAGTTGCTGGCGTACACCCTGACCATCGTCGGCAGGTGCGCCAGCATCGGCGACCGGTATACGGATGAGGACGGCAGCGCTGGCGACGAGATCCGCGCGGCCTTCGGGCTGGCGTAGGAATATACTGGATGGCCGTCCAGTAGTTGGGAGGCCATCGTGTCACACAGCCACCTCATGCAAGCCCCGGATCGGCCTGGCGGGTGCTGGGCCTGCCGGCATTGGCACGGTGAGACCGCCTCACAGGGAACACATGCCGTCTGCAGATTTGAGCCGGGCGCCGTGTCCGTAAAGCCGCTTCCGCAGACCGGCTGCGCCTTCTGGCAATACGACGGCAGATGGAAGACCCGGCGCGAGTACCAGTATCCGAAGCGCCGGCCGCGCTGACGCGATCCGGGGTGTTCTCCTACACCACCATGACCGACGATGGCATCCTTCGGCAGCCATCATTCCAGGGGGTCCGGGAGGACAAACTGGCTCGGAAAGTGACCGGCGCGCGCGCTGCGAAAGTGGAACCTTGAAAGGAGGCGGACGTGTGCTCCGCGTTGAACCGGCGCCAATGAGCGTGTAAATTCCCGGAACTATGAAAACTCGGTACACGCAAGGCGCCAAATAATTACCCGGAGAAATAAGAATGGAACGAGCACGACGCCTGGTCGCGCTCGACGCATTGCGCGTCGTCGCAGCCATCAGCGTGATGATGTACCACTACAGTTTCGACGCGCATTACCACGAGAACATTTCTCCGCTGGCCTATCCGTGGCTCGACCCGATCTTTAGATACGGTTACCTCGGCGTTCCGCTGTTTTTCATGATCAGCGGATTTGTCATTCTCATGTCGGCCGAGAAGGCAACGCCAAAACAGTTTGTAGCCTCGCGCTGCGCTCGCCTGCTCCCCGCGTTTTGGGTCTGCTGCACGATCTCCTTCTTCGTGCACCGGTTCCTGGCTAATGGATTCTGGCCGCCAAGCCTGGACAAGTATCTGGCGAGCATGACCCTTACCTACAAACTTGTCGACCAGGGGCCGATTGACGCGGTTTATTGGTCGCTGCTCGTTGAGATTAAGTTCTACGCGCTGGTATGGCTATGCATTTGCTTCGGCCAGATGCGCCGCGTATATGGCATCTTGGCCGGATGGCTATTATTCACGATAGCCAATCAGTTTCTGAAGTCAGATGTGATCCGCCTTGTTTTCTTGACCGAATACGCTCAGTACTTCATCGGGGGCTGTGCGATGTACCTAATTTGGTCACGCGGGCTGAATTTTCGGCGTGTCGCTTTGACCATGGCAGCTCTCGCCGTGGCGCTTTGGATCGAAATAGGCAATGTCCCAGGCGTCGTTGCTTGGCATAACGCACCAATTAGCCGCGCCAGGGTCGGCATTCTTGTGATCATGTTCTTCGCCACCTTGTTTTATCTGTCGATAAGGCATGCGGACATGAAGCGGTCCAAATGGCTGGAATTGGCCGGCGCAATGTCTTACCCCGTATACCTGCTGCATTTGAATTCTGGCGTGATCATATTCAGATTTCTGTACGGAAAGATGAATGTGCATCTACTCTACTGGGGTATGACTGGCGCTGTTGTCGTCCTTGCCTGGGCAGTTCATCGGTTCGTTGAGAAACCAGTTCAACCATGGATGAAGGGAAAAATATTGTCGCTCTCACTTAGCCACGGACTTCCCCGCGCCAATACGAAATCCGGGCTAGACGCTAAGGGCTAGGTGTCTTTCCAAGCGCGGCGAGGATGTAGCTTTGCAACCCAGTCACCTGGTCAGCCAGGGTTGCAGCATATCGGACCACTTCGTCATATCGTCCTGCGCACGCTGCAAAAGCTCCGATGACGTCAGGGCGGGCGGCTGCATCAGCTCCGGCGCTGGGCCCGGCACCTTGGGCGGCGCGACGGGATTGCAGGCCGGCAAGCTGTGCGCGCAGCCTCCCAACAGCAGCATCGAGATCAGCGGCGCGCTTCTGAGTGGCCAGGACCTGGCCGCGATACTTCGCATATTCTTCCTCGGCTTTTTGTTGTGCCGCCTGTTCCTGTGCCCGGTACTGCTCCGACAGCTTGGCGGAGGCTGCCTCGGCTTCGAGCTGGGCCTGCGCGCGGCCGGCGGCGTACTGGGCATGGCCATACCATTTGATGCCCGCGACAGCCGCCAGGGACAGCAGGATGCCCGCCACAGCCGCCAGCGCGTACGACTTCCACCCAGTCAGGGCTGCAAACATACCCACTCCTCGGCATTGCGCCGGTTCACCAGACCAGGCAGCACCTTGCCGCCGGCCTGGATCCAGGCATCCAGCTGCCCACAAGCAGCAGCGATATCACCAGCCTGCAGGCGCAACAGCATGGTGGAGTGACGGCCGTTCTTGAGCCAGACAAAGCCGTCTTTCTTCCCAGGCTTACCGGGGCCGACGTTGAAAATGAAGGATATGAAACCGCCCGCGGCGGCCGCCGGCATGCGCCTGCGCACGTCTTGGGGCACCCACCGCTCGAAGATGGCATTTGCCTCAGCAAGATCGGCATCGCGCAGGGCATCGCACTCTGCATCCGAGTACTGCTTGCTCGGGTCAACATCCGGCCCTGTATGGCCATCGCACACCGTCCAGATGCCCGTCGCGTCTCGGTATGGCTTGCCGCGATCTTTTGCCGGTTCGAACCACGACACCAGCACGCCGGCGACGACGACCGCGCAACCACCCGCCGCCGCGGCCTGCAGCAAGCGCTTCAGGCTATCCGGGATCACGACTCCTCCACGATGCCATTGCGCGCTTGGCGCACCCACTTCCAGACGAGGTAGGCCGACTGCAGGGCGATGTACGCCAGCGTCGCGGCCACCACCCAGTGATTCGGATCTGACCACCATCCAGAGGCGACGGCCGCGCTTGCGGCAACCGGCGGAACAGCCTTGATCGCTTCGACGGGGATTTCGTTATTCACTTGCTGGCTCCTGAATGGGCGCATTGCTGCCTCCCGTATGGACGTAAAAAAACCCGCCTGGGCGGGTGCGTGGTGCGCGATAAGCAGTTCGAATGGGCGGCGGACGCCCCTATTTCTCGGGAGGCGGAGAGAAAGCCCCGTCCTGATATATCCACCCGCATTCCGGCTGCGGATCGAGATCCGTTATCTCGATCCAGATAAGCGACGGATGGAACATCTGGGTGATATCGCCGTCCGTTTCGAAAAACTCGAAGACCACACCGTCTTGAATTCGAGCGTATCGTTTCATCATGCGTACTCCCACACAATCACGAACCCGTCGCCGCCGCGGCCGCCGGTCCATCCGCCAGACCCGTTCGCCGTCGCCGCACCACTGCCTCCAGAGCCCAAGTTACCCGCATCCCCTGCCCCGGATACCGCCTGCCCTAAGCTCGTCCCGCCGTAAGTCGATTGGCCGCCCGGTCCTGAAATGAAATTGACCAGGCTAAGCGCGATGCCCATAGACCCGGGGCTTGCGTTGTTGTTGAAGATGTTGCCGCCGCTTCCAGAGCCGCCGCCACCGCCGCCAACAACCCCGGGCGTCGTCGCGGCAACCGCATTACCGCCAGCACCACCGCCACTGGCAGAAACGAGGGACCCGAACGAGCTCGTTCCGCCATTTGCCGTGCCGCCCTGCACGCCGCCCGCGCCAACAGTCACAGTGACGCCAGAAAACCCGCTAGTTATCCAGCTTTTTGCATAGCCGCCAGCGCCCCCGCCGCCAGCCGCGCAAAATTGCGACGTGTTCACAGTAGGCGCATTTCCTCCAGCGCCTCCGGCGCCCTGAACCTCCACAATCACGGACTTCGTTCCGGCGGTTGGCGTGTACGTGGTCGTGCCCGGCGTGCTGAATACGCGAACGTTCAGAAGTCTGCCGCCAGAAAACGCGAGGATGGCATCTTGGAATTTCGACAGCAGCGCAGAGACATCACCATCATCAAGCACATCCTGGCCGGTCTGGTCCACGGTGAACTGGGCGATCATTGCCGCGATCACAGAGGCCTGGCGCCAAACTTTGTTCAGCTCGACCGATTTCGCCACGCCGGACTGGAATCCTGAAAGCCGCGCAGTGAGGGCCGCATAGTCGGCTTGGCTGAGGACATTGGCGCCGCTAATCGAGGATACCGAGCGCGCCGTCATTGCCAAGCTGGGCGGGATGACCGCGAATGAGTGGCTTACCGAGGCAAAGGACGCGATCACGATGTGGCACTACACGTCTATCGCGCAACACGAAGGCCACACTGATGAAGCCGACGTACAGGCCCACTGGCATGCCGTTGAGGCGATATTGCGCGCCCGCATCCAGCCTGCCGCCAGCGACGCCGGTATGCCCACGCTCGCCCAACTGACGGCGCTGTTACCGGGCACCTACTACCTGGACCCTCCGGATGGTGGCGACGTGTCGCTGCTGGAGCAGTTGCAACGCATGGCGGCGGATGCCGGACGTTGGCGTGCTTTCGAGGCCGGGGCGGTGCCGGTGGGGTATGCCACGGAATGGAAGCCAGGGTTCACCGCTGTTTACTTTGATGCGGTCGTCATGCCGCCCGGCACGCCTGTCTATGCCGCCCCGCCCGCGCAGCCCGGGAAGCAAGCCGGGGCGGATGCGCAACTCGTGCCGACCTATGTAGTCGATGCCCTGAAAGCGTGGACTGGCAGCGAGCCGTCTGTATCCGCTCTGGCGCGTGCCGTAGACCGCTGGCTGGACCCTGGTGCGGAATGGGAGCATGACCGGCCGGATGATGTCGCACCGGCTGCGCAGGGCGATGAGCGGGCGGCGTTTGAGGCTTGGTCTACGCGCGCGAACAAACACCACGTAAGCGGGTACAACCCGCACAGCGACCTTTGGGAAGCATGGCAAGCCCGCGCCGCACTCGCCTCCCAGGCCAGCGGCCAAGCGGCGCCGCAGAAGGAGCAGAGCGATGCGAACTGACCGCGAATTGCTGGAGTTGGCGGCGAAGGCGGCCGGTGGACTTGACTGGCAATGGTGGACGTCCAACTCGTACCGGCGCCTGACCTTCAAGGGCGGGCCCAATACCCGCGACGGTGGCGCATTGAGCGGCACCGTCCATCCGCACGATAGATGGCCGGATGTGTGCATGGCGCCCGGCGTGCAGGAGTTCATCGAGCGCGCCAGCCCGAAAGCGGTCCTCGCCTTGATCCACCGTATCGCAGAACTGGAGGCGGCGTTGCGGCCGTTCTCATATGAAGCCGACTCTATCGAGGAGGACGCAGACGACGATGACGACCATGTCGTTCTGGTGAAGGTAGAACATTGTCGCCGCGCTGCCGCTGCTATGGGAGCCGAGAATGGAAACTGACGAACTCCGGCAGGCCGTACGTCTGGAACTGGACGCCATGATTCGCGAAGGCCTGGTCGAGGCTCTGCCTGGTGACGTGTATCGGCTTACCGAAGCCGGCCGAGCATATACACGGGCTCGCTGGCTTGATCGTGGACCCACCCAGGCCGCGGGGTGGGATATCGCCTCCGGCCATATCGGGCTGGTCCACGGTGAGTGTGTGGCGGCCGGCGCCCGGCCGGTTCCTGGAAAGGAAGACGCATGAGCAACAACGCATTTCTGACACCCGAGGAGGTGGCTGAGTTCACCGGCATCAGGACGGGCAAACGGATCAATGGGAAGACCGTCCACCGCGAACAGCTCCAAGCAGAGTGGCTGCGCACCCAGGGTATTCCCTTCCACGTCAACGCCCGTGGCGTTCCTAAAATCCTCTGGTCGGCCATCGCCGGCACCAGGGCCGCGGGGCAGCAGGTCGAACAGCAAGCCTGGCAACCAAAGGCATTGAAGGCAGCCTGAAATGGGTCGCAAGCCGTACAAGAATTTGAATTTGCCGCCGCGGATGCGCGCGCGCAAGCAGAAAAGCGGCCGGACTTTCTACTACTACGATGCCGGCGGCGGGCCGCCGCGCAAAGAAATTCCGCTCGGCCCCGACCTAGTAGAGGCGGTGCGCAAATGGTCGGAGCTCGAACGCGCCAACACGCCCGCCAGCGCGCCTGTGCCGACTTTCCGGTACGCGGCAGAGCGCTATGTGCGCGACGTGCTGCCGACCAAGGCGCCACGGACGCAGATCGACAACATGAAGGAGCTCGAATTCATCTACGAGTTCTTCGACAATCCGCCGGCTCCGCTGGACCAGATTCGGCCCCTGCACATCAAGCAATACATGGCTTGGCGCGCTGACAAGGCGCGCGCTTGGTACGTTGCGCAGGGACGCCCCGTTCCTCCGAACCCCGGTCACGTGCGCGCGAACCGCGAGATCGCCCTCTTCAGCCATATCTTCAACTACGCGCGCGAGAACGGCATAACAGACGCGCCAAACCCGTGCGCCGGCGTGAAGAAGAACCGAGAGACCGGCCGGGATGTCTACGTTGAGGACGACCGGTTTACTGCGGTCTACGAGAAGGCCGACCAGCCGACGCGTGACGCAATGGACCTGGCCTATCTGAGCGGCCAGCGGCCGGCCGACACCCTGAAGTTCGACGAGCGGGACGTCCGCGATGGCGTGCTGCACGTGGATCAAGGCAAGACGGGCAAGAAGTTACGCCTACAGGTAGTCGGCGAACTGGCAACGGTTATCGAGAGGATCCGGGCGCGGAAGGCGGGATACAAGGTTTCGTCCACGGCACTGGTGGTGAATGAAGAAGGTCAGCGGCTGACGTACGACGCGCTGCGCCAGCGCTTCCACAAAGCGCGTGAGGCGGCCGGGATTACCCCGCAGGAATTCCAGTTCCGCGACCTGCGGGCCAAGGCCGGGACGGACAAGGCGGACAGCGCCGGCGACATTCGCCAGGCGCAGATGCAGCTCGGCCATAAGTCCATTCAGATGACGGAGCACTACGTCCGCGGGCGCCGCGGCGACAAGGTGAATCCCACCCGATAGTGCTCCGCAAACGCCAGTCACCCCACGCAAATATGCGGCTTCCGGCTGCGCAGTTTCTGCACAATAGCGGAGCGGAAAAACGGCCTAAGTGCTTGATTTTCCGAAAATCTGCCAAGGAATCATAATCCGCAGGTCCCCTGTTCGAATCAGGGATGCGCCACCAAGGAATACCGAAGCGCCCACGCGAGTGGGCGTTTTTTCTTTGTCTGACGTTTTTCTTTGTCTGGCGCTTTCGTTGCCGGGGCTTTCCGTCAGGGGCTCTTGAACCCTGCCCGCGCGAAAACGCCGGGTGCCCCAGCCCTGGGAGCCCCAAGAGCCCCTTCCGGGCCACGCCCCTCCCCTACGCCTTCCTGTTTCCCACCCCGAAGCAATGCTCGGCCGCCGGAAACGCGCCGGCGCGCACGTCTTGCGCGTAGCGCGCCGCGGCCCCGGAAATCTCGGCGCCCAGTTGCGCGTATTGCCTGACGAAGCGCGGCACGCGCGCGCCGGACATGCCCATCATGTCGTCGACCACCAGGATCTGTCCGTCGCAGGCCGGCGAGGCGCCGATGCCGATCACGGGGATGCGCAGGGCCTCGGTCACCTGACGGGCGACCGGCTCGGCGGTGCACTCGACCACCAGGGCAAAGGCACCGGCGGCTTCGAGCGCCCGTGCGTCGCTCACGATGCGCGCGCCGCGGTCGCTCTGCATGCCCTGCGCCTTGTAGCCGCCCACGGCATGGACCTGCTGCGGCATCAGGCCGATATGGCTGACCACCGGCACGCCGCGCGTCGCCAGGAAGTGCACGGTATCGGCCATTTCCGCACCGCCCTCGAGCTTGACGGCCTGCGCCCCGGTTTCGGCCAGGACGCGGGCGGATGCCTCGAAAGCCTGTGCGGGAGATGCCTGGTAACTGCCGAACGGCAGATCCACCACCACGCAAGCCAGCGAAGAACCGCGCACCACGGCCGCTCCGTGCGCGATCATCATATCCAGCGTCACGCCCAGGGTGCTGGGCAGCCCGTACACCACCATGCCGAGCGAATCGCCGACCAGCAGCAGGTCCGCATGCGGATCGAGCAGGCGGGCCATGGGCGCGGTGTACGCCGTCAGCGCCACCACTTTGCCCGGCCCCTTGGCCTGGCGGATGTCAGGAATGGTCTTGCGCGTCTGCGCTTGCTGTGCGCTCATGGCTCCCCCCGGATCGCGGTTCGTCGAAACCGCCTATGGTAGCGTCGAGCCGCCCGCCGGCGCCGGAGGACCATCAGCCGGATCCGACGAGAGGCCGGCCTCAGCTGTCCCGGCGGCGGCCGCCCCAGGTCGCGCACAGGCTGGCCACGAAAGCGCCCACCAGCATGGAAGCGAAACCCCAGAGCGCAAGCGCCGCGGCGGTCTTGCGGGCCGCGTCGGCGGCCTCTTTGGCCTTCTGCCTGGCTTCGTCCGCGGCCTGCCTGGCCTCCTGCATTGCCTGGTCGACCCGTTTTTGCGCGGCCTGCGGATCGAGCCCGGCCTGCGCGGCCACGACCTTGGCCACGTAGTCGCGGTCTTGCTGCGTCATGTCGCCGCGGGCCACGCTCACCGCCACGATGCGCGCGACCTCGGCGCGGGCTGCGTTCCGGTCGCCCGCGGCGTCCGGCTGCCCGAACCGCAACAGCGTGTCGGCCAGGTATCCCGCCGACCGCTCCATGCCGCCTCCCGACGCCGCGGCCCCGGCCGCGGCGGTCGCGGCCATGCCGGCGCCGGCGGCGACCGACACCCCGGCCTTGGCCGCGCCCGACGCCAGCGTGGCCAGGGCGGAGCCCAGCAGCGCGGCGCTCACGACCGCGCTCAGTGCCCACACCAGGAAGCCGTGGGCGGTGTCGCGGAAATACACCTCGTCGGAATGCGCGTCCGCCCATTTGGTGCGCAGCCGGCCCGCCACATAGCCGCCGATGCCGTAGGCCACGATCTGCGTGAAGAAGGTCCATCCGATGAGGCCGGCGCCGACGGCGGGCGCCGAGGCCCCTTCGCCCGCCCACGGCGACACCGAAAGAAACCCGAGGCCGGCGCCGCCGGCGAACAGCGCGAGCGAGAGCGCGGCGGCAATGACGGCGCCCGCGAACACCGCGGCCCATGACACCGCCGAGCGTGCCGATTCCGGGGGAGCAAGACTGGCGCCATAGGGGCGCGTGCCAGCGCAAGAGGCGTTTTCCATGGTCATTCCTTCTTCATCTTCAGGTAGGTAAGAACGGCGACGGCGCAGGAACTCAATGCCAGAACAGGGCCAGCAGGATGATGATGGGAATGGGAACGCCCAGCAGCCAAAGCAGAATGGCGCGCATGATTGCCTCCTTGGAAAAATGGAAAAAAGGAACATCCCGCCCGGCGGGCGGGATTCAGGCCAGATCGATGTCGCGCGGCCGCGCGGGATCGGGCGGCGGCAGCGGGCCGCCATCCGGATCGTCGGGCGGGCGGCCCGGATCGGGCCGGGGATCGTCGGGCCGGTCGCGGCCCGGCTGCACGGGGTCGTCGGGCGGCGCGTCGTCGGGGGAGCCGGGGTTGCGGTGCGTGGGATCGGGCATGATGGCCTCCGCTTGCGCGTGAATCGCGCGTCGCGGCGGCTAGCAGCAATCGCCGTTCCCGTGGAGGAAGGGCGCGCTGGCCCCGGGTGATCCGGACGCCCGGCGCGCGCCTGGGGCGGCGCCCGCGCGATCAGGGCGCAGGCGGCGTGTCCGCGCCCAGGATTTCCAGCACGGCCGCCTTGCCGGCGGCGGAGGCTTCGTCCTGGCTGGCGTAGCGGCGCGGAGAGTAATTTGTGCTGCGCACATTGCCGGTTCCGGGGTCGAGCAAGGTGATGATCCAGGCGAATTCGCCCAGCAGCAGCTGACGGACCTGCAAGGTGGCGCGCGTGCCCGGACGCAGTCTGTGCGGCATGAAGGCCTCTGTTGAACACCCGATGGATACCGGAATCGTAGCGCAGCGCGTTGCGGGCGGCACGGCGGCGATGCTGCGACCGCACATGGATTCATGCTGCAGGGTGCGCGGCAAACACGCCACACTCCGCGCGCCCGCTGCGGAAAACCCTAGGATGCATTCCCCGCATACCGGCGCAAAATCAGATCAAACAAGCAGACCGCTAAGCGGCGCCGTATCCCCTTAAATGCAAAGCGAGGACGGAGGCGACATGACTTACGTAGCTGTTTTCATGAGCTGTTTGATGATCGCGGGCATCGCCGCGCTGGTAGTCCAGACGGTCCGCAGCGCCGGCACCGAACTCTGGCTCAGGATATCGGCAGCCATCGTCAGTTCCACGTTCGCCTCGCTTCTCGTCATTCCCATCGGCTTCGCCGTGGTGCAGTCGCTGCTTGCGGAGTAATGCGGCGGCGGCCCGGCCGCCAGGCTAGAGATCCGACGCCACGCGGCGCTTGCCGTCGCCCTTGGCCTTGTACAGCGCCGCGTCCGCGCGGTCCAGCAACTGCCTGAGCGTCATGCCCGAGTACGGGTAGACCGCGATGCCCACGCTGGCCGACACGGCGACGTCCACGTCGGGATAGGGCATGGAGAGGCTTTCCACCAGCGCCTCGGCCACGGGACGGGCGTTTTCCGCGCTGGCGCCCAGCAGCAGCACGGCGAACTCGTCGCCTCCCAGGCGCGCCGCGACGTCGGACACGCGCACGGCGCGCGCCATGCGCGTGGCGGCCTCTTTGAGCACCATGTCGCCCGCGGCGTGCCCATGCCGGTCGTTCACGGCCTTGAACCCATCCAGGTCGATGGCAAGCACGGCGAAGGTGTCGTTCGAACGCTGCGCCACGGCCAGTTCCCGCAGCACGAGCTCGCCGAACAGGACGCGGTTGCACAGCCCCGTGAGCGGATCGTAATGCGCCATGTGCTGCGCGTGCGCCAGCATGCGCGAGGCCTGCAGCATGGCCGCTCCCACTTCCGCCGCCTCGCGCACCGGCGTGTCCGGCACCGCCACCGCCCGCCCCTCGCCCAGGGCCAGGGCGGGCGCCACCAGGCCCTGCACGGCCGAGGTCAGGCGCTTGGCCAGTCTCGAGGCCAGCCAGAGCCCCAGGCCGAATACCAGCAGCGTGCCGCCCGCCACCCAGGCAATCGAGCGGTACAGTTCGGAAACCAGCAGGTCCATGGGCGCCCCGCCGACCACGGTCCATCCGGACAGCGCCGACCGGCTGAACGCCGTATACACGCGGGTTCCGTTTCGGGCCGTGGTTTCGAGCGCCCCTTCGGCTTCGCGCTGGATCGCGCCGGCCAGCGCGGGCAGGGGCTTCTCGCCCACGAAGCGCGCCGTGTCGCGGGTGCGGGCCAGAATGGCGCCCGTATCGTCGAGCACGAACGCCACCCAGCCGTCGGGCAGCGCCCGGCGCGCCAGCACATTGCCGATGCGCTCCGGCGCCAGCCGCACACTAAGGCAGTAGATCACCATGTCGTCGCGCATGACCGGCACGCCCAGCGCGACCGCGAGCTTGCCGTCGGCCGCGTTGCGAAACAGCGAAGTCAGCACGGGCTGGCCGGTCTTGAACACGTCCAGGAGCTGGACGGTCGCCGGGCTAGTGGGCAAGGGCGAGCCAAAGGGCCGCGCGGTGTCCAGCAAGGTACGGCCGTCGCTGTCGATAAGGGCATAGTTCTCGGCGATCTGGAAGCGCACCGAACCCTGCGCGCGGCGGTGGAACGAGGCGAAATCCCCGGCCACCAGGTCGGGCGAGCTGGCCAGCATCTGCAGCCCGGCTTCGACGCCCGCGAGTTCGCGGTCCAGGATGGCGACCAGATTGCGGGTGACGAAAATCGCGTCGCGGAAAATGCGGTCGCGCTGCGTGGCGTAGCTCTGGTACACCGCAACCAGGGCCACGACGAGCGCGGGCACGATGCAGGCCGCCACCAGCACGAGCAGGCCCGTCTTCATGGAATACCTGCGGGAACGGCGGCGCGCGGAACCCCGCCTGGAGAGTTCGCCCATGCCTATGGCATGCCCAGGAAAACGCACCGCCCGCTATGCCCTCGCCCCGCCATCTCTCCTCCAGAGGACCGTCCGGCCGCCGCGCCGGAGCCCACGCCGAAATGATCGCGGATCGTCAGCGGCGCGCGCCGCGTGCACCGGCCTGCAGCGCCGGTATTCCGCGTCCCCAATTTATCCCAAAACCTGTCGTGCCGCGACGCATCGCGCGCCGCCGCGCGGACTATCGCGGATCGAAATCGGGCGTGCCGGGAAACTGGCTTTCAAGCAGCATCAAGGCGCCCTTTTCGGCCATCCGGATGTTGGGAAAGACGTTCCGGGTGTCCTCCAGGGACGGAAACCCGAAAACCAGCACCCGCACGTGTATGCCTTCGGCTTCCTCGGCGAATTCGATATCGAAATTGCGCTCTTCGATCCAGCCGGATTTGTACAGTTTCCATTCCATGCTCGGCATGCTCCTTGCAGACAGGCCGGCGGCCGCCGGCCCTTGCTCAACCATACACCGGGATCGGCGGCGCCGGCGCAAGGGCCCGCAGGCTCGTCCTAGTCGCGCGCGGACGGCCGCTGCGCGGCCCTGTCCGCCGCCGGCGCCGCTTCGGCATCGGCGGGCGTCGCCGGGGCGAACAGATCCCAGCTCGCCATGAAAAGCGCCGCCACGAGCGGGCCGATGACGAAACCGTTCAGGCCGAAGAGCGCCATGCCGCCCAGCGTGGAAATCAGCACCACGTAGTCGGGCATTTTCGTGTCCTTGCCCACCAGGATGGGACGCAGCACGTTGTCCACCATGCCGATGACCAGCACGCCGAAGCCGATAAGCACGATGCCCTTGACCATGTCGCCGGTCAGCAGGAAGTACACGGCCACGGGCGCCCAGATCAGCCCCGCGCCGACGGCGGGCAGCAGCGACAGAAAGCCCATGATGACGCCCCAGAGCAGCGCCCCCTGGATGCCCAGCACGGAGAAGATGATGCCGCCCAGCGCGCCCTGGGACGCCGCCACGGCGATGTTGCCCTTCACCGTGGCGCGCACCACCGTGGTGAACTTGCGGAACAGATGCCGCTTGTGCTCCTCGCTCAGCGGCACCGCGCGGCGCAGCCGCGCCGACAGCTGCGGGCCGTCGCGCAACAGGAAGAACAGCAGGTAGAGCATGATGCCGAAGCTCACCACGAACTGGAACGTGTCCTGCCCGATGCTGAGCGCCTGCGTGGCCAGGAACTGGCTGGCCTGCATGGCGGCCGCGCTCAGTTTCTCCTGCAGGCTGGGGATGTCGGCCAGGTCGAAGCGGGACAGCATGTCGTGCACCGAAGGCGGCAGGGCCGCCATGACCTGCTGGAAATACTCGCCGAAATTGATCCGGCCGGACTTGATGTTCTGGTAAAGCCCGGCGCCTTCGCGGACCAGCGAGCCGCTGATGGCGATGAGCGGCAGGATGACCAGCAGCAGCACGAGCAGCAGCGTGATCAGCGAGGCCAGGTTGCGCCGCCCACCCAGGCGCGTCACCAGCCGGCGCTGCAGCGGCGCGAAGATGATCGCGAGAATCGCGCCCCAGAAAACGGCGCCATAGAACGGCCAGAGCAGCCAGCCGAACGCCACGGTAACGGCTATCAGCAGGAACAGGAATGTCCGGTAGTGCAAGCTGGAAGATTGGCTCATGATTCATCCCAGGTCCGGCCTGAGCCGCGAGACCCGCATTGTACAAATGCCGGCGGTTTCAGGACGACGGCCCCGCGGCCGCCGCGAGAAATCCGCGTGCGCTTTCCAGGTCGGCGGCCATGGCGTTGAGCGCCTCCAGGCGCTGGTTCAGTTCGCGCTGCAGCGAAGGCTTGTCCACCTGGGCCTGTCCGTCGCGCAGCGTGACCTCGGCCGGGTGCGCCGCGACGAAGTCGGCGATGTCCAGCGCATGGCGCGCCACCGCGTCCAGCCGCCCCGCCGCCTGCGTGAAATCCGCCGCCGGGGCGCTCACCGCCTCGTCGTACACGCCGTCGAAGACCGGCGCGAGATCGGGCGGCAGCTCCAGTTCCGACCGCGCCTTGTCGGCCCGCTCGCGCGCTTCGCGCACGGCGCGCTCGCTGGCGGCCAGCGTCTCGCGCGCGGCGCGCAGGTCGCCGGCGCGCTGCGCGATCTGCTCCACGCTCTGCAGCGCCTCCAGTTGCAGCACCTCGCGCAGCGGCTGCGCCGCCGCGGCCATATCCGATTGAAAGCGGGTGAGAATGCCGTAGGTATCGGCGTAATCGCCCAACGCATCCTTGTCGGGCCCGCCCAGCGACGGCAAGGGCAGAAAGACGCCCTGCGCCGCCCGCGTCTGAAGCAGCTGGATGAACGCGGCCCGCTCCTGGGGCTCCTTGTTGACGCAGGCGCCCAGCATCAGGACCGGCCCCAGCACCAGGGCCGCCGCGCAGGCACGCAGCAATCGCATATGGTTTCTCCTTGCCAACCCGGACTGGCGGCAGCTTACCCCGAAGCCTCGCCGGCGCCCGGCCAAACCGGATTTTGTTGCTATCGAAGCGATATGTGACACGGCGCCGGCGCTCAGGGCGAAAGCGGGTGCGCCATGGCGCAGCGGCGCGCCGCGTCCAGGCCGCCCGCCGCCTCTTCGCGCAGGCGGGCCTCGAGGTAGGCGGGCATGTCCGGGCCCTGGATTTCCTCGAACCCCTGCCGACGATAGAACGGGCCATTCCAGGGCAGTTCGCGGTCCGTCGTGAGCGTGACGCGGCGAAAGCCGCCGGGGCCGCGCGCATGGGCGATCACGGCGGCCAGCAGCGCGCGGCCCAGGCCGCGCCCCTGGCAGGGCAAAGCCACCGACATTTCCAGCACGAACAGATCGCCCGGCGCGCCCGGCGCCGCCTGCGCGGCCGCGAACCCCGCCAGGCCGCCGGGCGTCTCGGCCACCCAAAGCAGGCCGTCGCGGCGCGCCGACTCCAGGACGCCCGCAGGCAGGGTCGGCCCCTGGACGAGCCAGGCCATGGGGGTGCCCAGGAAACGGGCGGCGGCCGAGCGTTCGATGCCGGCCAGGCCGCTCATATCGGAAGTTTGCGCAAGTCTTATCATGAGGACCGAAGTATGCATCAGGCGCGCCCCGGAGCGCGTCCGGGCCTGGCCTACAATGGCGGTCCCGCACAACCCGCGCTTCGCATTTCACTTCGAGCCATGACGCAAGACGCTTCCCCCTGGGGCTTTGCCCAGCCCGACTGCAAGGGCGCCGCCGCCCTGCTGTTCTTCATGAACGACCTGGCGCGCGTGGTGAACCAGTATCTCGGTGCGGACAGGCTGTCGGACGAGGCGCTGGCCGACGCGCAAAAGGCGGTGGACGCGCTGCTTGCGCGCTATGTCGAGATCCAGGCCGCGCCGGAGGCGTTCGACGGCGAACGCGTCGGACTCGCCCTGGAAACCGAACGGCGTCCCGACGGCAGCACGGCTGCGCAGGTGGCGCTGCGCATGTCCGCCCGGCTCGAAAACCTGATCATCGAAGCGCAGCGCCAGGCCGCCGCCCGGCGGCATTGAGCCCGCCGGCCGAAAGTTCTTGACAAAACAGCAAGTTAGTGCATATACTTGAAAAGTTGTGTGCCCAACGACACCTAAAACGATAGGCACACGCATAGGCACGACGACTCCAGGCGAGCGCGGCCGCAAGACAAGCGCGGCATCAAGCCGCATCAAGAAGCGGCATCAAGGCAACCGCCAGAATTAAACGCCGAAAGGTAACCGCCGAAAGGTAAACGCCAAACAAGGCGCCAGGCGCGCAACCCGACGGGCGCGTAAAGCAAGTATCCCGGCAAGTCCCTCCGCCAGTCGCAGAACAAGCGTCCCGGACGTGCGCCAGGGCGCTCGCTCCCTGGGCGCGGCGGGTTTCGCGAGGCGCTTCGAAGGTTCGCGGAAGTCGAATCGCGGAAGCCGGCCCGGCGGGATCCCCGCAACGATCGCTGCGCGAGAAATGCCGCGCAGGCCATCCGCCGCAGTAAAGGCGCGTGGCGATCCGCGACACGCCGGCCGCGCCATTTCCCGGTTCGCGCGCCGATCCCGCCTTCCGGGGCAGTTTTTCCGGAACCTTCCGGCCCGCCACGGCTCCAACCTTGCCTGGTCCGCCACCAAACCGCAACCGCGCCACGGCCGGCTGCGGCTTTCCATAACTAGAACTTGAAAGAGGACAAACATGAACACCCTTTTCACCAAGACCGAACTGATCCGCCGTCCCGCCCACATGGCGCTGGACAACACGCCCATCCACGTGGGCGATGTGGTGCACCTGCAGCCGGCGCACGGCCCGGCCGTACGGGCCAAGGTCATCTACAACGCGCCGATCGACGGCACCACGACCTACACGACCGAACTCGTGCCTTGCGGCGCGTCCACGGTCCGGCGCTTCCGGTTCCGCCACGAGCACGTGCACCGCATCGAACCCCTGCGCCCGCAGACGCGCCGCTGAGGCGCCGGGCCGCGCCGGGCCGGGCCGCGCGTGGCCCGTGCTAAATTCATCGGCGGCAATCTGGCTCGCAACGGAATCCGCATGCAAAACAACAGGCTCGCAATCCGCATCTGGGACCTCCCGACCCGCCTTTTCCACTGGACGTTCGCCTTCTGCGTGATCGGCGCCTTCGTCAGCGTCAAGCTGGGCGGGCTCTATATGGACTGGCACGTGCGCTTCGGCTGCGCGGCGTTGGGCCTGGTGATCTTCCGGCTGGCCTGGGGCTTCATCGGGCCGCGCTATGCCCGTTTCTCGCAATTCGTGCGCGGGCCCTCGGCCGTGGCCGCCTACCTCAGGGGCGCCGCCGCGCCCGCCGGCCACAATCCGCTGGGCGCGCTGTCCGTCCTGGCGCTGCTGCTGGTCGTCGGCCTGCAGGCGGCCAGCGGCCTGTTCGCCACCGACGACATCATGACGCAGGGGCCGCTGTATGGATACGTGAGCGAATCCGTGGCGGGCGCCCTCACCTCCTGGCACAAGCTCAACGAGTGGATCATCATCGCCCTGGTCGCCCTGCACCTGCTGGCCATCGCGTGGTATGCCCTGGTGCGCCGCAAGCGCATCGTGGGCCCCATGATCACCGGCAACGCCGATCCGCGCGACCTGCCCGCCGGCACCCCGCCCGCCGACGACGGGCCCGCGGTGTGGCTGCGCGCGCTGCTGCTCGGCGCCTGTGTCTGGGCGCTGGTGGCGTGGATACGCTCGCTGGAAGTCGTGGCCGGCATGTCGTTCTCGTAAGCAGCGTTCCCGCAAGCCGCGGCGACCATCGACACACAAAAGAAAGCCCTGGGCCGGTTCACCGCCCAGGGCTTTTCCTTTTCGCTTGCCCGGCGGGCTTATTTCTTCTTGCGATAGGAGTCGTGGCAGGACTTGCAGCTTGCTCCCACGTCGCCGAACGCGGCGCGCAGCTTGCCGAGATCGCCGGCGTCGGCGGCGGCCGACAGCTTGGCCATGTTGTCATGGAACGCCTGCTGCTTCTGCTTGAAGCCCTCGGCGTCGCTCCAGACCTCGGGGCGAGCCTCGCCGCCCTCGGTGCCGGGGCCGAAGGCCGCCCAGGGCAGCGTCGACAGGGTCTTCAGCACCGCCACGTTCGCCTTGATCTGCGCGGCATCGTAGGGCGCCTGGCCCTTGACCACCGGCTGCATGCGCCCGAAATGCGATGCCATGAGCGTCAGCGCGGCCTCGCGGTACTTGACGGCGTCCTCGGGCTTGGCGAACTGGGCGGCCGCCGGCTGCGCCAGCAGCGGCCCGAAGGTCATACAGGCAAGCGCCGCGAACGTGGACAACTTCTTCATGAAAACCTCCCGTGTGTGACTAGGGCGTGCGCCCCTGAGCGAGGAAACGCCGCGCCCCGCAGCGCGGCGCGGAAATTACAGCGCGCGCGCCAGCTCGGCGGCCAGGCCGATGTAGGAACGCGGCGTCATGGCCAGCAGGCGCGCCTTGGGCTCTTCGGGCAGCTCCAGCCCTTCGATGAATTCGCGCAGGGCTTCTTCGGTGATGCCCTTGCCGCGCGTCAGCGCCTTGAGCTGCTCGTAGGGCTGCGGCAGGCCATAGCGGCGCATGACCGTCTGCACCGGCTCGGCCAGCACTTCCCAGCACGCGTCGATGTCGGCGTCGATGGCCGCGGCATTGACTTCCAGCTTGCCCAGGCCGCGCAGGCACGCATCCCAGGCCACGAGGCAATAGCCCAGGCCGACGCCCAGGTTGCGCAGCACGGTGGAATCGGTGAGGTCGCGCTGCCAGCGCGAGATCGGCAGCTTGTCGGACAGGTGGCGCAGCACCGCGTTGGCCAGGCCCAGGTTGCCTTCGGAGTTTTCGAAGTCGATGGGGTTGACCTTGTGCGGCATGGTGGAGGAGCCCACCTCGCCTTCCTTGAGCCGTTGCTTGAAGTAGCCCAGCGAGACGTAGCCCCAGATATCGCGATCCAGGTCCAGGATGATGATGTTGGCGCGCGCCACCGCGTCGAACAGCGCGGACATCCAGTCATGCGGCTCGATCTGGATGGTGTGGCGGTTCTGCGTCAGGCCCAGGCCGGCCAGCACGCGCTGGCTGAAAGCGGGCCAGTCGATCTCGGGATAGGCCGAGAGATGGGCGTTGTAGTTGCCGGTGGCGCCGTTGAGCTTGGCCAACGGCTCGACGGCCGCCACGGCCGCGATGGCGCGATCCAGGCGCGCGGCCACGTTGGCGAACTCCTTGCCCAGGGTGGTGGGGCTGGCCGGCTGGCCGTGGGTGCGCGACAGCATGGGCTGGTCGGCATGCGCCGCGGCCATTTCGGTGAGCTTGGCGGCGATTTCGCGCAGGCGCGGCACCAGCACCCGGTCGCGCGCGCGCGTCAGCATGAGCGCGTGCGAGGTATTGTTGATGTCTTCGGAGGTGCAGGCGAAATGGATGAACTCGGCGGCGCGGGCCAGTTCGGCGTCGTCGGCCACTTTTTCCTTGAGCCAGTATTCCACGGCTTTCACGTCGTGGTTCGTGACGCGCTCGATTTCCTTGATGCGGGCCGCGTCGGCCTCGGAGAAATGCTGGACCAGCGAGAGCAGGTGCTTGCGGGCGGCCGCCGTGAAGGGCGGCAGCTCGGGCAGGCCGGCGTCGGAAAGCGCGATGAGCCAGGCCACCTCGACCTCGACGCGGTGCGCCATGAAGCCCGCCTCCGACAGCAGGCCGCGCAGCGCGTCGCCGCGGGAAGCGTAGCGGCCATCCAGTGGCGAAAGAGCGTTGAGTTGGCTGAGCTGGTTGGCGATCTGCATGGGTCTGGAAGGGGGGTCTGGAGGGAAAAGGCCGTCGGACGGGGAAAACCCGACGATTTTATCATCCGGGGGGGCCCCACATTGTGGCAAACTGGCTAAACCGCAGGCTTGCGACGGCGGGGCCGCCATGCAGCCTGCTATACTTCGGCCGCTTTCCGACTCCGCTTGTGACTCCATGAAACTGATCGGCTCGCTTACCAGTCCTTACGTGCGCAAAGTGCGTATCGTCATGGCCGAGAAAAAGCTGGACTACCGGCTCGAACTCGAAAACGTCTGGTCCGCCGACACGCAGATCCAAACGTACAACCCGCTGGGCAAGGTGCCGTGCCTGGTCATGGAAGACGGCGGAGCCCTGTTCGATTCGCGCGTCATCGTCGAGTATCTCGACACCCTGTCCCCGGTTGCCCGCCTCATTCCGCAGCCCGGCCGCGACCGCGCGGCCGTGAAGTGCTGGGAGGCCATCGCCGACGGCGTGCTGGACGCCTGTGTCACGGTCGTCAAGGAAAACCAGCGTCCCGAGTCGCAGCGCAGCCCCGAATGGATCGCCCGCCAGTACGGCAAGATCCACGCCAGCCTCGACGCCATGAACAAGAGCCTGGGCGAAAACGCCTACTGCATGGGCATCAACTACAGCCTGGCCGATATCGCCGTGGGCTGCGCCCTGGGCTACCTCGACCTGCGCTTCGCCGATCTCGGCTGGCGCTCCCGCCACGAGAACCTCACCCGCCTGTTCGAAAAGCTTTCGCAGCGCCAGTCGTTCATCGACACCGTGCCCCGGACGGCCTGAGGGACGCGCGCTCCCCGCGCTTCGCGCCCCAGCGAAAACGCCGCCTCCAGGCGGCGTTTTCGTTCGCGCCGGCGGGGCTCAGCCCGCCGCGTAGGTCTGCCAGGCCTTGACCAGCATGTAGGCCGCCAGCGCGAACAGCAGGCAGGCGAAGACCCGCTTGAGCGTGGCCACCGGCAGGCGGTGCGCCATGCGCGCGCCCAGCGGCGCGGTCAGCACGCTGGTGCACACCAGCGCCACCAGCGCCGGCCAGTAAATGAACCCGATCATGCCGGGCTGCGACGCGCCTTCGGACAGGCCGGACACCACATACCCCACGCTGTTGGCCAGCGCGATGGGAAAACCCAGGGCGGCGGAGGTGGACACGGCATTGTGCAGGGCCACGTTGCACCAGACCATGAAGGGCACGGACAGGAAGCCGCCGCCGGCGCCCACCAGCCCCGACAAGAAGCCGATGCCGGCGCCCGCCGCCGAGGTGCCCACCACTCCCGGCATCTGGCGGCTGGGCTTGGGCTTCTTGTTGCGCAGCATGTTCCAGCCCGAATAACCGACGAAGAGCGCGAAGAACAGCGACAGCCAGAGCGTGTTGAGCGCGGCAAACACCGCGCCGCCCGACAGCAGGCCGCCGACGATGATGCCCGGCGCCATGGCCGCCACGATGCCCCAGCGTATGGTGCCGCGCTGATGGTGCGCCCGGACGCTGGAAATCGAGGTAAAGAGGATGGACGTCATGGACGTGGCGATGGCTGCGTGCACAACCAGATCGGACGACATGCCCTGCCACGTGAAAAGCATGGTCAGGAACGGCACCAGCAACATGCCGCCCCCGATACCGAGCAGCCCGGCCGCGAAACCCACTACCGCCCCCAGCGCCAGCAGGCACAACACCATGGTGATGTCCAAGTCCCCTCTCCTCGTCGATGTGAAATCATAAATGCGGCCGCGCGCGGCGACCGGCGTCACGCGATGATGCCGCCGCCCAGGCAGACGTCGCCGTCGTACAGCACGGCGGATTGCCCCGGCGTGACCGCCCATTGCGGCTGGTCGAAGGCCAGCGTGAAACCCTGCGCGCCGGCATCCTGCAGCCGGCAGGCGGCATCGGCCTGCCGGTAGCGCGTCTTGGCGCCGTAGGCGCCCTCGGCGGGGGGACGGCCCGCCACCCAGCTCGCGTCCTGCGCGCGCAGGCTGCCCGACAGCAGCCAGGGATGGTCGTGCCCCTGCACCACGTACAGCACGTTGCGCTGCAAGTCCTTGCGCGCCACGTACCAGGCCTCGGCCGTGCCGTCTTCGCGCTGGCGGCCCTTCACGCCGCCCACGCCCAGCCCCTTGCGCTGCCCCAGGGTGTAGAAGGACAGACCCTCATGGCGCCCCACCTGCTGGCCTTCCGGCGTAAGGATGGGCCCCGGCTCGGTGGGCAGGTAGCGGTTGAGGAACTCCCGGAAAGGGCGCTCGCCGATAAAGCAGATGCCGGTGGAGTCTTTCTTGGCGGCGTTGTGCAGGCCGATCTCGTGCGCGATGCGGCGCACCTCGGTCTTGTGGATCTCGCCCAGCGGAAACAGCGTGCGCGACAGCTGCGCCTGATTCAGCCGGTGCAGGAAATAGCTCTGGTCCTTGGAGCCGTCCAGCGCCTTGAGCAACTGGAATTCCGAGCCGCCGCCCTCGGCCGGCACTTCCCGCACGCGGGCGTAGTGCCCCGTGGCGATGCGCTCGGCGCCCAGCGCCATGGCGTGGTCCAGAAACGCCTTGAACTTGATCTCGGCGTTGCACAACACGTCGGGGTTGGGCGTGCGGCCGGCCGAATACTCGCGCAGGAACTCCGCGAACACGCGGTCCTTGTATTCGGCGGCGAAGTTGACGAACTCGAACTCCACGCCGATGCGGTCGGCCACGCTGGCCGCGTCGAGCAGGTCCTGGCGCGTGGAGCAGTATTCGGAATCGTCGTCGTCTTCCCAGTTCTTCATGAAGAGGCCGACGACCTCGTAGCCCTGCTGTTTGAGCAGCCAGGCGGTGACCGAAGAATCGACGCCGCCGGACATGCCCACGACGACGCGGCCCTTCTTGCTGGATGTGTGATTCATGGTGAGCGCTATTTTAGGGCGTGTTGCAGGGCTTCCTCGTCCGGGGCGGGCTGCGGCTCGGCGGCGCGCGAGACTTCCATGAGCCAGGAGCGGAACGCCTGCAGGGTGGGCAGGTTGGCCTTTTGCTCCGGGTAGCAGAGGTAGTACCCCATGCGGGCGCGGATCGGGAGCTGGATCGCCACGGCCAGCTTGCCGTCGCGCAGTTCGTCCTCGATCAGGCAGCGCGGAATCAGCGCCACTCCGAAACCGGCGGCCGCGGCCTGCGAGAGCAGCGCGTATTGGTCGAAGCGCGCGCCTTCCAGGCTGCGGCGCGTGTCGCAGCCGGCCTGCTCGAACCAGTCGCGCCAGCCCTCGAGCGCGGAGGTGTGATGCAGCAGCGGATAGGCCAGCAGCGCCTCGGCGGACGTACAGCCGCCCGGGATGAGCTTGGGACTGCAAACAGGAAGAATCTCCCGGCCCACGATGTAATCCGCGCCGCTGCCTGGCCAGATGCCCTCGCCGAAGCGCACCGCCGCGTCCAGTTCGGGGGTGGAGAAGTCGTACCCCTGCCGGTGCGGCAGGAATTCGACGTGGATGTCGGGCCGCAGCCGCATGAAGGCCGTCAGGCGCGGGATGAGCCAGCGCGCGCCGAAGGTGGGCATACAGGTGAGATGCAGGGTGCCGCCGCGCCCCTGGTGCGCGATAAGCTCCACCGTGGCCGCCTCGATCTGGCCCAGGCCGGCCTGAATCTTGGCCAGATAGCTGCGGCCGGCCTCCGTCAGCACCAGTCCTTGCCTGATGCGCAGGAATAGTTCGACCCCGAGGAAGTCCTCGAGATGTTTCACCTGCTTGCTTACCGCGCCTTGAGTCACGCACAGTTCCTGCGCGGCGCGGGTAAAACTGCTGTGGCGCGCGGCCACTTCGAAAGCCTGCAGATCGGTGAGGGAGGGACAGAAACGCCGCATGGATGCAGGGGCATGCCGCAACGCGGAAAAGGCTTTTTTATTGCATGAAGTTACAAAAATGTAACTTCACCGTCTTCCATTCCTGGCGCAGGCATGAAAAAAAGTAATAGCTTACGGAGAAACTTTCGTTTGCGCAAACCCGGTGCACAAGAAAGAATCATCTGGTGTGCGTCTGCCTTTGCGCATCCGCTTTCCAATTCACAGGGGAATTCATGCAACGCCGTAATGTAATCCTTGGCCTGTGCGTCGCCGCCGCGACGCTCGCCGCTCCCTTCGCCTCCGGCATCGCCCACGCCGAAGACGCCTACCCGAACAAGCCGATCCGCCTGATCGTCCCGTTCCCGCCGGGCGGCACGACCGACATCGTCGGCCGTCTCTTCGCCGACAAGCTGGGCAAGGAGCTGGGCCAGACCGTGGTGGTGGAAAACCGCGGCGGCGCCGGCGGCTCCATCGGCAGCGCGTTCGTGGCCAGCAGCGCCCCGGACGGCTACACCCTGGGCATCGCCACCGTCAGCACCCACGGCATCAACCCGGCCATCTACCCGAACCTGCCGTTCGACGCCGAGAAGGACTTCACCGCCATCTCGAACCTGGCCGCCGTGCCCAACATCATGACGGTCAACCCCAAAGTTCCGGCCAAGACCATGGCCGACTTCGTCAAGCTGGCCAAGAGCGAGCCCGGCAAGCTGACCTACGCGTCGGCCGGCAACGGTTCGGTTTCGCACATGATGGGCGAGCTCTTCAAGATGGCCTCGGGCACCAACATCATGCACGTGCCCTACCGCGGCGTGGGCCCGGCGCTGAACGACGCCCTGGCCGGCCAGGTCGACGTCATGTACGACAACCTGCCCTCCTCGCTGCCCCACGTGCAGTCCGGCCGCCTGGTCGCGCTGGCCGTGGCCTCGCCCAAGCGCGTCGCCGCCCTGCCCGACGTGCCCACCTTCGCCGAAGCCGGCCTGCCCGCCGTCAATGACGCCTCGTGGTTCGGCCTGGTCGGCCCGGCCAAGCTGCCCCAGCCAGTGGTGGACAAGCTGAACGCCGCCGTGAAGAAGGTCAGCGCCGAATCCGACGTGGTGTCCCGCCTGGCCGGCATGGGCGCGACCCCGGCCGCCAACAGCCCCGCCGAGTTCAAGGCCCAGATCGACGCCGAGATCGCCAAGAACAAGCGCGTGGCCAAAGAAGCCAACGTGAAGATCGACTGAGCGGTCCAAGGCCCCGCCGCGCCGCCCTCGCGGCGTGCCTGCGGGGCCTCCGATAAACGAACGTCCTATCCCCTATGCGTATTACCCAACCCTTGTCCTACCGGCTCGACCTGCCGCAGCAATATCCGAATTCGGACATTTCGGCCCCGCTCGTGCTCGACTCTCCGCACAGCGGCACGGCCTATCCCCCCGACTTCGCGCCGGCGGTCGACTTCGGCGCGCTGCGCACGGCCGAGGACACGTGGGTGGACGACCTCTGGGGCGACGCCGTGGACCTCGGCGTGCCGCTGATCGCCGCCGGCTTTCCGCGCGCCTACATCGACGCCAACCGCGCCCCCGATGAAATCGACGAACTGCTGCTCGACCAGCCGTGGCCCGGGCCCCTGAACGCCTCGTCCAAGGTCAGGCTGGGCAAGGGCCTGATCTGGCGCATGCTCGACGACGGCACGCCGCTGTACGACCGCAAGCTCACGGTCGATGAAGTGCGCCACCGCATCGACGCCTGCTGGAAGCCCTATCACGAGGCGCTGGCGCGCGTGCTCGACGCGGCGCATGCCCGCTTCGGCAAGGTCTGGCACATCAATTGCCACTCCATGCCCAGTGTGGCCGGCGCCTATGCCACCGACCGCCCCGGCCTGGTGCACCCCGATTTCGTGCTGGGCGACCGCGACGGCAGCACCAGCGACCCCGCCTTCCGTGAGTTCGTCGCGGCCTGGCTGCGCGAGCGCGGCTACGATGTGTCGGTCAACGACCCGTACAAGGGCGTCGAGCTGGTCCGCGCCTTCGGCCGGCCCCAGGAAGGCCGCCACAGCCTGCAGATCGAGATCAACCGAAAGCTCTACATGGACGAAGTCTCGCTGCGCCCCAGCGAAAACTACGTCCGCCTCAAGACGCATCTGCGCGAACTGACCGCCGCGCTGATCGACTGGACGCGCGCGCAGGCGGCGTGACGCCGGAGCCGTCCCCGCGCGGCGCGACGGCCGGGCCGTAGCGCCGGCCGCCCCAGCCCCATGGCGCAAGCCATGGGGCTTTTTTTCGCCTCCCTGGACTTGCCGCCCATTCCATGCAATAACTAGCTCCGAACCTTCTGAGGAGAGGCGTCGATGCACATCGGGATACCAAAAGAAACCCGAGACGGGGAAACCCGTGTCGCAGCTACACCGGAAACCATCAAGAAGTACGTGGCGGGGGGCCACGCAGTCACCGTGGAGCGCGGCGCCGGCACGGCGGCCCGCTATCTCGACGAAGCCTACGAGGCCGCCGGCGCCTCGCTCGGAAACGCGGCGCAGGCCCTGGGCGCGGATCTGGTCCTGAAAGTGCGCGCGCCCTCGGCGGCCGAGCTGTCCGCCATGAAACCCGGCGCCCTGCTCGTGGGCATGCTGGACCCCTACGACGCCGAAGGCCTGCAGGCCATGGCGGACGCCGGCCTCACCGCGTTCGCGCTCGAAGCGGCGCCGCGCATCACGCGGGCGCAGAGCCTGGACGTGCTGTCTTCGCAGGCCAACCTGGCCGGCTACAAGGCCGTGCTGCTGGCCGCCCACTACTACGGGCGGCTCTTTCCCATGATGATGACCGCGGCAGGCACCCTGAAAGCAGCGCGCGCCGTGGTGCTGGGCGCCGGCGTCGCGGGCCTGCAGGCCATCGCCACGGCCAAGCGCCTGGGCGCGGTGGTCGAAGCCTCGGACGTGCGCCCCGCCGCGCGCGAGCAGGTCGAGTCGCTGGGCGCGAAGTTCATCGACGTGCCCTATGAAACCGACGAAGAGCGCGAAATCGCCGAAGGCGTGGGCGGCTATGCCCGCCCCATGCCTCCGGCCTGGATGGCGCGCCAGGCCGCGCTCGTGTCGGAGCGCTGTCGCCAGGCCGACATCGTCATCGCCACCGCGCTCATCCCCGGCCGTCCCGCGCCGACCCTGGTGCCGGCCGAGACGGTCGCCGCCATGAAGCCCGGCTCCGTGCTGGTCGACCTGGCCGTGGAACGCGGCGGCAACTGCCCTCTGTCCGAGAAAGGAAAAGTGGTGGAAAAGCACGGAGTCACGCTGGTCGGGCTCACCAACCTGCCCGGCCTGGTCGCCACCGACGCCTCGGCGCTCTATGCCCGCAACGTGCAGGATTTCCTCAAGCTGATCATCAATGCCGAAGGCGCGCCGGCCATCCGGCGCGAAGACGAAATCGTGGCGGCCTGCCTCGTTTGCGAAGGCGGCCGCGTCACCCGCGGGAGCTGAAGATGGAAGCCATCAACCCCACCCTGACGAATCTCATCATCTTCGTGCTGGCCGTGTACGTGGGCTACCACGTCGTCTGGAACGTCACGCCCGCCCTGCACACGCCGCTCATGGCGGTCACCAACGCCATTTCCGCCATCATCATCGTGGGCGCCATGCTGGCCGCGGCGCTTACCGAGGGCGGGCTCGCGCGCGGCATGGGCGTGCTGGCGGTGGCGCTGGCCGCCGTCAACGTGTTCGGCGGCTTTCTCGTCACGCGGCGCATGCTCGAGATGTTCAAGAAGAAAGACAGGAAGCCCGCCAAGGAGGGAGCCAAATGATCTCCCTGAACCTTGTCACCCTGCTCTATCTGGTCGCCTCGGTCTGCTTCATCCAGGCCCTCAAGGGGCTGTCTCACCCCACCACTTCGCGCATGGGCAATGCGTTCGGCATGGCGGGCATGGCGATAGCCGTGCTCACGACCGCGGCGCTCATCGTCAGCCTCGCGCGCGGCTCCGCCGCCATCGGCCTGGGCTGGGTGGTGCTGGGGCTGCTGGTGGGCGGCTCCATCGGCACGCTCATGGCCAAGCGGGTCGAAATGACCAAGATGCCCGAACTGGTGGCCTTCATGCACAGCATGATCGGCCTGGCGGCGGTGGCCATCGCCGTGGCCGTGGTGGCCGAGCCCCAGGCCTTCGGCATCGCCGTACCGGGGGCTCCCATACCCGTGGGCAACCGCTTCGAGCTCTTTGTGGGCACTTTCGTGGGGGCCATCACATTCTCCGGCTCGGTCATCGCCTTCGGCAAGCTGTCGGGCAAGTACAAGTTCCGGCTGTTCCAGGGCGCGCCGGTGGTGTTCCCGGGCCAGCACCTGCTGAATCTCGCCCTGGCGCTGCTGATGCTGGCCTGCGGCTTCTGGTTCATGGCCACGCAGCAATGGACGCCCTTCGTTCTCATGGCGGCGATCGCCTTCGTGCTGGGCGTGCTCATCATCATTCCCATCGGCGGGGCCGACATGCCGGTGGTGGTGTCCATGCTCAACAGCTACTCGGGGTGGGCCGCCGCCGGCATCGGCTTCTCGCTGGACAACCCCATGCTCATCATCGCGGGCTCGCTGGTGGGATCCTCGGGCGCCATCCTGTCCTACATCATGTGCAAGGCGATGAACCGCTCGTTTTTCAACGTGATCCTGGGCGGGTTCGGCGGGCCGGCCGCCGCCGGCTCCCAGGGCGCAGCGGCGCAGCAGCGCAGCGTCAAGTCGGGCAGCCCGGACGACGCCGCCTTCCTGCTCACCAATGCCGAAACCGTGACCATCGTGCCCGGCTACGGCCTGGCCGTGGCGCGCGCGCAGCACGCGCTGAAGGAACTGGCCGAGAAGCTCACCGAGCATGGCGTCACCGTGAAATACGCCATCCACCCGGTGGCCGGCCGCATGCCCGGCCACATGAACGTGCTGCTGGCCGAGGCAGAGGTTCCGTATGACCAGGTCTACGAGATGGAAGACATCAACGGGGAGTTCGGGCAGACCGACGTGGTGCTGGTGCTGGGCGCCAACGACGTGGTCAACCCGGCGGCCAAGAACGACCCCAACTCCCCCATCGCCGGCATGCCCATTCTCGAAGCCTACAAGGCGCGCAACATCATCGTGAACAAGCGCTCCATGGCCTCGGGCTATGCCGGCCTGGACAACGAGCTCTTCTACATGGACCGCACGATGATGGTGTTCGGCGACGCCAAGAAAGTGCTCGAAGACATGGTGAAAGCGGTGGAATGAGCTGGTGCGGGAAGGCCCCTCGCCTTCCCGCCCGGCACGGCGGCCCGCCTCAGGCGCGCCGTCTCAGGCGCGCCGCAGTTGCTCGTCCACCACTTCCACCCAGTGGCGAACCGGCGTGTCGGTGCCGCTTTGCAGGTGGCCGATGCAGCCCATGTTGGACGAGAGGATCACATCGGGAGCGCAGGCCGCGATCGCATCCAGCTTGCGGTCGCGCAGCTCGGTGGATATGCCCGGGTTCAGCACCGAGTACGCGCCCGCGGAGCCGCAGCACAGGTGCCGGTCGGCGAAGGGCTGCAATTCGAAGCCCAGGTCCGCGAGCAATTGTTCGGCCAGCGGCCGCAGCCCCTGCCAATGCTGCAGCGTGCAAGGCGGGTGGAACGCCGCGCGCGTGCCTTGCGGCAGCTTTTCGCGCAGGGCCTGCGCGTGCGGCGCCACGATTTCCGCCACGTCTTTCACCAGCGCCACGATGCGCGCCGCGCGCTCGGCGTAGGCCGGATCGCCGCGCAGGTGATGCGCATACTCCTTGACCATGGCGCCGCAGCCCGAGGCGTTCATGACGATGGCCTCGATCTTGCCATCCTGCACCAGCGGCCACCAGGCATCGATATTGGCCCGCATCTGATCCAGGGCCGCACCCTGCGCGTCGAGATGGAAGCTGACCGCGCCGCAGCAACCCGCGCCCGGCACGAGCCGCGCGCCGATACCCACGGCATCCAGCACGCGCACGGTCGCGGCGTCGATGGCCGGCATCATGGCGGGCTGCACACAGCCCAGCGGCATGAGCACCTGCCGGGCATGCCGCTGGCCGCGCGGCAGCGCGCCCGGGTCGCGGCGCGGCGGCACCTTGCGCCTGAGCGCGGCGGGCAGCGCGCCGCGCACCGCCTGGCCCAGCCGCATGGCGGGCGCGAACGCACGCGACAGCATGAGGCGGCGCAGGAACTCGCGGCGTACCCTTTCCCGCCAGGGACGGCGCACCCGCTCATCCACGATCTGGCGGCCGATGTCCACCAGATGCCCGTACTGCACGCCCGACGGGCAGGTGGTTTCGCAATTGCGGCAGGTCAGGCAGCGGTCCAGGTGCTGTTGCGTGGATTGCGTGGGCGCAGCGCCCTCGAGCACCTGCTTGATGAGGTAGATGCGTCCGCGCGGGCCGTCCAGCTCGTCGCCCAGCACCTGGTAGGTCGGACAGGTCGCCGTGCAGAAGCCGCAGTGCACGCAGCGGCGCAGGATGGCGTCCGCCTCCTTGCCCAGCTCGGTGCCGCTTGCCCAGGTTGCCAGCTTGGTTTGCATGATGCGTCGGACCCTATAAATCGAGAACCAGGCGGCCCGGGTTGAAGAGGCCCGCGGGATCCAGCTCCTGTTTCAGGCGCCGCGTGATGGCGGCCACGCCGGCCGACAGCGGATGAAAGACGCCGTCGGCGGGAGCACGGGCGCCGTTGGCGCGGAACAGCGTCGCGTGGCCGCCCAGCCCGGCGGCCAGCGCGCGCAGCTCGCCCGCGTCGTGTTCGCCGCGCAGCCAGCGCTGGCCGCCGCCCCATTCGATCAGCTCCGGCCCCTTGCCGACCGGCCCCGCCGTGGGAGGCAGCGCCAGCCGCCACAAGGGCTCGTCCGCCGCGAAAAAAGAATGCGTCTGTTCGCGCAGCGAAGCCCACCACGCCCGCGCCGCTTCCGGCTCCATGGGCTCGCCGCCGAGCTGGCGCCGGGCGGTCGCGATGGCGGGCGGCGCGCCCGAAAGACGCACGCGCATCTCACCCTCGCCGCCGTCGTCCGGCCCGGTCCAGGCGGTGGCCGACACCGGCAGCGGCTTGCCGCGCCAGAGCGCGAAGCTCGCCAGCGCGTGCGCCTGGCTGGCCGGCAGGCACAGCGTGAGTTCGTCCATGGGGCGCGGCGCCACCTTCAGCGACACTTCGAGGATCGCGCCGAAGATGCCGTGCGAGCCCGCCAGCAGACGCGACACGTCATAGCCCGCCACATTCTTCATGACTTCGCCGCCGAAGGTCAGCACCCGGCCTTCCGAGTCGAGCAGCTGCACGCCCAGGACGAAATCCTTCAAGGCGCCGGCGTGCATGCGGCGCGGCCCCGACAGGCCGGCGGCCACGCAGCCGCCGAGGGTGGCCGAGGGGCCGAAATGCGGCGGCTCGAAAGCCAGCATCTGCCCGTGCTCGGCCAGGGCCGCCTCCAGTTCGGCCAGCGGCGTTCCGGCGCGCGCCGTCACCACCAGTTCGGAGGGGTGGTAGCTCACGATGCCGCGATACGGCGTCATGTCGAGCAGGCAATGGCCGTCCTGCGGAGTGAGAGGACGATAGTTGCCATAGAAGGCCTTGCTGCCGCCGCCCGTCACGAACAGCGGCTTGTGCCCGGCGCGCGCCGTCATGACCTGGTCGCACAATTCCGACAGGACGAAATTCATGGGACGGCAGCCTCAGAAACGCGCGAGATCCGGGAATCTGAGTTCGCCCGCGTGCACGTGCATCTTGCCGTATTCGGCGCAGCGCGCCAGTGTGGGAATGACCTTTTCCGGATTCAGCAGGCAAGGCGGGTCGAAGGCCCGCTTCACCGCCATGAAGGCATCGAGTTCCTCTCGGGAAAATTGCACGCACATTTGATTGATCTTCTCCATTCCCACCCCGTGCTCTCCAGTCACGGTTCCTCCCACCTGCACGCACAGCTCGAGGATGGCGGCGCCGAACTTCTCGGCCCGCTCGACTTCGTCCGGCTTGTTCGAATCGAAGAGAATCAGCGGGTGCAGATTGCCGTCGCCCGCATGAAATACGTTGGCGCAGCGCAGCCCGAACTCGTCTTCCATCTGCTCGATGGCGCCCAGCACGCGCGCCAGATGGCGGCGCGGAATCGTGCCGTCCATACAGTAGTAGTCGGGCGAGACGCGCCCCGCGGCGGGGAAGGCGTTCTTGCGCCCGGCCCAGAACTTGAGGCGCTCGGCTTCCGAGGCGGATACCTGGCAGCGCGTGGCGCCCGCCGCGCGGAACACGGCCTCCATGCGCCCGATCTCGTGGGCCACTTCTTCAGGGGTGCCGTCGGACTCGCACAGCAGGATGGCCTGCGCCTCCAGGTCGTAGCCGGCGCGCACGAAAGGCTCCACCATGTGGGTGGCGCGCCGGTCCATCATTTCGAGGCCAGCCGGGATCATGCCGGCCGCGATCACCTGCGTTACCGCATTGCCCGCCGCCTCCACGCTCGAAAAGCTCGCCATCACGACCTGCGCGCAGACGGGCCGGGGCACGAGCTTGACGGTCACTTCGGTCACCACGCCCAGCATGCCTTCCGAGCCGATGAACACCGACAGCAGGTCCAGGCCGGGCGCATCGGGCGCCTCGGAGCCCAGTTCCACCACCTCTCCGTCTATGGTCACCATGCGCACGCGCAGCACGTTGTGCACGGTAAGGCCGTACTTCAGGCAATGCACGCCGCCCGAATTCTCGGCGACGTTGCCGCCGATGGAACAGGCGATCTGGCTGGACGGATCGGGCGCGTAGTAAAGGCCGTAGGGCGCGGCCGCTTCCGAGATGGCGAGATTGCGCACGCCCGGCTCCACCACGGCGGTGGCGCTGGCCAGGTCGATCTGCTTGATGCGGTTGAACTTGGACAGCCCCAGCAGCACACCCTGCGCGTGCGGCATGGCGCCGCCCGAAAGCCCGGTGCCCGCGCCCCGGGCCACGACCGGCGCGTTGAGCCGCTTGCAGACGCGCATGACGGCCTGCACCTGCTCCTCGGTTTCGGGCAGGGCGACCACCGCCGGCAACGTGCGGTAAAGGGACAGGCCATCGCACTCGTAAGGACGGGTGTCTTCTTCGCGGAACAGCACGCAATGCGCCGGCAGCACGGCCTGCAGGGCCTGCGCCAGCTGCTGCGGCGAATAAGGCGCCTGCGCTTGGGCAAGGCCGGTTTCGACCAGTGAATTCATGAGCGCAACAATAGCGCGAGCGGTCGGCCAGTGCAGGCCGGGATTTACCCGCACCCGCTGCGCCGCGGCAAACGCCGAGGCGCGCTTGAGGGCGCATTGGCGGGAGCGCGGGCCTGCCCGCTACGCCGCGCCGCGCAAGGCGGGACGGCGGCGGGCTTGTTGCGCGATTCGGACAATCGCGGCGGTGTCAAACCGATTGTGAAATGTGCAACCAAATCTGGCCGCAACGGCCGCGGCAGGCCGGGCAGCGAGGTTCCCCCGGCCCCGTGCGCCGCGCCGCTCACCAGGACACGATCTTGCCCGGGTTGAGGATGTTGTTGGGGTCGAAGGCATGCTTGAGGCTGCGCATCAGGTCGAGCGCGTCTTCGCCGTGCTCTTCGGCCATGAACTGCATCTTGTGCAGCCCCACGCCGTGCTCGCCCGTGCAGGTGCCGTCGGCGGCGATGGCGCGGCGCACCAGGTTGTGGTTGATGCGCTCGGACTCCTCCCACTCTTCCTTGCTGTCGGCGTCGAGCAGCATGAGCACATGGAAGTTGCCGTCGCCCACGTGCCCCACGATGGTGTAGGGGAAGCTCGCGCGGTCGAGCTCTTCGACGGTTTCGCGCACGCAGTCCGCCAGGCGCGAGATGGGCACGCAGACGTCGGTGGTGCTGGAACGGCATCCGGGCCGCAGCTGCAGGCCGGCGAAGTAGGCGTTGTGCCGGGCGGTCCAGAGCCGGCTGCGGTCTTCGGGCCGTTCGGCCCATTCGAAGTCCATGCCGCCGTGTTCGGCGGTAATGGCCTGCACGGTCTCGGCCTGCTCCTGCACGCCCGCCGGGCTGCCGTGGAACTCGAACACCAGCAGCGGCGTCTCGCGCAGCGTCAGCTTGCTGTGCTGGTTCACGGCCCGCACGCTGGCGGCGTCCATGAATTCCACGCGCGCCACCGGCACGCCCATCTGGATGATTTCGATCACGCTCTGGACCGCCGCGTCCAGCGTGGGGAAATTGCACACCGCGGCGGACACCGCCTCGGGCTGCGGATACAGCCGCACCGTCACTTCGGTGATGATGCCCAGCGTGCCCTCGCTGCCCACGAAAATGCGCGTGAGGTCGTAGCCCGCGGAAGACTTGCGGGCGCGGCCGGCGGTGCGCACGACGCGGCCATCCGCCGTCACCACGGTAAGCGACACCACGTTCTCGCGCATGGTGCCGTAGCGCACGGCATTGGTGCCGGAGGCGCGCGTGGCCGCCATGCCGCCCAGGCTGGCGTCGGCGCCCGGATCGATGGGGAAGAACAGGCCCGTGCTGCGGATTTCCTCGTTGAGCTGCTTGCGCGTCACGCCAGCCTGCACGGTGGCGGTGAGGTCTTCGGCGTTGACCGCGAGCACCCGGTTCATCTGGGACAGGTCGATGCTGATGCCGCCCTGGATGGCCAGGATGTGGCCTTCGAGCGACGAGCCCGCGCCATAGGGAATGATGGGCACCCGGTGCGCATTGCAGAGCTTCGCGATCTCGGCCACCTCTTCGGTGGACTGCGCGAAGACCACGGCATCGGGCAGCATGGCCGGGTACGGCGACTCATCGCGGCCGTGATGCTCGCGCACGGCGTGCGCCTCGGAGAAACGCTCTCCGAAACGCGCGCGCAAGGCGTCGAGACAAGCGGGGGGAATCGGACGGCGCAGGGATTCGGCAGGCGAGGGAGCGTTCATGATGTGCAGACTCGGGTTCGGGGAATCCAGGCATTCTACGCTTCCCGCCATGCTGCGCCGCAGCGGCTGCCTGCCCTATTTGCCGGAGGTCAGCGCCACGCGGCGGCGTTCGCGCACCGCGTGGGCCAGCCGCTCCAGCACGGCGACCGACGCGTCCCAGTCGATGCAGCCGTCGGTGATGCTCTGGCCGTAGACCAGCGGCGTGCCGGGCACCAGATCCTGGCGCCCGCCGAGCAGGTGGCTTTCGATCATCATGCCCACCAGCCGGGGGTCGCCCGCTTCCATCTGGCGCGCCACGTCCTCGACCACCAGCGGCTGGTTCTCGGGCTTCTTGCTGCTGTTGGCGTGGCTGGCGTCGATCATGACCCGCTGCGCCAGACCCGACTTGGCCATTTCCTGGCAGGCGGCCTCCACGCTGGCGGCGTCGTAGTTGGGCGTCTTGCCGCCGCGCAGGATGACGTGACAGTCTTCGTTGCCCGCGGTGGACACGATGGCCGAGTGCCCGCCTTTGGTCACCGACAGGAAGTGATGCGGCTGCGACGCCGCCTTGATGGCGTCCACGGCGATCTTCACATTGCCGTCCGTGCCGTTCTTGAACCCCACCGGGCAGGACAGCCCGGACGCCAGTTCGCGGTGCACCTGGCTCTCGGTGGTCCGCGCGCCGATGGCCCCCCACGAAACCAGGTCTGCGATGTACTGCGGCGTAATCATGTCCAGGAACTCGCACCCCGCCGGCAGCCCCATGGAATTGATGTCCAGCAGGAGCTCGCGCGCCACGCGCACGCCGCGGTTGATGTCGAAGCTGCCGTCCAGGCCGGGGTCGTTGATGAGGCCCTTCCAGCCGACCGTGGTGCGCGGTTTCTCGAAGTACACGCGCATCACGATTTCCAGGTCGGCGCCGAGCCGGTCGCGCACGGGCTTGAGCCGCTGCGCGTACTCGATGGCGGCGCGGGTGTCGTGGATCGAACACGGCCCGATCACGACGATCATGCGGTCGTCCATGCCGTGCAGGATGCGGTGCATGGCCTGCCGGGCGGCAAACACGGTTTCCGAAGCTTCGCGGGAGCAGGGGAATTCGCGCATGACGTGCGCGGGGGGATTCAGTTCTTTGATTTCACGGATGCGAAGGTCGTCGGTATTGTGTGACACGGTACAGCTCCTGGGTTGCCCGCCGCGGGAATCCTTTCCTTTACCGGCGGCACAAAAAAAGCCGCCAGTTCGCTGGCGGCTTTTTTGGGGGGATTCTTTCCAAACTTCAGATTGAGCGCGTCCCTTCCTCCGCCAGCGGCTTCAGAAAACCATAAAAGTAAAAGTAAAAAGCGGGGGACGCGAATTTCATGGGGAAAAACTCTAGCACAAAAAAAACGGGCCGTCACGCCCGTTTTTTTCCGCCGGACCGCCCCGAGGCGGAAAGCGCTTCCTTTTGGGAAGCCGCGAACCGCGCTCGGCGGCGGAGAACCGGAGGCGGCGGCGCGGCTCAGGCGGTGCCGCCCACCGTGAGCCCTTCCATGCGCACGGTAGGCATGCCCACGCCCACCGGCACGCTCTGCCCGTCCTTGCCGCAGGTGCCCACGCCCGAATCGAGCTGCAGGTCGTTGCCGATAAGGCTGACGCGGTTCATGGCGTCGGGGCCGTTGCCGATCAGGGTGGCGCCCTTCACGGGATAGGTGACCTTGCCGTTTTCGATCATGTAGGCTTCGGACGCCGAGAACACGAACTTCCCGCTCGTGATGTCGACCTGGCCGCCGCCGAAATTGACGGCATAGAGCCCGCGCTTGACCGAGGAGACGATCTCCTCGGGCGGGGTCTCGCCCGCGAGCATGTAGGTGTTGGTCATGCGCGGCATGGGCAGGTGGGCGAACGACTCGCGCCGGCCGTTGCCGGTGGCCGAGGTCTTCATGAGGCGGGCGTTGAGCGTGTCCTGCATGTAGCCGCGCAGAATGCCGTCTTCGATGAGCACGTTGCGCTGGGTGGCGTTGCCTTCATCGTCGATGTTCAGCGAGCCCCGGCGGTCGGGCAAGGTGCCGTCGTCCACCACGGTGACGCCCTTGGACGCCACGCGCTGGCCGATGCGCCCCGAAAACACGCTGGAGCCCTTGCGGTTGAAGTCGCCCTCGAGCCCGTGGCCCACGGCCTCGTGCAGCAGGATGCCGGGCCAGCCCGATCCCAGCACCACTGTCATTTCGCCCGCGGGCGCCGGCCGCGCCTCCAGGTTGACCAGCGCCTCGTGCACGGCGCGCTCCACGTAGCCTTGCAGCACTTCGTCGGAAAAGTACGACAGTCCCAGGCGGCCGCCGCCGCCGGCATGGCCCATCTCGCGCCGGCCGTTGCGTTCGGCGATGACGGTGAGCGACAGCCGCACCAACGGCCGCACGTCCGCCGCCAGCCGGCCGTCGCTGCCGGCGACCAGCACCACGTCGTATTCCGCGCCCAGGCCGGCCATGACCTGGATGACGTGCGGATCGCGGGCGCGCGCCATGCGCTCCACCCGTTCCAGCAACGCCACCTTTTCGGGAGCGGTCAGGGTCGCGACCGGGTCGATGTCCGCGTAGAGGCTGCGCCCCGCTTCCGGCTCGACGTGCGCGGCCACCTTGACCTTGCCCGCGCCGCGCCGGGCGATGCCGCGCACCGCGTGGGCGGAAGACAGCAGCGCCTCGGGCGACAGCGAATCGGAATAGGCGAAGGCGGTTTTCTCGCCGCTGACGGCGCGCACGCCCACGCCCTGGCTGATCGAGAAGCTGCCCGTCTTGACGATGCCCTCTTCCAGGCTCCAGCCTTCGCTGCGTGTGTACTGGAAATAGAGGTCCGCGTAGTCGACCTTGTGCGTGAATATCTCGCCCAGCGCGCGCGCCATGTCGGCCTCGGTCAGCCCCCAGGGGTCGAGCAGCAGCGATTTGGCGGTAGCCAGGGAAGCGATGGCGGGATCGGTGATTTTCATGGATGGTTTCGGATGCCCGGCTGCGCGCCGGAAAATGAATTGCAGGACGCTATCGTAACGCCGACCGGGGCCGGCCGTCGCGGACCGGAGCGCAACGAGGCGCAACGGCGCGCCGCCACGCGCCGTCGGGCGCCGCCGTTCGCCCGGGGCCGCGGCCGCCGCCGCGGGCCGCGTCAGATTTCCCGGGCGCGGCGCCCGGATTAATGGAACGGATATTGACGCAGCCCTTTGGCCGCACGGGCCGCCAAACAGGCTTGCCAAATAGCAGCTTATATGCCGCCTGTCACGGCGACGCTCTCAACAGATAAGAACGAATACAAGAAATCGTGGCCTTCGGAACGCGCCGGGATAAAAAAGCCGCGTCCGCCGCGCGCATCCATAAAACCTACTGGCGGGTAACAAAATAAACCCCGATGCATCGAGGATGCGTCATCCCATATTTGGGGAAATCCTTCCCAATAGTTGCACAACCAGGGAGTTTTCCCCGGGAATCCTCGCGAACCTCGGTGCATTTGATACAAAGTAATTGGTCCGACTTATGCGTGCGGCGCCCATAATTTCTGTATTATTCGGGGCACAACAATTAAACAAGACTCTGCCGGCGATAAAGCAGTTCCATAATCAGGAATAAACCATGGCCCGAGAATCCTACGCAGCTCTGCAAGCAAAGATCGAAAAGGAAATCACCAAGCTCCAGAAGAAGGCGGAAGCCCTTCAAAACAAGCGGCGCAAGCCGGTCATCACCTCCATCGTCAATTCCATGCGCGAATATGACATTACCCCGGAGGAGATCGCCGCCGCCTTCGGCGCGGCCAAGCCGGCCCGCACCGCTTCGCGCCGCAAGGCGGGAGGCGCCGCGCGCGCCGCCACCGCCGCCAAGCGCGCCGTGGCGCCGAAATACCGTCACCCGCAAACAGGCGAAACCTGGAGCGGCCGCGGCAAGGCGCCGCGCTGGCTCGCCGCCGAAGAAGCCAATGGCGCCTCGCGCGAGAGCTTCCTCATCAAGGAATGAAAGCTTTTTGAAAGAAAATCGGCGCACCGTTCCGGTGCGCCGATTTTTTATTAACATTGCAATGATCCGGCGGCCTGCCGCGCTTTATTGCAGCGGGTATTCCACCTCGCGCTCGGCGCCATTATTGCCGGGAAAATTATCAAATATTGCACGCGTCAGGTAAGGCATCATGCGCAGCAGGTCGCCCCGGTCGCTCAATATATAGGCGGTGGAGCGGTAGACCTCCTTTCCGCCCCGCTGCGTATCGCGGATCTGCAGCGTAAGCGAATTGCGATACGCCACGGCGGGCACGTCCACCCAGGCCGGCCCCCAGTATCCGCCATAGGGCGCCCAGGGCCCCGGCCCGTAGAAGCCGCCATAACCGTATCCGTAGCCGCCGTAGAAATACGGATCGTACGGACGCCGCACCGTGACCTGGGTCTGGCTGGCGCCATAATGGAAACTCACGTCGAAGCGGGCAGGCGCGCCTGCGGGCGCCTCCACCAGGCCGGTCGCCCCGATGGCGGCGCGCACCGTGTCCTGGAAAGACTGGTACTCGAGATTGTTGGTTTGAGACGCGTCGGCCGGTACGAAACGGTATGTCTGGCCCTCGACGCCCGCCGGCCATTGCTGGAATGAGGTGACGTGAGCGGAAACCGACGGCGCGGCGCACCCGCTGAGCGCCACCGCCCCCAGCACCGCGAATATGCCCGCGCACCGCCAGGCTCCGGATTTCGACAACCACGACATTTGCTGCTCCTTCACGCGCGTTGGCGCCATGATACCGAGGTTGGACATGCGGGGGCGCCAAAAGTTTTGCCCGTGGATCGCGCCATGGCCGGCATTGCGCCGGGCTCGGCCAAATGGCCTCCGGCGCGGCGGACGGGCACCCACTACAATTGGGATTCTTCCCTCATTCCGGACGGCAATTCCATGCGTACCGATACACCCATCACCGTTTACCGCAAGGATTATCAGCCCTACCCCTACGAGATCCCCGAAGTCGACCTGAGTTTCGACCTCGCGCCCGAGTCCACCGAGGTGCGCAGCATCATGCAAGTCAGGCGCAAAGCCGACGCCGGCAACGACGCGGCGCTGGTCCTGGACGGCGAGGAACTGGAGCTGGTCTCGGTGGCGGTGGACGGCCAGCCCCTGCCCCCGGAACGCTACAGCCTGACCGGACACAGCCTTACCCTCCATGGCCTGCCTTCCGAGTGCCGGGTGGAAACCGTGAGCCGCTGCCGGCCCGACGCCAACTCCACGCTCATGGGACTTTACGTCTCGGGCGGCAATTTCTTCACCCAGTGCGAAGCCGAGGGCTTTCGCCGCATTACCTGGTTCGCCGACCGGCCCGACGTCATGTCGCGCTACCGCGTCACGCTGCGCGCCCCCGGCCGGTATCCTGTGCTGCTGTCCAACGGCAACCTGGTGGCGGCGCGCGCCCTGCCCGACGGACGCAACGAGGTGCAATGGGAAGATCCGTTTCCCAAGCCCTGCTATCTCTTCGCCCTGGTGGCGGGCAACCTGACGCACCGCGAAACCCGCGTGCGCACCGCCAGCGGGCGCGAGGTGCTGCTCCAGGTCTACAGCGACCCCGGCTCGGAAACCAAAACGGAATGGGCGCTGGACTCGCTGGTGCGCGCCCTGCGCTGGGACGAGACACGCTTCGGGCTCGAGCTGGATCTGGACCGCTTCATGGTGGTGGCCGTACATGACTTCAACATGGGCGCCATGGAGAACAAGGGCCTCAACATCTTCAACGCGGCCTACGTGCTGGCCGACGCCGAAACGGCCACCGACGCCAACTACGAGGGCATCGAATCCGTCATCGGACACGAGTACTTCCACAACTGGACGGGCAACCGCGTAACCTGCCGCGACTGGTTCCAGCTCAGCCTCAAGGAAGGGCTCACGGTTTTCCGCGACCAGGAATTCAGCGCCGACATGATGGCGCGCGGCCTGGACGCCACGGCGGCGGCCAGCGCCCGCACCGTCAAGCGCATCGACGACGTGGTGGCGCTGCGGGCGGCGCAGTTCCCCGAGGACGCCGGCCCCATGGCGCACCCCATCCGCCCCGAGAGCTACCAGGAAATCGGCAACTTCTACACCGCCACGGTCTACGAGAAAGGCGCGGAAGTGATCCGCATGCAGCATACGCTGCTGGGCGAGGAAGGCTTTCGCGCGGGCATGGACGAGTATTTCCGCCGCCACGACGGCCAGGCCGTCACCTGCGACGATTTCGTGGCCGCCATGGAATCGGTCTACATGCGCCAGCATCCGGGCCGCGATCTTTCCGTGTTCCGGCGCTGGTACCGCCAGGCGGGCACGCCGCGCGTCACGGTGAAGCTTGAGCACGACGCGGCCGCGCGCCAGTGCAAGGTGACGCTGTCGCAGGAATGCGCGCCGGTCGGCGTGGAGAAGAAGGCCGGCCCGGACTACGTGAAGGCGCCCTTCCACATTCCGTTCGCCATCGGCCTGCTCGACCGCGAAGGCAGGCCGCTGCCGTTGCGCCACGAAGGCCAGGTCCGCGACACGGCCCTGCTGGAACTCACCACCGAGAGCCAGCAGTGGGTGTTCGACGACATCGACGCGCCGCCGGTGCCCTCGCTGCTGCGCGACTTCTCCGCCCCCGTCATCGTGGTCTACGACTGGACCGACGAGGAACTGGCGCTGCTGTCGGCGCACGACCCCAATCCGTTCGCGCGCTGGGAAGCCGGCCAGGAACTGGCCACGCGGCAGATCCTGGCGCTGGCGGGCGCCCGCCAGGCGGGCCGCACGCTGCACGCGGCCCCGGCCTTCATCGCCGCCTGGCGCGCCCTGCTCACCGACCCGTCCATCGACGCGGCCTACCGGGCGCGGGCACTGGCGCTGCCGTCGGAGAAGACCCTGGCCGAACGCATGCAAGCGATCGACCCGCCGGCCCTGGCGGTGGCGCGCGACTTCCTGCGCGCCGAGCTGGGCAGGCAGCTCCAGGCCGAGTTCCGCGCCGCCTTCGACGCCAACCAGACGCCCGGCCCCTACAGCCCCGCCCCCGAGCCCGCGGGCAAGCGCGCCCTGAAGAACCTCGCGCTGGCCCACCTCATGGCGGCGGGCGAGCACGAAGCGCAGCGGCTGGCCCGGCAGCAGTACGAGCAGGCCGGCAACATGACCGACAGCCTGGCCGCGCTCGGCGCGCTGCTGAACTACGGCCATGGCGAGTACCCGCAGCAGGCGCTCGCCGGCTTCTACGCGCGCTGGAAGGACAACCCCCTGGTGGTGGACAAATGGTTCAGCCTGCAGGCCACGGCGCGCCACGCCACCGTGCAGACCGCGCGCGAGCTCATGTCGCACCCGGCGTTCACGCTGCGCAACCCCAACCGCGCGCGCGCGCTCATCTTCCAGTTCTGCCTGAACAACGCGCGCGGCATGCACCATCCGGACGGCTCGGGCTACGCGTTCTGGGAAGAACAGGTGCTGGCGCTGGACGCGCTCAACCCCGAGATCGCGGCGCGCCTGGCGCGCGCGCTGGACAACTGGTCGCGCTACGTGCCGGCCCTGCGCGCCCCCATGCAGGCGGCGCTGCAGCGCGTGCAGGCCCATGAGGGCCTTTCGCGCAACGTGCAGGAAATCGTATCCAAGGCTTTGGAATTCGCAGCATAGGAGAACCCTCTTGAAACGCAAAACCCTCACCCAATACCTGGTGGAGCAGCAGCGCTCCGCCCAGGCGCTGGCGCCCGAAGTGCGCCTGCTCATCGAAGTCGTGGCGCGCGCCTGCAAGGCCATCAGCCATGCCGTCAGCAAGGGCGCGCTGGGCGGCGTGCTCGGCAGCCTGGAAAGCGAGAACGTCCAGGGAGAAGTGCAGAAGAAGCTGGACGTGCTGTCCAACGAGATCCTGCTCGAAGCCAACGAATGGGGCGGCCATCTCGCGGCCATGGCCTCGGAAGAGATGGAAACCATCCACCTCATCCCGAACCGCTATCCCAAGGGCGAATACCTGCTGCTGTTCGATCCGCTGGACGGCTCGTCGAACATCGACGTCAACGTGTCCATCGGCACGATCTTCTCCGTGCTGCACGCGCCCCATGACGTGTCCGGCTCGTCGCCGGTCACCGAGGAAGACTTCCTGCAGCCCGGCAGCAAGCAGGTGGTCGCAGGTTATGCCGTGTACGGGCCGCAGACCATGCTGGTGCTGACCATCGGCAAGGGCGTGATGGGTTTCACGCTGGACCGCGAAATGGGCTCGTGGGTGCTCACGCACGAGAACATCCGCATTCCGGAAGACACCAAGGAGTTCGCCATCAACATGTCCAACATGCGGCACTGGGCCCCGCCGGTCAAGCGCTACATCGACGACTGTCTGGCGGGCAAGACGGGCCCCCTGGGCAAGGACTACAACATGCGCTGGATCGCGTCCATGGTGGCCGATGTGCACCGCATCCTGACGCGCGGCGGCATCTTCATGTACCCGTGGGATGCACGCGAGCCGGGCAAGGCCGGCAAGCTGCGCCTCATGTACGAAGCCAACCCCATGAGCTTTATCGTCGAGCAGGCAGGCGGCGCGGCCATCGACGGCGCCCAGCGCATCCTGGACATCCAACCCGAGAAGCTGCACCAGCGCGTGAGCGTGATTCTCGGCTCCAAGAACGAAGTCGAGCGCGTGGGCCGCTACCACGCCGAGGCCCGGCAGGGCTGAGGCCGCGCCGCGGGCCCGCGCCCCACGAAAAAAGCCCTGGCGCAGATGCGCCAGGGCTTTTTTTCGCGAAGCCGCGGGAAAGGCTATTTGACCTCTTCCATGCCTTTCACGTCGTCCTTGTTGATCTGGACCTTCTTGCCGTCCTTGTCGTATTCGTACATGCCGGAGTCCTTGTTGTACTTCGGCTCGTCGGGCGCCACGTCCGAGCTGCCGTCGCGGTGCTGGATGACCGTGGGCGACGAGCACGCGGCCAGCGAACCGGCGCAAGCGATCATCAGGGCGAGCGTCATCGTCTTCAGATTCATGGGGCTGTTCTCCGATCTGTGAACTAACGTTTTCACTGTATCCGACCCCAAAACCCAATTCATTGCGGGTTCCGCTCAAAATGCGTGAGAACGTAAATGGCGCGGCGGCCCCGCCGCGCCGCCCGCCGCCCCGGGAAAGCGGCCAGGAAAAACCCCTCGCCGGCGCGCCGGGAGGGGTTTCACAACTACACATGCGGCAAGCGGCGATTACACCTTGGCGTGCGCCTCGATGTAGCGGCGCACGGCGTCCGCGTCGCAGTCCATGACTTCCACGCGCTGCGGCCGCAGCTCCAGGTCCGCCAGCGCCGCCGGCGGCGTGGCCGGACGGCCCAGCGCCTCTTCGATGGTGTCCGAGAACTTGGCCGGCAAGGCGGTTTCGAGCACCACCATGGGCACACCCTCTTCCACGTACAGCCGGGCCACCTTCACGCCGTCCGCGGTGTGCGGATCGACCAGCACGCCGGTCTCGTCATAGGTGGAGCGGATGGTGGCCAGGCGGTCGGCATGCGTGCTTGCGCCGGCCACGAAACCGAAGCGGGACTCGAACTCCGGCTTCAGGGCCGAGAGGTCGAAGCTGCCCCGCGAGCCCAGTTCGGCCCACAGCGCCTTCACGCGGCCAGGGTCGCGGCCCACCAGGTCGAACACGAAACGCTCGAAGTTCGAGGCGCGCGAGATGTCCATGGAGGGGCTGGACGTGGCGTAGGTCTGCTCGGCCGGGCGCGGGCGGTATACGCCGGTGCGGAAGAACTCCTCCAGCACGTTGTTCTCGTTGGTGGCCAGCACCAGGCGACGCACCGGCAGCCCCATGCTGCGCGCGATGTGGCCGGACAGGATGTTGCCGAAGTTGCCCGAGGGCACCGCGAACGACACCTGCTGGCCCGGGCCGGCGGTGGCGCGCAGCCAGCCATGGAAGTAGTACACCACCTGCGCCGCGATGCGCGCCCAGTTGATGGAGTTCACCGCGCCCAGGCGATAGCGCGTCTTGAATTCCAGGTCGCCGGCCAGCGCCTTGACGATGTCCTGGGCCTGGTCGAACACGCCGCGCACGGCGATGTTGTGGATGTTCTCGTCTTGCAGCGAGTACATCTGGGCGCGCTGGAAGGCGCTCATGCGGCCATGGGGCGAAAGCATGAACACCGCCACGCTCTTCTTGCCGCGCAACGCGTACTCGGCGGCCGAGCCCGTGTCGCCCGAAGTCGCGCCCACGATGTTGAGCGTCGTGCCGCGGCGCTCGAGCACGTACTCGAACACCTGGCCCAGGAACTGCATGGCCATGTCCTTGAAGGCCAGCGTGGGGCCTTCGGACAGCCCCAGCAGCGACAGCCCGCCGTCCAGCGGGCGCAGCGGCACGATGTCCTCGCTGCTGAAAACCTGCTGGTTGTAGGCGGCGCGGGTCAGGCGGCGCAGGTCTTGCGCGGGGATGTCGGTGGCGAAGAGCGAGAGCACTTCGTAGGCAAGGTCGGCATAGCGCAGGCCGCGCCAGGACTCCAGCGTGCCGGCCGGCACCTGCGGCAGCGACTCGGGAATCGCCAGGCCGCCGTCGGGAGCCAGGCCCTCGAGCAGGATGTCCGAAAACGGCTGGGCAGCCATGCCGCCGCGGGTCGAGATGTATTTCATGTCAGGTTTTCCACGCGCAGCCGGGTCACCCGGGACCGCACGAACGGCAGCGCCTCGATACGCTCGATGGCCTGGTTGACGTTGCCTTCCAGCGCCTCGTGCGTCAGGAAGATGATATCGGCCCCGCCGATGTGCGAAGGCTGCTGGATCATGGAGCCGATGGAAATGGCGCGGTCGGCCAGGATGCGGGCGATGTCGGCCAGCACGCCCGGCTGGTCGTCCACGCGCAGGCGCAGGTAATACGACGTGCTCACCTGCTCGATGGGCAGGATGGGCGTATCCGACATGGCATCGGGTTGGAACGCCAGGTGCGGGACGCGGTTGCCCGGATCGGCCGTGTGCAGGCGGGTGACGTCCACCAGGTCGGCCACCACCGCCGAAGCGGTGGGCTCCTCGCCGGCGCCCTGGCCGTAGTACAGCGTGGGCCCCACGGCGTCGCCCTTGACGAGCACGGCGTTCATGGCGCCCTCGACGTTGGCGAGCAGGCGCTCGGCCGGCACCAGCGCCGGGTGCACGCGCAGCTCGATGCCTTCGGCGCGGCGGCGCGTGATGCCCAGCAGCTTGATGCGGTAGCCCAGCCGCTCGGCATGCGCGATGTCTTCCTGGGCCAGTTGCGAAATGCCTTCGATGTGCGCGCGCTCGAACTGCACCGGCACGCCGAAGGCCAGCGAGGCCAGCAGCGTGAGCTTGTGCGCGGCGTCCACGCCCTCGACGTCGAAGGTGGGGTCGGCTTCCGCGTAGCCCAGGCGCTGCGCCTCGGCCAGCACCTCGGCGAACGGCAGCCCGCGCGAGCGCATTTCGGAGAGGATGAAATTGGTGGTGCCGTTGATGATCCCCGCCACCCACTGGATGCGGTTGGCCGTGAGGCCTTCGCGGATGGCCTTGATGATGGGCACGCCGCCCGCCACCGCGGCCTCGAAGGCCACCATGACGCCGCGCTCGGACGCCGCGGCGAAGATCTCGTTGCCGTGCTTGGCCAGCAGCGCCTTGTTGGCGGTGACCACGTGCTTGCCCTGCGCGATCGCTTCGAGCACCAGCTCGCGCGCCAGCGTGTCGCCGCCGATCAGTTCGACCACGATGTCGATGTTGGGGTCGCGCACCAGCGCATGCACGTCGGTATCGACCAGGATCGAGTCGCCCACGCGGGTGCGCGCCTTGGCCACGTCGCGCACGGCGGCGCGCGTCACCTCGATGCGGCGGCCGGCCCGGCGCGCGATCTCCTCGGCGTTGCGCGACAGCACGGTCCACGTGCCGCCGCCCACCACGCCAAGCCCGAGCAGGCCGACTTTCATGGGATTCATCGCGGCGCCCTCTGCGGGCGGGCGTTGAGGGGAATTCATTTCAGTTCTCCATATTGCTACGCGAAAAGCAACACACTTGGCAACACCACGCGAGGCCGCGCGGAGCCGGCCTCGCCGGTCCGCTGCGGCGCCCCTTGAGGGGGAAGCGCGCAGCGCTGCGGGGGTGGGCTCTACCGCAGCAATCCGTCCTTGCGGAACATGTCTTTGATGCCGCGCACCGCCTGGCGGGTGCGCTGCTCGTTTTCGATGAGAGCGAAGCGCACGTATTCGTCGCCGTACTCGCCGAAGCCGATCCCGGGGGAAACGGCCACTTTCGCATCCGACAGGACGCGCTTGGAGAATTCCAAAGAACCCATCGCCCTGTAGGGCTCGGGGATCTGCGCCCAGATGTACATGGACGCCTTGGGAATCTCCACATTCCAACCTGCTTCGTGCAGCCCGCGCGCGAGCACGTCGCGGCGGCTCTGGTACTGGGACACGATTTCCTTCACGCAGTCCTGCGGGCCGTCGAGCGCGGCGATGGACGCCACCTGGATGGGGGTGAAGGTGCCGTAGTCGTGATAGCTCTTGATGCGGGCCAGCGCGCCCACCAGCTCGCGGTTGCCCACCATGTAGCCGATGCGCCAGCCAGCCATGTTGTAGCTCTTGCTCATGGTGAAGAACTCGACGGCCACGTCGCGCGCGCCGGGCACCTGCATGATGGAAGGGGCCACGTAGCCGTCGAACGTGATGTCGGCATAGGCCAGGTCATGCACGACGAGGATGTCATGCTCCTTGGCCAGCGCCACCACGCGCTCGAAGAAGGAGAGGTCCACGCACTGCGCCGTGGGGTTGCTGGGAAAGCCCAGCACCATCATCTTGGGCTTGGGAATGGATTCGCGCACCGCGCGTTCCAGCTCCTCGAAGAAATCCACGCCCGGCGTCATGCGCACCGAACGGATGTTGGCGCCGGCGATGACCGCTCCGTAGATGTGGATGGGATAGCTGGGGTTGGGCACCAGCACCGTGTCGCCGCGGTCCAGCGTAGCCAGCATGAGGTGGGCCAGGCCTTCCTTGGAGCCGATGGTGACGATGGCTTCCGAGTCGGGGTCGAACTCCACGTCGTAGCGGCGCTGGTACCAGTCGCAGATCGCCTTGCGCAGCCGCGGAATGCCCTTGGACACCGAATAGCCGTGCGTGGTGGGCCGGGTGGCGGCTTCCACGAGCTTGTCCACGATGTGCTTGGGCGTGGCGCCGTCCGGGTTGCCCATGGACATGTCGATGATGTCTTCGCCCCGCCGCCGGGCCGCCATCTTGAGCTCGCCGGTAATGTTGAAAACGTACGGAGGCAGGCGCTCGATGCGGGAGAACTTCCTCATGATGGGAATCCTTAGGCGTAGGGGAAGAGAAGACAGTCGGAATGAAAGAATCAGCGGGCAACAGGCAACGGGCCGGAAACACCGGAAAAGCCGCAGGCCGGAAAAAACGGGGAGCGAAGCGCCCCCCGCGCCGGCGGACCGGCGCGGCATTTGCACCGCAGCAAAACCCTGTAATCTAGCGCAAGCGCGTCCCTGCGGCAAATGAGGCGCGCAGGCGCCCCGGCCCCAGTGGATACCCTGCAACATGCGGTCATTCCGATGCGCTATCATCGGGCACATAAAGCCGGAGTTTTTATTGAAGCTGCACACCGATCCTGCGACAGGCGCTCTGAATACCGTCACAGCCTATGGCGACGGTTACATCGAGGTCAACCAGGTACGTTTTTCCCACTCGGTCGCCTTCGGTCCCGAAGGCGACGTCCTCCAGTGGCCTGTAGAGGCCGTGGCCGACATCACCTCCACCCTCCTGCGCCAGGCCGCCGGGCTGTCCGAGCCCGTGCGCGACCCCCTGGCCTTTCTCGATGAGCCCGAGGCCGACGCGGCGCCCGGCCGTCCGGCCAACGCGCCCGAGGTGCTGCTGGTGGGCACGGGCGCGCGCCAGCATTTCCTGCGCCCCGACGTGCTCCGTCCCCTGCTGGCCATGGGCATCGGCGTGGAAACCATGGACACGCACGCCGCCTCGCGCACCTACAACATCCTGATGGCGGAGGGCCGGCGGGTCGTCGTCGCCCTCATTCC
>Ga0180221_1000213_pt1 | contig 65419 bp, 63 predicted proteins | sample eDN5th37CKraftMG_FD_151339 | JGI IMG/M metagenome (GOLD analysis project Ga0180221, IMG submission 151339) | Enriched Miracle-Growth compost microbial communities from Emeryville, California, USA - eDNA 5th pass 37_C Kraft MG (version 2) (version 2) ... | reverse complement strand
GTTCCTCACCAAGAATCTCGACGCGCATCGCAAACTCCGTCTAAAACACGTCCCAAACGACGTCGTTAAACACGTGTCATAGATCATCACGACGATGGCGGGCAGGCGGTAGCAACCGGGCGGTTACAGAATGACGCCATTTTTCGGGGCAATGTCGTACAGCTGAATTACGTTCACCGTCGCAGCACAATCGCCGCCTGAACTGGGAGGAACGACAGTTCCCACCACGGCATACGTTTGGGTTCCATCTAGTTCAAAATCAGTCGTTGTGATTTCACCATCCAACCCTTTGCAAATTTTGCGCAAGAACGGATGTTCACTACCGTCATCAAGGACATCCGTGAGTATGAACGTCTCACAATCACTTCGGTCAAAGGCTGGGTAAACCTTCCCCTTTGCTGAGACGGCATAAGGCTTCTGTCCATCAAGCTGCAAATCAAAGGTTTTAGTCGTTCCGTCAAGCTGCTTGCACACCTTCCTGAGGAAGTAGACCACGGTGCCGTCAGTTTGCTGGTCCATCATGGTGATGGTTTCGCAGTCGCGCTCATCGAAGGCTGGATAGACGGTTCCCGTCACCTGATAAGCCGTTATTCCGTCGAGCTCCATGTCGGTGACGGTTGTATTTCCGTCCTTATCCTTGCAGACCTTCCGTAAAAAATGAGTATCTACATCCCCATTTCTATCCATCAGCACGAAGGTTTCACAACCTACATCGTCAAAACATTTAACAAATGACATCTTTAACTCCATGACTGTGCACTGCCGATGCTGCCGCTCCGGCAGCACCAGGTCAGTAGTTCGCTTCAATCGTGCTATCTGCCCACCCGAAGACAGCCATGCTTATTGGGATTAGGATTTGCACGGACCTAATGTGCCGACAACCTTATACTCCTCACCGCTCAACGTTTGTAACGTCTCTGTCACGCGTCCTTCGCAGGTCGTTTTTGTCGTCAAAATCAGTGGAATTGGTTCCTTCTCGACGAGGAACTTCAACGAAGTAAGAAGAATCTGCTGGTCGGCTGTCATCGTTAGGTTAAGTATATTCGTTTCCCGAAATGTTGCTGTCGGCGAGACCGCAAAAGCGGGGAACTTCACGCTCCCGTTATTAAATGTGGCGTCCCCTGTAAGTGCGATCAACTCGCCCTTAATCCCCATCACATTGGTAACATCGGAGGGATAACCTGGGGACAAAGTGTATTCTATGGTTACCGGCTCATCGAAAACGAATTCGAGTCCACCTATGAAGTAAAACATGTTCTGGTAAATCCCGCCAAACTTTAGCGCAACCCATTCTTTATCCGTCGCGGGGTTTCGTAGGCGAGAGGGTGTCCCTTCGGAGTTTTCATCACCGTATTCGGTTTCGTATACGTCTGGAGGAAGGATGTCGCAAATGTCTACGATAGTTGTCTTTGGGCAATCAGGACAGAACCCCGGCATTACCCGTGCTGGATCAGGCGTCCGGGTGAGAGGGGCACCATTTAGATCAGTGTCGTTGAAAATCTTGGAGGGTCGTCCTCTTATGGACACATGCCAACGCAGGAAAACCTCTGGCTCCTCAGGATCTCCATCGCACATCAACTGCTGCGTTACATCCAGATCTTCCGGCAAGAGCAGCGTCGCGGTTGCGGGTGGAGTGTCAGTCTTTGCGCCATTGATGTCGTAGTAGACCGGTTCCTTGCCCCTGCAACGCTTCTGGAAGATCGGGGTGATGTTAGCCCCCTCCCACTGGTAAAGCGACCGCGTTTCACAATCATCGACAGCACAGCTGCCAAACTCTGCCGTTCCGCGCAGGGTATACTCATTGCCATCCACGTCGGTATCGTAGCTGAAGTTCAGCGACGGATCGCTCTTCACATAAACTTGCCAGCGGATGAAAGTCGTACTTGTCTCGGTACTCTCCTCGACGTCACACATGGCCTGCTGTTCGACATCGACGTCTTCAATAGGAACGAGCGTACCCGTAATTGTGCTGAACTCTACCTCGTTGTTGTCAGTATCGTAGTAGACCGGATCCTGGCCAGGGCAGAACTTCACCCGGTAATTCGTAATCGCCTTGTTGCCTTTGTCGACCGCGGAATAGAGCAGCGTCTCGCAATCATCTGCGGCTTCGCAACTGCCGGACACCGCCGTCCCGCGAAGGGTATGGTTCGATCCATCCAGTCCGGTGTCGTAGCTGAAGTTTTGCGCCAGGTCGCTCTTCACATAAACGTACCAGCGGACGAAAGTCGTACGGGTACCACTGTCCTCAACGTCACACATCAGCTGCTGTTCGACGTCCACGTCTTCCGGCAGCAGCAGTTTCGCATCCGCAGCCGGAGCATCGATTTCTACGCCATTGATGTCGTAGTAGACCGGGTCCTTGCCAGTGCAGATCTTCCTGAAGATTGGCTTGAACGTATCGCCTGTATTCTCGTACAGAGCCTTCGTGTCGCAGTCGCCGGTCGCACAATTGCCAAACGTCACCGTCCCGCGAACAGTATGCGCTTCTCCTTCGAGGTCGGTATCGTAGCTGAAGTTCAGCGACGGATCGCTCTTCACATAGACGAACCAGCGTACGAAAGTCGTACTGGGGCCGTCCTCCTCGGTGTCGCACATCACCTGCTGTTCGACGTCAACATCGTCGGCCGGAACAACCGTCCCCGCAGGTGTCGCAACCTCATTCGTCTCCGGATCGTAATAGACGACTGGCTCACCCGTGCAGTAACGCGCCAGATACGGCGTGATCGTCTGGCCGTCGATCGCCGATACCACGACCGTCTCGCAGTCATCGATCGGCTCGCAACCGCCAACCTTCGGTTCACCCGCCGGCGTAAAGGCAGACGTGCCATCCAGACCCGTGTCATAGCTGAAGTTCAGCGAAGGATTGCTCTTCACATAGACGTACCAGCGGGCGAACGTCGTCGTCCCGTCGCACATCACCTGCTGTTCGACGTCGACATCATCGGCTGGAACCACGGTGCCCGCAGGTGTCGCAACCTCATTCGTCTGCGGATCATAGTAGACGACTGGCTCACCCGTGCAGTAACGCGCCAGATACGGCGTGATCGTCTGGCCATTGATCGCCGATACCACGACCGTCTCGCAGTCATCGATCGGCTCGCAGCCGCCAACCTTCGGTTCACCCGCCGGCGTATAGGCCGACGTGCCATCCAGACCCGTATCATAGCTGAAGTTCAGCCCTGGATTGCTCTTCACATAGACGTACCAGCGAACGAACGTGGTCGTTCCGTCGCACATCACCTGCTGTTTGACGTCGACATCATCGGCTGGAACCACGGTGCCCGCAGGTGTCGCAACCTCATTCGTCTGCGGATCATAGTAGACGACTGGTTCGTCCTTGCAGTAGCGCGCCAGATACGGCGTGATCGTCTGGCCGTCGATCGCCGACACCACGATCGTCTCGCAGTCATCAACCGATTCGCAACCGCCAGCCTTCGGCTCACCTGCCGGCGTAAAGGCCGAGGCGCCATCCAGGCCCGTATCATAGCTGAAATTCAGCGAAGGATCGCTCTTTACATAGACGTACCAGCGGACGAATGTCGTCGTCCCGTCGCACATCACCTGCTGTTCGACGTCGATGTCTCCGGTCGGGAAAAGCTTGGCGCTGGCGCTCAGTGTAACAACGTTATTGTTCGCGTCATAATAGACCGGATCCTTGCCAGGGCAAAACTTGGCTCGGTAGGTGGAGATCGCCTTACCCTCGACCTGAGAATAGATCAGCGTCTCGCAATCGTCGGCGGCGTTGCAGCTCCCAACAACGACGTCTCCTGTAACGGTAACTATTTCACCGTTGATGTCAGTATCGAAGCTGATCCCGAGCGGCGCACCCTTGCTAAGCACATACCAGCGGATGAAGCTGTTCGTGCCATCGCACATCATCTGCTTTTCAAAGTCGACATCTTCGGGGAAGATAATCTCGCCCTCGGGTTTAACCCCATCTGGATGCAGGCTGTAGATCGTCCTCCAGACTAGATCATCTCCAAACCCGCTCGGATTGCTGCACAGTTCTCCAATAAACGGGATCAACGTTCCATCGTTGTTGCCATAGAATAAGAACTTGGTACAGTTCAGGCTACAATTGCCAGCGACCACTTTTCCTGGATCCGCTGGAGTGTATATAGCGCCTTCCAGATCTGTATCATAACTATAATTCTTGGTTGGATCGCTCTTGATATAAACAAACCACCGAATGAAGCTTATTGCGGTGTTTCCGTCGCACATCATCTCCTGTTCGATATCGATATCTTCAGGAATGATCTCTTCGACTATCGTCTCCTGATATGGCGTACCATCAAGATTGAAATCCGTGACAACATTTTCGCCATTAAGGTTACAGATCTCTCTGACAAAAGGCTCCAATTCGTCACTACTTTTCTTGTTATACATGAAAAGCATTTGACAATTTGGCTGAAGGCACATTGCATTAGACATTACATTAAATCCTTTACAATAAGGACGCACCACACTTGAAATATTGTCGACAATATTCAGTGCGAATTCACCTTGTAATGCCCCCCGTTTTCTCAACACACGCTTCGACTGATCACGCCAGATGACGGATCTTCGGTTCTGCATCTCCTCGTAAAATTAAACTGCTGATTGCCCAGACTAGGGCATCTACACGATCCGGAGAGTGTCCTTCCGACAGCCCATCCGGACCGAAATTGCACATTTCATCTTCCAGCTCTGGAAAGCGTCCCGCATGGCGGACCCGCCCCTGGGCATAGAGTGCTGCCACCGGCTCAGCTCTGGTCCACTTGCCCCGCGTCGCCCGCACTGGAGTCACCGGAACCGACGCATCTGCCGTCGCCAGAACCGAGGCGACCATGTCACCGCCCTGGTTTACCTCGGCCACAACCATGTCAGCCTCAAACCTGTGGTACAGGCTCACCACCTGTCTCGCCCAGTCCTGAGGCTTGAGCCCCTGCGCGGTTGCATCCTGCAGCACCCACGCGACGTCCCCCTGATCAATACCCGCCACAATGATCCCGCACGCATCCGAACTTTTCCGGCTACTCGCCGGCGGATCCACCGCGATAACGATACGGCGCATGGCGTGATAGTCAGCCTGCACCCGACCCGCTTCATCGATCTGCGCTCTCGTCCATAGCGCCCCCTGCCGGTCCTCGATGATCTCTCCGTCGAGTTCCTGCCGCCCCAGCGCCGTTCCGCCGTAGCGCTGCTCCACCGCTTCGATGAAGCTCGCGGAAAGATTGCCGCTATTGTCGGCGGTCTTCATGCGGGTCACAGTCACCTGCTCACTGCCCAAAAGATGCCGGATCAACCCGATCGGTCTGGGCGTCGTCGTCAGGATCTGTATCGGCCGTGTCCCGAGCCGCAGTCCAAACTGCAGCATGTCGAAACATGCATCCGCATCCTTCCATTTGGCGACCTCGTCGCTCCAGGCGGCATCAAATTGCGGCCCACGCAGGCTGTCCGGTTCGGTCGCTGAAAAGATCTGCGCCACCGCCCCATTCTCCCAGACAAGCCGCCTGCGGCTTGGCTCGTACTGCGGCCGGTTGCGGCGCGCGGTACTCAGGATCCCCGATGGTCCCTCGACCATCACTTCCCGCACGTCATTGAGCGTCTCGCCTACCAGCGCGATCCGCCCGTATCTGTGATCTGCGAACGGCCGAAACCCATTGACGAGCGCGTTTACCCATTCTGCCCCAAGCCGTGTCTTTCCCGCCCCACGGCCGCCAAGGACGAGCCAGATATCCCGGAGCCCCATCCCTGCCGGATACTGTGCGAGCCGGGAAGTCCCCACCCATTCATCCAATACCTGCGCGGCCACCTCCGCCGTCAGATACTTCTCCGCCCATGGTGGCAGCGAGTTCACAAGCGAGTTCAATGATCCGGGCGTCCACAAGGGCGAGCGCGGTGGCCAGTTCTTCATCGTCTTTTTTTTCTTTTTCTACTGAGTACCAGGTTCCGCGAACGACCCCATCGAGGCGCTCGACGATTTTCAGCAGGGCTGTCAGGGTATCCAGGCGCTGCTTGTCATATTGCCCGCCAAGCGCCGAAAACCCCAGCTTCTCGATCTCATCAACCATGCCAGTAATGAGGGCGGAAAGCCGCGTCTCCAACGCCGCCAGGCTTTCCTGGCTGGTTTCCCGAACCTTCCAGCCTTCCTTCTTTGCGATGCGCTCGAAATAGCTGACTGATCTCCCTGAAAGCAGGGCGAGCAGCTCAAAGTCTGGCGGCGCCCCTTCCATCAGCGAGCGGGCAGCCAGCATTACCCCTCCGGCCTTTCCGGATGTCATGCCCCCTCCTATTGCGAAATTTTTCTGGATTGCCCGTCGAACATCGATCGACGGCCGGTCTGATCGCCATCCGCACAGGAATGGTTTTCGCCCGCGCGCAAAACGCCAACTGCCCAAGGCAGATGCCCGGGATCGATGGTCTGGACAAACAAATCTGTTCTGCTGTGTGGGGCTCAGAAACTGCGGGAGCCCCGAGAAATTCGGGCGTGTTATGCGCCAAAGTGCCAGCACCAGCTGGCGAACCCCTCCCGGCTGGCACAAGATGCCGCACAGGGACAACACGCCCGCCGGTTCCGCATCCTCCAGAAATACGAAAAGCGCCGGCAAGATGCGCGGCGCTTCAAATCTCATGCCCACTTCTGGGACATTACAGAAGTTATATCAGATCACCGTCACGGTCAAGACATATCTTTCGCTTCATCACCTTCGTCACGCCACTCAACCTGAACAAATATTTTACCACATTGTAACCCAGCCACTCCTTTTCATGCCACTCGTGTGGTAAATTTCGTCACGGGGTGGCTCCCTTCACTTGCCGCAAGCAATTCGTGCCTCAACTATGTGTTAGGATGCAGACAGGCGGCCGCGGGGATGGATAGAAAAGCAAACAGGCGACGCTGGAAACCGTGGAGCATCAACCTCCTCGCCGTCGACGCATGGCTCGATTCCACGCTTTACGAAGCGCGTTTCAAGGCGGCCGACGCCTGGGAGAGCATTTCAATCTTCTTCCGCCGCTTCAAGGTAACCGGCTGGCGCCGCGGCTTCTTCGAACTCGCGAGCGAAGGCTTCACCCTTGGCACGGTCGGCTCCGTCCTTATGCTGGCGCTTGCCATTCCGGCCTTTCAGGAAACGGAAGGCAACTGGCTCGCCCAGGACGACTACGCGGTCACCTTCCTTGACCGCTACGGCAACGAGATTGGCCAGCGTGGCATCATCCAGCGAGACTCCGTTCCTGTCGAAGAGATGCCCGACCACGTCATCAAGGCCGTTCTCGCCACCGAAGACCGACGCTTCTTCGAACACTACGGCATTGATTTCATCGGCCTATTCCGTGCGATGTCGGAAAATATCCGCGCCCGCACCATCGTCCAGGGAGGCTCGACGCTCACCCAGCAGCTCGCCAAGAACCTGTTCCTGAGCAGCGACCGGACCATGGAGCGCAAGATCAAGGAAGCGTTCCTGTCGCTCTGGCTGGAAGCCAACCTCACCAAGCGCGAGATCCTGCAACTCTACCTCGATCGAGCCTACCTCGGCGGCGGAACCTTCGGCATTGCCGCAGCTGCCGACTTCTATTTCAACAAGCGCGTCCAGGATCTGTCGCTCGCCGAAGCCTCCATGATCGCGGGCCTCTTCAAGGCCCCTGCCCGCTACGCACCGCACGTCAATCTGCCCGCCGCCCGCGCGCGCGCAAATGTGGTGCTCTCCAACATGGTCCAGGCGGGCTTCCTGACCGAGGGCCAGGTCCTGACCGCGCGGTTGAACCCCGCAAGCGCCGTGGACCGCGGTGATCGCGATACACCTGACTATTTCCTCGACTGGGCGTTTGAGGAGATCAAGAAGATCGTTCCGAAGGGAACCACCCATTCGCTGGTCGCGTATACGACACTCGACCCGGACCTGCAGAAAGCGGTCGAGGAATCCGTCGAATATCACCTGCGCCAATTCGGGAAGCAGTATAACGCTTCCGAAGGTGCAGTCGTCGTCATGGAAACCGATGGAGCTGTCCGCGCCATCGTTGGCGGACGGGACTACGGAAAGAGCCAGTTCAACCGTGCAACCAAGGCACTCCGTCAGGCAGGCTCCTCCTTCAAGCCCTATGTCTTTGCCGCTGCCATGGAAGCCGGGCTCACGCCCGATTACATGATCTCGGATGCTCCCATCTCGTGGGGCAACTGGTCGCCGAAGAACTATTCGCGCGGCTATGCCGGCAGGGTTTCCCTCAGCAACGCTCTTATCCGTTCATTGAACACGGTTCCCGTTCGGCTGGCGCGCGACCACCTCGGCATTGATAAGGTTGTCGAAATTACCCAGCGTATGGGCGTGGAGTCAGAGCTCAATGGTCACAAGACCATGGTTCTCGGCACCTCCGGCATGACCGTCATGGACCAGGCGACCGGCTACAGCGTGTTTGCGAGTGGCGGCTACACAGGTATCCGTCATGGAATCCTCCAGCTCACCACCCATAACGGCGAAGTGATCTATGACCATCGACGCCATGCACCTCAGCCCAAGCGGGTATTGAGCGAACAGGTGGTCTCTCAGATGAACAGCATGCTTGTGCTCGTCCCGGAGGCAGGCACTGGCCGCCGGGCCGCACTTGAAGGCATCCGATCGGCCGGCAAGACGGGCACGGGACAGTCCTATCGCGACGCCTGGTATGTGGGATACACAGGCAACTTCGTCGGCGCCGTCTGGCTCGGCAATGATGACTTTTCGCCGACCAAGGATATGACCGGCGGTACGCTGCCAGCGATGATCTGGCAGCGTTTCATGACCTTTGCCCATCAGAAGGTCATCCTGAAGCCCATCCCCGGCATCGAAAATCCTCTGCCGCGCGGCACGCAGGCGCCTGCGGTGGCGTCAGCAAGCGAGGTCGAGACAGGCGCGCCTTCAAATCTGTCGATGCCCTTCTCGACGGTCGACACTCTGAAGAAGATGGCTGACCAGTTCAGGAGCGCTCCCCCCATCCAGGCGAGCACCGGACCGGAAACCCTGTCGGTCCTGTGATCGCATCCTCCGCCGGAGTTCCTGAACCGCCTGCCTTTCGCGGAAAGGCTGAAATGATCTTAGCCGTGCAACAACAACAGCTTGGAACCTCTCAGTATTTCAAATAGAAGCTGATATTGGTGAAGTCAGCCGTCAGGAATTCGATGATCTACAGGGCCTTCCTCGTCGTACTATTCCTTGTCATCGCCATCGGCGGCGGGGCCTGGAGCGTATGGCTGGTACTCGAGCAGGCGCCGCCCTTCGGTAAGCTGACCTCGGGTCCCTGGGAAGCATTTCCTGTCGCCGGAACGCCCAACGCCGATCCCTATTCCCGCGCTCGCCATGTGCGCTCTGGCGGCCTCGCTCTCGGCCCTTCCGAGGGTATCGTCCTTACTGCCCACACCGATTCCAGCAATGGAGCTCTGAGCCGTAACTGCACTTATCGCATCGAAGGCAGCACACCTCCGGCTCGGCTCTGGACTCTCTACGTAGCCGATGCGCAAGGCAACGCTCTGCCTGGCAGCAAGCAGAAGCGGTCCGCAACCCACTCGCAAATGGCCGTACTCGAGAACAACAACCGCTTCTCGATCGCGGTTTCATCCCATCCTCTACCGGGGAACTGGGTTGCCGTCGAAGGCGATGGCCGGATGCAGATCGTACTGACCCTCTACGACACGCCGCTCGCCGCCGCTTCGCAGCTCTCGGAGATCTCCCTGCCAACGATCACCCAGGCAGGATGCGATGCTTAGGCTGTTTCACGCTATCGTTATGGGCCTGATCGGAGCTGGCATCGTCCACCTCGTGATCCTTTTCCTGCTGCCCAATTATTCGGTTCGTGACGCATGGACCCAGGTGTCCAGCGTCGCCGACTACTATGAAACCGTTCGTCTGCGGGGTGACAACAGCACCACCAGCGCTCTGCCTCATCCTGCCGACCCATTCATTGACGCGGCTGCCTGTCGGTTTAATCTCGAGGACGGGATGCTCTCCGTCCGCGGTCAGGGCGACATCCCGTTCTGGACCCTTGCAATCTATGACGAGCGCGGTCTCAACACGTTCAGCATCAGCGATCGGGTGAGCAGCGGACCCCTCCTCGACGCCGTCGTCCTCACACCAATCCAGATGCAGCGGCTCAAAGCTGATGAGGCCAATGAGGGCGATCAGTCCCTCTACCTCGAAACCAGTGTCATCGAAGGCTTCGTTCTCGTCCGCGCCTTCGTTCCGGATGAAACCTGGCAGCCGAAAGTGTCGGCGTTCCTGGACAGCCTCCAATGCGAGGCCTTGGAAAGCCAATAGCAGTTCCAGGAAACTACCCCTGTTTTCCGTGGATCAACAGCGCTCCGGCTTTTTCCTGCCCTCAGCTTTTTTCTGGCGATCTACCGAAGCGTAAACGTGATCATCCGGGAGTCTCTCATAGCGGATCCCTGGGAATATGGTGATCGTTCCCACCTCGCCAGTGCTGGGTTTGGTCTTTTGCCGCGCAAGTCCTCTACCCCGAAACATTGGAAGTATCGCTGCCATCTCTCGTTTCATGCCACTAACATTGTGCAACGCCCCCTCCATCTCCAACATTTCAGTACTATACTTAATTTTGTCTTACGGAGGAGGCAACTGCTTAGCGCGATACCTGCGGGTTAATGAGATGCTAACAAATAGCTCGTAAATTGAGCGTACCGCTGATGGCGGTTTGTTGTGTCGGGTTTCAGCGTTCAGGCCACTTGGTGATCACCGCGGACTTCAGGGATATTGCGTTTGAGGATGGCCCCCGTAAGTGCGAGGGTCTGTTCCGCGCATCCATCGCCGCCTTCGCCAACATCCCGCGTCCCACCCGCAACGAGATCGCCCAGATCGATGATCTTGCCATCGGGCTCTATGACTCGGTCTCCCGCGAAGCAAAGCACTACGCTGCAACGGTCCTCAGTAAATGCACCGACGTGCCGCCCGAGCTGCTGAAGCGCCTATGTGAGGAACCCGTCGACGTATCGGCGCCGCTCCTGATCAGCTCCAAAGCCCTGCGGACGATCGACTTGCTCCGCCTGATCAGCAAGCACGGGCTATCGCACGCTCGCGTTATCGCGCGCCGGAAGAACGTCGATCCTGTCATCGTCAACCTTGTTCGCCTGCTCAATGCCCGCGCGGAAAGCGAGATCGCTGAGCGTCAGTCACGCGAGCGTGCCCCCAACCCGGTGCTTGATCAGGTTCGGGACCAGCTGCGCACGCTGATTTCGTCGGCCGAGCCCACCGCACCGGAAGCCGCTCCGGCCACGGTCACCGTTGACCACGACAAACCTTATCCGGCGCTGCGCGATGCGGCACTTGCGTCTGATCCCGACGCTTTTCCGTCGGCTCTCGCAAAGGTTCTGAACATTTCTGGCTTCCGCGCCCGCAGGATCTGCGGCGCCATCACATACGGCGATCTGCTGACGTGCCTCAAGCACCTGGACCTTAACCAGGAGCAGGCCTTCCTGCTCACCGCCACGCTTTATTCGTCCCAGGTGTTCTACGGTCCGGCAATCCGCCTTTTCCTCGACCGTTTTGCGGCTATCAAGCCGGAGGAAGCGGCGCAGCGCCTTGAGGATTGGCGCAAGCAGGATGCGGCAGCGAACGTCTCAGGCTCAGGGCCTCAGTCCGCTGCTATCTCAAGGTAGTTTTCAACCTCCGCGTCCGTATCGAGCTCGATGATCCAGACGTCCGGGTCGAACCGCATCTCGCGCTCGAGCCGCCCCTTCACATCCTCCTCTTCGAAGGTTGCGAGTAGCCGGCTGAACTGTCTGTCCTGGGGTTTCGTCTCGTCGTAGCTCGTCTGGGCTGCTGGCCCGAAAAGTTCGAACTCGCCCATGCGCGTGCGCCTCACGACAAAGATCGCTCCGGCCTCATGGGCGCCCTTGCGCTCGATCGCCGCAAATCCGCCGTCAGAAAATACCCGGCGGACCAGAGCAGAAACCCATAGGTCGCTTGTGACGCGCATCCGCCAGTTCCTCTACTCGGCGAGGCCGATTTCCTGCATCTTGGCGATGAGCTCGCGGCTGACTTCACCGTTCACCTTCAGGCCGAAGAGCGACTGGAACTCGCGGATTGCCTCGCGCGTCCCCTTGCCCAACACGCCATCCACCTGGATCTCCGTGTGACCGAAGGCTCTCAGACCCGCCTGCACCCGCTTGATCGCGCTGGCATCGCTCGACACGGGCGCACTGGCTTGTGCAGGCTTCAGCGAGGCTTCCTTGCGCTCGGCGGCAGGCGCTTTGCTCAGTCCGAGCTGGATCAGCAGGGCCTCATCAATGTCGCTGCCGGCCGAAAGACCGACGATCCGGCGATAATTCTCCACCGCCGTCCGTGTCTGAGGTCCCGTCAGTCCATCCACCGGCCCCTGATACAGGCCAAGGCCGTTCAGCACCTGCTGGATAGAGCGTACATTGCTGTCGCCCATGGGGGGCGTGATCGACCCCGTCGGACCATTGTCCGAGAGCTCCACGGCTGGCGCAGGCGTGTCAACACGCGGCGGCACTTCCGAACGCACCTCCGCCGGAGCGGGCGTGGGTGTCGGGATCGCCTTCACCGGCATCAGCGGCGCACGCGTGGAAACGAACGCGCTCGGATGCACCTGGGCCTGATTCCACAGTGCATTCACCGAAACGACGGCAAGCGTCACAAGAAAGGCGGTCGAGCCGCCAAAAGAAACGGGGTTACGCGCAACCGCTGTCGCAAGCCGCGACACACCGGCATATAGAAGGCTCTTGCGAGCCTTCCGCCGCTTAGGCTGTTTTGCGGTACGGGACTTCATTCCATTCGCCACTCAACTTTGCTCCGCTTGTCCTTCCGGTCCGTTCAATCACCCCACCGCTTACCGGAAGCGAGACATGAACCTTCGTTCCCGCTCCCGGAGCACTTTCGATGCTCATACTTCCACCGCTAGCCTGCACAAGTCCGTCGACCAGCGATAGCCCCAGCCCCGTGCCCTGGCTCGAATGAGCATTCTTCACCTGGGTGAAGGGTTTGCCAAGCCGGGCAAGATCTTCCGGCGCAATTCCGATGCCCGTGTCGCTGACGGTCAGGTGCAGACGCTGCGCGCGCTGGCGAATTGCCAGCCGCACGCTGCCCTCCGGCGTAAACTTTACCGCATTTGACAGCAGGTTGATGAGAATCTGCTGCAGCGCGCGGCGGTCACAGTGAACCGTTCCGATCCGCTCGTCGAGATCGAGTTCCAGCTTCACTGCCTTGGCGTTGGCTTCACGCGACACGATTGCAAGCGTCAGCTTTGCAGCCTCATCCAGACGGAACTCCTCCACCTCACCCTCATATGTTCCCGCCCGCATCTTGGAAACATCCAGCACGGCGTTCACCACGTTGAGCAGATGGCTGCTCGCCTCATTGATCAGCGTCACGTATTCACGCTGCTTGGCATTGGCGAACGGGCCGAACATCTCGTTCACCAGCACATCTGAAAAACCTGCAATCGCATTGAGCGGCGTCTTCAGCTCATGGCTCACGGAAGCCAGCAGATGGTCACGAAGCTCAACGGCTTCCTTCACCTCCCGCTTCGCATCCGCCAGCGCGTTCTCAAGTTGAGATGAAGCCTCGTCATCCCGCAGGACGACGACGATCTCGCCTCCCTCGTTCATCGCCATATCGGCGAAAAACGCACGGTAGCCCGCCTCGGCCGGAACCCGAATGCGCAGGCGCAGTCCCTTCACAGCCTTTCCATCGCGAACATCTGCAACGGCCGAGAGGTAGCCTACCCGATCGGAGACGAGCACGCGCTCGAAGAAGCCGGTACCAACCAGCAGCTCAGGCTCGACGCCCAGGGCAGCCTTGGCACGCGCCGTGGCGGACATCACCTCGCCATTGGTCTGCAGCCGGAGAATGATCGCCCCTGCCGCAACAACCACCGCATCCGCGCTGCCTGCCTGCACTTCTTCAGAAGCCTCAGGCTCTTCTACAGCCGGGAAACGGATTGCAAGCAGCAGGCCATAGAAGAGCGGCGTCAGCCAGCTCCAGGCGGATGGGGCAACCTGCGGAACAAGGGAAACAAGAACAACAGAAACCAGCGCAGCAACCGCAGCAGCACCTACGCCCCAGATCAGCGCACGACGCTCCCGCGCAACCCAGCCGGCCTCGATCGCAAGAGCTCCAAGCAGAACCGTAAACGGAGACGTCAGTCCACCACCGAGCGCGATCATCGTGGCAATGCCAGCGCCGCCGGCACAAAGGCCCATTACTTCCGCGATACGGCGCTTACCCGTCGAGCAAAGTACGGCTGCGGCCGCCAGCAAGAGTGCGATGCTCAGAGCCAGACCAGCAATTGCACCTGGCACTTCGCCGAGGTGGCTTACGATCTGGGCCGTTCCAATGACAAAGACTGCCGGAGCACAGAACAGCACCTGCAAAAGACGCTTCTGGCAAACACGTTCACCCTCTTCCGCAACGGAAGGGTGCAGCAGCCTCTCGCAGAAGGCGCTGGTTGCCTGAAATCGGTCTTGCAGAATGGAGCTTTGAGTACTCAACTGGACGCGCTCTGTTTTCATTGAGGCAGTTTCTTACCTGCCGACCCTCGCATCGAGCACTTAAGGAAAGGGTAAAAATCGGGGCCGGGTGGCGGTCGAGCGTCCAAATTTTGCCGCCGGATTGTTGCCATGGTTAACAAACGGTCGACCCGACAAGGCCTTGATGAATCGGGAGAAACCTTGCGTTAACGGAATGCAAGAAGATCGGGCGTAAAAGAACCGGACGGCACTCCGTGTGCCGGGTCGTTCGAGGTTTGATTATGGGTTTTCTGCTTCGCTGCTGCTTCTGGATCGGGCTCGCCCTGCTCTTCATCCCGATCGGGACAGGCGACGGCGAATCTCCATCGGTCAACCCGATTCAGACGCTGATGGCGGCGCGCGATGCCATCGCCGACATCGCCTCCATCTGTGAGCGCCAGCCCATGGTCTGCGAGACGGCAACCGCCGCATTCCAGACGGTGCTTACCCGCGCCAGTGAAGGTATGCGCCTGGCTCAGCAGATGATCGACAACAGCGCGGCGGAACCGGACGGCGAGCCTGCCGATGCCACCCCGCCCGCAGCCATCCCCGTTGAGGCGAGACCGAAGGGCTAGTCGCGCGCTACCCGCTGCATTTTTCCGTGACGTTTCAGTGCTCAATGTCTATATGAACGCCCATGATGACAGACATTGACACCATCCGTGACAATTTCGCCTTCCTCGACGACTGGCAGGAGCGCTACCGCTACATCATCGAGCTTGGCAACGACCTTCCTGCCTACCCGGAAGAAGCGCGCGACGAGCAGCACAAGGTGCGTGGCTGCGTAAGCCAGGTCTGGCTTCACACCACGATTGGCGACGGTTCGGATCCCGAGATGAAATTCCTTGGCGATTCCGATGCGCACATTGTTCGCGGACTGGTCGCAATCATGCTCGCCCTGTTCTCCGGGCAGCGCGCAAGCCAGATCATGAAGATCGACGCCGAAGAGACGCTCCGCTCGCTGGGCCTCAACGAGCATCTGACACCGCAGCGCTCCAACGGCCTGCGTTCGATGATCCAGCGCATCAAGCACGAGGCCGCCTCGGCTCTCGCCACGGCCTGATTCACCCTTAGAACGAAACAGGGCACCCGGTGGGATGCCCTGTTCTTGCTCCGTGAAACGACGGCCTACTCGTCGCGCTCTTCAAATGAAAGCGCCGTACCATTCATGCAGTAGCGCAGGCCCGTAGGCTGTGGTCCGTCGTTGAAGACGTGCCCCAGATGGGCCTCGCAATCCGCACACCGAACTTCGATGCGATGCATTCCGTACGACGTGTCTTCAGCAAGAGAAACAGCGTCCTGTTCGACAGGAGCCCAGAAGCTCGGCCAGCCCGACCCGGAGTCGTATTTCGTCTCGGAGTCGAACAGGAGCTTTCCACAGCCGATGCAATAGTAGCGTCCCGGCTTCTTGTTATCCCAGTATGGCCCGGTGAATGCGCGTTCCGTACCGCCGCATCGCGTAACCTGATACTGTTCGGGAGTGAGCTGCTCGCGCCATTCCTGGTCGCTCTTCTGTACCTTTGATGCAGTCTCGTCGGACATCAGGGTGCCTCCTTTTTGTCCTCCACACATAGGTAATCAGACGTACTTTGTCAGCTTCACCATTATAAAAATCATGGCACTTTTCGTGAATAACGATCCTTTGAGTCCGGTTTGCCTTGCCCCCGGGGGATCGTCCGTTTATCCATTTCGCAGCAATTTCTTGGGAGAGACCTTCCATTTCTAACGTGGAAAGGTCGGAAAGGGACAGCGATAGTGCATCAGGAATGGGTTACCTTAACCGTACTGTTCTTGCCGTTCGTGGGAGCATTACTGGCCCCGTTTCTCACCCGCTTCCTGAACCATCAGGCAGCCTGGCCACTCGCAATCGTTCCCGCCCTCTGCTTCCTTCATTTCACCGGTTTCATCGGCACCGTCTCCTCTGGCCAAACCGTCACGGGCGGCTATCCCTGGTTTGAGTCACTTGATGTCGATTTCTCGTGGTTGATTGACGGCTTGTCCCTCACCTTCGCACTGCTGGTGACGGGCATCGGCACCTTGATCGTGCTCTATGCCGGCGGCTATCTGAAGGGTCATCCGCATCTGGGCCGCTTCTTCTCCTTCATCCTGCTTTTCATGGGTGCGATGCAGGGCCTCGTCGTCTCTGACTCTTTCCTGATGCTCTTCGTGTTCTGGGAACTGACGTCCATCACGTCCTTCCTCCTGATCGGCTTCGATCACGCCCGCGAAGCTTCCCGCCGCGCAGCGATCCAGGCGCTGATGGTTACCGGCCTTGGCGGTCTTTCGCTCCTGGCAGGCCTGCTCCTGATCTGGAACATCACTGGCGCGAACGCCCTTTCCACGCTTCTGGAACAGGGCTCAGCACTGCGTGACGCGCCGCTCTACCTCGCTGCCCTGCTGCTCATCCTCGGCGGCGCCTTCACCAAGTCGGCGCAGTTTCCGCTGCACTTCTGGCTTCCGAACGCGATGGAAGCGCCAACACCGGTTTCGGCCTACCTGCATTCAGCCACCATGGTGAAGGCCGGCGTCTACCTGTTGATGCGCCTCAATCCGGTTATGGGCGATACCGTGGCATGGGAGACGATCCTGCCGCTCTTTGGTGGCGCTACCCTCCTCGTAGGAGCGCTGCTCGGCATCCGCCAGACTGACCTGAAGCTGATGCTCGCCTACACCACGGTCGCCTCGCTCGGCCTGCTGGTCATGCTGACGGGCTTCGGCTCGGAAACCGCCATTGAAGCGGCGGTCCTCTATCTGGTCGCCCATGCGATGTTCAAGGGCGCGCTCTTCATGGTCGCCGGCATCATCGACCACGAGACCGGCACGCGTGACGTCCGCAAGCTCGGCGGCATCGGCAAGGCCATGCCCATCACCTTCGCCGCTGCCGTCCTTGCCGCCTGCTCCATGGGCGGACTGCCACCCTTCGCAGGCTTCCTCGCCAAGGAAGAGATCTATGCAGGCCTTGGCTTCGCAAACGGCTGGACCATCCTGCTCACCATCGTCGCCTTCATCGGCAACGCCTTGATGTTTGCCCTCGGCTTCGCGGTGGCGCTGAAGCCCTTCACCGGCGAAAAGGTCGAAACGCCGAAGAAACCCCACGAAGGCCCAGCTCTCCTCTGGCTCGGTCCCGTTGTACTCGCCGCTCTCGGCCTCGTCTTCGCGCTCCTCTCCACGTTCAGCCACGGCATCATCTCCACGCCAATGGCGAGCGCCGTCGCCGGAGAGCCGGTGAGCGTTTCGATTTCGGTCATCCCGCACATCGGGCTGCCGCTTCTCCTGTCGCTGCTGACAGTTGCACTCGGCGTGATCATCTTCATCCGCCTCACCTCGGCACGCGAAGCCATGGCGTCCACCCTGCAGGCCATTGGCTGGGGCCCGGACCGCGGGTTTGATCAGGCGATCCGCGGCATCATCCGCCTGTCGGCCCTGGTCACCAATCGCTTCCAGAACGGTCGTCTGGAATTCTATCTTACAGCTACCCTGGGCCTCCTCGCCGCCTCCATTCTCATCCCGATGATCGCCCTGGGCGAACTCCCCGTTCTGCCTGACTTCCCGGACCTGCGCTTCTACGAATGGGCGGTATTCCTCATCGCTGGCATTGGCCTTGCCGCGGTGCTCTGGGCGCGGGATCGCCTGACTGCGGTGGTCTCGCTCGGCATCCAGGGCTTTGCGGTCGCCATGCTCTTCATGCTCTTCGGCGCACCGGACCTTTCCTTCACCCAGTTCATGGTGGAGACGCTTTCGGTCGTCATCCTTGCGCTGGTGCTGACCCGCCTCAATCTGCAGCCGTCAGACCATCGTCCGCTGGGCCAGAAGCTCCTCGACGTCACCATCGCCTCGTTCTGTGGCGCCGGCCTCGGCCTGCTGCTCCTGCGCGTGACCCAGGTGCCCTTCAACGCCGGGCTCAGCGACTTCTACGCGCAATATTCCCGCGTCATCGCCCACGGCCGCAACGTCGTGAACGTCATCATCGTCGACTTCCGCGGTCTGGATACTCTGGGCGAGATCTCCGTGGTGATGATCACGGGACTGGCGATCCTCGCCCTGATCCGTGTCGCTACGCCGAGGTCGACCAAGACCGCGGCTCCAGCCAAGAAGAGCGAGGCCTGAGATGCAGACGCTGATCTTCAGAACCGCCGCCCCCTACATCTCCAGCCTGATGGTTCTGTTCTCCATCTTTGTAACGCTGCGAGGCCACAACGAACCGGGCGGCGGCTTCATCGGCGGCCTGATCGCAGCCTCAGCCGCAGCAGTCTATGGAATAGCCTACGGCGTTCCGGCCGTCCGCAAGGCGCTCTATTTCCACCCCATGGCTATTGCCGGTAGCGGGTTGATGCTGAGCGCCCTTTCCGGCGTCTTTTCCATCTTCCACGGCGTGCCCCTGATGACCGGCGTTTGGGGGTCCTTCGGGTTCCTCGGCGCAACGGTCGACATCGCCACCGTCGTCACTTTTGACCTAGGGGTCTACCTGGTGGTTCTCGGGTCCTTCACATCAATTGCGCTTGCGCTTGAGGAAAGGGAGGACGGCTGATGGACCTCATCTTCACGCTTACCGTTGCGGTATTCTTCACCGTCGGCTTCTACCTGATGTTGTCGCGGCACAACATCCGCATCCTGATCGGCATCGCGATCTTCGGCAACGCGGTGAACCTCACCATCTTCACCGCTGGCCGGATCACCCGCCTTGCCCCGCCGATCATCCCCATTGACGCCGACGCACTGGCCGCCGGAACCGCCAATCCCCTGCCTCAGGCTCTCATCCTGACGGCTATCGTCATTTCCTTCTCCTTCTTTGCCTTCCTTCTCGTCCTCGCCTTCCGCACCTATCAGGAGCTTGGCACCGACGACACGGACGACATGCGTGTCGCCGAACCGAAGAACGAAGGCCTTCCGCCCCTTGGATACTGAGCGTCTGCATGGCCATTGAACATAGTTCCGTAGATCTGTCTGACGCGATGATCCTCGAGCCGACCGCGCTCGCTGACTGGATCATTACAGCGCCGGTCATCATCCCGCTCATCGCAGGTGCCCTGCTGCTGATGATCCGGCACGAAACGCGCTTTCACGCCGGCATTGCGATCGGCGCGCTCCTTCTCGCCCTGCTCGGGCACATTGGGCTTCTTGCGCGTGTCCTGGAAACCGGCCCGCTCACGATGACCATGGGTCGCTGGCTACCGCCTTTTGGTATCTCGTTCACGGCGGATGTGCTCGGCGCCTCGATGGGCCTGGCGGCGACGCTCTCAGCCCTCGTCTGTGCCCTTTACTCCCTCACCGACATCGGCGCGAGAGGACGACGCTACGGCTTCTATGGCTTCCTGATGCTCATGATGGCAGGCGTCAACGGCGCCTTCATCACGGGCGACATCTTCAATCTCTACGTCTGGTTCGAAGTCTTCCTCATCTCGTCCTTCGGCCTGCTGGTTTTAGGCTCAGAACGTCGGCAGCTTGACGGCGCTACCAAATACGCGATCCTGAACCTCCTCGGCACGACGCTTTTCCTCACCGCCACTGCCCTGCTCTATGGCGCGCTCGGTACGCTCAACATGGCGGATATCGCCCGCGTGATGCCCGAGGTGCAGGATTCCATTCCGGCCGGAACGCTCGCCACGCTCTTCTTCTTCGCCTTTGCCATGAAGGCCGCCGCCTTTCCGGTCAACTTCTGGCTGCCAGCCTCGTACCACACCCCCCGCATCGCTGCTGCGGCCCTGTTCGGTGGTGTGCTGACCAAGATTGGCGTCTACGCCCTGCTGCGCACCTTCGGCATGCTGATGCCCGACCAACTGACGCTGCTCTCGACCCTGATCGCCTGGGTCGCCGCCGCGACCATGATCATCGGCGTGATGGGAGCTCTCGCCCAGACGGATCTGCGCCGCATCCTCGGGTTCGTGGTGATCTCCGGCGTCGGCACGATGATGGCGGGCCTTGCGCTCGGCTCGGTCGAAGGCTTCTCCGGCGCGATCTTCTACGCCTTCCACTCGATCCTCGTGATGACCGCGCTCTATCTTCTGGCAGGCGTCATGAACGGACTGGCCGGCACCTATTCGCTGCGCACGCTTTCCGGCCTCTACACATCCCACCCGCTGGTAGCGGCCTTCGCCTTCCTTCTGTTCCTCGCCGTCTCTGGCCTGCCCCCGGCATCCGGACTCTGGCCAAAGGTGATGCTGATCCGCGCGTCGATCGATGGTGGCGCACCATGGCTCGCATTCGCCATCCTGCTGTCTAGCCTGCTCACGATGCTAGCCCTTGGCCGCGTCTTCCTCCTGGCCGTCTGGCGCCCCGCCGTTGAACCGTCGACCGCCATGGTCGTCTCACCTGGGATTGGGTATGCCGCGCTCCTGGTGCTTGCTGTGCCAATCGTGTGGATGGGCGTCTATCCCGAACCCTTCGCGAATGTGGCGACCAAAGCGGCAGCCGGCCTCACCGACACGTCTGCCTATATCCGGAGCGTCTTCCCGGAGGTTGTCCAATGAGCACCTTCCTCGTCAATCTGATCCTGGCTCTCCTCTGGACGGCTGTGACCGGATCGTTCTCCTTCGCCAACATGGTGTTCGGCTTCCTGCTTGCGGCTTTCATCATCTATCTCGTTCGCGAGCAGACCGGTGCCCGGTCCTACTTCGTCCATGCATCCCGCATCCTCGGCCTGGTGATCCTTTTCATCAAAGAGCTGGTGAAGTCGGCCTCCAAGGTCGCGCTCACCGTGCTCAAGCCGAACATGGAGCTGAAACCGGGCTTCATTTCCTATGAGCTCAAGGTCACCAGCGACATGGAGATCACGCTGCTGGCAAATCTCATTACGCTCACGCCCGGCACCCTTTCCGTTGATGTGTCGGAGGACCGCAAGCTCCTCTTCATTCACGCGCTGGACTGCAGCGATCCGGCCGCGATCCGTGCCGACATTGAAAACGGTTTCGAGCGCGCCATTCTGGAGGCATTCCGATGAACGAGGCTGCAACCGGCTTCCTGGAGTTTGCGACCCTGATCGCGCTCGGCATCCTGTCCCTCGCCTTCCTGCTCACGGTGGCCCGCGTCATCCTTGGACCGGGCGTACCTGACCGCGTACTTGCGCTCGACATGCTCGTGGCGATTGCCATCGGCTTCATCGGTGTCATCGGCATCAGAACGGGCTTCACCATCTATCTCGATATCGCCATAGCGCTCGGCCTCGTGGGCTTCCTCACCACGGTAGCCTTTGCCCGTTTCATCATGAGCCGCCGCTACCGCCAGGACTATCAGGAAATTTCTGCCCGCCTGAACGCGAAGAGGCGTCCATGACCGAGCTTTGGAACATCCTCGTCGGCCTTCTGGTCATCATTGGCGCGCTCTTCACCCTCTTCGCGGCCATGGGCGTGCTGCGCTTTCCCGACCTTTACACGCGCATGCACGCGGCCTCCAAGGCTGGCGTCTTCGGCTCGGGGCTGATCCTCATTGGCCTTGCGATCCACGCCACGGACGTTGCCATGGCGTTGCGGGCGATCCTCGCTATCCTGTTCCTGATCCTCACCACGCCGATATCAGCGCATCTGCTCGCGAAGGCAGCCTATGGTGCAGGTTACCGCCCGTGGAAAGGCACTGCATGCGATGAGATGGCGCTCACACAAGAGCGTTCCGCGGGCAAGAAGAAGTCGAAGATCTAAAAAGCGGCAGCTGGCGCCTTGAAGAGGCGCCTCGATGCTTTCTGGAAATCTGGATTTGAGAGCCTCGGTCAGCAGGAACTGGCATCGTTGCGAGCCAGGGTCTCGTAGGCCTGCTTCAGCGCTATGTGGCGGTTGAGATCGTAGCTCCAGTGCCGGCGGATGCCTCGCAGACGCTCCCGCTCAAGAAGTCTTCCCAGCCTGATGATGGTGATTTTTCGCTCTTCGCCCCGCTGAGCCATGGCATCCGCGAGGTCGATCCCGCACGTCAAAAACAGGGCAGCGTTCTGCCGCGCAGCGCTTACCCTGTACTCCTGTTGCCTGGTGAATTCATTTATCTCTTTGTATATGATATCCATCCCCTACTCCTTGTTTATGAATAGTAAGTTTGCAATACAACCATAGGTAGGGGACATATTCCCTCACACACGCTGTTCGAGAAAATAAAATCGTGAGGAGAATCAAAATGCTACAAGAGCAGGACGGTTACGGTAGTTCTTTATTTGTTCACCTCGAATACGCATCAAGCTATAAGAATCCCATTCACTTGTGGAGGGTGCGTTCCGTGACAGCGATTGCGATGAGAGCGAATACCTGCGTTGCTCAGGCAGAAAACCCGCAGGAAAATCAACCGTCCACTACAACTTTTCCGAGAAAAATTAGCTCGGTTAATGATGAACGGATTTCTGACATCTGCGAGTGTGTACTCGACATACTATCAGCTTTGTTTAACGTAAGCGGACGCGAACTACGGCAACCAGGCCGAACATCGACCAGCATATCTCGTGTACGACAGATCGGCATGTACGTTACTCATGTAAACATGGGTCTGAGCATGGCCGAAGTGGGACGTGGCTTCGGGCGTGACAGAACGACGGTCATGCACGCCTGTCACCTGATCGAAGACATGCGCGACGACGCCGAGTTCGACCAGATCGTGCGCATGACCGAGCGCATCACGGCAATAGCATTCCGCCAACAGCTGGGAGGTTCGGAATGACTGGGGGCGAAGCGTCTCCTGAACGAGATCGCCGTCAGCGCCTCAGGATCCTCCGCTATCTTTCTTCCGGGGCAGCAACCATAGAAAGGGCCGCGACACCGGCCCTTCTTCTTCTCAACGGTAGCGATCGCGCCACCATTTCTGTTGAAAGTTCCATACTGGAGCTGCTTCTGTCCGATGGTCTCGTTGCCAGAATTGACGACCGCGTTGAGTTGACGTCTCTCGGGTCTTCATCCGCCAAGGAGGATCTACCTGACGACACACGCTACCGCGACCAGCACATGGATCTGGACTTCGCCACGTTCCGCACGAACGACGGCTATGTATCGTTGCTCGTCAACCGCGCGGAATCCCCCCTGGCGCAACTCGCGAGGCGCAAGACCCGAAACGGTAAGCCGTTCCTGACCGAAAAGGAATTTCTGGCCGGAGAACGTCTGCGCGCCGACTATACCCGGGGCCAGATGATGCCCCGCATGAGCGCGAACTGGGAAGCACCCGTCTCCAGTGGTGGACGCGGCGGCGGCGACCGTTACGGTGACCTCACCGACGCCGCCCTCGGTGCCCGCATCCGGGTCGACAACGCGCTCGAAGCCATCGGGCCCGAGCTCGCTGGCCCGCTGGTTGATGTCTGCTGCTTTCTCAAGGGCATCGAACAGGTGGAAGCGGAGCGCGGCTGGCCCGCACGTTCGGCCAAGCTGATCCTCAAGACGGCACTTGCAGCACTCTGCAGGCACTATGAACCGCGCGAAACCCGACGGGCCAAGACAAACATACTGCATTGGGGAGCTCCGGACTTTCGGCCTTCATTAACCGGCAACTGATTGTCCATGCTTTCGCCCCCGTGCTAGAGCAGTCTCCACTTGAGGTGCGGGCGCGCTCGGGGTCTGTCCCGGGGCCGCGTCAGCATCAGAACCTTCGGAGTCTCTCAATGGCAGTTTCAGTCCGGTTCCTCGACATTCCCGGCCCCCGTGCCGATCAGCGCCCGGTTACAGCGACCCATCACGGTCACACCCGTACCGATGAATATGCCTGGCTGCGGGCAGAGAACTGGCAGGAAGTACTGCGCGATCCGTCCGTGCTTGATCCGGCTCTGCGTCAGCATCTTGAGGCCGAGAACGCCTATGTAGCCGAACAGATGGCAGACACCGCGGATCTGCAGAAGACCCTTTTCGCCGAGATGCGCGGCCGCATCAAGGAGGACGATTCCTCGGTACCAATGAAGCACGGCCCCTACGCCTATGGCGCGGATTTCCGCGAAGGCGGCGAGCACCCGCGCTACTTCCGAACACCCCGCAATGGTGGCGACAAGAGCATCCTTATCGATGGCGACGAACTGGCCAAGGGCAAGGCCTATTTCCAGGTCGGCGCGGTCGACCCCTCGCCGGACCACGGACGCATCCTCTGGAGCTATGACGACAAGGGCTCCGAATATTACACGATCCGCATTCGCGACGCCGCAACGCTTGCCGACTTGTCTGACCTGGTCGAAGGCACCGGCGGCGATGGCGCGTTCAGCGCGGACGGCAGTGGGTTCTGGTACATCCAGCTCGACGAAAACCACCGTCCGGCAAAACTCTTCTTCCACCAGATCGGCACCGAGTCCTCAGAAGACCGCCTCGTCTTCGAAAACGATGAGCCCGGCTTCTTCATGAGCGTCGATGACAGCCCGTTGAACGACTGGATCATCGTCTCGCTCCACGATCACGAGACCAGCGAGAACTGGCTCATCCCTGCAAACGATCCGGCCGCTTCGCCCAAGCTCGTGGCAGCGCGTCAGGAAGGCGTGCAATACGATCTTGAGCCTGCAGGCGACGAGTTCTTCGTCCTCACCAATGCGGACGGGGCCAAGGACTTCAAGGTCATGTCAGCCCCCGCGTCAGATCCCCGTCCGGAAAATTGGCGCGAAGTCGTCCCGCATGAGGCCGGTCGCCTCATCATCGCCATCCAGGCATTCGAGCATTTCCTGGTCCGTCTGGAGCGCAAGGATGGCGCACCGCGGATCATCCTGCGCGACCGCAAGACCGGTAACGAAGAGACCATCGCCTTTGACGAGGAAGCCTATTCGCTGGGCCTCATTGGCGCGGTGGAATACGACACCGAAGTGATCCGCTTCTCCTATTCGTCGCTCACAACGCCCGAGCAGCAGTACGACTACAACATGCGCACCGGCGAGCGCACGCTGCTCAAGACACAGGAAGTGCCCTCCGGCCATAATCCGGAAGACTACGTAACCCGCCGTCTCATGGCTCCCGCGCCGGACGGGGAACTGGTGCCGATTTCGCTCGTCTACCGCAAGGGATTGAACCTCGACGGCTCCGCCCCCTGCCTGCTCTACGGCTACGGCTCCTACGGGATCTCGATCCCTGCCTCTTTCCGCACCAACATCCTGTCGCTCGTCGATCGCGGCTTCGTCTACGCCATCGCCCACATTCGCGGCGGCAAGGAAAAGGGTTGGGACTGGTACGAAAACGGCAAGCGCGCGAAGAAGACCAACACCTTCACCGATTTTATCGCTTGCGGCCGTCATCTTGTGAAGGAAGGTTACACCAGCCACGACCGCATGGTTGCCGAAGGCGGTTCTGCTGGTGGCATGCTGATGGGCGCCGTGGCCAACATGGCACCGCAGGACTTCTGCGCCATCGTGGCTCAGGTGCCCTTCGTCGATGTCCTCAATACCATGCTGGATGATACCCTCCCGCTGACACCGCCCGAGTGGCCGGAATGGGGCAACCCGATCACCAGCAAGGCGGACTACGACACGATCCTTGCCTATTCGCCCTATGACAACGTTGCGGAGCAGCCTTACCCGACACTTCTGGCCCTTGCAGGGCTAACCGATCCACGCGTCACCTATTGGGAACCGGCGAAGTGGGTCGCCCGCCTGCGCGACAAGACGACGAGCGGCAACCCCATCCTCTTCCGGGTCAATCTGGATGCAGGTCACGGCGGCGCTGCCGGCCGCTTCTCGCGCCTTGAGGAAGTTGCCTTCTACTACGCCTTCATGCTCAAGGCTGTGGGGGCGGCAGCTTCTGCTGCGTAAAACGTCTCTTTCCCCTCATAGTGAGCTTGTCGAACTACGAGGGGAATGCGCATTTGCCTGCCCTCTACGGCTTCGCCGGAACAGCCTTTAGATACGCGGCAATGGCCTCGCGATCCTCTGCTGTGAGTTTGGCCAGGTTGCGCACGACCTTGGCCATCTCGCCACCAGCAGAGTCAAAGTCTGGCGTGAAACCGCTCTCCAGATAGTAGGCGATGTCGCTTTCGCTCCAGTCGCCGATACCATCCTTGCTTGGCGTGATGTTCGGGATGCGGCCGCTGCCCTCCATGGAAGGAGCACCGGCAAGCCACTGGCTCTTGTCATGTCCGCCGCCAAAGTCGCGCGGCGTGTGGCACTCGCCACAATGCCCCGGTCCCTCGACCAGATACTGCCCGCGCAGAACCTTCGGATCGGCATCCTCAGGCAGATCCACCACCGGATCTTCCGAAAAATACCGCATCTTCCACAGGCCCACGCCCCGGCGAACCGAGAATGGGAACGAAAGGTCATGCTCACCCGCGCGACCTTCAACCTGCGGCAGCGTCTTCATGTAGGCAAATAGGTCCACCACGTCCTGCTCGCTCATACGCGCGTAGGACGTATACGGAAACGCCGGATAGTAGTGGCTGCCGTCGGGCGCGACGCCCCGCATCATCGCATTGGCAAAGTCGAGCTCGCTCCACGAGCCGATGCCATCCGTCGGATGCGGAGAGATGTTCGGCGCAACGAATGTGCCGAAGTCGGAACGCAGCGCAAGCCCTCCTCCAAGCTCAAGCTGCGCGTCGCCTTCAACACCTGTCCTGGCGTGGCAGGAGGTGCAGCCTCCCGCCCAGAACACCGCCTCGCCGCGCGCCGCCTCTCCCGGCTGCAGCCCCGAGAGAGCCGAGGCTTCGAGCGGGCTTGCCGCCGTCAGCAACCAGCCGGCAGCACCCGCGATAACCACGAGTGCCGCGCCGGCAAAGATTACTCCACGCATCAGACCCTACTCGAGCCTGTAGTTTTCATGGCAGGCGCCGCAGTTCTGCAGCACCGGACCTACCGCCTGCTGGAACGCCTTCAGGTCAGCAGGACCATCCTTGCCAGATGCCTTGAATGCAGCCTCGGCGGACGCCTGGAACTTGTCGAACGCTGCCTGGAATCCTGCCGGATCTTCCCAGATCTTCGGGGCAGCCTTCGTGTCCGCGCCGGAACCCTCCGGGAAGAACGCATGCGCGGACGTGGAAACGCCATAGAAGGTAGCGATTGCCGCTTTTGCGACAGCGGGCTGATAGTCCATCTCACCCTTGAGCATCGGAACGGCAATGCCGGCGGCTCCCGCCGCTGCGGCCATCAAAGCCTGCCTCGCTTTTACCGGATCGTCCTGAGCAGCAACTGTCCCCCCAGCCAGCATGAGCACAAAAGCAGACGTCAATAGCTTCTTCATATAGAATCTCCAAAAAGTTGACGGTGCAAGATAACCATCATTGCCGGCAACTCTCCAAAAAAGTGCACACTCTGGAATCAATCCTTTGTGAGAGGCTAAACGGCTATCCCCCTTGTGAATAACGAAAAAGCCCGGCCTTTTCAGACCGGGCTTTATCACTTCGAAATAGGAAAAGCGGATTAGCCGCGAGCCTTCTCGTAAAGCTCCAGGACGTAGTCCCAGTTGATCAGGCTGTCCACGAAAGCTTCGAGGTACTTTGGGCGCGCGTTACGGTAGTCGATGTAGTAGGAGTGCTCCCACACGTCGGCACCGAGGATCGGCGTAGCACCATGAACGAGCGGGTTCTCGCCGTTCGGCGTCTTCATGATCTCAAGCTTGCCGTCCTTGAACGCAACCCATGCCCAGCCCGAACCGAACTGCGTCACGCCAGCGTTGATGAAGTCTGCGCGAAACTTGTCGTAGCCACCCAGGTCGCTGTCGATTGCCTGCTGCAGCGCACCGGGAAGCTTGTTGCCCCCGCCGTCCTTCTTCATCCAGCGCCAGAAGTGGAGGTGGTTGAAGTGCTGACCAGCATTGTTGAAGAGCGGCTGATTCTTGCCGTAGGACTGCTTGACGATCTCTTCCAGAGAGAGATTGTCCATCCCTGCTTCTGCAGCCAGCTTGTTGCCGGTGTCGACATACGCCTTGTGGTGCTTGTCGTGGTGATACTCAAGTGTCTCCCGGGACATGAAAGGCTGCAGAGCCTCGTAGTCGTAGGGCAGATCCGGCAGTTCGAAAGCCATGCTTGCTCTCCCTTCTTTAGATACGTTAGCAACTCGTACTCGGACTGGGGATGACACCGCCAAGGGCGGTCATCCCACCGCGCGGTGTCTTAACAGTTCCACGAGTGGACGTCGAATGCGCCCATCTCCAATATAGTGATCTTCCACCGTTTGCCACCGGTACGACTCTGATTTCACGATCTTCCATCGCACAATCCTTGCGATCCGTTGGTTTACAGCGCCTCCCAAGGAACAGAATGCTGAGACGGCAAAGCACCGTGGGCTACCTTCTTGACCCCTCCTCGGGAATGGGCTGAACTACCTTCCCCGAAGGAGCCCGTGCCATGCAGTCTTCCGCCTTCATCTTCGATGCCTATGGCACCCTCTTCGACGTGCACTCCGCCGTCCGCCGCCACGCGGCCAAGCTTGGACCGGACGGTCAGCGCATGTCGGAGATCTGGCGGACCAAGCAGCTTGAATATTCCTGGGTCGGCACCCTCATGGGTGAACCCACCGACTTCTGGAACCTCACCGAACGCGCGCTCGATTATGCCTTCAAGAAGGTTCCCTCTGCGGACCGGAGCCAGCGCGACAACCTGCTTGAGGCCTACTGGCAGTTGGACTGCTATCCCGAAGTTCCCACCGTCCTCTCGGCATTGAAGCACGCCGGCCACCGCGTCGGCATCCTCTCGAACGGCCGGATGGACATGCTCCAATCCGCAGTCCGCAACTCCGCCATTGACGGGTTTCTCGACGACATCTTCTCGGTCGATCAGGTTGGCAGGTTCAAGCCCGCCGCCCAGGTATATGAAATGGTCAGCACCGCCTGGCGTCTCTACCCTGCAGCCATTTCCTTCCAGTCCTCAAACCGGTGGGATGTCGCGGGTGCCAGGAACTATGGCTTCCGCGCCGTGTGGATCAACCGCACCAACGAGCCGGACGAGTACCAGGCGCAGGCGCCGGACCTCATCCTCCCCTCCCTGAGTGGGCTTACGCCGTAGCTTAACCGCAACGACCGTTGCAAAAAGGCAATAGCATTGAAGTCAATGTGGTTCGGACGCGCCGAATAAGGTAGTCTGATGTCAACATTGCCTGAAGCGTGCTTGCATAACGGCGTTTTTTCAGCTTCATCGCTGTTCATAAGTTATGTCTCCCTTCATAATTCTTTTGGACCGAGAAGAATGTCCGCATTCGACGCATCCTCCCCTATTTCACGACGCGCGTTTCTCTCCGCGCTCGGCTCCGGCACAGCCGCACTTGCACTTTCCGGCTGCGCCAACGTACCGAGCAGCGAAAGCAAGGTTGTCGCACAGCGCCCCACCCCGCTGGTGACCCCGCCACCCGTCAACATCGGCACGCCGCAGCAGATGTATGCTGCAATGGTCGATGAGACCCACAACATCCCCGCCGTTCCGGTGGACAAGATCGACAGCCGCTATCTCCGTCAGGAGGTCGCAGACCCGACTGGCGAGCGTCCGGGAACGATCGTCGTGGATACCGCGTCCCACTTCCTCTATCTGGTCGGCTACGGTGGCCGCGCCATGCGTTACGGCGTCGGCCTCGGCCGTGATGGCTTCGCATGGGCAGGTCGCGCCCAGGTGGATCGCAAGTCCAGGTGGCCCAAGTGGTTCCCGCCGGCAGAAATGATCGACCGCCAGCCGAACCTCGAGAAGTACCGCGCCTCCTACGACAAGCAGACGAACACGTGGCTTGGTGGCATGGAACCGGGCGTGCAGAACCCTCTCGGTGCCCGCGCGCTCTACCTCTATGAGGATGGCAAGGACACGCTCTACCGCATCCACGGCTCACCGGAATGGTGGTCCATCGGCAAGTCGGTTTCGTCCGGCTGCGTTCGCATGATCAACCAGGATGTGATCGATCTCTACGATCGCGTGCCCGAGGGTACGCCGGTCGTCGTGACAAGCGGCCTGCGCTCGGTTTAACCGGGTTCGCTCCGAACCAACGAAAAGGCGGCCCGCAAGCCGCCTTTTTTTCCGCCCTATCGCCCGCGCTTGAGACTTCCCAGGATGCCGCGAACGATCTCGCGGCCAAGCGTGGTGCCGACGGTCCGCACGACCGACTTCACGATCGTCTCGGTAACCGTCTGTCGCTGGTAGCCACCGCCACCACTCTTTGAGCGCTTCGTCGTCGTCCGGCTGCTGGAACCGCCGAAATCCGGCAGCGTCCAGCCGGTCCTGTTCGACGTGCCCTCTTCTTCCTCCTGCTGGCGCGCACGCTCCTCGGCCCGTGCACTTTCTTGGGCGCGCTGCTGCAGCATCTCGAAGGCAGAGTGCCGGTCGATCATCCGATCATAGACCCCCGTCACCGGACTTGTGTTGATGATCGCCTGCCGCTCCTGCGGTGTCAGCGGACCGATTCGCGATGAGGGTGGCCGGATCAGCGTCCGCTGGACGATCGAAGGGATACCCTTGTTCTCAAGCACGGAGACGAGCGCTTCACCGGTCCCCATCGTCGTTATTGCATCATAGCACGAGAAGGCCGGGTTGGGTCGGAAGGTCTCCGCCGCCACCTTCACCGCCTTCTGCTCCCTCGGCGTATAGGCGCGCAGGGCATGCTGCACACGGTTGCCAAGCTGCGCCAGCACCGTTTCCGGCACGTCGAGCGGGTTCTGGGTCACGAAATAAACGCCGACGCCCTTCGAGCGGATCAGGCGCACCACCTGCTCGATCCGCTCCAGAAGCGCCTTGGGAGCCTCATCAAACAACAGATGCGCCTCGTCGAAGAAGAACACCAGCCGCGGCTTCTCCGGATCGCCAACCTCGGGCAGTTCCTCGAACAGCTCCGACAGGAGCCACAGCAGGAACGTGCCGTAGAGCTTCGGCTTCATCATCAGCTTGTCAGCAGCGAGCACATTCACGTACCCGCGGCCATCCCGCGTCGTGCGCATCAGGTCAGAGATGTGAAGCGCCGGTTCGCCGAAGAACTTGTCGCCGCCCTGCCCCTCCAGCACCAGGAGCGACCGCTGGATCGCACCCACGGAAGGCTTCGTAATATTACCGTAGCGCGTGGAGAACTGCGACGCGTTATCCGCCACGTAAGCGAGCAGCGCCTGCAGATCCTTCAGGTCCAGAAGCAGCAACCCTTCTTCATCCGCAATGCGGAAGGCAATGTTCAGCACGCCCTCCTGCGCCTCGGTGAGATCCATCAGCCGCGAGAGCAGCAACGGCCCCATTTCCGAGACCGTTGCGCGGATCGGGTGCCCCTGTTCACCGAAAAGATCCCAGAAGATGACCGGCGCTTCGCGGAAGCTGTAGTTCTCGAGCTTCACCTCTTCCGACCGCTTGTGCAGGAAATCCTTGCTTTCTCCGGCAGCTGCAATGCCCGAGAGATCGCCCTTCATGTCGGCGCAGAACACCGGCACACCCGCGTCGGCAAAGCTCTCCGCCAGCACCTGCAGCGTCACCGTCTTGCCGGTACCCGTCGCACCGGTGATCAGCCCGTGCCGGTTCCCGTAACGCAGCAGCAGCCTCTCAGCCTGTTGATAAGTATCGTCTGGATTGCGGCTTGCACCGAGAAAGATGCTGTTTTCGGCGTCCATTCGCTGGTTCCTTTTCCGGGAGACTGCGGTTTCCTTAAGGTATAGCCAGCGCTTGTCCGGTCTGGCAACGCCTCCCCCACCCGGAGCCTGCTGGTTTTTTCCCGAGCCTGCCCTCGCCTTCCCGGCGCCATGAAGTCACCGCAACGATCTCGTACTGTGCCCCGATTGCAACGTTGCACTCGTTAACTCATTTTAGTGTATTCAATAGCTGGCATTGCCGCCGGCGAGCGCCCATCATAAACTACGGATTTGTTTCCCGTTGGCGACAATTGGAAAGGGATGAGATGACTTCCTCGACACCAACAGTATCGGATTCTCCAGCTCCCGCAGGTGAGCACGGGCTGGAAATTGTCTCCAAGCCGTTGGATCCGTCGAATAGCGAAGCTGCACCCGCCGCTGGTTCGGAACGGTCCATCCGCTGGCGCGTGATGCAGCGTGTGGATGACCCGGATCCCGCCCGCGCCACCGCCCAGGCGACCGAAGACCTCAAGAACGGCGCCAACGGCCTCTCGCTTGTCTTTGCCGGAGCGCCGAACGCCTTCGGTTTCGGCCTGCCCTCGAATATCGAGGGCTTGCGTGCCGCTTTGGCGGACGTGCCGCTCCAGGGCGTTCACCTGCGCGTCGACGTTCACCCCCAGAGCCGCGCGTCCATCGACTGGCTGGCGCAGCTGTTCCAGGAAAAGCAGGTAAACCCGACGGGCGTCCACCTCTCCTTCGGCGTCGATCCTGCATCACTCTTCGTGGGCACCGGCCAGCTGCGCATGTCGCTTGAGGCGCTGGAAGCATCCCTGCCCCAATCGCTGGGCGGCTTCTTCGCTCTGTCCCTGCCGGGTGTGCTGCTGGAAGCCGATGGCCGCGTTTATCACAACGCTGGCGCAAGCGAGACCCAGGAGCTCGGCATCATGCTGGCCTCCGCCTCCTCCTACCTGAAAATGTTCGAGGACGCCCGCCAGCCTCCGGTCTACGCCATGCCGCATCTGGGCTTCGCAACCAGCATGGACCAGGACCTTCTGTCTTCCACGGCAAAGCTGCGTGCCCTGCGCCTGCTCTGGGCGCGGATGCTGCGCGACTATGGCATCGAGCCCCAGCCGGTCCCGATCCATGCGGAAACATCCTTCCGCATGCTCAGCGCCCGCGATGTCGAGACCAACATCGTCCGCACCACCATGGCGACCTTTGCCGCTGCCGTGGGTGGTGCCGATTCGATCTCCGTTCTCCCCCATACGATCCCGCTGACGCTGCCCGAGGCAGACGCCCGCCGGATCGCGCTCAACACCAGCCTCGTCCAGGGCTTTGAAACGAGTGCCCAGGAACTGATCTCTGCCCAATCCGACTTCGTTGATAGCCTTGTTGAGCGCTACTGCGACCGTGGCTGGGACGAATACAAGCGCATTGAGGCGGAGGGCGGAGTGCTGCGCAGCATTGCTTCCGGCACGCTCCAGGCGCGCATTGCTGAAGAACGGAACGAGCAGCTCAAGCGCTACGGCACGCTGGTTGGCTCCACGATCTATCCGAAGGCTGCTGAGAGACCTCTCGTCCTGCCGAAGATCCTCCAGCAGATTTTCAACGATGCCGCGATCACCTGCGAGCCGCTTCTGCCGCAGCGTTTCGAGGCATTGGCCAATTCTGAAGGGGGAAACTGATGAGGATCCACGGTCAATGCCATTGCGGCAACATCACCTACGAGGCTGAGGTCGAACCCACCCCAGTAACGGTCTGCCACTGCGATGACTGCCAGCGCCTGACGGGTTCCCCGTTCCGCGTCACTGTTTCCACGCCCCGCTCGAACATCGAGATCAAGGGCGAGCCCAAGATCTACCGTCGGCAGGCGGACAGCGGCACCATGCGCCTCATGTACTTCTGCCCGGAATGCGGCTCCTCGCTCTTCGCAAGCGACGAAGACGTCGATGCCCGTCCCTGGGGCATCCGCTGGGGCTCGATCAACGAGCGCAAGCAACTCGCACCGACCCAGCAGATCTGGTGCAGCTCCGCAGTCGAATGGGGCATGTTCCCCGACCTTCCCCGCAAGGACAAGCAGAAGTAGCCCTGCATTAACTGACCAGTCTTGCCTAAATCCCTCGTTCCGCTGGCACGTAGCTAAGCCTGATCACACCACCGCTCATCATCTCGCTGTTCACCAGCTTCAATGGTGGGCGGTGCCGCGTGAAATAAGGCTTGCCGCTGCCAATTACGACCGGATGCAGGTAGAGGTGATATTCATCGATCAGACCGGCATCGCCTAAATTTGCAGCGAGCACCGTCCCCGCGACTTCCACGTTTCCGTCGAGCCTAATCTTTAGCTTGGCGACCTCATCCTCGACATTAGAATTGATCAGCGTTGCGTTCGGCCCGACGCTGTCCAGCGTGTTTGACACGACCCATTTCGGCTGGCTGCGCCAGGCTTCGGCATATTCCCGCTCAGCCTCATCCCATTCGGGATGCTCCTCGTCCCAGTACCGCATGACCTCATACATCCGGCGGCCATAGACCATGCCGCTAAGTCCGCGAACGTCTTCGATGAAGTGCCTGAACAACGCCGAATCAGGAGCGAAGGCATCATGGTCGACATAGCCGTCGAGCGACACGTTCAATGCATAGATGAGTCGTGCCATTGGCTTCCTCCGTGCCGCTGCTGTCACGCGCTGTTCAGATGCAGAATATTCCCATCCGGATCCTTGAACCACACCATCTTGAAGCTTCCGGCGTCATGCACCCCATCCCGGTAGGTCACGCCATCCATTTCGTAGTGCTCGAACGCCACACCCTTGCCGGCAAGCTCCGCCGCGATGGTGACTACGTCCGCTCCGCAATCCCAGACCACGGCATTGGCCTGGTTTGTACCGGCGAAATCCGACGGATAGACAACGAGATGCGTCGCACCGGTCTTATAGACCAATACGCCCTCCATTCCGTCGTCAAGAAGTTGAAGGCCGAGCACGTCGCTGTAGAATCGCTTCGCCCGCTCGATGTCGGTCACCGCAACGATGGCGGATGAGGATTTTCCCGTGAGTAGCGTCATGGAACGTCTCCCTGGCAGACATTCCCAAGGACGCATGAACAGGACGGTTTCCGACATGACCTCGAAACTTCGCTTATGAGAGGTCAAGCGGCTTCGCGCTAAGTAAAGCGCTGCGTCCTGCCCCAAGGGGTAGTTTCACTCTAGCTGCAGGGTAAATTGTCGGGAGATTTGGTCAGCTAAGCCTTTGACCAGCTGGTCGGAGTGAGAGGATTCGAACCTCCGACCCCCTCGTCCCGAACGAGGTGCGCTACCAGGCTGCGCTACACTCCGTGACCAGATGGCGGGCTTATAACCATGAGCATTTTGTGATGCAAGTCGAAACCGAAGCCTGCGCCACATTGCCCGTCGATTTTTTTGTGAGCAACCTTCGCCGGCTGAAGGGTGCTGCTTACGGCAGCACCGTAATCGCTGGAGCCCCTTTAGGCGGCGGTCAGCTCTGCTGCCGCAGTGCCCTGTATCGCCAGGTGATCTTCCACAAGGATGTGGCGCCGGCGCGCATAGGCGATGAACACGTCACACGCCTCTTCCGCCGGGCACTTTCCGCTCATCGCATCGCGGCAGGCATCAACGGCCGCCTCATGCACTTCATCCTGCTGCTCGGCTGGCACTTCACGAAGACATGAAAATGCGTCGTACACATTGGTGACCGAACGCACGAAGCCAAGGCCGACGAGAACCGTGACGGGCTGCGGAAATTCCAGATCTTTCATGACGAGCTCTTGTTTTTGTGAGGTCTTTTGGTGGATGCTGTCCCTGTGACGGCCCACTAACACTTACCCGCAACAAAGGTTCCTCAACGAAGAACGGGATCGGGAGGTGGGCCGCGAACGGTTGGGGCTTCGCGCATAGGCATTGGGGAAATGGCTTAGAGGGCCTGATGAACAGAACGGCGATCATCACGGGGGGCGCTTCCATCACCGGCATGGCGATTGCCGAGCATCTCCTGGAAGACGGCTGGTCCGTGGCCATCGTCGATTCGGATCAGGAGGCGGCGAAGGTCGCGGAGGATGCATTCAGCGGCGAAGATGTGCTGGTGATTCCAGCCGACATCTCCGACGAAGAGGAGATGGACCGCGCCTTCGATACGGCGGTAGATACCTTCGGCCTCTGCTCGGCCCTCATCAATTGCGCCGGCATCCGCCTTGAAGCTCCGTTTGAAGACACGAATGTCGAGCAGCTGCGCGAGGTTCTTGAGCTGAACCTTGTCGCTCCCTTCGTTGCCGCTCAGGCGGCATTCGCGCGTATGGCCGACCATCTGGTGATCATCAATCTCGTGTCCACCTGCGGGCTTCAGGCCCGCAAGGGCCGCAGCGCCCTTGCCGCATCCCATGCTGGGTTGCGCATGATGACCGAGATCCTCGCCATGGAAAATCTGGATCGTCCCGTACGCGTCAACTGCATCGCCACGGCCGGAGAAGTCAGCAAGCGCAAGATCTGGACCTCCCGCCCGTCCCGCACGCCGGGTACCACGGAGATTGTCGGTGCCGTCTCCTATCTCCTTTCAGACGCAGCCAGCATGGTAAGCGGCCAGACCCTTGTGCTGGGCAGTGACGAATCTGACTAAGCACCTCCCGGAATCGCGATAATGATCCAGTAGAGCCCATCCACGTTGAACCTGTACTCAGATGGGACTATGAGGTCTCGAGGAGGAGCTTGAACGCGATGCAGGTGCAGATGAGCAATCCAATTCTCGTAGAAATTCTTCGCGGCAAGGTGGTCGAAAGCCGCCACCGTGGTTCCATCGCCGTCAGCGACTCAAGCGGCAAGCTCCTGCTTTCCGTCGGCGATGTCGACCGTCCCGTCTTTCCGCGTTCCGCCGTGAAGGCCATCCAGGCGCTGCCCTTCGTCGAAAGCGGCGCCGCCGATGCCCTCGGCTTCGGCAACAGTGAGATCGCACTCGCAAGTTCTTCCCATTCCGGCGAGCCGGAACATGCTGAGCTCGCCGCCTCCATGCTGGCAAAGGCCGGGCTCGACCAGACTGCACTCGAATGCGGAGCGCATTGGCCCACGAACCATCAGGCGACGATCGACCTTGCCCGCACCGGAGCCGAGCCCTGCCCGCTCCACAACAACTGCTCCGGCAAGCATTCGGGCTTCCTTTGCACCTGCGTGCACACCGGCATCGACCACCGCGGCTACGTATCCGTGGACCACGAGTACCAGCGCCTGATCCGAGCGACCATGGAGAACGTCACGGGCGCGATCCACGGCGCGGAGACCTGCGGAACCGACGGCTGCTCAATTCCCACCTATGCGGTGCCGCTGCGCAATCTGGCTCAGGGCTTTGCAAAGATGGCCACGGGCGACGGACTTGAGCCACAGCGCGCAGCTGCAGCCCGTCGTATCCTCGTGGCCTGCATGGCCGAACCCTTCCTCACCGCTGGCACCGGGCGCGCTGACACGAAGATCATGCTGGCAGGCAAGGGCCGTATCTTCACCAAGACCGGTGCCGAAGGCGTCTTCTGCGCGGCGGTTCCCGAGCTTGGCCTTGGCATCGCGCTCAAGTGCGATGACGGCACGACCCGCGCCGCTGCAATCATGGTCATGACCACGTTGGCAAGACTTCTTGCAGCCGCTGATCCCCTCCGCGCGGAACTGGTCGAAATGGCTCATCCGGTCATCAAGAACTGGAACGGCATCGAAGTCGGTGCAATGCGCCCAGCCGGCGATCTCGCCTGACAGGCGGGCGCCACCTACCGATCCGGCTATATGGGGCGGACTGTCATCCAGTCCGCCCACACCACTCCTTCTGAAGCCCATACTGGACTGCGTCACCTGATAGTGTAGTGTAACTCCACCGTCGGGGGTTTGGAGGCTGCATGAGCTCGAGGAGCGACGCATGGAGTTCGACCCTGTCCTGCTGGCCAGAATTCAGTTTGCCTTCACGATCTCCTTCCACATCATCTTTCCAGCGTTCACGATCGGGCTTTCCGCCTACATAGCGGTCCTCCTGCTCACATGGATGCGCACGAAGAACGAGCGCTACCATCGGCTCGTAAGGTTCTGGACCAGGATTTTTGCAGTGTCCTTCGCCATGGGCGTGGTTTCCGGCATCGTGCTCACCTACCAGTTCGGGACCAACTGGAGCCGCTTCTCGGAGTTTTCAGGCAACGTCATTGGCCCGCTGATCGGCTATGAGGTGCTCACCGCCTTTTATCTTGAAGCGACCTTCCTCGGGATCCTGCTCTTTGGCTGGAACCGGTTCCCACCGTGGCTCCTCACCCTCGCCTCAGTCCTCGTCGCCATCGGCACGGCAACCAGCGCGTTCTGGATACTCTCGGCCAACAGCTGGATGCAGACTCCTGCCGGCCATGAGATCCGCGACGGCATCGCCTATCCAGTCGACTGGCTGCGGGTGATCTTCAATCCGAGCTTCCCCTACCGCCTCGCGCACATGCTCAACGCCGCCTATCTTACGACCGCCGCGGTCGTGCTGGCTGTCGGCGCGCGCTATCTGCTCCGCAACCGTTTCCCGGAGGAAGGCCGGACCATGATGCGCATGGCCGTAGGCATGATCGCAATTACTGCACCCCTGCAGCTCTTCATCGGCGACCTGCACGGCCTCAACACGCTGGAACATCAGCCCGCGAAGGTCGCCGCGATGGAAGGCCATTGGGACGAGGCCAAGGGCAGCGCCTTCGTGCTCTTCGGCATCCCTGACCGCGACGCCCGCAAGAACCACTACGAGATCGCCATACCGGGCCTCGGCGGCTTGATCCTCAAGCACGAGTGGGACGGTCGCTACGCCGGCCTCGAGCAGTTCCCACGCGACGAGTGGCCACCTGTCGCCAACGTCTTCTTCACCTTCCGCCTCATGGTCGGCATCGGGCTGTTCCTGATCCTGATCGGCTTCTGGGGGGCCTGGCTCTGGTGGCGCGGCCAGCTCTTCACCAACCGGCTCTATCTGTTCATCTCATCCTATGTCTGGCCGCTCGGCTTCATTGCCATTCTGGCCGGATGGTTCGTCACCGAGCAGGGCCGCCAGCCATGGCTGGTTTATGGCCATCTGCGCACGATCGACGGCATCTCGCCGGTGCCTGCCGCTAGTGTACTGGGCACGCTGGCGCTCTTCGTCTTCATCTACTGCATCATCTTCGCGATGGGCATCTACTACATCAACCGGCTCATCGAACGCGGCCTGTCGCGGGAAGCCAAGGCGCCGCCCGAGGGCCTTCCCAACCGTCCGCTTTCAGCTGCCGAGGAGGCGACCCGCGAAGCGCTTGGCCGCGGTCCCGGCACGCCCGGCTATTCAGCGGAGGAGATGAAACCATGATCGGTATGGAATGGTATCTTCCGCTCATCTGGGCAGGCATCATCGGCATCGCCGTGATGATGTACGTCATCCTGGACGGCTTCGATCTCGGGATCGGCATCCTCTTCCCCTTTACCCACAAGGAGGAGGAACGTGATCTCATGATGAACTCCGTCGCTCCCTTCTGGGACGGCAACGAGACCTGGCTGGTGCTGGGAGGTGGCGGGCTTTGGGTGGCCTTCCCCAAGGCCTATGCGATCATCATGCCGGCTTTCTATCTGCCGGTGATTGGAATGCTGCTGGCGCTCGTCCTGCGCGGCGTATCCTTCGAATTCCGCTGGGTCGCCAAGCCAGGCCACCGGATCTGGGATATCGCCTTCGCCACGGGCTCCATCGCCGCAGCCTTCCTGCAAGGTATTATCCTCGGCGGCCTCCTGCAGGGTGTGACGGTCGTCGACGGCCAATATGCCGGTGGGCCGTTCGACTGGCTCACGGTGTTCTCGGTCTTCGTCGGACTTTCCGTGGTGGCAGGCTACGCCCTTCTCGGCGCAACCTGGCTCCACATGCGCACGGAAGGTCCGGTGAAGAAACTTGGCCTGCGCTATGCACCTACTCTTCTAGCGCTGGTCCTGGTCGCCATGGCAGCCATCAGCCTTTGGACACCGCTGTCGCTTCCGCGTGTAGCCGAACGCTGGTTCGTTCTGCCCAACCTGCTCTACCTGTGGCCGATCCCGCTCGCGGTTGCGGTCATCGCCTTCGCAATCTGGCGAGGCTTGCAGAAGGGCAGCGAATTTCTCCCCTTTGCCGGCACGATCGCCCTGTTCATCCTGGGATATGCCGGTCTGGCGATCTCCAACGTGCCCTACCTTGTGCCGCCGACGCTCACCTTCTGGGATGCAGCCGCCTCGCCCGCCTCACAGATATTCTTCCTGATGGGCACAATTTTCCTGCTGCCGCTGGTGCTTGGCTACACGGTCTTCGTCTACTGGATGTTCCGGGGCAAGATCGCGCCGGGTGAAGGCTATCACTAACTAAAAAGGGCATGGTTCTAAAACCATACCCTTTGAAGAAAAATGCCTTAGATCAACCTTACGCGCAGATGCCGCGCAGTGCCTCGATCTGCAGGATATCCACGCCCCGGGTGCCATGCAGCTTGATGTAGCCCTTGCTGCGGAACTTCGAGAACACGCGCGAAACCGTCTCGATGGTGAGGCCCAGGTAGTCCGCGATATCGGTGCGCGACATAGCGAGCTCGAAGTGCTGCTCGTGGCCGAGCCGATCATAGAGGTCGACCATGAAGGCAGCGATACGCTCGCACGCCGTTTGCCTGCCGATCACCAGGAGATGATCCTGGGCGCGCACGAGTTCCCGCATCGCCAATGTCAGCAGCGACTTGTCCTCGCGGATGGGCCCTCTGAAAACGCGGACTGCAGCGTCGCAGACAGCCTCGGCGAAAAGGTGATGCTGGCCGTCAGCAAAGCCGAAGACCTCGCCCGCCACGTGGAAGGCGCAGATCTGACGACGCCCGTCCGAAAGAAGACGGAACAGCCGGACAACGCCGTATTCAACCTGGTAGAGAGCCGTTGCGCGGTCACCCTGCGCGTAGATCTGCGCATTGGGCGAGAAGAACTCCACCTGTCGGGGCTTTGAGTCACCAAGCGATCCGCCGCTGGCGATGACACCCGCCAGTGCCCGATCCAGCATCGCATCTGGATTTGGCTGCGCGCGATAGGCAAGCATTGCACTCTCCGTGTCCGGAACCTCTATGACAATGCTTTTCTAATACCCCTTACGACGGCGCAAAAAAATTCGGACGGACCCTAAGGGTAACTACGTAACTCGTTAAAATAATGCGACAATTTGACTTGCAACGTCTCCGTGTAGACCTCTGACGAGACCAGGTCATTCCTCCGCATGCGCGCTATTGCGGCGCTTCGCTGACGGAGAGCACCATCCGCACCAGCTCGGGCAGGCTCTTGCAATTCATCTTGGCCATCACGTTGGCCCGGTGAACTTCAACCGTACGGGGGCTGATGTCGAGATTATAGGCAATTGCCTTGTTCGACTGGCCAGCCACGACACCCTGCATGACCTGGTGCTCGCGCTCGGAGAGTTGCGCCATCCGTTCGCAGATGGACTCGATATCAGTGGGCGTTCCCGGACGCTTCTCGATCAGCTCGATCGCGCGTCCCACCGCCCCGATGATCACATCGTCCTCAAAAGGTTTCTCGAGGAAATCGATCGCCCCGGCTTTCATCGCCTCTACCGCCATCGGCACGTCACCGTGTCCGGTGATCACGATGGCCGGAATGGTGATGCTTTCGCTGCGCAGGCGCTTGATCAGATCGACGCCGCTCATGTCCGGCATTCGGAGGTCAGTGATCAGAACCGCACTCGTCAATCCTTTTGCCTGGCGCATGAAGGATGTAGCCGAATCATGCACCCGCACCGCGTAACCGGAAATGGAGAGCAGGAACGCCAGGGAATTCCTGACAGGCTCCTCATCGTCTACGATATGGACTACAACCTCAGCGCTCATTCACTACCCTTTGCTCCATCGTAACCGGCAGCGTGAACTGGAAGGTAGCACCTCCCCGTCCGTTCCGCCGAGTCGTCAGTTCCCCGCCATGGGATTCTATAATGCGTTTGGAAATGGAAAGGCCAATCCCCATTCCGCCAGCCTTGGTGCTGACGAATGGCTGAAACAGTTTGGTCGCCATTTCTTCCGAAACGCCAGGACCGGTATCGGACACCTCTACCGCGATAAACCCGTCTCCTTGTCCGGCGATATTCACCTGCAATTCGCGCACTTCGCTCTCGCGCATTGCTTCCATGGCATTGCGCATCAGATTGATGAGCACCTGCTGGATCTGGACCCGGTCCACCTGCACTGTCGATGCGATGCCATTGTAGTTGAAGAGCGTACGCACCCCGAGCTCGCGCGACCCCACCAGCGCAAGCGCCGCCGCCTCCTCAACCAGGTTCTGAATGTCCTCCGGATGACGTTCGGTCTCGCCGTGCGTCACGAATTCACGCAGGTGCCGGATGATCTGGCCCGCCCGCAGCGATTGCCGGGCGGTTTCTTCCATCGCACCGCTGATCTGCTCGGCGACCGGTCCATCCAACCTGTCCAGAAGCCGTTTACTGCCCTGAACGTAGTTGGCGATGGCGGCCAGCGGCTGGTTCAACTCGTGCGCCAGCGTCGAAGCCATTTCGCCGAGTTCGTTGATGCGGGCGAGCCGCGCAAGCTCCGCCTGGATCTCCTGCAGGCGCGCTTCGGTTTCCGCTCGGTCCGTCAGGTCGCGCACGAAACCGGTGAAGAAGATCTTCCCCCCGCTGTTCATCTCACCGACTGTCAGCTTCATCGGGAATGTTGAGCCGTCCTTGCGCAGGCCCACTACCACCCGGTCGATGCCGATGATCCGTCGCTCACCGGTCGACAGATATCGCTCGATGAACGCATCGTGCCTGCTCCGGTAGGGCTCGGGCATGAGCATGTTGATATTCAGGCCCACCACTTCCTCTTCTTCATAGCCGAACTGGCGAATTGCGGCCCGATTGAACGTGATCATCTTGCCTTTGTCATTGATGACAATCGTCGCATCAGGAACGGTATCCAGAACGGAGCGCAAATGCGCCTGCTGGGCTTCAAGGTCGCTTTGCGTCTTGGCCGCCTGCTCCTGTGTCTCGCGGAAAGCAGTACCCGCCAAAAGCATCAGTCCACACGAAATGGCGCAGACCAGCGCCGGGCCAACGGAAAACTCCGTGTAGTAGAACTCGTAGGCTGCGAGAACCGCCGCAGCAACCGCGGTGAAAATAGCCGCGCCAACGAGATTTCCCCACCGATACGAAGCACCCAGCACCAAAGCCGGAGCTATCGGCAACAACCACACGAGACCCAATTCGTTACCCCCCTGCAAACCGATTGGATGCAACCGGTACAAAGTACACTATAAGTACAGCTTACTACCAGAATTTGTGGCAGCACGCCTAGTCTTCCAAGCGCCGATCACTCCTGCAAACTTTGATCCAACGCAAAGGCAACCGCAACCAACTCCAGTAGAATTCCGTTTCAATAAGGGAAGCTGCCCGCTTCCGCCAACAATAACGTGCCTGCTGCCACCAGACCGCGCATCAGAGGGAGGCGGGACTGACTAGGACGCACTGGAGGAGTACAGAATGACTAGGCTTCAGTGCCTATTGGTTGGTTCGCCGGCAAACGAGCCCTTCGCGCAGACGCCCGCCCTCTCTTTCGGCAACGAGCTTGCCCGGGCTGCCTCCGCTCGGCTCACCGTTTGCGTCCTGCCGCCGCTCGCCTCCCTCGCGCTGTTCCGCCGCGGCAATGAACTCGTCAGCGCCGTCCGCACGGAAATCGAACGGGTGAAGGAGATCACGCGTCTCGCCGCTTTCGAGGCCCAGAAACTCATTGGCAACCGGGGTTCCGCCTCTCCATCACTGTCGGACACCCCGATGTCGGAGACGCAGAGCGCCCGTCTCATCCGTCTCTCCCGCGTCAATGACCTGGCGGTTCTCGATGCCGCACATTGCGTCGAATGCCCTCAGCGCGAAATCATCGAGGAGGTCCTGTTCGAGAGCGGACGCCCCCTCATCATTGTACCGGAAACGGGTGGCAATCCGACGCCAAAACGAATCGCCATCGCTTGGGACGGTAGCGCCCACTGCTCCCGCGCCATCCACGATGCGCTCCCCTTCCTGCGCGCCGCAAGTGAAGTCTCCATAGTAACCGTTGCCGGCGAGAAGGACCTTTCGTCGATGACACCCGGTGCGGATCTCGCCAACTACCTCCTTCTCAAGGACGTTCCTGAGATCCGCGTCGAAATGCTGAGCGCTCCCGATCGCAATATTGCGGACCGCCTCAACCGCTATGTCCAGGAGAGCGGCGTGGAATTACTTGTCATGGGCGCGTCGATGCAATCGCGCTACCGCAATGCGATCCTCGGTAGCGTTACCGGCGCCATTCTGGACCGTCCTCCGACCACTCTTTTCATGGCTCACTGAAAGTTCCGGAACTTCCATCCTCCCATGGTTGACCAGTCGAACCGAGGGATGCGGTTGCACGCCCAAAACTTCAGAGAATCCAAGGGGTGACAAAGTGCGCACCCCTCTCAGCCCCTTCCATTGACTCAAATCAAGGCCCCTCGTTCGGCGATCCTGACAAGGATAGCCAAACGCGAAGGCAGCGATGCCCTCGTGACTTCATCCGAGGAAGGCTCAATGAAATACGGAAAAGAGATAGTCCTTCTGACGCTGGCGGCGTTCCTTGCGCTTGCCGGTGCAGCCCTGGGCGAAGACACCGCTTTCAGATCCCACATGTGGGTTCTGTTCTTCTCGCTTGCCGCCTTTACGATCGTCCTTTTGCGTCAGGTGTCCTGGGCATCCGTAGGTGACCCGGCATCCATCCCGCTACGTTCCGACGGAACAGAGCGCTATCTGGACGGACCCATCCGCTACGGTGCGATTGCCACCGTATTCTGGGCGGTCGTTGGACTTCTGGTCGGCGTCGTCGTTGCGCTTCAGCTTGCGTTCCCGCAGCTGAACTTCGAACCTTTCCTGACCTTCGGCCGCATGCGCCCGCTGCACACGTCGGCCGTCATCTTTGCCTTCGGCGGAAACGCGCTGATCGCCACCTCCTTCTACGTGGTCCAGCGCACCAGCCGTGCCCGCCTCTTCGGTGGTGATCTCGCCTGGTTCGTGTTCTGGGGCTACCAGCTTTTCATCATCCTGGCTGCCACGGGTTACCTGCTCGGCATCACCCAGAGCCGTGAATATGCTGAGCCGGAATGGTACGTGGACGTCTGGCTGACGATCGTCTGGGTTGCATATTTCCTCGTCTTCTTCGGCACCATCCTGAGGCGCAAGGAACCGCACATCTACGTCGCGAACTGGTTCTACCTGTCCTTCATCATCACCATCGCGATGCTGCACATCGTCAACAACCTGGCGATGCCGGTCTCCTTCCTCGGTTCAAAGAGCTATTCCCTCTTCGCCGGCGTCCAGGATGCGCTGACGCAGTGGTGGTACGGCCATAACGCCGTGGGCTTCTTCCTGACCGCAGGCTTCCTCGGAATGATGTACTACTTCGTTCCGAAGCAGGCGAACCGTCCGGTCTACTCCTACCGCCTGTCGATCATCCACTTCTGGGCGATCATCTTCCTCTACATCTGGGCCGGCCCCCACCACCTGCACTACACCGCCCTGCCCGACTGGGCGCAGACGCTCGGGATGGTCTTCTCCATCATGCTGTGGATGCCGTCCTGGGGTGGCATGATCAACGGCCTGATGACGCTCTCGGGCGCCTGGGACAAGCTACGCACCGATCCGATCATCCGCATGATGGTCATGGCCGTTGCCTTCTACGGCATGGCGACCTTCGAAGGCCCGCTGATGTCGATCAAGGCGGTCAACTCGCTCAGCCACTACACCGACTGGACCATCGGCCACGTACACTCCGGCGCTCTCGGCTGGAACGGCCTGATCTCCTTCGGCGCGGTCTACTTCCTCGTCCCGCGTCTGTGGGGTCGTGAGCGGCTCTACTCGATCCGCATGGTCAGCTGGCACTTCTGGCTCGCCACGATCGGCATCGTCATCTACGCCGCAACCATGTGGGTCTCCGGCATCCAGCAGGGCCTGATGTGGCGCGAGTACGACGATCAGGGCTTCCTGGTCTACACCTTCGCCGAAACCGTCGCGGCCATGTTCCCCTACTACGTCATGCGTGCGGTAGGTGGCGGCATGTACCTCCTGGGCGCAATCCTCATGGCGTTCAACGTCTACAAGACGATCCGCGGTGAGCTGCGTGAAGAAGCCCCCATGGGTGGCAGAGCGCCAGCCCTGCAGCCAGCAGAATAAGGAGCCGTAACAATGGCACTTCTCGACAAGCACGCGATAATCGAGCGTAACGCCACGCTGCTCCTGGTTGGCTCGCTCTTCGTGGTCACCATCGGCGGCATCGTGGAAATCGTGCCCCTCTTCTACCTCGAGAACACCATCGAGAAGGTGGAGGGGATGCGCCCCTACTCGCCGCTGGAGCTGGCAGGCCGCAACATCTACATCCGCGAAGGCTGCTACACCTGCCACAGCCAGATGATCCGTCCGTTCCGCGACGAGGTCGAACGCTTCGGCAACTACAGCCTGGCCGCAGAGTCCATGTACGACCACCCCTTCCAGTGGGGCTCGAAGCGCACGGGGCCTGACCTCGCGCGTGTCGGCGGCCGCTACTCGAACGAGTGGCACGTCCAGCACCTGATCAACCCGCAGTCCGTCGTCCCCGAGTCGGTCATGCCGAGCTACAGCTTCCTGGCAAAGAAGCCGCTGGAAATCGGCGACTTCTCGACCCAGCTCGTGGCGAACCTCAAGGTCGGCGTCCCTTACACCGAGGAGATGATCAGCAACGCCAACGCGGACATCCGCGTCCAGGCCGATCCGGACGGCGATCATGACGATCTTCTGGCGCGCTATCCCAAGGCAGTGGTCGGCGACTTCGATGGCAACCCGCAGGCCCTGACCGAAATGGATGCGCTCGTAGCCTACCTGCAGATGCTGGGCACCCTGGTCGACTTCTCGACCTATGACGAAACCGGCGGATATCGCTGAGGGAGGGCTGAATGGAAATCTACACCGCACTCCGTCAATTCGCTGACAGCTGGGCGCTTCTCTTCATGACGCTCTTCTTCGCCGGCGCCGTACTGTTCGTCTTCCGCCCGGGCGCCAAGCACCACGCCCAGGAAGCCGCCCTTATTCCGCTCAAGGACGATCAAGATGACTGAGAAGCATATCGATGAACTGTCGGGCGTTGAGACGACCGGCCACGAGTGGGATGGCATCCGGGAACTGAACAATCCCATGCCGCGCTGGTGGCTGTGGAGCTTCTACGCCACCATTGTCTTTGCTCTGGGCTACACGATCGCCTTCCCCGCCTGGCCGCTGGTCAACTCCGCCACACAAGGCGTGCTCGGCTGGTCCAGCCGGGGCCAGCTGACCCAGACCATGAATGAGGTTGCCGAAGCCCAGGCCGATCTCCGTGCCGCGCTCGCCGAAAAGTCGCTGCCCGAGATCATTGCCGACGACAAGCTCTATCGCTTTGCCCGTTCCGGCGGCGAAGCTGCCTTCAAGGTCAACTGCGTCCAGTGCCACGGTTCGGGCGCTCAGGGCTCGGCCGGCTACCCGAACCTGAACGATGACGACTGGCTTTGGGGCAGCGACATCGAATCGATCCATCATACGATCGCGCACGGCGTCCGCTACGCGGGTGACGAGGAAACCCACGTTTCCGAAATGCCCGCCTTCGCCGACATGCTGCAGGGTCCGGAAGTACGCCAGATTGCCGCCTATGTCGCATCCCTGACCCGCGACCCCTCCGATCCGGCTCTGGCTGACGCGGGCAAGCAGCTTTTTGCTGACAACTGCGCCGCCTGCCATGGTGAGAGCGGCACCGGCGACCAGTCGATGGGTGCCCCGAACCTGGCCGACGCAATCTGGCTCTACGGCTCGTCGGAAGCTGAGATCGCCGCCCAGATCCGCAAGCCGAAGCACGGTGTCATGCCCGCATGGCAGGCTCGTCTCGGCGACGTCACGGTAAAGCAGCTTGCCGTCTACGTTTACTCGCTCGGCGGTGCTAAACAATAAATCCCGCCGTTTGATCTAGATCAAAGCAATCACAATTCTCCCCAGTAGGTTGCAAAACGAAACTTCCTGTGGGGGGAAGCAGGGGAGGAAACTTCCGGATCACAGTATCCGGAACTTTCCTCCCTTTTTCGTTCAGGATCCTCCCGATCACACCTGCGGCATTCCGGTGCATTTGATCCTGGTCAAGGCCCTTACCCTGTGCAGGGGGCAAACCCATCACATGGCAAATATTTCAGATATCCCGCACCTCGACGTCGAACCGGTAAACGCCAAGCGCAACCGGCCACCCCTTTATGCTGCACGGAAGAAGATCTTCCCGAAGCGCGTGACAGGGCAGTTTCGTCGCTTCAAGTGGCTGGTGATGCTCATCACCCTTGGCATCTACTATCTGACGCCCTGGATTCGCTGGGATCGCGGCCCCTACGCGCCGGATCAGGCCGTGCTGATCGACCTTGCCAACCGCCGGTTCTATTTCTTCTTTATCGAGATCTGGCCGCAGGAATTCATCTATATCGCAGGCCTGCTTGTCATGGCGGGCATCGGCCTCTTCCTGATTACCGCAACCATCGGCCGTGCCTGGTGTGGCTACACCTGCCCCCAGACCGTCTGGGTTGATCTCTTCCTAGCCGTCGAACGCCTGATCGAAGGTGACCGGAACGCCCGGATCAAGCTCAACCAGGGTCCCTGGACTGCCGAAAAGATCCTGAAGCGTGTCACCGTGCACTCAAGCTGGCTCATCATCGGCCTGCTGACGGGCGGCGCCTGGATCTTCTACTTCGCCGACGCCCCCTCCCTGCTACGCGACTTCGTCACCGGCCAGGCTCCCGTCGTCGCCTACACCACCGTCGCGATCCTGACCGCCACCACTTACATCTTCGGTGGCCTGATGCGCGAACAGGTCTGCACCTACATGTGCCCGTGGCCGCGTATCCAGGGCGCGATGCTGGACGAGAACTCGCTGACGGTCACCTACAATGACTGGCGCGGCGAGCCCCGCTCGCTCCATGCCAAGAAGGCCGCCGCCGCCGGCCAGGTCGTCGGTGACTGCGTCGACTGCAACGCCTGCGTCGCCGTCTGCCCCATGGGCATCGACATTCGCGACGGCCAGCAGCTTGAATGCATCACCTGTGCGCTCTGCATCGACGCCTGCGACAACGTCATGGACAAGCTTGGCAAGCCGAGGGGCCTCATCTCCTACGCGACGTTGGGCGACTACAATGCCAACATGGCATTGGCGACCGCCGGCGGCGCCTCGGCCATCGACCCGCGCCGGGTGAAGAATGCGGACGGCACCCTTTCCGAGAAAGTTGCCCGTTTCCGCTGGGGCAACATCTTCCGTCTGCGCACGCTCATCTATTCCAGCATCATGCTCGTCATCAGCGCAGGCATGCTCTTCGCCCTGCTGACGCGCGACCGGCTGGAACTGAACGTGCTCCACGACCGAAACCCGCAGTTCGTGGTCCTGTCCGATGGCTCGATCCGCAACGGCTATACGGTCAAGCTCCTTAACATGATCCCGCAGCCGCGTGACGTCGTCCTCTCGATCGAAGGCCTTCAGAACGCCATCATGATGTCGCCCGAAATGGATCACTCCGAAGGCGACAAGCTTCAGGTGAGAGTCGAACCGGACCGCCTTCGCGAACTGCACATCTTCGTCCGACAGGATGCCGATGCCGCTGCCGATGACGACCAGACGTTCTACTTCGTAATCGAAGATGCCGATGGCGGCGAACGCGCCGAGTATCGCGCCAAATTCCTCAGACCGTAAGGATGCGGACCATGAACAAAGCCCAGCACCAGCGTGAATTCACCGGACGCCACATGCTGCTCGTCATGTTCGGGTTCTTCGGCGTGATCATTGCGGTCAATGTCACCATGGCCGTGCTCGCCTCCCGCAGCTGGACCGGCCTCGTGGTCGGCAACACTTATGTGGCAAGCCAGGAGTTCAACGAGCGAACGGATCGCGGCCGCAGGCAGCAGGCCCTTGGCTGGCAGGCAGCGCTGGCAGTCGAGCCAACGCGGCTCTCCTACAGCCTCACCGACGCGAAGGGTGAACTCGTTCCGCTGGAACGCGTGGAAGTTCTGCTGCACCGCCCCGTCTCCGGCCATGAGGACACCGATCTGATCCTCCAGCCCGCAGCTGACGGCGCCCATGCCGCAGACATTTCGCTCGAAGACGGCACATGGATCGTTGAAGTGGAGGCCGATGCGGGTCTAGAATTCCCCTACCGGGACGTCCGCCGCATCCAGGTTCGTGATGGAGTGATGAGATGAGTTGCTGTGCGCCGGTCGCTGAAGGCGCTCTGGCGGCTTCAGAGCGCCCGGTAGTAACATCGGAAGAACTTCGCCTCGCCAGCCGGCCCTTGGGCGACGGTGTGATGCAGGTGGAACTCGCCGTTCCCGATGTCCACTGCGGTGGTTGCATCCATACGATCGAAAGCACGCTGAACAGGCTGGACGGCGTCGTTGGTGCCCGCGTCAATCTCTCGACCAAGCGCGTAACGATCAAGTGGCGGGAGAACAACCCGCCCGCCCTCATCGAAACCCTCCAATCTATCGGCTACCCGCCTCACCTCTTTGAGGACGATGGCGGCAAAGACAAGGTCCTCTCCGAGCTTCTCTGGGCCACCGGCGTTGCAGGCTTCGCCGCCAGCAATATCATGCTGCTCTCCGTCTCAGTCTGGTCTGGGGCCGAAGCCTCGACACGAGACCTGTTCCACTGGATCTCGGCTCTGATCGCCATCCCCGCGCTCGCCTACGCCGGACGCATCTTCTTCCGCTCGGCCTGGAGTGCTCTGCGTCGGGGCCGCACCAACATGGACGTGCCGATCTCCATCGGCGTGACGCTCGCCTACGCGCTTAGCCTCTACGAGACAGTTCACAGCGGCGCGCACGCCTATTTCGATGCGTCTGTATCGCTCCTCTTCTTCCTGCTGATCGGACGTACGCTCGATCACGTGATGCGCAACCGCGCCCGCGTCGCCGTCAATGGCCTTGCTCGCCTCGCCCCACGCGGCGCGACGGTTCTGGGCGAGGATGGCAGCCGCGATTACCTGCCGCTGCACGAGATCCAGCCCGGCATGACGCTGGCCATCGCCGCCGGTGAGCGCATCCCGGTCGATGGCATCGTTCTGGACGGTACGACCGACATCGACTGTTCCATGGCCACCGGTGAAAGCGCACCGCAGACCGCCACGTCTGGCACCGATATCCGCGCCGGCATGCTGAACCTCACGCATCCGATCACCATGCGTGCCACCGCTGCCGCAAAGGATTCTTTCCTCGCCGAAATGGTCCGCCTGATGGAAGCAGCCGAAAGCGGCCGCGCAAAGTACCGCCGTCTTGCCGATCGCGCCTCCGCCGCCTATGCCCCGGTCGTCCACCTGACTGCCTTCCTGACGATGATCGCCTGGGTCGTGGCGTCCGGCGACTGGCACCGCTCCATCACCATCGCCATTGCGGTGCTGATCATCACCTGCCCCTGCGCGCTCGGCCTTGCCGTTCCCATGGTGCAGGTCGTCGCCGCCCGCCGCCTGTTCGAGAATGGCGTAATGGCCAAGGACGGTTCGGCCATGGAGCGTCTTGCCAACATCGACACTGCCGTCTTTGACAAGACCGGAACGCTGACCGTCGGCGATGCCCGTCTCATCAACCGCGACGAAATTGGCGATGAACCGATGCGGCTCGCAGCCGCCCTTGGCGCCTGGTCGAACCATCCGCGTTCCCGCGTCATCGCCGCCGCTCGGCCCAAGGATCACGAGACCCTTGCCTTCAGCGACATCGAGGAACTGGCAGGCTACGGCGTTCAGGCAAAGCTTGATGGTGCCACCTATCGCCTCGGCCGCGCCTCCTGGGCGCTTGGACGCGAGGATGCCGAAGGCACCGTCCTCGCCTGCAACGGCGAACTCCTTGCCTCCTTCCGCTTCGAGGACCGTCTGCGACAGGACACTGTCGAGGCCCTGCAGGCGCTCCAGAGCCGTGGCATTCGCGTGGAGATCATGTCCGGCGACAACGAAGCCAACGTCGCCGCAATCGCCCGCAAGCTCGGCATATCTACCTACCGTGCAGGCGTCCTGCCGGACGACAAGGCGAAGCACATGGCGGACCTCGCCGCCGAAGGCCGCAAGGTCCTGATGGTCGGCGACGGCCTCAACGACGCCCCCGCCCTCGCCGCCGCCTACGTCTCCATGGCTCCCGCGACCGCCGCTGACGTTGGCCGCAATGCCGCCGATTTCGTCTTCCTGCACGAAAGCATGATGGCCGCACCCGTCACGCACCAGATCGCCCAGCGCTCGGGCAGGCTGATCCGCCAGAACTTTGGCATCGCCGTCGTTTACAACCTGATTGCCGTGCCGATCGCCGTTCTCGGCTACGTCACACCGCTGATTGCCGCGATTGCCATGTCCGGCTCCTCGATCATCGTTGTTGCGAACGCCCTGCGCCTGCTCAGCGGCAACCGGAAGGCGACACAGCCTTCAGCCAGTGCCAGGCAACCTGCGCACAAGCTGCAGGAGGCCTTGTGACCAACCTTTCTGTCCTGATCCCCATCGCACTATTCCTCGGCGCTGTCGGCCTCTTCGGCTTCCTTTGGGCTCTCCGCAGCGGCCAGTTCGATGACATGGATGGCGCCGCCGAACGCATCCTCATCGATGATGAGGAAGACCGGTCGGTAAAGCACTAACTTCCACCCTCCTTATGTGCGCTTAAGTCCTATTTCTCCTAGTCTCCTGAGCGGGGCCACGGCAGGAGGCGCGGGACAGATGACCGAGAATGTTGGAGGTGGGCCGCTTGGGCCGACCTCGCCGAAGGGTGGCGATACCGATGCCGAGGTCATCGTCATCGACAAACCGTTCCTCACACGCCCCCGCCTGCTCACGTTCGAGAACGACAACTCTCCGGACCCGATACCGCTCTACCGCCAGGTCGAGCTTCTGAGGGATGCCCTGACGCCTTTCGCGGAACTCAGCGAACTCTTCCGATCGACCAACGGCAATCAGGCCGTGTTCTCCATGAACTTCGGCCCCGGCCGATGGCGCGAGCTCACGATCAACGACTTCCGCCGCGCCCGCACAGCTCTCTCGCAAACGGAAGACTGACGCTGGCACCCCGCACGTTGATCAGGCTAAACTGGCGCTGAGACGACATTGGTGATGGGGAAGACATGATCCTTTGCTGCGGCGAAGCGCTGATCGACATGCTGCCGGCAACGGCAGAGGGCGAGCCTGCGTTCCGGCCCCTGCCCGGCGGCTCCGTCTTCAACAGCGCCATCGCGCTAGGGCGTCTCGGCGTTCCCGTGTCGTTCTTCTCGGGCCTGTCGGACGACCTGTTCGGCTCACTGCTGCAGGAGAAACTCCGCGAGAGCCACGTCGATCTCTCCCATGCCGTGATCTCCGCGAGGCCCACCACCCTCGCCTTCGCCAAGATCGAAAACGGCAACGCCAGTTACTTCTTCTACGACGAGAACACGGCTGGCCGAATGCTCTCGGATTCAGACCTTCCAACGCTAGGTCACAATATCGAAGCCCTGCTTTTCGGCGGCATAAGCCTCGTCAGCGAACCCTGCGGCAGCGCCTATGAAAGCCTTCTGCACCGCGAGGCCCCGCATCGCCTAATCATGCTGGATCCGAACATCCGGCCTAGCTTCATTCAGGACGCGGAGCGCCATCGCGCCCGCCTGCAACGGCTGGTTGCTTCATCGGATATCGTGAAAGTATCAGACGATGACCTGCGCTGGATCGCACCGGAAACGTCTCAGCAGGAAGCCATAGCCGACCTTCTCGCCACCGGACCCAAGCTCGTGGTTCTGACTTCCGGTGAACAGGGTGCGCACGCCTTTTGGAACGGTGGAAACCTGAGCATCCCCGCTGTGCCTGTGCCGGTTGCGGACACGGTAGGTGCGGGCGACACGTTCAACGCTGGCTTCCTTGCCGCCCTGCGCGATGCTGGCGCGCTCCGCAAGGAGAGCCTCGCCAGTCCCGATCCCGAAGTGATCCGAAACGCCCTTGCCTTCGCGGCAAAGGTTGCTTCCATCACCGTCTCGCGTGTCGGCGCCAATCCACCCTGGCGAAACGAACTGACCTAGCTCGCACCTTCCGCAATGAAAAACGGGCTGCAGAATCCGGTTCCTTCCCGCGATCCATAGGTCAGAGGATTTCCATCAAGATCACGCGTCATGCCGCCAGAAGCCCGCAGGATCGCGTCTCCGGCTGCCGTATCCCACTGCATGGTGGGCCCGAAACGCGGATAGATATCCGCTTCGCCTCGCGCGAGCAGGCAGAACTTCAACGAGGACCCGATCGACGTCACGCGTGAGCCCGGAAACTTCGCAATATACGCATCCGTCTCCGGCGTACGATGCGACAGGCTTGCGAGGATCACCGGCTCCGAAGCTGGCTTCGATCGTGCCCGGATCTGTGTCCGGCCCACCATCTCGCCATCCCTGAGTTCGATCTCAAACGCCCCATCCGACCCGCCCGAGAACATCAATCCGCGCGCAGGCGCCAGAACCACGCCCAGCACCGGCGTTCCATGGCGTATGAGCGCAATGTTGACGGTGAAATCAGGCCGTCGCTCGATGAACTCCCGCGTTCCATCGAGCGGATCGATCAGCAGGAAGGCATCGCCACATTCGGGGATGATCCCGAGCGAAGCGTTCTCCTCCGCCACGCACGGAACACCCGGCAGCTTTTCGCAGAGGCCCGAAAGGATGATTTTTTCCGCCTCACGGTCCGCCGCAGTCACAGGCGAGGCATCGGCCTTCCGCTCAATGGCAAAGCCTTGTTCGTAGTGGCGCATGATCTCATGCCCCGCAGCAAGCGCGAGACTTTCGAACAGCGCCAGGAGATCACTATCTTGCCGCACCGAACCCCGTCCTCTCCCATCTGCGCCTGCGGGAAGAACGGTTGAACGCGTTTCCCGGCTTGCGTCAGCAATAGCCCCGTTCTCTTAACCAGCCTTCCAGTTCGGCGACAAGGTCTTCCGCGCTTCGCCCGGACGTTTTGAGGTGCACGTCCGGCGCTTCCGGAGCCTCATAGGGCGAATCGATGCCGGTGAAATTCTTGATCTCATCTTTCAGCGCACGCGCATAGAGCCCCTTGGGATCGCGCTCGATGCACTCCTGCAGCGGCGTATCAACGAAGATCTCGATGAACTCGTTCTTGTCCGCCAGCTCGCGCGCCATCGCGCGCTCCGCCCGATAAGGCGAGATCAGCGAAACCAACACGATCAGCCCGGCATCCGCCATCAGCTTTGCCACCTCGGAAACACGCCGGATGTTTTCGATCCGATCTTCCTGGCTGAACCCAAGATCGCGGTTGAGCCCGTGGCGGACATTGTCGCCGTCGAGAATATACGTATGCCGCCCGCTCGCGTGCAGCTTCCGTTCAAGCAGATTTGCAATCGTCGACTTGCCTGATCCGGAGAGCCCCGTGAACCAGAGGATCGACGGCTGCTGCTGCTTTTGCTCGGCGCGCGCGGCCTTGTTCACATCCAGCTTCTGCCACTGGATGTTCGCTGCACGGCGCAGCGGCTGCAGGAACATGCCCGCGCCCACCGTGGCGTTCGTCATCCGGTCGATCAGGATGAACGAACCGGTCGACTTGTTCTCCTCGAAGGCGTCGAAGGTGATCGGCGCCTGCAGCGAGAACTCGCACACGCCGATCTCGTTCATCTCCAGCGATGTCGCATCTTCCGGGGCGGTATTGTTGACGTTGATGCGGTGCCGGAGCTGGCTCACCTTGGCGCTCACCTGGTCCGTCTCGGTCCTCACCAGATACATGCGGCCGGGCACCAGCGGGCTCTCGTTGAACCACACCACATTGGCTGCAAACTGGTCGGCCACATGCGGCTTCCGGTCCGGCGAGCAGACCACGGCGCCCCGCGAAATGTCCACCTCTCGGTCCAACACCAGCGTGACCGCCTGTCCGCGTGCCACCTCATCCAGATCACCGTCATGCGTCACGATGCGCTTGATCCGCGCCATCGCCCTCGGATGTGGGATCAGCACCTCGTCGCCCACCGCAATGCGCCCGGAAGCAACCGTTCCGCAATAGCCGCGGAAATTGGCATTCGGCCGGTTGACGTACTGTACGGGGAAGCGAAAGGGGCGGCCGCGCAGCGGCTCCTCCGCGTCCACCGTCTCCAGATGTTCAAGCAGGCTCGGCCCTTCATACCACTCCATGTTGGCCGACCGGTCGATGACATTGTCGCCATGCCGGGCCGAAATCGGAATGGCCTGCACCGAGGCAAAGCCCAGCGCATCCGCAAACGCGTTGTACTCGTCTCGGATCGCATTGAAGACGCCCTGGTCATAGCCGACCAGATCGATCTTGTTTACCGCCAGCACGATGTGCCGGATGCCGAGCAGGGACGCGATGATCGTATGTCGGCGCGTCTGCGGCAGCAGGCCCACCTTGGCATTGACAAGCACAACGGCAAGATCGGCGGTGGAAGCGCCGGTTGCCATGTTCCGCGTATATTGCTCATGGCCCGGCGTATCCGCCACGATGAACTTCCGCTTGGCGGTCGCGAAGAACCGGTAGGCAACGTCGATGGTGATGCCCTGCTCGCGTTCAGCCTCCAGCCCATCCACCAGCAGCGCGAAATCAAGGTCACTACCGTTGGTGCCGTGCCGCTCGGAGTCCTTCCGCAGCGCCGCCAGCTGGTCCTCGAAGACGAGCTTCGTGTCATAGAGCAGCCTGCCGATGAGCGTGGACTTGCCATCGTCTACCGATCCGCAGGTCAAAAATCGCAGGAGGGTCTTGTTCTGCTGCGCGGCGATGTAGGACTGAACATCCGTCGCCGAGGTTGCATCAATTGGTCTGGCAGCAACTTGCAGCATCAAAAATACCCTTCCCTCTTCTTCTTTTCCATGGAACCAGCTTCGTCGTGGTCGATCAGGCGGCCCTGCCGTTCAGATGACTGGGCGATGAGCATTTCAGCCACGACTTCCTCGAGCGTATCGGCCTCGGATTCGACTGCTGCCGTCAGCGGGTAACAACCAAGCGTGCGGAACCGCACCATGCGCTCTTCGACGACCTCGTCGGGCTGAAGCGGCATGCGATCGTCATCGACCATGATCCATTGCCCGCCACGGTTTACCACCGGGCGGCGTGCCGCAAGGTAAAGGTCGGGGATGGGGATATTTTCCAGCAGGATATACTGCCAGATGTCGAGCTCGGTCCAATTGGACAGCGGAAACACGCGGATGCTTTCGCCCGCATCCACACGCGTATTGTAGATCTTCCACATCTCCGGGCGCTGGTTCTTCGGGTCCCAGGCATGGGCTGCATTGCGGAAGGAAAAGATCCGCTCCTTGGCGCGAGACTTCTCCTCGTCCCGCCTTGCTCCGCCGAAGGCAGCGTCAAAGCCATGCTTTTCAAGCGCCTGGCGCAGCGCCAGCGTCTTCATCACATGCGTATGCAGCCCCGCGCCGTGCGTAAACGGACCGATCCCCTCGCGTACGCCTTCCTGATTGATATGAACCAGAAGATCGAAGCCCCGCTCGGCCGCCATCCGATCCCGAAACTCGATCATCTCGCGGAACTTCCAGGTGGTGTCGACATGGAGAATGGGGAACGGCGGCTTGGCCGGATAGAAGGCCTTCATCGCCAGATGCAGCAGGACGGACGAATCTTTCCCGATGGAATAAAGCATCACGGGCTTGGCAAAATTTGCCGCGACTTCCCGCATGATATGGATCGATTCAGCCTCCAGACGCTGGAGGTGCGTATGTACTGCGCGCATGTGAAGGGACTTCCAAGGCCAGATGAATTTGCCTGGAAGTAAACATGCGAATGAAGCTCCTCTCAAGGAGCCCTGACCCAAGTATAAGCTGGGTTTTGTCTTGTTTTTGCGCCAACGGGAAAGAACGCAGAAGTTCTTTCCCTGAAGCCGCTAGGCGGCGCTGGCTGCCAGCAATCAGCCCTTCACGGCCTCGCGGATGGCGCGGGCGATGCGCTCCTGGTCATCCTGCGTCAGGTAGGGGTGCATCGGCAGGCAGAGGATGCGCTCCGGCAACGTTTCGGAAACTTCAAGTCCGGTCGAAACGCGCGGGAATGCCGAGTAAGCCTTCTGCAGGTGCAGCGACTTCTCGTAATAGATGACCGAAGGAATACCTTCCTGCTGGAGGCGCGAGCGAACCGCATCGCGCTTCGGCGTCTCGATGGCATACTGCGCCCAGGCGGAACGAACGTTGTCCGGCAGCACAGGTACCTTCACCACATCGCCCAGCAGCTCGTTATAGCGCCTGGCCACGTCGGCACGCATGTCCATTTCTTCCGGCAGCAGCTCGAGCTTGAGCAGCAGCACAGCCGCCTGCATCGTGTCGAGACGCGAGTTCAGGCCGATGCGAACATTGTCGTACTGGCTCGAACCCTTGCCGTGAAAAGCGATGGAGCGCAGCACGTCGGCAAGTTCAGCATCGTTGGTGAACATCGCACCGCCATCGCCATAGCAGCCGAGCGGCTTGGCAGGATAGAAGCTGGTGGAGCCAACGTTGCTGAACGCGCCGCACATGGTGTTGTCGCGCTGACCGCCGATCGCCTGCGCGGCGTCTTCGATCACGAAGAGCCCCTCGCGAACAGCGATCGCATTGATCTGGTCATAGAGCGCCGGCTGACCGAAGAGGTCGACCGGAATAATTGCCTTCGGCGTCAGAACGCCTTCGCGGCGAACGTCAGCGATGGCCGTCTCAAGGCTCGCCACATCCATGTTGTAGGTGTCGGCATCGATGTCGACGAAAACCGGCGTCGCTCCGGCGAGCGCTACCACTTCCGCCGTAGCGGCAAAGGTGAAGCTCGGAACGAACACGGCGTCGCCGCGGCCGATGCCGCTTGCCATCAGGGGGATCAGGAGAGCATCCGTGCCGTTTGCACAGGTCACGACGTGCTTCACGCCAACGTAATCGGCGAGCTTCTTCTCGAACTCTGCGACTTCCGGACCGAGGATGTATCGGCCCTCGTTCATCACCTTGACCAGTGCCTTCTCAAGCTTGTCCTGAATACGCGCGCGCTGTGCGCCAAGGTCGATAAACTGCATTCCGATGCCCTCACATAGTCGTCGAGCCGTCCATATGCCCGCACACAATCTTTAGCAACAGAAAGGAACGTTCACTCTGTCGCAGGCGTTGTTACAACTGGTGAATAAGTTGCCAGCGTCATGGAAAGCTGAGACTTTCTTTTGCACGTTTTCGCATCTACACCTGCAGCACCTTACCAAGGAGAGATAGTGTATGGCCGCTCCGTTCAAGGCGTATGATGTGCGCGGGCAGATTCCGCGCGAGTTGAATGTTCCTTTTGCCTATCGCTTTGCCCAGGCGACCAGGCAGACGTTGCAGCCGAAGTCCGTGGTCATCGGACATGACATGCGTATCGATAGCCCCGGTCTGGCCCAGGCGCTGATTCAGGGCTTTCTCGACAGTGGAGTCGATGTGCTCCCGGTAGGCCGCTGCGGCACCGAGGAAGTCTATTTCCACACTGCAGATAGCGGTGCTGATGCGGGCCTGATGGTCACCGCGAGTCACAATCCGGAAGATTATAACGGCATCAAGATGGTGCTGAAGGGCGCTTCCGCCGCCACGCCAGATAACGCGTTCAATGCCATCGAAGCAGCGCTACGCAGCAGTGAGGTTTTCCCGGTCGCCTCAAGCTATGCCGAACGCGGCAAGCTCGCCGACGAAGCCCCACGCGAACGCTATATCGCTCGCCTCCTGGACGAGGTCGCGGGTCTGCCCCTGAAGCCGTTGAAAATCGTCTGCCACGCTGGCAACGGCTGCGCCGGTCCGATCATCGACCTTCTGGAAAAGCACCTCCCCTTCACCTTCATCAAGGTGGACCACGAGCCCGACCCACGCCTGCCGAACGGCATCCCCAATCCGCTGCTTCCAGAAAAGCGCGAAAAGGCAAGCCGCGCAGTCGTCGAGCATGGCGCCGATCTCGCCATCGCCTGGGACGGCGATTTCGACCGCTGCTTCCTTTACGACCACAAGGGCCGCTTCGTTGAGGGCTACTACCTCGTTGGGCTCATCGCCAAGCGTATGCTGGAGAAGGAACCGGGCAGCACGATCCTTTACGACCCGCGCCTGACCTGGAACACGATCGACATCGTGGAAGGCATGGGCGGCAAGGCGCTTGCCTGCCGCACCGGTCACGCCTATTTCAAGCAGATGATGCGAGAGCACAACGCCATCTACGGCGGCGAGATGAGCGCGCACCACTACTTCCGCGATTTCAGCTACTGCGACACGGGCATGCTGGCCTGGCTTGCAGTCGTGGCAGAACTCTCCGCCAGCGGCGAGCGTCTGGCCGATGTGCTGGAAGCGCGCATCGCGGCCTTCCCCTGCTCGGGCGAGATCAACTTCACGGTGGATGACGCCAAGGCAGCGCAGGAACGCGTTGCGGAGCACTTCCAGTCGCTCAACCCGAAGCTGGAGACAGTCGATGGCCTCGGCATGGATTTCGGCGATTGGCGCTTCAACCTCCGCGCTTCAAACACCGAACCGCTGCTCCGCCTCAACGTTGAAACCCGCGCCAACCAGAAGCTTCTGGACGAACGCGTCGCAGAAATCTCGAAGCTGATCACCGGTTGACAGTTCACGCGTCTCTCACCCCCTCATGGTCAGCCTGTCTAACCATGAGGGGGTGCATGGTACGAGCCGCTGAAAATCCCCATCGATCTCCACTTTCCTCCATGTGAATTCGAGCTCTCCAACCCTCTAAGCAGGCTCGCGCAATTCGACCCTGATTTGCAAAAGAAAACGCATGGGATAACACACCGGATACAGGCTCAGACATTTTCGCAAGAGGAGAGCGAATGCCGATACCGGGACGTTTCGAAGGCAGACTGAAGCTGCCTGCCATTGTGGCTCCCATGTTCCTGACCTCCGGTCCGGATCTCGTGGTGGAGGTCTGTCGGTCGGGACTGGCGGGATCCTTCCCGGCGTTGAATCAGCGAACGACCCAAGGCTTTGTCGAATGGCTGAATGAGATCGGGGAGCGGCTTGCTGCCTATCCCGACGCAGCACCCTACGGCGTCAATCTCATCGTTCACCGCTCCAATCCGCGCCTCAACGCCGACCTTGAAATGGTCGTGAAGCACAAGGTGCCCTTCGTCATCACCTCGCTGGGTGCGGTGTCGGACGTGGTTGACGCCGTCCATTCCTACGGCGGCCTCGTCTTCCATGACGTCATCAACCGCCGTCATGCGGAAAAGGCCGCGCAGGCGGGCGTCGATGGCATCATCGCGGTCTGCGCCGGCGCCGGCGGACATGCCGGAACCCTGAGCCCCTTCGCTCTGGTCGATGAAATCCGCTCCGTCTTCGACGGCACCATCATCCTCTCCGGCGCGATCTCGCACGGCAAGCACGTGGCAGCCGGCCAGGCAATGGGGGCGGACCTCGCCTATTTCGGCACACGCTTCATCGCCACGAAAGAAGCCATGGTAGGCGACGACTACAAGGCCATGCTGGTCAAGACGGGTGCCTCCGACATCGTCTATACGCCTGCCATCTCCGGCGTTCATGCTAACTTCCTGCGTCCAAGCATCATTGCTGCCGGCCTTGACCCCGAGAACCTGTCGGCCCACGGCGACCTCGACATGGAGAATGAAGCCAAGGCCTGGAAGAACATCTGGTCAGCTGGCCAGGGCGTTGGCGCCATCCGCGAAATACTGCCCGCCGCCGAGCTCAGCGATCGGCTGATCCGCGAGTATCACGAGGCATTGGAGCAGATGGCGAGCCGCGCAGCCAGCCTCCATTCCGCCGCGGGCCAATGAGCTGAACACGTGGACGGGCTGGCAAAACTCTCCCCGCCCGCACACGACTGACGATCAACATAACGATATAGTCGAAATGAACGAAGCCTTCGCAGCATCTGCGGGACAAGGCATCGCAATGATTTTTTGGAGGCAGCATGAACACCTTGGTCAAACATGTACGCGCGGTAGGAGTTGAACAGTCCGGCATTCGGTGTGCCGCGGTCATCGGCGCGGGCTCCATGGGCTCCGGCATTGCCGCCCAGTTCGCCAATGCAGGCGTTCCCGTCATCCTGCTCGACATCGCAGGCGATGCCCTAAACCGGAACGGCCCGGCAGAGTCAGGCATTGCCCGGCAGCTGAAGGTCGGCGGCTTCATGCATCAGGACGCAGCAAAGCTCGTCCGCGCCGGAAACACGGAAGACGACCTCGGCCTGCTCGCCGAGGCGGACTGGATCATCGAAGCCGTCATTGAACGGCTCGACATCAAGCGCGAGCTCTACCGCCGCATCGCCACCGTCCGCAAACCGGATGCCGTCGTCGCGTCCAACACATCGACGATTCCGCTGGCGCAACTGGTCGAAGGACTGGACAGCGATTTTGCCGCCCACTTCATGATCAATCACTTCTTCAACCCGCCTCGCGTCATGCAGCTGGTTGAGATCGTCGCTTCACCCGAGAACGCCCCCGAGACCGTCGCTCGCATCCGCAACGCCTGCGAAACGGTGCTCGGCAAGACGGTGGTCGACTGCCGCGACACGCCCGGCTTCATCGCTAACCGGATCGGCTGCTACTGGCTGGCGGCAGGCGCTCTTGATGCACGCAAGCTCGGCCTCACCATCGAGGAAGCCGATGCTGTCAACACAGCCTTCGGCATTCCGCGCACGGGCGTCTTCGGCCTTCTCGATCTGGTCGGCCTTGACCTGATCCCCAACATCTGGGGCAGCCTGATGAACACGCTGCCGGCCACCGACGCCATCCATCGGCAGGATCTCCCCGGCGACAGCACGGTGAAGAAGATCCTCGCCGAGGGCCGCTTTGGTCGCAAGTCGGGCGCCGGCTACTACCGTGTGAACCCGGACAAGAGCCGCGAGGCATCCGACCTCGAGACGGGCGAATTCCGCCCTGAAGCACCATTCCCTGCGGCAAACCTTCCGGGCGGCGGCAAGAAGCTCGCTGCGCTGCTCGATGCCGACGACAAATACGGTCGCTACGCCTGGAGCGTCTTCAAGGAGACCCTCGTCTATTCGGCAACCCATGCGCCGGAAATCGCCGGCGACATCGAGGCGATCGATAAAGCCATGGAGCTTGGCTACGCTTGGCGTCAGGGACCCTTCCGCCTCGCCGACAGCTATGGCGCTACCCGCGTTGCCGAACGCTTGCGCAGTGAGGGCGAAGCGGTTCCGGCCCTGATCGACGCCGCTGCTGCCAAAGGCGGCTTCTACGTGGAAGGCAAGCCGCTGAAGAGCAGCGGCGAGCGCGCAACTCAATCCGCTTTCTCCGTCTCGATGCTGGCCGCCGTCAAGGCTTCGTCGAAGCCGATCCATGGCAACGAGGCTGCATCCATCTGGGATCTTGGCGATGGCATCGCCTGCTTCGAGATGCACACCAAGATGAACAGCTTCGCCCCTGCCGCCTTCGACGTGCTGGAATGGGCGATCGAAGAAGGTCCCCAGCATTTCCGTGGCCTCGTAATCGGCAACGACGATCCGCGCGCCTTCTCGGCCGGCGCCGATCTCGGCTTCTTTGCAAAGAAGGTCGAGGAACAGGATTGGCAGGCGGTCGAGGACTATCTCGTTCGCGGCCAGAACCTCTTCCTGCGCTTGAAGTACAGCCCCTTCCCCGTCGTTGCCGCCGCACATGGCCTTGCGCTTGGTGGTGGCTGCGAGTTCATCCTGCATTCGAATGCGGTCGTCGCCCACGCTGAATTCCAGGGTGGCCTGCCTGAGATCAAGGTCGGCCTTGTTCCCGGCTGGGGCGGCTGCACACAGCTGTTGCTGCGCGCCCAGGCGTCCGATCATGAGCCGGCTTCCGCCGCAAAGGCGGCCTTCGACACGATCTTCCCCGGCAACCCGTCGCGCTCCGCACTTGAAGCGCGCGCCAGCGGCATCCTCCAGGCTGACAGCCAGATCGTCATGAACCGCAGCCACCTGATCGGTGCCGCCAAGGTTCGTGCTCTTCAACTCGTGCAGAACGGCTTTTCTGCGCCTGAGCCGGCGCTGATCACCGTAGCGGGCAAGTTCGGCTGGCAAGCGCTTATGGCGGTTGTAGAAGCAGAGAAGGCGGCTGGCCGCCTGTCCGAGACCGACGTTCGTCTCGCAAGCGCCCTGCTGTCGGTCCTCACCGGTGGTGAAGATGGTGACGCTGCGAAGCCGCTCACGGAGGAAGACGTCATGGCGCTGGAGCGCAAGGCCCTTCTCGGCCTCATCAGGACGCCTGAGACCAAGGCCCGCATCGATCACATGCTCAAGACCGGCAAGCCGCTCAAGAACTAAGCCAGATATACCCGCCAGCACCTGAGTTTGGTGTGCATCTTGAACGCTCTCCCGCTTCAGGCAGGGAGAGCGTTGCCAGGACCGCACTATAGGATCATTGCCAACAGATTAAGCAGCCCCACTGAGCACTACCGCCCGGCCCTGCTTATAGAGCTTACAAAATGTTCCGGCTATCTCGTCAGATGAGAAGCCATTGCTCCTGACAAATTGCGCTGCCTGCGTTCCTATCTTGCGCAATCTCACTCGATCATCGCTTAGCTCTTGCAGCAGCTGACTAAGCTCCTCTGCCTGATCGGATGTATTCGCGCTATGCAGAAAGAAGCCAGTCTCCTTATCCACAATCAGCGCCAGACTACCAGGAAACCTGGTAGCGATAGGGACGCAGCCGCACGCCGCCGCCTCTATCAAAATTCTGGGAATCCCTTCATTATATCTGGAAGGTAACACTACGGCGTCCACCTCCGCCAGAAGCGTGCCCATATCTGCGACCCCACCAAGGAAACTGATGTTGGGATGGTTCGACAGCTCCTCAAGTGGCAATGCATCCGGATCCGCTTCCTGGTATCCAGCGACCCAGATCCTGATCTTCTCACTGCGGTTCAATTCCGCGGCAGCAAGAACCACATCCAGGCCCTTTGATCTCAATAGCCGCCCGGCGTAAAGTACTGTAAGCGCTCCTTCCGCCGGCGCCACCTTCCTTGCCGGAAACAGGGAAAAATCTATTCCCGCCCCGTTCGTAACAATTGTCGCTTCGGCGGCCACCAGTTGTCTCGACACCCAGAACTGCTGATCACTAGCCGTTTCGAAAGTGACCACCGCGCCTTTCATGGCCCTGCGGAGCAACCACTGCACGATATTTCTGGTCACCCGGTCTTTTCGTTCTCCACCGTTCTGCGTACAAAACAATCGGCCTAAGCCCGGCACCGTTACAACCATCTGTCCGTTCCAGCCCAGGAGCCTCGCAACTTGCGCAGCCAATCCTCCATAGAGATATGGCTTCAGGCTGATGAAATGGATCGCATCTGGCCTCCTGAATACGAGCAGATGCAGTATCTTCACGAACAGAAAAAAGTCGCTCCAGTGAAGGCTGAAACGTTCGATTCTCGTGTACCGGAACCTGAACGGCAACGGGCTGCTCGGTATCTCACCACCAGCCAGGACAATCACATCCGCTCCCGCGCTGGAAACCGCCCAGATGAGGTGACTCCGGTGATGGACAAAGTACGACAGATCGTTAGGCTCAGGACTCGTTAAATCAAAGCCAGAAGATAACGGCAGCGGCGATGCATATTGCTGAGAAGAAAGTATGCGCACATCGGTCGTAGCGCGTCGCGATGCGCCGCCAGTCCTTGAGTTTGGCGA
>Ga0180221_1000212_pt1 | contig 65536 bp, 56 predicted proteins | sample eDN5th37CKraftMG_FD_151339 | JGI IMG/M metagenome (GOLD analysis project Ga0180221, IMG submission 151339) | Enriched Miracle-Growth compost microbial communities from Emeryville, California, USA - eDNA 5th pass 37_C Kraft MG (version 2) (version 2) ... | reverse complement strand
GCAGAAGAGGCTCGATGCGAACCCATTGATCGTCTCGAAGTCCATAGCGTCGGGTCATTGAACGGCTGCGCTCGCAAGAAAACCCAAGCTTCGCTTATCTAGTCAATTGATGACAGGCCCTAGGCCCGGCCGGCGCGTGTCAGCCTCGCGTGGCGATGCCGGCCTCGTTGAGCAACCGCTCCAGCGGTTCCAGCAGTTCGCCGTATTTCTCCCATCGATTGATCGCGCCGGCGTAGATGGGCTGGCGGACCTGGGTGGTGCTGGCGGTGGCGGAGGCGGCGGTATTCTGCTCGAAACGCAGGCAGGCGTCGTTCCAAGGAAGACCGCAGTGCGCCAGCAGCTGGCGCGAATAGGCCTCTTGCTCGGCGACCAGGGCCTCGTAGTCGATCTCCAGCACGCGGCCGGGAAGGACCTTGCGCCAGTGCGTCATCATGCGGTCGAACTGGATGTAGAAGCGGCCGATGTCGAGCAGGTCGAAGGAATAGCCGTGGAAGCTCGAGCTCTCCAGGAACAGCTCGCGGAAGTTGCTCAGGCAGGTATCCATTGGATTGCGCCGCAGACAGATGATCCGCGCGTTCGGCAGCGCATTGGCAATGAAGCCGATATACAGGAAATTGTGCGGTAGCTTGTCGATGAAGTGCGGCTTATTCGCGGTCTGCGGGCGCGTGCTGTCGACGTAGAGCAGGCCCAGGCGCTCCCAGTCGAGCCGGTGAGCGCGGTCGATCGCCGCGGGGCTGAGCATCGTCGGCGCATGAGTGTTGGAAAGGCGCAGGACCTGCATGCCGAAATTCCTCAGCTCGCCGGCCGAATAGACGTCCGGATGGCTGGAGATGATGCGCTCGACCAGCGTGGTGCCCGAGCGTGGCATGCCGACGATGAAGATCGGTTCGTCGCTGCCGTAGCCTTGCGGCTGGGGGCGGGGTTCGGGGAAGGCGCGGATGAAGGCGTCCACCAGCGCCGCGTCGTGCGAGGGATCGTAGTGGCTGCGCGCGCGGGCGGCCGCCTTGCCGCGGCGCAGGTGCTCGAACGCCTGGGCGTAGTCGCCCAGATCCTCGTATTCCTTTCCCAGCGCGCAGTGCAACTGCACCAGTGCTTCGGTGTCGCCGGCGTGTTCGGCCAGCAGCGCCAGCATCGCCTCGACGTGATTTCGCGCATGCGTCTGGCGGCGCAACCGGGCGCGCAGGCCGTAGGCGGGCCAGTAGGTCGGCTGGCGTGCCAGGCAGGCGTCGAACTCGGTCTCGGCCGCCTCGATGTCGCCGGTGAAGGTGAGCGTCACCGCATGGTTGAAGCGGCAGGCGGCATGCTCCGGCAGCTGCGCCGCGGCGCGCCGGAACAGCGCATTGGCGCGCTCGAAGGCGTTGCACTGCATGTACACGGTGCCCAGCGTGTTCAGAGTGAGCGGGTGGGCCGGCGGCAGCGCGTAGGCAATGTTCGCCACCTGGAGGGCCTCGCCCAGGCGGTTCGCCCTCGCCAGCGCGCGGGCGAAATGGGTGGCGTACTCGCAGCTCCCGGGATGAAGGGCCAAAGCCCGGTTCAGGTGCTCCAGGGCGCGGCCGAGCTGGTGCAGGTCCAGCAGGGCCAGGCCAAGCAGGTGGTGCGCGCCCGCATGGTCGGGCTCGAGTTGCAGCACCTTGGCGGCCAGCTCGCTGGCACGGCCCGGATTGCGGCCGTCCATGGCCCTGGCGGCCTGATTCAGCATGGACTGGACGGGGGATTCGGGCTCGGCCGGTACGGTCATCGGATCCTCGATCGGGTTCTGGCGCTTGCCTGCGGGTGCGGCGGGCCCGAGTGCCCCATCATGCCAAATTCGCGCGTGCGCCATGGCCGATGGGCGTCGCTGCCGCTGATGCTGCCTGCAGGGCGGAATGACGGGACTTGCCGCCCCGCTGCTCCGCATTGACGTCATCCGGCCGTGGGGCGACAATGATCGGGCCCCACGGCGCCTTGCGTCGCGGGGCTTCCTGTCCGACCAACCCAAGGCATATGGACGTCTACCCTAGTCGCAACGCCGGCATCCGCGAGCATCGGATGGCGGCGTGGCAGAACAAGCTGATCGCCTGCGGCGACCGCCTGCGGTCGGCCGGCGCCTTCCTCGACTAGGAACGCCCGGCCTCTCCGGCGGTGCCGCGGCACCGTATCGAGGAGAGAGGCCGATGAAACTCCTTCGCGAATCCGTTTTCTGGCGCCTGCTGCGCGGCCGTTCCGCGCGCGCCGAACGGCGCAGCTACACCGTGACCGTGCCGGCGCCGCTGCCCGCGTCGAACGTGGTCGCGCTGCGCCCGCAGGAAGAGCACGGCGCGCGCGCCGTGGTTTCCACCGTCGCCGTCCGCCGGGCGGCGGGCGCGTGACGCGCGCCCTGCGCCCCCGCCGCGGCTGGCCTCCGCCAGCCGAGCCACCGTCACGGCCGCGCCTGCGGCCGGAGCGGGCGCCGGCGCGCCGCGCGGACTGAACCCTCCGCTCCCGCCGGCAGGAAGGACTCAATTCGACGGAAGCGGAGCATGATCAAGAAGACCCTCCAGAACGCCACCCTCAAGGCGGCCGGCAAGGCCGCGCCGGCGCCGCAGGTGGCCGCGGCGCGCGAGGCGTTCCGCCGCAACGACGAGCTGCTGGCCGCGCTGGCCACCTCCACCGCCGGCCTCGACGCGGAGCAGATCGCCGAGCGGCTGGACCGCGACGGCGCCAACGAGGTCTCGCACGAGAAGCCGCCGCACTGGTCGCGGCAGCTGCTGCACGCCTTCCTGAACCCGTTCAACGTGGTGCTGGTGGTGCTGGCGGGCGTGCAGCTGGCCACCGACGCCAGCGACCTCACCGGCCCGCTGATCATCGCGGTGATGGTGGCCATCAGCGTGCTGCTGAGCTTCACCCAGGAGTACCGCTCCGCGAAGGCGGCCGAGAAGCTCAAGGCGATGGTGCGCAACACCGCCACCGTCACCCGCCGCGCCGAGGACGGCCACAGCGAGCGCATCGAGGTGCCGGTGGGCGAGCTGGTCGCCGGCGACATCGTGCACCTGGGCGCCGGCGACATGGTGCCGGCGGACCTGCGCCTGCTGAGCGCGAAGGACCTGTTCCTCAGCCAGGCCATCCTCACCGGCGAGTCGCTGCCGGTGGAGAAGGCCGCGCCCAGCGCGCGCGACATCGTGGCGCCGGAGGCGGCCAACCCGCTGGACCTGCCCAGCGTCTGCTACATGGGCACCAACGTGGTCAGCGGCAGCGCCACCGCGGTGGTGGTGGCCACCGGCGCGCGCACCTACCTGGGCTCGCTGGCGCGCACGCTCAGCAGCCAGCGCGTGCAGACCAGCTTCGACCGCGGCGTGCGGGGCGTGAGCTGGCTGCTGATCCGCTTCATGGCGGTGATGGTGCCGGTGGTGTTCCTGATCAACGGCTTCGACAAGCACGACTGGCTGCAGGCGTTCCTGTTCGCGCTGTCGGTGGCGGTGGGCCTCACCCCGGAGATGCTGCCGCTGATCGTCACCGCCAACCTGGGCAAGGGCGCCATCGCCATGTCCAGGCGCAAGGTGGTGGTCAAGCGCCTCAGCGCGATCCAGAACTTCGGCGCGATGGACGTGCTGTGCACCGACAAGACCGGCACGCTGACGCTGGACCGGATCGTGCTCAAGCGCCACCTCGACCTCGACGGCGAGGAGTCGGACGAGGCGCTGGAGTACGCCTACCTCAACAGCCGCTTCCAGACCGGCCTGAAGAACCTGATGGACAAGGCGGTGCTGGTGCACCGCGACCTGGAGCCGGTGGCGGCGCGCTACCACATGGTCGACGAGATCCCGTTCGACTTCCAGCGCCGGCGCATGTCGGTGGTGCTCTCCGCCGGCGACGGCCACGAGCTCCTGATCTGCAAGGGCGCGGTGGAGGAGATGCTCTCGATCTGCGCGTTCGAGCGCCGCGGCGAGGAGGACGTGCCGCTCACCGACGAGCGCCGCCGCGCGATCCGCGCGATGACCCGCGAGCTCAACGAGGACGGCCTGCGCGTGCTGGTGGTGGCGGCCAGGCGCCAGCTGCCCAGCGGCCGCGCCTACGGCGTGGCCGACGAGGCCGGGCTCACCGCGCTGGGCTGCCTGGCCTTCCTCGACCCGCCGAAGGACTCGGCGGCGACCGCCATCGCCGCGCTGCGCCAGCACGGCGTGGCGGTGAAGGTGATCACCGGCGACAACGAGGCGGTGACGCGCAAGATCTGCCGCGAGGTGGGCCTGGACGTGGCGCACTCGGCGCAGGGCCGCGACATCGAGCCGCTGGACGAGGCGGCGCTGGACGAGCTGGTCCGCCGCACCACCGTGTTCGCCAAGATGTCGCCGCTGCAGAAGGCGCGCGTGGTGAAGTCGCTGCAGCGCCAGGGCCACACCGTGGGCTTCCTCGGCGACGGCATCAACGACGCGCCCGCGCTGCGCGAGGCGGACGTGGGCATCTCGGTGGACACCGCCACCGACATCGCCAAGGAGTCGGCCGACATCATCCTGCTGGAGAAGAACCTGATGGTGCTGGAGGAAGGCGTGGTCGAGGGCCGCGTCACCTTCGGCAACATCATGAAGTACATCAAGATGACCGCCAGCTCGAACTTCGGCAACGTGTTCAGCGTGCTGGTGGCCAGCGCGTTCCTGCCGTTCCTGCCGATGCTGCCGCTGCAGATCCTGGTGCAGAACCTGCTGTACGACATCTCGCAGCTGTCGATCCCGTTCGACCGCATGGACGAGGACTACCTGCGCCGCCCGCGCAAGTGGGACGCCAGCGACATCGGCCGCTTCATGGTGTGGATCGGGCCGATCAGCTCGATCTTCGACATCACCACGTTCTGGCTGATGTGGCACGTGTTCGGCGCCAACGCGCCGGCGCACCAGTCGCTGTTCCAGTCCGGCTGGTTCATCGAGGGCCTGCTGTCGCAGACGCTGATCGTGCACATGATCCGCACCCGGCGCATCCCGTTCGTGCAGAGCACGGCGGCCGCGCCGGTGCTGGCGCTGACCGCGGCGATCATCCTGCTCGGGCTGGCGATCCCGTTCACCGTGTTCGGCGCCAAGATCGGCATGGTGCCGCTGCCGTCGGCGTACTTCGCCTGGCTGGCGCTGACCCTGGGCTGCTACTGCGTGCTCACCCAGCTGATGAAGCGGGTCTACATCCGCCGCTACGGCCGCTGGCTGTGACGCCCTTTCTCCCTCTCCCCTCCGGGGAGAGGGCCGGGGCGAGGGGGCGTCCTCGAGACGGTCCCCAGGGCCGTGTCATGAATGAACATTCCAGTGTGCGGCAGTGCCCGGCCATCGCGGCCGGAGGCCGCTCCCCCAGGCCGCTTCCACAGGGAAGCGGGTCAGTCGGCCTCGAGCGTGTCGTCGCCCGCCGCGCCCCGCGCCTGCGCGGCGTGGCGCCGGGCCAGCACCGCGCAGACCATCAGCTGCAGCTGGTGGAAGATCATCAGCGGCAGCAGCAGCCCGCCGAGGCCGCCGGCGTGGCCGGCGAACAGGATCTTCGCCATCGGCACGCCGGCGGCCAGGCTCTTCTTCGAGCCGCAGAACACGATGGTGATGCGGTCCGCGCGCGCGAAGCCGAGCCGGCGCGAGGCGAACGCGGTGCCGAGCAGGGCCAGCGCCAGCAGCGCGGCGTCCAGCGCCAGGGTCAGCAGCAGCGCCAGCGGCGGCGTGCTGCGCCACAGGCCCTCCACCACCGCCGCGCCGAAGGCGGCGTAGACCACCAGCAGGATGGTGCCGCGGTCGGTGAGGCCGAGCAGCGGCCGGTGGCGGTCGACGAAGCCGCCGATCCACGGCCGCAGCAGGTGGCCGGCGACGAACGGCAGCAGCAGCTGCAGCACGATGTCGCGCACGCCCTGCAGCGGCGCGCCGGCGCCGCCCTGCACCGCCAGCAGCAGGCCCACCAGCAGCGGCGTCAGCGCGATGCCGAGCAGGCTGGACAGCGAGGCGCTCACCACCGCCGCCGGCACGTTGCCGCCGGCGATCGAGGTGAAGGCGATCGAGGACTGCACGGTGGACGGCAGCGTGCACACGAACAGCAGGCCCAGCGCCAGCTCCGGCGTGAGCAGCGCGTGCGCCAGCGGCCGCAGCAGCAGGCCGAGCAGCGGGAACAGCACGAAGGTGCTGGCGAACACGGTCAGGTGCAGCCGCCAGTGCGTGGCCCCGCGCAGCACCGCCTCGCGCGAGAGCTTGGCGCCGTGCAGGAAGAACAGCAGCGCGATCGCCGCGTCGGTGAGCCGGTCCAGCCACAGCGCCGCCGCGCCGCGGCAGGGCAGCAGGGTGGCCAGCGCCACGGTGGCGAGCAGGGCGAGGGTGAAGCCGTCGGGCAGCAGGCGGCGCAGCAGGGACATGGAACGCGGGGGGAGAACGGGCAAGGCGCGCAGTGTAGCCCGCCCGGCCGCGCCGATCAGTCGAAGCCGGCCTCGCGGCAGGCCCTGCGGCGGCGGTGCCGCCACCACAGCGCCAGCACGATCAGCACGGCCAGGCCGCCCAGCACCCACAGGCTGCTCTGGCCGCGGCGGACCCACATCACCAGCCACTCGTGGCGGTTCGCGCCGAAGTAGCCCAGGTACACCCACAGCGGCACGCTGATCAGCGCGGCCAGCCCGTCGAGCAGGAAGAAGCGCAGGAACGACACCCGGTGCGTGGCGCCCGCGGTGATGTACACCGCGGTGCGCATGCCGGGCAGGAAGCGCGCGACGAACATCAGCCGGTTGCCGTAGTGCTCGAACTGGTGCTGCACCCTGGCGTAGCGCGCCGGCGGCAGCAGCCAGGCGATCAGCCGCCACTTCAGGATGCGCGCGCCGTAGTGGTGGCCGAGCAGGAACATGCCGGCGTCGCCGATCAGCACGCCGGCCAGGGTCACGCCCACCATCGCGTGCACGTTGCCGTAGCCGAGCCCGGTGATCACGCCGCCGGCGACCAGGGTGACGTCCTCCGGCAGCGGCGCGCCGGCGCCGCACAGCAGCAGGGCGACGAACACCGCCACGTAGCCGTTCTCGGCGAAGATCGTGATCAGTCGCTCCAGCAGCTCCATCCGGCTAGCGCCCGGCCCGTGCGGCAAAGGAAAGCGGCGATGATCGCACAGCCGGCACGCCGCCACGGGCGCGCGGCGGGATGCCGCAGGACGCGCCGCGCCGGCTCATTCGGTCGCGGCCGGCCTGGCCTTGGCGGCGAGCAGTTCGCGCAGCTCCGCCTTCTCGGCGCCGTCGAGCACGCGCTCGCGGCTCCGCGCGGTGAGCCAGTCGCGGCGCTGGGTGATCGCCTGCTGCTCCATCCGCGCCAGCGCGTCGAAGAACTCGGCGCGCTGCGCCTCCGGCTCGCCCACCACGGTGGCGGCCAGCAGCTTCTGCAGCGCGGCGTACTCGGCGCGTTCGGCGAAGTGCTCCACCAGCGTGGCCGGATGGATGCCCGGCCGCGCGCGCGCCAGGTCGATCAGCTCGGCCAGCAGCGCCACGCCGGGCTTGTCCAGGCGCAGGAAGCCGTAGGGCTGCGCCACCTGCTCGGCCAGCCCCGGCTGCGCCAGCAGCAGCGCGATCGCGCTGCGCACCAGCGAGCGCTGCACCGCCGCCGGCCGCTGCACCGCGCGCATGGCGGGGACGTCGGGCTTGAGCGCGGCGCGCGCGCCGGTGCGCTTCTCCAGCTCGTCGGCCATCAGGTCGCGGAAGGCGCCGTCGGGCAGCCGGGCGATCAGCGGGCGGGCGCGCTCGGCCAGCCGCGCGCGGCCGTCGAGGCTGGCGGTGTCCACGTCGCGCGCCAGCTCCGCGAAGAAGTACTCGGACAGCGGCGTGGCCTCCTTCAGGCGCCGCTCGAAGCCCTCCTTGCCCTCCTTGCGCACCAGCGTGTCCGGGTCCTCGCCCTCGGGCAGGAACAGGAAGTACGCCTGGCGGCCGTCGCGCAGCCGCGGCAGCGCCGATTCCAGCGCCTTCCACGCGGCGGCGCGGCCGGCGCGGTCGCCGTCGAAGCAGAACACCACGTCGGGCGCGGCGCGGAACAGCACCTCGGTGTGCTCGGGCGTGGTGGCGGTGCCCAGCGTGGCCACCGCGATGGGCAGGCCGGCCTGGTGCAGCGCGATCACGTCCATGTAGCCCTCGACCACCACGATGCGCGCGAGGTTCGCGTTGGCCTGCTTCACCTGCCACAGCGCGAACAGCTCGCGGCCCTTGTGGAACAGCGGGGTCTCCGGCGAGTTGAGATATTTCGGGGATTGCTCCGCGCTCAGCACCCTGCCGCCGAAGGCGATCACGCGGCCGCGGCGGTCGAGGATGGGGAACATCAGCCGCTCGCGGAAGCGGTCGTACTTGCTGCCGCGCTCGCTGCTGGCGACCATGCCGGCCTCGGTGAGCAGCTGCATGCGCCGCTCGCTGGTGCCCAGCGCCTTGATCACGCCGTCGTAGCCGGCCGGCGCCCAGCCGAGGCGGAAGCGCGCGACGGTGTCCGCGTCCAGCCCGCGCCTGGCGCAGTAGGCCTGCGCCTCCGGGCTGCGCGGCAGCTGCTCCTGGTACCAGCGCGCGGCGCCGTCGAGCAGGGCGTAGAGGTCGGTCTTGTCCTCGCGCGGGCGCTCGTCGCGGCCGCCCTCGTAGGGCACCTTCAGGCCCACCGACTGCGCCAGCTCCTCCACCGCGTCGGGGAACTCCAGCCGCTCGTAGTCCATCAGGAACTTGATCGCGCTGCCGTGCGCGCCGCAGCCGAAGCAATGGAAGAACTGCTTGGCCGGGCTCACGTAGAACGAGGGCGTGCGCTCGTTGTGGAACGGGCAGCAGGCGGTCCACTCGCGCCCGGCCTTCTTCAGCGGCACGCGCCGCTCGATCACGTCGACGATGTCGACGCGGGCGAGCAGTTCGTCGATGAAGCTGTCGGGGATGCGGCCGCGCATAGGCCGCCTAGTGTAGGGCCTGCGTTCCGGCGGCGGGCGAAACGGCCAGCGGCGGGGGCGACGCGGCCAGATTCGGGCGCATGCGTCGATGCCTGGAGGAAGCGGGGCTAGCATGCGGGTTCGCCGCCGCGCCGTCCGGGGGAGGAACGCGATGCCAGGGACCCGCTCGCCAATCGTGCACTTCCGGCCCGCCGCCGCGGGCGACGCGGCGGCGGCCGTGCCGCTGATCTACAGCTCCGGCCCGGCCGCGTTCGACTACGTGTTCGCCGTGCCGGGGCGGGCCTCGGCGCAGGACTTCCTGCAGCGCGCCTTCGTCGACGGCGCCGGCGAGTTCGGCTGGCGCAACCACTGCGTGGGCGTGCTGGACGGCGCGGTGGTGGCGGTGGGCGCCGGCTACGGCGGCGAGGGCGGATTCGCGTTCACGCTGGCGGCGGCGCGGCAGATCCTCGCGCACTACGGGCCGCGCCACGCGCCCGGGGTGATCGCGCGCGGGCTCGGGGTGGAGCGGGTGATCCCGCCGCCCGCGCGCGGCATGCACTACCTGGCGCACCTGGGCGTCGCGCCGGAGCTGCGCGGGCAGGGCATCGGGCGGGCGCTGGTCGAGCACCTCCTCGCGCGGGGACGGGCGCTGGGACGGCGGCGGATGGTGCTCGACGTCGCCGCCAGCAACCCGCGCGCGCAGGCGCTGTACGAGCGGCTGGGCTTCACGGTGACCGAGGAGCGGCGTTCGCGGCTGGCCAACGGGCACGGCGCGGTGCCGGACCATCGGAGGATGGAGCGGGTGGTGGCGGGGTAGGGGCGCATCCGCGGTCGCGGGAATCGGCGGCGGGCGTGCGTCGTTCCTGCGCAAGCAGGAAAGGGGGCGGCGGTTTTCAGCAGGAACTGGGCGGAGATCGCTGGGCCTGTCGATTCCCGGTCCCGTGCACGGCTTGTCCATGCGGCATGGTGGTGGAAATGCCCGGGGGATTCGAGGGCGTAAGCCAGGGCGGGGGGCTGGAGCCGTTCCAATGTAGGTCGCCGCCAGCCCCGATCCCTCACCCCGACCCTCTCCCCGAAGAGGAGAGGGAGCAGGGCGTGGCGTTTCATGTCGAATCCTTCTCCCCGGCGGGGAGAAGGTGCCGGCAGGCGGATGAGGGGACAGGCGGAGCCGAACGTATGGGGCGCTTCCGCAAGCCCCGGCCCCTCACCCCGACCCGCTCCCCGGAGGGGAGAGGGAGCAGGGCGTGGCGCTTCATGTCGAATCCTTCTCCCCGGCGGGGAGAAGGTGCCGGCAGGCGGATGAGGGGACGGGCGGAGCCGAACGTATGGGGCGCTTCCGCAAGCCCCGGCCCCTCACCCCAACCCCTCCCCGCAGGGGAGAGGGGGCGAACGCGGTGTGCGGGTTCGCTGTCCCGTGCGGCGCGGCGGCCGTGAGCCTCGGGGTTTCGTCCGGCGTCAGGCTAGATGGAATATCCCGAACACCGCCAGCAGGGCGAGCAGGAACAGGATCAGGAAGATCGCGAACAGCACCTTCGCGATGGTGGCGGTGACGCCGGCCACGCCGCGGAAGCCGAGCAGGCCGGTGACCAGCGAGACGATGGCGAAGATGATGGCCCACTTGAGCATGCGCTACTCCGGTTCGGCCGCGTAGGCGGCGGCGGTGCGTGGCAGTCTCGGGCGGGCGCCGTGAAGGGCGCGCCACGGCCGGGCGCGCGCGGCCTTCATGGACGGGCGGCTCAGCCGGCCAGCCTCGCCTTGATGCGGGCGGACACCTGCGCCATGTCGGCGCGGCCGGCGGCCTTCTCCTTCACCGCGGCGACCACCTTGCCCATGTCCTTCGGCGAGCTGGCGCCGGTGGCGGCGATCGCCTCGGCAATCAGCGCGTCGATCTCCGCCTCGCCGAGCTTGGCCGGCAGGTAGGCCTCGATCACCGCCATCTCGGCGCGCTCGGCGTCGGCCAGGTCGGCGCGGCCGGCGGCCTCGTACTGGCTCACCGAGTCGCGGCGCTGCTTGAGCATCTTCTCCAGCACCGCCAGGGTCTGCGCGTCGTCCAGCTCGATGCGCTCGTCCACCTCGCGCTGCTTGACCGCGGCCAGCACCAGCCGGATCACGCCCAGGCGGTGCTTGTCGCCGCCGCGCATGGCGGCCTTCATGTCCTCGGTGAGCTGCTGCTTGAGCGTCATGGTCGTTCTCCGGAAACGCACGAGGCCGGCGTTGCGCGGGGCAACGCCGGCCAGGGCGGGTTCGTGGGGCAGCGGCTGCGGATGGACGCGCCGGCTGCCTGCGGGCCGATGGGTTGCCGCCGTGCGGCGCGCAACCGGCCGTCCGCGCGCGGCGGACGGCGAAGACCTCAGTACAGGCGGGTCTTGCGCGAGACGTCGCGCGACAGGCGGCGCAGGTGGCGCTTCACCGCGGCGGCGCGCTTGCGCTTGCGCTCCTGGGTCGGCTTCTCGTAGAACTCGCGCTTGCGCGTCTCGGCCAGGATGCCGGCCTTCTCGCAGGTGCGCTTGAAGCGGCGCAGGGCAAGCTCGAACGGCTCGTTCTCGCGGACTTTTACGCTGGGCATGGAAACTCCGGGTGCTAAACTGGCCCGTGGAACCGGGCGAGCCGCGAAGTATAGCGTGGATACCAGCGATTTTTCAAAGCCCGTGCTGGGCATCGAGACCTCCTGCGACGAGACCGGCGTGGCCCTGCTGCGCTGGCAGCCCGACGCGCCCGGCCGCGGCCTGCTCGCCCACGTCCTGTACAGCCAGATCAAGCTGCACGCCGACTACGGCGGGGTGGTGCCGGAGCTGGCCAGCCGCGACCACGTGAGGAAGCTGCTGCCGCTGGTGCGCGAGGCGCTGGCGCAGGCCGGGCTGGCCCCGGCCGACCTGGGCGGGGTGGCCTACACCGCCGGCCCCGGCCTGGTCGGCGCGCTGCTGGTGGGCGCTGCCGCGGGCCGCGCGCTGGCCTGGGCGCTGGGCGTGCCGGCGATCGGCGTGCACCACATGGAGGGCCACCTGCTGGCGCCCTTGCTGGAGGACGACCCGCCCGCGCCGCCGTTCGTGGCGCTGCTGGTCTCCGGCGGCCATTCGATGCTGGTGGAGGTCAAGGGCATCGGCCGCTACCGCATCCTCGGCGACACCCTGGACGACGCCGCCGGCGAGGCCTTCGACAAGACCGCCAAGCTGATGGGCTTGCCGTACCCCGGCGGCCCGGCGCTGGCGAAGCTGGCCGAGCAGGGGCGGCCGGGGGCGTTCCATTTCTCGCGGCCGATGACCGACCGGCCGGGGCTGGACTTCAGCTTCTCCGGCCTCAAGACCCAGGTGCTGCTGGCCTGGCAGCAGTCCGACCAGAGCGGGCAGACCCGCGCCGACGTCGCCCGCGCCTTCGAGGAGGCGATCGTCGACACCCTGGTCATCAAGTGCCGCCGCGCGCTGGAGGCCACCGGCGCCAGGCGGCTGGTGATCGCCGGCGGCGTGGGCGCCAACCGCCGGCTGCGCGCCGAGCTGGCCGCGGCGGGCGGGCGCGAGGGTTTCCGCACCTATTTCCCGCGGCTGGCCTTCTGCACCGACAACGGCGCGATGATCGCGCTGGCCGGCGCGATCCGCCTCGCCCACGGCCAGCATCAGGACGAGCGCATCCAGGTGTTCCCGCGCTGGGACCTGGAAAGCCTGCCGGCCGCCTAGCGGTTAGTATGCGCGCGCAATCGCGCGCAGCCCGGGAGCGGTACGCCATCGCTATGGACACGGTTTTCATCGAGGGCCTGGAGGTCGAGGCCGTGATCGGCGCCTATGCCTGGGAGCGCGCGATCCGCCAGCGCCTGCGGCTGGACCTGGAGATGGCCTACGACTGCCGCGCCGCGGGAGCCTCGGACGCGCTGGCCGACGCGCTGGACTACCACGCCGTCGCCACGGCGGCGACCGCCTGGGTGGAGGCCAGCCGCTTCGAGCTGCTGGAGGCGCTGGCCGAGCAGCTCGCCGCGAAGCTGCTGGCCGAGTTCCCGATCCGCCGCCTGCGCCTGCGCGTGCGCAAGCCCGGCGCGGTGGCCAACGCCGCAGCGGTGGGCGTGGCGATCGAACGCGGCGCCGGCGCCTGATGGACGCGCCGCGCCGCTGGCTGCTGCTGCTCGGTTCCAGCCTGCCCGACGACGCGCGCGTGCGCGCGGCGCTCGACCGGCTCGCGGAGCTCGGCGCGGCGGCGCCGCTGACACCGATCCGGCGCTTCCCCTCGCACAGCGGCGGCGGCGAGTACTACAACGCGCTGGCGCGGCTGGACGCGGCGCTCGGGCGCGCGGCGCTGCGCGAGCGCCTGCGCGCGCTGGAGGCGGCGCTGGGCCGCCGCCGCGACGTGCCGGGCGAGGTGGCGATCGACGTGGACATCCTGGCCGGCCTCGACGGCACGCGCTGGCGCGCCGACCCGCACGCGCGGGCCAAGGGCGAGTTCGGGCGCGCGCCGGTGCAGGCGCTGCTGCGGCAGGCCGGCATCGGCGACGTGGACATGGGCTGAAGGGGGAAAGACCGATGGAACGTTTCGTGGTGTACCTGCCGCGCTGGCTGCGCTGGACCCTGCTGGCGGCGCTGGCGCTGCTGGTGGCCGGCTTCTCGGTGGCGTTCTTCCTCGGCATCAACCGGCCCGGCTTCAAGGACTGGCTGCCGGCCTCGGTCTCGGTGGTGCAGATCGCGCTGACCGCGCTGGCCTACGTGCTGCTGGTGTTCTTCACCGAGTCCGGGCAGAACCCGGCCGCGCTGCAGCGGCGCACCGAGCAGGTGCTCACCGGCCTGCTGCCGCGCACGCTGGCCCGCGTCACCGACGTGCAGGGCGCGCCGGCGGCGGTGACGGTGGGCGCGCCGAGCGGGGTGATCGGCTACGACTACACCCTGCGCACGGCGAACGCCGAGCTGCGCGCCTGGATCGGCCTGAACGTGCACCGGGTGATCGTGATCCTGTTCTGCGCCTGGCCCGAGGGCATGGAGGAGCAGGCGTTCCTGGAGCGGCTGCGCGCCGGCTTCGCCGACACCCTCGGCGGCGCCCGCGCGATCGGCTACGACGAGCCGCACTTCCAGGCCGAGGCCATCGACGGCTGCCGCTTCGCCTCGATCTGGCTGACCTGGGACATCGGCACGCAGGAGGATTTCCTCACCCATTCGCCGAGCCAGCTGTTCTTCGCGCAGGACGTCGCGCTGATGCTGCAGTCCTTCCTGCGCACCGCGCAGCGCCGCGGCCTGCGCCTGTCGACCGCGCTGGCGCCGACGCCGCTGTAAGCGGAGCCTGTTCCCGTTCTCCCGGCGCGGGCACGGGGAGAGCGGGAACAGGCTCTCAGATGTGCAGCAGCCGCCCGCCGTCGGTGGGCAGCACGACGCCGCTGCTGTAGCGCGCGTCGCGCAGCAGGAACAGCACCGCGTCGGCCACGTCCTGCGGCGAGCCCTGGCGCGCCAGCGCGGTGCGCTCGCGCACCGTCGCCTCGGTCTCGGCCTTCACCGCGTTGGTGGACCACAGCATGTTGCCGGGCGCGATCGCGTTGACGCGCACCTCCGGGCCCAGCTCCACCGCCAGCGCCTTGGTCAGCATCACCACCGCCGCCTTGCTGATGCTGTAGAGCGGGTAGCCGGGCAGCGGCCGCTCGGCGTAGATGTCGGCGATGTTGACCACCGCGCCGCGCCGCGCCCTCAGGTGCGGCGCGGCCGCCTGGCACAGGAAGAACGGCGCGCGCGCGTTGGCGCCGAGCAGCTCGTCCCACTGCTGCGCGGTCGCCTGCGCGAACGGCGTGGCGTAGTAGGTGGAGGCGTTGTTGACCAGCGCGTCGAGCCGGCCGAAGCCGGCGACGGCCTCGGCCACCAGCCGGGCGAGCGCGGCGGTGTCGGTCAGCTCCGCCTGCAGCACGCGCGCGCTGCCGGCGCGCTGCCGCTCCAGCTCGGCGGCCAGCGCGTGCGCTTCTTCCAGCGAACGGCGGCAATGCAGCGCCAGGTCGTAGCCGGCGGCATGCAGCGTGCGGGCGATCGACGCCCCGATCCGCTTCGCCGCGCCGGTGACCAGCGCGACCGGGCGCTCGCCGCGCGGCTTCGGATCGGACTCGTTGCTCATGCCGCGGGAGCTTGCCGCAAAGCGCCGCGGGTGTCATCCCGGATCAGGACGGCGGATCGCCGCGGCGCGCGGCCGTCACGCGCCGCGCCGGGATCGCCCGCGACGGCGGCGCGGCGGGGACTTCGCCGCCGTCCACCGCGATCTCGCCGCGCAGCATCGTGATCGCGGTGGCGCCGACCTGGCGGGTGTCGTGCCAGGCGTAGGCGCCCACGCCGACCGCGCCGATCACCGGCAGCCAGCGCGCCGCGCCGCGGCCGAGCACGCGCTGCGAGAGGCGCACGCCGATGCGCTGGGCCAGCTGCTGCAGCAGGTTCGCCGACAGGCGGCGGAACAGCAGGCGGTCGCCCATGCGCACCACCAGGTCGCGGAAGGCCTGCGCCGCGGTGTGGCGGAACAGGCACCACAGCATCTGCTCGCGGTCGAGCTCGGCGTGCTTGCCGTACAGCGCGGCGAGGTCGCTGACCAGCTGCGCCTGCACGCGCCAGATCGCCATCAGCTCGGGCAGCACGGTGAGCCAGCCGAGCACGCCCGGCGGCAGCGACAGCGAGCCGGCGGTGAGCGCGGCGCGCTGGGCCGCGCGCTGCACCAGCCGGCGCGCCTCGGCCTCGGGATCGCGCTGCGGCCGTTCCCGGCTCGGCGGGATGCGCGCGACGAAGTCCAGGATCGCCTGGGCGATGCGCTGGGTATCCGCCGCCGGGGGCAGGGCGGGCAGCTGGCGGTCGGCCTGGTCCACGGGAACTCCTGGTGCGTGCCGGCGATCGATGCGGGTGTCCCAGTGTCCGCGCGGCCAGGTGAAGACGGCCTGAGCCCGCGCGTGAACGGAGGCCGCCGGGCGGCGGCGGGCATGACTTCTGGCGGTGGCGGCGCTTCCGTCCGGCTTGGCAATGTTATAACGTATCAATTCCAACCTTCCCCGCCCCTCCAGCCACGGACCGCCCGATGACCCGTCGCCTGCTCGCCTTCAGCCTCGCCTGCGCCCTCGGCGCCGCCCCGGTGTTCGCCACCGACCTGGCCTCCGCCACCACCGACGACGGCGGCCAGAGCGCCAGCCGCAACAAGCCGGCGCAGGTGAAGCAGCTCGGCACGGTCGACGTCAACGCGGCGCTGGACCAGGCGCGCAACGCGCTGTCGCCCGACACCGGCTCCAGCCAGTACGTGATCGACCAGAAGGCGATCGCGCAGCTGCCGCTGGGCGACTCCACCCCGCTCAACCAGGTGATCCTGCAGGCGCCCGGCGTGGTGCAGGACTCCTACGGCGGCCTGCACGTGCGCGGCGACCACGCCAACCTGCAGTACCGCATCAACGGCGTGATCATCCCCGAGTCGATCTCCGGCTTCGGCCAGACGCTGGACGCGCGCACCATCCAGAACGTGAAGCTGCTCGACGGCGCGCTGCCCGCGCAGTACGGCCTGCGCACCGCGGCGGTGGTGGACATCACCACCAAGAGCGGCCACGACCTCGGCAACGGCGGCAGCGTGGGCGTCACCGGCGGCTCGTTCGGCACGCTCAACCCCAACGCCTCGCTGTGGGGCGGCAACGACCGCTGGAGCTATTTCCTCACCGCCAACTACCTGGAGAGCGACGTCGGCGTCGAGAACCCGACCTCCAGCCGCAAGCCGGTCCACGACCACACCAACCAGGTGAAGGGCTTCGGCGACATCTCCTACCTGATCGACAGCGACACCCGGCTGAGCTTCCTGTTCGGCGTGTCCAACAGCCGCTTCCAGATCCCCAACAACCCGGGCCAGGAGCCGGCCTTCGGCTACCTCGACACCGTGGACTTCGACTCGGCCAAGCTCGACGAGCGCCAGCAGGAGAAGACCCGCTTCGGCGTGCTCGCGCTGCAGGGCAAGCTGGGCGCGACCGACTACCAGGTGTCGCTGGGCCAGCGCTATTCCAGCCTCGACTTCACGCCGGACCTGGTCGGCGACCTGATGTTCAACGGCGTGGCGTCCGACATCTCGCGCAGCAACCGCGCCAGCACCCTGCAGGCCGACTTCGCCACCCCGCTGGGCGACAGCCACACGCTGCGCTACGGCCTGTACGGCAGCTTCGAGCGCGCGCCCAGCAGCAACGACGCCTGGGTGTTCCCGGCCGACGAGGACGGCAACCAGACCAGCACCACGCCGATCGAGATCCTCGACGGCAACCGGATCACCGCCAGGACCTGGTCCGGCTACGTGCAGGACGAGTGGAGCATCGGCGACAAGCTCACCGTGAACTACGGCGTGCGCGGCGACGTGTACAAGGCCTTCCGCACCGAGAGCCAGCTGAGCCCGCGCCTGGGCGCGGTGTACCAGGCCACCGACAGCACCACGCTGCACGCCGGCTACTCGCGCTACTTCACGCCGCCGGCGACCGAGGCGATCACCACCACGAACATCGCCAAGTTCGACGGCACCACCAACGCGGTGTCCAATCCCGGCAACGCCACGCCGCTGGCCGAGCGCAGCGACTACTTCGACGCCGGCGTCCAGCAGCAGCTCGGCGCGCTCACCCTGGGCCTGGACGCCTACTACCGCAAGGTCAGGCGCCTGCAGGACGAGGGCCAGTTCGGCGCGGCGCTGGTGTATTCCACCTTCAACTACGCCAAGGGCCGCATCAAGGGCGTGGAGTTCACCGCCAACTACGACGACGGCCCGTTCAGCGCCTACTTCAACCTCGCCGCCAGCCGCGCGATGGGCACGCGGGTGATCACCAGCCAGTACAACTTCGACCCGGACGACCTGGCGTACGTGGCCGACCACTACATCTTCCTCGACCACGACCAGGCGTACTCCTCGTCGGGCGGCGTCAGCTACGCCATCGGCGAGGCCACCCGCGTCGGCGCGGACTACCTGTTCGGCAGCGGCCTGCGCAAGGACGGCGACGTGCCCAACGGCGCCTCGCTGCCGTCCTACTTCCAGCTCAACCTGAGCCTCTCGCACGACTTCAGCTTCGCCGGCACCGGCAAGCTGCACACCCAGCTGGCGGTGATCAACGCGCTCGACCGCACCTACGAGCTGCGCGACGGCAGCGGCATCGGCGTGGGCGCGCCGCAGTTCGGCCCGCGCCGCGGCTACTACCTGACCGTGCAGAAGGACTTCTGACGTCTGTTCCCCTTCACTCCCGAAGCAGCTCCCTCTCCCCTCCGGGGCGAGGGCCGGCGTGAGGGGCCACCCTTGCGGTGGCTCCCAGCGGGCGCGACCGGCACCATCGGCTATCCTTGCCGCCTCGCCGCCGATCCCCCGCCCGCATGCCCTCCCGCCTCCCCGAACCCGGCCCCGACGAGCGCGCGCTCTCCGACCACCTCGTGCGGCTGCTGCGCGAGCAGATCGCCGCGCACGGGCCGATGCCGTTCGCGCAGTACATGGAGCGCTGCCTCTACGCGCCGGGGCTGGGCTACTACAGCGCGGGCAAGGCCAAGTTCGGCGCGGCGGGCGACTTCGTCACCGCGCCGGAGCTGGGCGACCTGTTCGCCCGCTGCGTGGCCAACGCGGTGCAGCCGGCGCTGGCGCTGCTCGGCGGCGCGGCGGATTTCCTCGAACTGGGCGGCGGCAGCGGCGCCTTCGCGGAAGCCGCGCTGAAGGCGCTGGCGCAGGCCGGCACGCTGCCGCGCCGCTACCTCATCCTGGAGCCCAGCGCCGACCTGCGCGAACGCCAGCGTGAGCGCCTGGCCGCCGCGCTGCCGGCGGACGTGGCCGCGCGCGTGGCCTGGCTCGACCGCCCGCCGGAGGAAACCTGGCGCGGCGTGCTGTTCGCCAACGAGGTGATCGACGCGCTGCCGACCACGCGCTTCGGCATGCGCGGCGGCGAGGTCTACGAGGAGCACGTGGCGCTGGACGGCGAGGGCCGGCTGATGCGCACCGACCGCCCCGCCGACGCGCTGGTGGCCGGCGCGGTGCGCCACGTCGAGCGCGACCTCGGCGCGCCCTTCGCCGACGGCTACCGCTCGGAGATCCTGCCGCAGCTGCCGTACTGGCTGCAGGCGGTGGCCGGCAGCCTCGAGGCGGGGCTGATGCTGTTCGTCGACTACGGCTACGTGCGCCGCGAGTACTACCTGCCCGAGCGCCGCGACGGCACGCTGATGGCGCACTACCGCCACCACGCGCACGCCGATCCGTTCTTCCTGCCCGGCCTCAACGACCTCACCGCCTCGGTGGACTTCACCGCGCTGGCCGAGGCCGGCAACAGCGCCGGCTTCGGCGTGGCGGCCTACCTGCCGCAGGCGCAGTTCCTGATCGCCAGCGGCCTGCAGCAGGCCTTCGAGGAAGCCTACGCCGCCGCCGCGGACGAGCCGGCGCGCTACCGCCTGGTGCAGGAGGTGAAGCGCCTCACGCTGCCCGACCGCATGGGCGAACGCTTCCAGGCCATGCTGTTCGCGCGCGGCATGGAGATGTTGCCGTTGCCGGCCGAGCTGCTCGCGGCCGACCAGGGCGGGCGGCTCTGAGCCTGGCGTCCCGGCACGTCCGCAGCTTCATTCATTTCGGCGATGCGACCGGCGGCTCCTTGGCGCCGGCGCCGGCGACGCGGCAAAGCTGGAGGCCGGGACGCGGGCGGCCGTGCCTGTCGTTTTCCAGGTTCGAGCTGATGGTCCGGCAGCCGTCGAGGCGGCTGCCCGGCAGCAGGCGTTCGAGCTGCGGCTCCTGCTGGCGGGCATCCTCGCCGAGGACCGCGTAGAACGGTCCCGAGTGGCTGGCGACGCGCTGCCGCGCCATCGACCACAGCCGATATCCCCGGGCCTTGTCCATGAACCAGGTAAGGCCGACGAAATCCAGGGTTTCGGCCCGCGGGAAGAAAGGGGCGAGATAGGCGACGGGCGCGCCGACGAAGAACACCATGGATCCCGCCTCCACGGCGCCGGTCTCGATGCGGTAGTTGCGTTCGCCGAAGGGCACATGGCCCCAGTTGGGATAGCGGCTTGCCGCGATGGCGGCGACGGCGAGCAGCGCCATCGCCCGGCCGGTGCGCCGGAGGGCGGAAGGATGGAGCGCATGAGGCGTCCCGGCGCGGCATGCGGCGAGCAGCACCAGGCCGCTCAGCGCCTCGATCGCCACGGCGTAGCGCAGGATCGAGAACACCGCCAGCCAGAGGACGTAGGCCGATGCGACGAAAAGCACGAGCATGGCCTGCGGCGCGACTCCGGTCGCCGGCTCGCCGCGCCAGCGGGCCAGCAGGCGGCGCATGCCGAAGCAGGCGGCCGCGAGCCATGCCATCGCGTAGCGCGGGTCGGCGAAGCGGACCTCGGTGACCACGCGCTGGTTCGACCGCAGCCAATAGAACGGATAGAACACCCATTGGGCCGCGCTGCGCGGACGGAACTGCAAATCCGTGCCGGCCGCGGGCGCGATCCAATCGGAGCGGAACACCTGGTTGAACAGGGGGAAGCAGGGATTGCCCGTGCGCAGGTACAGGCGCCAGCCCCACCAGCCGTAGACCAGCAGGAAGGCCAGCGCCGTCGCCGCGCCGAACAGCAGCGCCATCCGCCAGGCGCGCCCGCGCGGGCGCAGCGTCGACAGCACGGCCAGGGCCATGGCCGGCGGGTAGACCATCGCGGTCGGCTTCAGTCCCACCGCCAGGCCGCAGCAGGCGCCGGCCAGCAGGGCCCAGCGCGCGGGCGGGCCGTCCGCGGCATCGCCGTGGAGCCGCAGCAGGCAGGCGAAGCCGAGCAGGACGAGGCAGGCGAGCGGCACCTCGTTCATGGTGGTGCCCGCCTGGGAGACCAGCATGGTCCCGGTGGCGCCGATGACGACGGCCATGGCATCGGGCCAGCCCCAGTCGCGCCCCTGCAGCCGCGCCAGCTGCCGGGCGATGGCGCAAAGCACGAACAGCAGCAGGCCATACCAGAGCCCTTGGCCGGCGGCCAGCCCGCGTGGCCATGCCGCCCATGGGCCGGTGCCGAGCAGGTAGTAGGGCAGGTCGAGCAGGGGATTGAAGAACGATTGCATGCCCGCGGCGGCGAGGTCGCGGGCATCGCGGTCGTGAAGGAATGCCCAGGCGTTGTAGAGGTGATAGTTCCTCAGGTCCCAGTCGGCGTCCTGGCCCCAGGCGATGCCGGCCAGGGCCCCCAGCAGCAGGCAGGCGGCCAGCCTCGCAAGCGGCTGGTCCGTCCAGCGTTTCAGCAATGTCATCCGCCGCTCCGCAGCGATGGGGGGATCGAGTGCGCGGCGAAGGGCCCGCGACGCCGGCGCATTCTACCCGTCCGCGGCGAGGGCACGCCGGCCCGGTGCGATCAGGGCGAGGTGGCCGGCCGCAGCTTGCCGATGGCTCGGATGCGTTCGCGCGCCATCGCCGCGCCGACGGCCGGCCCCTGCAGCCCCTGCGCCACGAACGGCGCGGCGACCACCGCGGCGGCGGCCTCGCGCGCCGCGCGCAGGTAGTCGGCCTGCGGGTAGTCGTCGTGCTCGTGGCCGAGCCGGCCGCGCTTGTCGGCGAGGCAGGCGGCGAGGAAGCTGTCGAGGCGCGCCGGGCGGCGCAGCGCGCCGAGCGATTCCAGCAGCTTGAGCACCGTGGCGGGCCTGAGCTCGAACGCGCGGTGCGCGTTGAGGTGCTCGCGGCAGACGATCTCGGCCAGCGCGGCGTGCTCGGCCGGCACCTTCAGCCGCGCGGCCAGCGCGCGCAGCGGCGCCACGCCGCGCTGCTCGTGGCCGACGTGGCGCGGCAGCTCGTCCGCCGGCGTGAGCGCCTTGCCGAGGTCGTGGGTGAGCGCGCAGAAGCCGACCAGGTCGTCGCCCGGCGCGACCGCGGCGGCGGCGTCCAGCACCATCTCCACGTGCACGCCGGTGTCGATCTCCGGGTGGAACTCGGCGCGCTGCGGCACGCCGTACAGCGCGTCCACCTCGGGGAACAGCACCGCCAGCGCGCCGGCCTCGCGCAGCACGCGCAGGAAGGCGGACGGACGCGCCTCGGCCAGCGCCTTGCGCGTCTCCTGCCATACCCGCTCGGGCACGAGGTGGTCGACCTCGCCCCCGCGCACCATCCGCCGCATCAGCGCCATGGTCTCCTCGGCGACGGTGAAGCCCAGCGGCGCGAAGCGCGCGGCGAAGCGCGCCACGCGCAAGAGGCGCACCGGGTCCTCCACGAAGGCGGGCGAGACGTGGCGCAGCACGTGCGCCTCCAGGTCGCGCGCGCCGCCGTAGGGGTCGACCAGCGCGCCGTGCTCGTCCTCGGCCATCGCGTTGATGGTGAGGTCGCGCCGCGCCAGGTCCTGCTCCAGCGTCACCGACGGGTCGGCGTGGAAGGCGAAGCCGTGGTAGCCGCGGCCGGTCTTGCGCTCGGTGCGCGCCAGCGCGTACTCCTCGCCGGTCGCGGGATGCAGGAACACCGGGAAGTCCTTGCCGACCGGGCGGAAGCCCAGCGCCAGCAGCTGCGCCGGCGTGGCGCCGACCACCACGTGGTCGCGGTCGCCGCCCGTGCGGCCCAGCCGTTTGTCGCGCACCGCGCCGCCGACGAGATAGGTTCGCATGGCGGCGATTCTGCCATGCCGCCGCGCGCGGTCGCGGCGCGGCGGGCATGTTCCGGCGATTCCACGCGCGGCCGCGGTGGTATAACCGGCGAGGCCGCCCATTCCCCCGATGCAAAGGTCGATGCCATGAAGCCCTTGCCGCGATTCGCCTCCGCCCTGCTCGCCGTCCTCGCCTTCGCCGCGCACGCCGCCGCGCCCGACGCGGCGAAGACGCGCGCCTACATCGACCACGCCTGGGACACGCTCACGCGCTCGATGGACGACTGCGCCTCGCTGGTCGACCCCAAGGTCGCCACGCGGCCGGTGGTCTACCTGCCGGCGGACGTGGCCGAGCCGGCGGCGCTGGCCAGGGCCGCGCAGCGCTGCAACGTGGACGTGCGCCGCCTGCCCCGGCCGATCGCCCGCCTCGGCGAGGTGGACCCGGCCCGCCTGCCGGTGCAGGGCCTGCTCTACCTGCCGCATCCCTACGTGGTGCCCGGCGGCTTCTTCAACGAGATGTACGGCTGGGACAGCTACTTCATCGTGCTCGGCCTGGTCGCCGACCACCGCGAGGCGATGGCGCGCGGCATGGTGGAGAACTTCCTGTTCGAGATCGAGCACTACGGCGCGGTGCTCAACGCCAACCGCACCTACTACCTCAGCCGCTCGCAGCCGCCGTTCCTCACCGCGATGATCCGCGCGGTGCTGGACGACCCGGCCAGCTTCAAGAACGCCGGCGAGGCGAGCGCGTGGCTGGCCAAGGCCTATCCGCTGGCGCTGCGCGACTACGCCACCTGGACCCGCGCGGAGCATCGCGCCGGCGACACGGGCCTGGCGCGCTACGACGACCTCGGCCCCGCCGCGCCGGTGCTGGAGATGCAGGACGCGCGCTACCTGCACGGCGTGATCGCCTGGCTGCTGGCGCACCCGCGGCAGGACCCGGGCTACCTGGTGAAGGCCTCCGCGCATCCCGACGCCGCGGAGGCGGCGAAGCTGGCCGAGACGAGCTGCGACGTGCGCGCCTCCAAGGTCTGCGCGGACGGCTGGTACCAGGGCTACCGCCTGAGCGCGGACTACTTCCACGGCGACCGCGCGATGCGCGAGTCGGGCTTCGACGTCAACTTCCACTTCGGCCCGTTCGGCGGCTCCACCCACCGCTACGCGCCGGTGGACCTCAACAGCCTGCTGTACCGCTACGAGCGCGACCTGCACGACTTCGCGCTGCGGCTGGGCAGGGTGGCCGACGCGCAGCGCTTCGAGGCCGCCGCGGCGGCGCGCAAGGCGGCGATGGACGAGTACCTGTGGCGGCCGGAGGCGGGCATGTACCGCGACTACGACTTCGTCGCCGGCAAGTCCTCGGACGAGCCCTACCTCAACACCTTCTACCCGCTGTGGGCGGGCGCGGCCTCCGACGCGCAGGCCCGCGCGGTGCGCGCCCGGCTGGCGGTGTTCGAGCGCAAGGGCGGGCTGTCGATGAGCCGCCACGCCAGCGGCGCGCAGTGGGACGAGCCGTTCGGCTGGGCGCCGACCAACTGGCTGGCGGTGGCGGGGCTGGACGCCTACGGCTTCCACGACGACGCGCGCCGCCTCGCCGCCAGGTTCGCCGCCACGGTGGACCAGGGCCTGGCCGACGACGGCACCATCCGCGAGAAGTACAACATGGTCAGCGGCAACGCCGACGTGAAGGTCACCGCCGGCTACAGCGAGAACGTGATCGGCTTCGGCTGGACCAACGGCGTGTACCTCAAGCTGCAGGAGCTGCTGCGCGCGCAGCGCCCGGCCGCCGCCAAGGCGCCGGCGGCCACGCCCTGAGCCGGCGGCCGCGAGGTGCCGTCCCGCTGCCCCCTGCGCACCGCCACTCCCTGCGCCCTCTCCCCTCCGGGGAGAGGGCCGGGGTGAGGGGCCGGCGCTTGTGAAGGCGCCTGGTCGCGCGCCGCGTCGCGCCGCCTTCCCTTCGCGCGGTCGCACCACTTCGCCCGTCATGCGCGGGCGACCAGGGAACGCATCCGACGCCTCGGCGCCTGGCGGTGCGTGCGGCGCGCGACCGGGCCCGCCGAGGTCGCTCCGGCGGATCTTTCCTCGCCGAGGCTTCGCCCGTGACGGAGCGAAGGCCGATCGCCTAGCGCGCCGATCCGCCGGACGCGGCTTCCGCCGGCTCGGCGGCCGGCGCCACTGACGACGCGGGCGCGGCCGGCACCGACGCGCTTTCGGCCGGCGCCGCCGCCGGCACCGCGACGACGGGGCACGCCACCGGCCGGCGCGGCGCGCCGGCCGGTGGCGGCGCATAGGGCTGGCCGACCGGCGTCATGCGGCTGGACAGCGCCAGCGCCTTGCCGTTGAGCCGCCAGTCGTAGATCACGCTGAAGGCCATCACCCGCGCCACGTACTCGCGCGTCTCCTTGTACGGGATGCTGGCGACGAACAGGTCCGGCGGCAGCGCGCCGCGCGCGTCCAGCCACTGCTGCACCTTCTCCGGGCCGGCGTTGTAGGCCGCGCTGGCCAGCCACGGCGCGCCGCCGAAGCGCGCGGCCATCTGCGCCAGGTAGCGCGTGCCCAGCGCGATGTTCACCACCGGGTCGTACAGCGAGTCGCCGCCCTGCCAGTCCAGCCCGTTGCGCCGCGCCACCTGCGCCGCGGTCTGCGGCAGCAGCTGCATCAGGCCGCGCGCGTCGGCGCCGGAGCGCGCGTCGCTCATCCACGCGCTCTCGGCGCGGGCGATCGCGTAGGCCCAGGCCGGGTCGATGCCGGCCTGCCCGGCCTGCGGCACCACGCCGTCCTGGCTGGCCAGCGGGAAGCGCTCCTCGTAGTAGCGCAGCGCCTCGCCGCTGCTGAAGACGAACACCGCGCGGTCGTACCAGCCGTTGCGGTAGGCGAGGTCCGCGGCCAGCGCCAGCGTGGCCGGGTCGGCGCCGTCCAGCGCGCGCGACCATTCGCGCCGCGCCTGCCGCGGCAGGCCCACCGCGTACAGCTCGAACGCGCGCGTCAGGCCGGGCTCGGCGAGCAGCGCCTGCTCGCGCTGCGGGTCGCTCGGCGGATCGAGCGGGCACAGCGCGTAGCTCTGGCCGAGGCGGTCGGCGGCGAGGAAGCCGAAGTAGCCCGGCTCGGCGGCGAGCGCGGCGAAGAGCGTCTGCGCCGCCGCCTCGCGGCCGGTGGCGGCCAGCGCGCGGGCGCGGAAGTAGCGCCACTCGGCGTCGTCCTGCTGCGCGGCCGGCATCGCCTCGATCGCGGCGAGCACCGCCGGCCAGTCCTGCCGCGCCAGCGCCACGCGCGCGCGCCATTCGCGGCTGGCGCCGGTCTGCGCCGTGGCGGGCAGCGCGGCCAGGCGCTCCAGCGCGCGCTCGTCGAAGTCGGTGGCGTGGTAGAGCGCCAGCGCGTACAGCACGGCGTCGCGCTGCGCGGGAGTGAAGCGGAAGCGCGCCTGCAGCGCCTGCCAGGCGGCGTCGGCGCTGTCGGACTGGCGCCGTGCCAGCCGCTGCACCGCCAGCGCCGCGGCCTGGCGGTGGCGCGGCGTGTCGGGCCAGCGCTGCGCGTCCAGCGCGGCGCCGGCCGGATCGCGCAGCGCCTGCGCCAGCCGCTGCGCGGCCTGTGCCTGGTCGGCCGGCAGCCACGGCGCGAGCATGGCGACGGTGCCGCCCTGGCCGGCGTCCACCGCGCGGTCGATGCGCGCCCACAGCCGCTCGGCGGTGAGCAGGCCGGCGTCGTGCGCGGCCTGCAGCACCGGATCGCAGGCGCCGGGCAGGGCGGGCTTCTGCCACAGCGCGGCGAGGTCGCGCTCGAAGTCGAGCCGTGCGCCGTGCGCCAGCCGCGCCTGCAGCGCGTCGCAGGCCAGCGTGTCGCCCAGGCCCGGCCGGTACAGCGCGAGGAAGCCGTCCCAGTCCTGCCGGCGCGCCAGCTCCAGCAGGAAGTCGCGGCGCAGGTCGGCGGCGGGGATCAGGTCCGGGTAGCGGCGCAGGTAGTCCTCCACCCGCGCGCGGTCGAGCTGGCGGAGGTCGTGGGTGAGCGCGGCCGCTTCCAGGTACGGGTAGATCGGGTAGCCGGCCAGCTGCGCGTCCCAGGCGCGCCAGCCCTCGCCGCCCTGCTGCGCCGCCGCCCAGGCCTGGCGGAAGGCCGCGCGCTGCTGCAGCGTCGCCGGCGCGTCGGCGGCGGGGCCGGCGAGCGGCAGGCACAGCGCGAGCAGGGCCAGCAGGCGGAAGGGGCGGCGCCGCGGCGCGTGCATGGGCATGGGGACTCCTTGGCCGATCCGTCGGTCGATGTGCGGGAAAGTGTAGTGCGCCGCCGCGCCGCGACGGGCGACGCCAGCTTGCCGGCGCCGCGGTGACTGCACGGTTAAGAGCCTGCCCATGGCCTTCCGGGGAAGAGAGTGCAGGAAGGCCCGCGGGATGGAGCGCGTGCGGGTGGTGGAGGCGGTGCTGGCCGTTCTTCCATCGAGGCCGTTGGCGGTCTCGCGCCAGGTCGATCGCGGCCGGAGGCCGCGATGCCCGAAGCATCGCCCCGCTCACGCCATGCCGCGCCGTCGTGGGTCGACGCACTCCTTTTCGCGCATGCCCGCGCGCAGGCGGCTCCCGGCGGGCACGGGGAGCTCTCTAAGGCCCGCCGGCCGCCTGCTAAGCTTGCGCGCTCGTTCCGAGCCGGGAATCGCATGCCGTCCGCTCCCTCGCCTTCGACACGCTCGCACTGGCCGGTCTGGCTCGCGCTGGCGCTGCTCGCGGCCGCCGGCGCGCTGTGGTGGTGGTGGATGGGCCGCCCGGTGGCGCTGCCGGACGCGCCCTCGTCGCGCATCGCCTGCGTCTCCTACGCGCCGTTCCGCGCGCCGGGCGAGACGCCATACGACCCGCGCGCCTTCGTCAGCCCGCAACGCATCGACGCCGACCTGCGCGCGCTGTCGCAGCGCTTCGACTGCGTGCGCACCTACTCGCAGGCGTTCGGCCTCGACGCGGTGCCGGGCATCGCCGAGCGCTACGGCATGAAGGTGATCATGGGCATCTGGCTGGACCGCGACCCGCTCGCCAACGCGCGCGAGGTGGCGCGCGGCATCGCCACCGCGAACGCGCACCCGCGGGCGCTGCGCGGGGTGATCGTGGGCAACGAGGTGCTGCTGCGCGGCGAGCTGGCGCCGGAGGCGCTGGCCGCCTACGCGCGCCAGGTGCGCGCGGCGATCCCGCCGGCGGTGCCGGTGAGCTACGCCGACGTGTGGGAGGACTGGCTGCGCTACCCGCAAATGGCGCAGGCGGTGGACTACCTCACCATCCACATCCTGCCGTACTGGGAGGACGACCCGGTGCCGCCCGAGCACGCGGTGCGCCACGTGGCCGAGGTGTACGCGCAGATCCGCCGCGCCTTCCCTGGCAAGGCGGTGATGATCGGCGAGACCGGCTGGCCCAGCGCGGGCCGCGCGCGCCGCGCCGCGCGCGCCAGCCTGGTGAACGAGGCGCGCTACCTGCGCGAGTTCCTCGCCTACGCCACCACCGTGGACATGCCCTACAACGTGATCGAGGCCTTCGACCAGCCGTGGAAGCGCGCGCAGGAGGGCACCGTGGGCGGCTACTGGGGCATCTTCGACGTCGACGCGCGGCCGAAGTTCGCCATGGCCGGCCCGGTCACCGAGGAGCCGCGCTGGTGGCTGGGCTGGCTGGCCGGCGCGGCCGGCGCGCTGCTGTTCGCCGTCGCCGGCGCGTGGAAGCGCGGCTGGCGCGGCGCGCGCGGCTGGGCCGCGCTGGCGCTGGCCGGCGCGGGCGGCGGCCCGGCGCTGGCCTGGCAGGGCCGGCAGATGCTCTACGCCTGCCGCAACGCATTCGAGTGGGCGCTGTCGGGCGCGGCCTGCCTCGCCGCGCTGCTCACCGCGCTGTGGCTGGCGCGCGCGCTGGCCGCGCGGCTGGCCGGCACGGCCGCGCCGCTGCCGCCGCGCTGGCTGCGCTTCGGCTGGCTGTTCGGACTGGCGCTGCTCGACCTGCTGCTGACCGCCGACGGCCGCTACCGCGACTTCCCGCTGGGCCTGTTCGCGCTGCCCTGCGCCGGCTACGCGCTGCTGGCGGCGGCCGGCGCGCGGCTGGCGCCGTCGCTGGAGGAACGCTTCCTGGCCGGCGCGGCGGCGCTGATGGGCGCGGTGCTGGTGGCGATGGAGCTGGGGCTGGACGCGGTGACCTGGCTATGGCTGGGCCTGAACCTCGCCCTGGCCGTTCCCGTGCTGCGCCGCGGCCTGGCAGCGCAGCAGGCGCAGGCAGCCCACCAGTAGCGCGAAGGCGCCGGCCTCGACGCAGTACAGCAGCAGCGCGAGCACGCCCAGCGCGGCGGCCAGCCAGGCCACGGGCAGCCGCCGCCACAGCAGCGCCAGCGCGCTCGCCGCCAGCGCGGCGTAGCCGTAGCCGTAGCCGAGGAAGCCGAGCACCAGCGCCTGCCGCACGGCGCACAGCGGCGTGCCGGGCGCGGCCTCGCAGCGGTGCCCCAGCACGCTGGCCTCGATCAGCCCGTAGCGGACCGCCACCGCCGCCAGCGCGACCAGCGCCAGCAGCAGCCAGGGCAGGGCCGGGCGCAGCCGCCTCATCGGCGCAACCGCTGCGCCTGCGGCGCGAGATGGGCCGGCAGGCTGATCTCGGCGGCCAGCGGCAGGTGGTCGGAGAACGCCTGCGGCAGCGTCCACACCTTGTCGAGGCGGATGCCGGGCGAGGCGAGGATGTGGTCCAGCGCGCGGCGCGGCTTCCAGCTCGGGAAGGTGGCGGCGGCCTGCACCGGCGGCTGCAGGTGGCTGCGCTTGAACAGTTGCTGCATCTCGCGGCTGTGCACGTCGGTGTTGAGGTCGCCCATCAGCACCGCGTTGGGGTAGTCCTGCAGCAGCTCGGCGATGAAGGCCAACTGCCTGGCGCGCGCCGGCGCGCTCAGCGAGAGGTGGGCGACCATCACGGTGAGCGCCTCCCGCGCCTCGCCGTAGCGCACCAGCAGCGCGCCGCGGCCGGGGATGCGGCTGGGCAGCGGGTAGTCCAGCACGCTGTGCGGCTCCAGCCGGCTGATCAGGCCGTTGGCCGAATGCGCCAGCCGCGCCATCGGCCGGTTCGGCTGGTGGCTCCAGAACGGCAGGCCGGAGGTCTCGGCCAGGTAGCGGGTCTGGTTGAGGAAGCCCGAGCGCAGGCTGCCGGCGTCGGCCTCCTGCAGGCCGATCACGTCGAACTGCGGCAGCACCTCGGCCAGGCGGTCGAGGTTGTCCAGCTTGCTGCGGCCGGGCAGCACCGCGTTGAGGCTGCGGGTGACGTATTCCCGGTAGCGCTGCACGCTGGCGCCGGCGAGGATGTTGCAGCTCAGCAGGCGCAGGCGGCGTTCGGACGGGGCGGGAGCGCGGGTCATCGGGACGACGTTAGCGGGCGAAGCATCCCGCACCAAGATGGGGGCGCCGGCCGCGGCGGCAAGCGGCCGGCGCGGCCGGCCTCACTTGCCGGCCAGCTCGCGCTTGACCAGCCACTGGGTCAGCGCGGAGAGCTGGTCGTAGCTCTTGACCTGGGCGCTGCGGTACTTGCCGTCCACCACGATGGTCGGGGTGCCGTCCACCTGCCACTTCTGGATCAGCTCGAAGTCGCGCTTGATCTGCGCGGTGACCGCCTCGGAGGTGGCGACGCGCATGAACTCGTCGCGGTTCACGCCGTGGCGCGCGTAGAAGTCGGCCAGCTCGTCCAGCGTGTTGATCGGGTAGTGCTGGGCGAACTTCTCCGCGAACAGCTCCAGGTGGCTCTGCTCGAGCACGCCCAGCTGCCTGGCCGCGTAGTAGGCGCGCGCGTAGGGCAGCCACTCGGCGCTGAACGGCGCCGGCACCAGCTTGAACACCACGTCCTTGGGCAGCGCCTTGCGCAGCTGCTCGGCGACCGGCGCGAAGTGCGCGCAGTGGATGCAGCCGTAGGAGAACACCTCCACCACCTCGACCTTGCCCTCGTCGCTGTAGCGCTGGTACGGCGCGGGCAGGGTCACGTACTCCTGGCCCTCGGTGTACGGCGCCGCGGCGTCGGAGTTGGAGGCGGTGCAGGCGCTGGCCAGCAGCAGGCCGCCGAGCAGGACGAGGGTGCGGGCGTGACGCTTGAACATGGAAGGTTCTCCGCAAACGCGGCGGCGCGGCCGCGGGGGTTCGGTGGCGCGGGCGCCCGGACGGCCCGGGCGCCGCGGGGGCCTCACTGGCCGGCCGCTTCCCTGGCGACCAGCCACTTGGCCAGCTCGATGCTCTGCGCGGCGCCGACGCTGGAGGGCGAGAAGCGGTACTTGCCGTCGACCACGATGGTCGGCGTGCCCTCCACCCCGTAGGCCTTCACCAGCTCGTCGGCGCGCTTCATCTTGGTGTTGATGGTGAACGAGTTGGCCACCGCGACGAACTCCTTCGGGTCGGCGCCGAACTTGGCGTAGACCTTGGCGGCGTCCTCGATGGTGGGCAGCGCGGACATCGGCTTGAGGCCGTCGCCGCCGGGCTTCATCGCGCTCAGCTCGCGGGTGCCCCACACCGCGTCGTACATCGCGTCCATCGCCTTGTCCGCCACGCCCAGCGCCTGCGCGGTGAGGTAGGCGCGCTGCAGCATCGGCCAGTTCTCCTGCGGGATGAACGAGGCCGGCAGGTAGACCATCACCGCGCTGGCCGGCAGCTGCCTGGCGATCTGGTCGGCGGTCAGGTGGAAGGCGTTGCAGGCCGGGCAGCCGTAGGAGAACACCTCGACCACCTCGATCTTGTCGGTGCTGGTGACCTTCGGCTGGGCCGGCTCGATGCGGAAGTAGTCCTTGCCCTCGACCCACTTGCCGTCGTCGACGAACGGCGCGGCGGCCGGGGCGGCAGCCGCGGCGGCGGTGGCCGCCGGTGCCGGCGCCGGGGTCGTGCCGGCCGCCGCGGGGGCGGCGGCGCCGGCGGGAGCGGCCGGCGCGCTGCTGGCGGGGGCGGCGGCGGGCGCCGCGGCCGGCGCCGTGGCGGCCGTGCCTGCCGGGGCGGGCGCCGTGCCGGCGCCGCCGTCGTTGCCGCTGCTGCAGGCGGCGAGCGCGAACAGGGCAGTGCACAGGATCGGCAGACGCTTGAACATGGTGACCTCGGGGAAGGGGACGTCTAAACGATCACGCCGGCCCAGGGCCGGCGTGCGTGGCGGTCAGGGCGTGGCCGGCTTGGCCTCGGCCCCGTCGGCCGCGTGCAGGCCCTCGATGTAGCTGGCCAGCGCGGCGATGTCCTTGTCGTCGAGCTTCTTGGCGATCGACGGCATGATCTGCGCCTGCGCGTCGTCGCCCCACGCGGTGCCGTCGTGCCAGGCCTTCAGCGTGGCCTGGATGTACTGCGCGTGCTGGCTGGTCAGCTGCGGGTACATCGCGCCCGGGTTGCCGCGGCCGTCGATGCTGTGGCAGGCCATGCAGGCCGGCACGCCGCGCTCGGCGTCGCCCTCGCGGAACAGCTTCTGGCCCTGCTCGACCAGCGCCTCGTCGGCCACGCCCGGCAGCGCGCTCTTGCTGGCGAAGTAGGCGCCGATGTCGTGCATGTCCTGCTCCGACAGCGGCGTGGCCATGCCCAGCATGATCGGGTTCTGCCGCTTGCCGCTCTTGAAGTCGGTGAGCTGGCGGACGATGTAGGACTCGTGCTGGCCGGCCAGCTTGGGGTACTGCGGGTCGCTGGAGTTGCCGTCCATGCCGTGGCAGGCGCCGCAGGCGGCGGCCTTGCCCTGGCCGGCGGCGGCGTCGCCCGGCTTCGCCGCGGCGGTCTCGGCGGCCGGCGCGGCGGCGGCCGGTGCCGGCTGCGCCGACGAGCTGGCGGCGGCCGGCGTCTTGGCGGCCTCCTGCGCGCTCACCGCGCCGGCGGACAGCGCGAAGGCGAGGGCGACGGCGCTGCCCAGGATCGCGGGCCGAAAACCGGTGGGCCGAAAACTCATACACTTGTCTCCAGAGAAACTGCGACAACCGCTGCGGACGCAACCCTTGCGCGTGGCGGGCAGAAACCGCGGAATTATCCCCGCGCCACCGAAGCCGGTCAAACCGCCCCCATGCCCAATCCCCTGCAAGGCGCGCAGTTCGTGCTCGCCGCCCACCGCCTGGGCCAGCTGCCCGCCGACCGCGGCGCCGAGGTGGCCTTCGCCGGCCGCTCCAACGCCGGCAAGTCCAGCGCGCTCAACGCGCTGGCCGGCCACAAGGGGCTGGCGCGCACCTCCAAGACGCCGGGGCGGACCCAGCAGATGGTGGTGTTCGCGCTGCCGCCGCTGGCGCAGGGCGAGGGGCGGCCGCCGCTGGAGGCGCGCCTGGTCGACCTGCCCGGCTACGGCTACGCCGAGGTGCCGGCGGAGCTGCGCGAGCACTGGAAGCGCGAGATCGACGCCTACCTGCACCGGCGCGGGAGCTTGCGCGGCGTGGTGCTGATCGTCGACATCCGCCACCCGCCCAAGCCGTTCGACCGCATGATGCTGGACTTCTGCGCCGCCACCGCGCTGCCCTGCCACGTGCTGCTGACCAAGGCCGACAAGGTCGCGCGCGGCCAGGCCGCCGCCGCGCTGGAGGCGCTGCGCAGGGGCATGCGCGAGGACGGCGTGCCGGGCACGGCGCAGGTGTTCTCCTCCACCGCCGGCACCGGCGTGGAGGAGGCGCGCGAGCGCATCGCGGAGCTGCTGCGCACGCCGCGCGGCTGAGGACGAAGTGCCCCGGCCGGCGCGCGGCATGGCGGCCTTGTCCGCCATGCCGCGCCATCGCCGCGGTCGGCCGCGCGGATCGCGGCGCCGGGGCTTTCCCGCGCCGCCCGCTACGGCACCAGCACGGCGCGGCCGACCACCTTGCCGGCCTTGAGCTCGGCGTAGACCTCGGGCGCCCGTTCCAGCGGGTACTCGGTGATGTGCGCGCGGATGCGGCCGTCGCGCGCCATCGCGATCACCTCCATCAGCTCGGCGCGGCCGCCCCAGTAGGGCGTGCACACCTCGCAGCCGTAGGGCGTGCTGCCGAAGCGGAAGTCGTGGTGGCCGCCGCCGAGGCCGACGATGGTCCAGCGGCTGTCGCGGCCGAGCACGCGCGCGCCCAGGTCGAAGGTGGGCTGGATGCCCACGCAGTCGAGCACCAGCGCGGCGCCGCGCGGGCCGACGATGTCGCGGATCGCCGCGGCGGCCGCCTCCACGTCGCGGGTGTCGACGGTGGCGTCGGCGCCGAGCTCCCGCGCCTGCCGCAGCTTGGCCGCGTCGACGTCGCCGGCGACGATGCGCACCGGCGCCAGCGCGCGCAGCAGCTGCACCGCCATGTGGCCCAGGCCGCCCACGCCCAGCACCACCGCCGTGGCGCCGGCGGCGAGCCGGGGCAGGGCGCGCTTGATCGCGTGGTAGGGCGTGAGCGCGGCGTCGCTCAGCGGCGCGGCCTGGCGCGGGTCGAGCGAGCCCAGCGGCACCAGCAGGCGCGCCGCCGGCACCAGCATGTACTCGGCCATGCCGCCGTCGAAGCCCAGGCCGCCGCCGGCGCCGCCGAGCCGCTCGGCGTTCTCGCAGTAGTTCTCCATCGACACCTGGCAGGCGTGGCAGTGGCCGCAGCCCCAGGGGCCGTAGACGGCCACCGCGTCGCCCTCCTTGAAGCCGCCGACGCCCTCGCCCAGCGCGGCGATCCAGCCGGCGTTCTCGTGGCCGAGGGTGAAGCCGGCCCGGAAGCCGAGCTCCTCCTCCATCACGTGCAGGTCGGAATGGCACACGCCGGCGCCGCCGATCTTCAGCAGCACCTGGCCGGGACCGGGCTCGGGGCGCGGCACGTCCTCCACCGTGGCGGGCTTGCCGACGCCGTTGAAGCGCACTGCTTTCATGGCTTGCTCTCCCTGGCCGCGAAGAAGCCGGGAAGCTAGCGCCCGCGAGGGCTAGGCGGCGTGAACCGGGCTCAGGCCGCGGCGAGGCTGTCCATGAACACGCGGCACAGCGCCTCCATGCCGGCGCGGTCGTCCTCGTCGAAGCGGGCGAGCAGCGGGCTGTCCACGTCCCACACGCCGAGCAGCGCGCCGTCGGCCTTCACCAGCGGCACCACGATCTCCGACTGCGAGGCGGCGTCGCAGGCGATGTGCCCGTCGAAGGCGTTGACGTCGCGCACCAGCTGGGTCTGCCGGGACTGCGCGGCGGTGCCGCACACGCCGCGGCCGAGCGCGATGCGCACGCAGGCCGGCTTGCCCTGGAACGGGCCGACCACCAGCTCGTTGCCGTCGTAGAGGTAGAAGCCGGCCCAGTTGAGCCCGGGCAGGCTGTGGAACACCAGCGCGCTGAAGTTGGCGGCGTTGGCGATCAGGTCGCGCTCGCCGGCGAGCAGGCCGCGCGCCTGCCGCGCCAGCTCCTCGTAGTGCTCGCGCTTGCTGGCGTGCGCGCCGGCCTTGAGTTCGAACATGGGAGCGATCCCGGCGGGGAAACCCGTATTATGCGCCGGTCGCCAAGGGGAGGAGACGCACATGAGCCTGACCGAGCAGCGCGAGGGCGTGGAGGCGGGGCGGCTGGACATGTTCGTGGACGGCGCGTTCGCCTTCACGCTGACCCTGCTGGTGATCGGCGGCGACGCGGTGCCGGACAGCGCCGACAAGCTGCTGCGCATGCTCGGCGGCGTGCCCGCCTTCGCGGTGTGCTTCTCGCTGATCGCCTACTTCTGGCACGGCCACGTGCGCTGGCGGCGGCGCTGCCCGGAGGCCGACCGCGGCGGGCTGTGGCTGTCGCTGATGCTGGTGTTCTTCGCGCTGATCTTCGTCTATCCGCTGCACATGCTGTTCGCCAGCCTGTTCAACGGGCTCGGCGGCGACGCCTTCCCCAGCGAGTTCAAGCTGGACAGCCCGCGCCAGATACGCGCGCTGTTCGTCTGCTACGGCGTGGCCTTCGCCTGCATGGCGGGCACGCTGGCCCTGCTGTTCCGCCACGCGGCGCGCGGCGCGCAGGCGCGCGGCGGCTCGCCGCTGCCGGCGCGGCTGGACATGCTGGAATGGAGCGTGCCCACCGCGCTGGGCGTGCTGTCCGCGCTGCTCGCGCTGCTGCTGCCGCTGTCGGCGCCGCCGCTGTGCTGGGCGCTGCCGGGCTTCGTCTACGCGCTGATGTTCCTGATCGGCCCGCTGACCGCGCGCTTCCGCCGCCGCCACGGCATGGGCGAGCCCTGAGGCATGCGCGCGCTGTTCGTCGCCGGCACCGACACCGGCATCGGCAAGACCCACGCCGCCTGCGCGCTGCTGCACGCGCTGCGCGCCGCCGGCCGCGACGCGGTGGGCATGAAGCCGGTGGCCAGCGGCTGTATCGAGACGCCGGAAGGACTGCGCAACGAGGACGCGCTGGCGCTGCAGGCCGCCTCCGCGGGCGCGCCGCCCTACGCGCTGGTGAACCCGGTGGCGCTGCGCGCGCCGCTGTCGCCGCACCTGGCCGCGGCGCGCGAGGGTGTCGCCGTCGCGCTGCCGCCGCTGCGCGCGGCCTTCGGGCGGTTGCAGGCGCGGCACGAGGTGGTGGTGGTGGAGGGCGTGGGCGGCTGGATGGTGCCGCTGGCGCCGGGCCTGCTGGCCTCGGCGATGCCGCGCGAATGGCGACTGCCGGTGGTGCTGGTGGTGGGGCTGCGGCTGGGCTGCCTCAACCATGCGCTGCTCAGCGCGCGCGCGATCGCCGCGGACGGCTGCGCGCTGCTGGGCTGGATCGGCAACCGCATCGACCCCGCGATGGAGGCGGCGGAGGAGAACCTCGCCACGCTGCGCGCGCTGCTGCCGGCGCCCTGCCTGGGCGTGCTGCCGCACGGCGTCGCGCCGGCGCAGGCCGCCGCCGCGCTGGACCTGGCGCCGTTCGATCGCCTTCACGCGCCGCATGCTTGAGTCGGCGCAGCCGTCCCACCAGGAGCGACCATGAGCCTGCGCAGCCGCTACTACCTGTCGATCGCCGACCTCGCCCGCGCGCGCGGCGCCGAGCCGTCGCTGAGCCACGACGGCGCCGGCCCCGGCGACTTCGCCGCGGCGCTGCAGGAGGCGCTGCGCACGCCGGCGCTGTTCGAGCGCTGGCGCGCCATGCGGCCGGACCCGGACGAGGTGGACGCGAGCCTGGGCGCCACCGATCCGGCCGCCACGGCGACGGCCAAGGTGGCCGACCTGCGCACCGACGTCGAGCTGGTCACCAGCCTGCCGATGCGCGTCGTGCGGCATCGCCTCGACCTGCTGATCGGGCCGAACTGGCAGCTGCGGGACATGCGCGCGGCCTGAGGCCGGGACTTCCGGCCCCTGGAAGCGGGCGTGCGGTGTGGTTACAGTCGGGCGTTTGAGCCAACCGCGTCCGCTCCCGGCGGACCGCCATTGCTGGGGGAACCCGTCATGCTCCGTCTGCGTACCCTCGTGATCGCCACCTCGATCGCCCTCGCCGCCTGCTCGTCGCACCAGTCCGAGCAGGCCGCCACGCCCGCCGCCCCGGCCAGCGCGCCGGCGCCGGCCACCACCACCGCCGCCGAGGCCACGATGAAAGCGGACAATCCCTTCGCCGCCGCCAGCACGCTGCCGTTCCAGGCGCCGCCGTTCGACCGGATCAAGGACGCCGACTACCAGCCGGCGATCGAGGAGGGCATGCGCCAGCAGCTGGCGGAGGTCGAGAAGATCGCCGGCAACCCCGAGCCGCCCACCTTCGAGAACACCTTCGTGGCGCTGGAGAAGTCCGGCGCGCTGCTGACCCGCGTGCAGCACGCCTTCGACGCCGTCACCGGGGCCAACACCGACGACACGCTGCAGAAGGTGCAGGAGGAGGAGGCGCCGAAGCTGGCCGCGCACCAGGACGCGATCCACCTCGACGGCAAGCTGTTCGCGCGCGTCGAGGCCGTCTACGACCAGCGCGACGCGCTCAAGCTCGACGCGGAGTCGCGCCGCCTGGTCGAGGTGGTCTACCGCAACTTCGTGCGCGCCGGCGCCAAGCTGTCCGACGCCGACAAGGCCAGGCTGAAGGACCTCAACAAGGAGGAGTCCACCCTCAGCACGCAGTTCACCAACAAGCTGCTGGCCGCCACCAAGGACGGCGCGCTGGTGGTGGACGACAAGGCGAAGCTCGCGGGCCTGTCCGACGCCGACGTCGCCGCCGCGGCGCAGGCCGCCAAGGACCGCGGCCTGGACGGCAAGTGGGTGATCGCGCTGCAGAACACCACCCAGCAGCCGGCGCTGCAGGGCCTGGACGACCGTGCCGCCCGCGAGGCGCTGTTCAAGGCCTCGTGGGACCGCGCCGAGAAGGGCGACGCCAACGACACGCGCGCCATCATCGAGCGCCTCGCGCAGCTCCGCGCCGAGCAGGCGCGGCTGCTCGGCTACCCGAGCTACGCCGCGTGGAAGCTGGACGACCAGATGGCCAGGACGCCGGAGACCGCGCTCAAGTTCATGCAGCAGCTCGCGCCCGCCGCCGTGGCGCGCGCGCGGCGCGAGGCCGCCGACATCCAGGCGCTGATCGACCGCCAGAAGGGCGGCTTCAAGCTGCAGGCGTGGGACTGGCAGCACTACGCCGAGCAGGTGCGCAAGGCCAGGTACGACCTCGACGAGAGCCAGATCAAGCCGTACTTCGAGCTGGACAACGTGCTCGAGAACGGCGTGTTCTATGCCGCCAACCAGCTCTACGGGCTCACCTTCAAGGAGCGCAAGGACATCCCGACCTGGCAGCCGGACATGCGCGTGTTCGAGGTGTTCGACAAGGACGGCGCCTCGCTCGCGCTGTTCTACTGCGACTACTTCAAGCGCGACAACAAGAACGGCGGCGCCTGGATGAGCAACCTGGTCGACCAGTCGAAGCTGCTGGGCACCAGGCCGGTGGTCTACAACGTCGCCAACTTCACCAAGCCGGCGCCGGGCCAGCCCGCGCTGCTGTCGTTCGACGACGTGATCACGATGTTCCACGAGTTCGGCCACGCGCTGCACGGCATCTTCGCCGACGGGCAGTACCCGACGCTCTCGGGCACCAGCACCGCGCGCGACTTCGTGGAGTTCCCCTCGCAGTTCAACGAGCACTGGGCCACCGACCCGAAGATCTTCGCCCACTACGCCAGGCACTACCAGACCGGCGCGCCGATGCCGCAGGCGCTGGTGGACAAGATCAAGAAGGCCGCCACCTTCAACAAGGGCTACGACATGACCGAGCTGGTCGCCGCCGCCCTGCTCGACATGGAGTGGCACAGCCTGTCCGCCGACGCCGGCAAGCAGGACGCCGATGCCTTCGAGGCGGCCGCGCTGAAGAAGGACGGCGTGGAGCTGTCCTACGTGCCGCCGCGCTACCGCTCCAGCTACTTCCAGCACATCTGGGGCAACGGCTACGCCGCCGGCTACTACGCCTACCTGTGGACCGAGATGCTGGCCGACGACGCCTTCGGGTGGTTCAAGGAGCACGGCGGGCTGACCCGCGAGAACGGCGACCGCTTCCGCGCCATGATCCTCTCGCGCGGCAACGCCGTCGAACTGGAGAAGCTCTACGAGGACTGGCGCGGCAAGGCGCCGAGCGTGGAGCCGATGCTGGAGAACCGCGGCCTCAAGGAAGGCGCGAAGAAGTAAGGTCCGTCGCCGCGGAAGCGCGAAAGGCCCGCTGCGGCGGGTCTTTCGCTTTTCCGGCAGCGCCGCGGGGTTCCGCCGGCGCCGGATGCCGGCCGCGGCGCATGCTTTTTCCCCTCTCCCCTCCGGGGCGAGGGTGGGGTGAGGGGTCGCACTGGCGACAAGCCTTTCACCGAAGCAACGAGCGCCGACGCGAGTCCCCTCCCCTCACCTCGGTCCTCTCCCCGCAGGTGGAGAGGAAGAAGAAGCCGTCAGTACGCGAACTCCCGGAACACCGGGTCCACGCTGCCGTTCCATTCGCCGTGGAACAGCTCCAGCTTGCGCTCGGCCGGCGTCTGGTCGGCCTCGACGATCTCGACCAGCGGCTCCAGGAAGATGCGCTCGTCGGCGCCGCGGCTGTTGAGGCGGGCGCGGCGCTGGAGGCCGTGCGCGGCGATCTCCAGCGCCTCGCGGGCGAGGTCGCGCACGGTGCCGCGGCGGAACGGCAGCTTCAGCGCGTGCCTGGGCACGCCGTCGCGCAGCGCGTGGCGCTCCTCGCGGCTGAAGTCCTTGACCAGGTCCCAGGCGGCGTCGAGCGCGTCGTCGTCGTAGAGCAGGCCGACCCACAGCGCGGGCAGCGCGCACAGGCGGTTCCACGGGCCGCCGTCGGCGCCGCGCATCTCCAGGTACTGCTTCAGGCGCACCTCGGGGAAGGCGGTGGTGAGGTGGTCGGCCCAGTCCTTCAGGGTGGCGCGCCGGCCGGGCAGGGCGTCCAGCGTGCCGGCCATGAAGCGCCGGAAGTCCTGCCCGGCGAGGTCGATGTAGCGGCCGTCCTGGTAGCTGAAGTACATCGGCACGCCGAGCATGTAGTCGACGTAGCGCTCGTAGCCGAAGCCGTCCTCGAACACGAAGTCGAGCATGCCGGTGCGGTCCGGGTCGGTGTCCTCCCACACGTGCGAGCGGTAGGACAGGTAGCCGTTCGGCCGCCCGTCGGTGAACGGCGAGTCGGCGAACAGCGCGGTGGCCACCGGCTGCAGCGCGAGGCTGGTGCGGAACTTCCTCACCATGTCCGCCTCGCTGCCGAAGTCCAGGTTCACCTGCACGGTGCAGGTGCGCGTCATCATGTCCAGGCCGAGCCCGCCGACCCGGGGCATGTACTCGCGCATGATCTTGTAGCGGCCCTTGGGCATCCAGGGCATCTCCTCGCGCCGCCATTTCGGCTGGAAGCCCATGCCGAGGAAGCCCAGGCCCATGCCGTCGGCGATCGAGCGCACCTCCTCCAGGTGCCGGTTCACCTCGCAGCAGGTCTGGTGGATGCTCTCCAGCGGCGCGCCGGACAGCTCCAGCTGGCCGGCCGGCTCCAGCGTGATGCTGGCCTGGTCGCGGCTCAGCGCCACCGGGATGTCGCCCTCGCGGGCGACCGCCCAGCCGTAGCGCGCGGCGAGCTGCTCCAGCAGCACGCGGATGCCGCGCTCGCCCTCGAACGCGGGCGGCCGGAGGTCGTCGGTGCGGAAGCCGAACTTCTCGTGCTCGGTGCCGATGCGCCAGGCCTCGCGCGGCTTCTCGCCGGCGGCGAGGTAGTCGACCAGCTGCTGGCGATCCTGGATCGGCGTGTTCTTGACGGCGCTGGGGATGGACACGGGGCGGCCCTTGGTGGGAGAGCGGACTAATGGGGACGGCGCGCTGCTCCGCAAAGGGGGCGGCGAGACAAAATTGTACGCGAGGGTACAGGTGTTCCGCGCCGGCCGCGCGGCGGCCAACCGGGAAGAGCGCCGCCGCCGGGGCGGCCGCGAAGGGAGCCGCCGGCGCGCGGCGGAAACGCGAGAGCCGCCCGGGGGCGGCTCTCGCGCGGGCGTGCGGGACGCCGGCTCAGCGCTTCATCGAGTTGAAGAACTCGTCGTTGGACTTGGTGTTCTTCATCTTGTCCAGCATGAACTCCATCGCCGCCAGCTCGTCCATCGGGTGCAGCAGCTTGCGCAGGATCCAGATCTTGGCCAGCAGGTCCGGGTCGATCAGCAGGTCCTCGCGGCGGGTGCCGGAGCGGTTGATGTCGATCGCCGGGTACACGCGCTTCTCGGCGATGCGGCGGGACAGGTGCACCTCCATGTTGCCGGTGCCCTTGAACTCCTCGTAGATCACCTCGTCCATCTTGCTGCCGGTGTCGATCAGCGCGGTGGCGATGATGGTCAGCGAGCCGCCCTCCTCGACGTTGCGCGCGGCGCCGAAGAAGCGCTTGGGCCGCTGCAGCGCGTTGGCGTCCACGCCGCCGGTGAGCACCTTGCCGGAGCTGGGCACCACGGTGTTGTAGGCGCGGGCCAGGCGGGTGATCGAGTCGAGCAGGATCACCACGTCCTTCTTGTGCTCGACCAGGCGCTTGGCGCGCTCGATCACCATCTCGGCGACCTGCACGTGGCGCGCGGCCGGCTCGTCGAAGGTGGAGCTGATCACCTCGGCGCGCACGGTGCGGGCGATCTCGGTCACCTCCTCCGGGCGCTCGTCCACCAGCAGGATGATCAGGTGCACGTCCGGGTGGTTGTACTGGATCGCCTGCGCGATGTTCTGCAGCATCATCGTCTTGCCGGACTTCGGCTGCGAGACGATCAGGCCGCGCTGGCCGCGGCCGATCGGCGCCACCAGGTCGAGGATGCGGCCGGTGATGTCCTCGGTCGAGCCGTTGCCGCGCTCGAGCTTGAACGCCTTGCGCGGGAACAAGGGCGTCAGGTTCTCGAACAGCATCTTGTTCTTCGACGCCTCCGGCGGATCGCCGTTGATGTCGTCGACCTTGAGCATCGCGAAGTAGCGCTCGCCTTCCTTCGGATGGCGCACGCGGCCGGTGATGTAGTCGCCGGTGCGCAGGTTGAAGCGGCGGATCTGCGAGGGCGAGACGTAGATGTCGTCCGGGCCGGCCAGGTACGACTCGTCGGCCGAACGCAGGAAGCCGAAGCCGTCCTGCAGGATCTCCAGCACGCCCTCGGCCCAGATGCCGCCGCCGGAGCGGGCGTGCGCCTTGAGGATGTTGAAGATCACGTCCTGCTTGCGCTGGCGCGCCACGCCCTCGCGGATGCCCAGCGACTCGGCGAACTCCAGCAGCTGCACCGCGTTCTTGCGCTTGAGCTCGGTGAGGTTGATCAGCCGGTCGCTGCTGCCGATGTCGGCGTTCTCGTCGTCGTCCATCGGGTAGCCGTGCGGGTTGGGCCGCTGCGGCCCGCCGCCGCCCTGGCCGCGCTGCTGGTTGCGCTCGTGGCGCCGGCGGCGGCCGCGGCCGTCGCGGTCGTTGCGGCGCTCGTGGTTGCCGTTCTGGCCCTGCGGGCCGTTGCCGTTGCCGCCGCCCGGCGCGCCTTCGCGCGCCTCCTGCGGCGGCTGGCCGGGGTACTCGCCGCGCGCGGCGGGCGCCTCGCCCGCGGCGGGCGCCGCCTCGGCCGGCGCGGGACGCTCGGCGGCGGGAGCGGGAGCGGCCGCCTCGGCGGCGGCCTTGTCGGCCGCGGCGGCGCGGCGCGGCGCGCGGGGGCGCGGCTGCTCGGCCACGGGCTTGGCATCGGCGCGCTTGGCGTCGGTCGTTTCTTGGCTTTCGATATCGGACACGGGCAAACCTCTTAGGGGCGCCGTTGGTAGAGAGGAGGGAGGGCGAGCGTCGCGCGGTGCGCGCTGCAGGGACAGGACCGTCCCGACGGTTGCCGCAGCAATCTAGCACCCGCCGCGCGGCGGCGTAAAGCGCGGCGCGGCGGGCGGAAGGCGGATCAGAGCGCCTTGTCGATCATCTGGGTCAGCTGGCCCCTGCTCACGGCGCCGATCTGGGTGGCCTCGACCTTGCCGTTCTTGAACACCATCAGGGTGGGGATGCCGCGCACGCCGTAGGTGCGGGGCGTCTTCTGGTTGTGGTCGATGTTGAGCTTGGCGATGCGCAGCTTGCCCTCGTACTGCCTGGCCAGCTCGTCCAGCATCGGCGCGATGGCCTTGCACGGGCCGCACCATTCGGCCCAGAAGTCCAGCAGCACGGGGGTGTCGGATTGCAGCACCTCCTGCTCGAAGGCGTCGTCGCTCACATGGGTAATCAGGTCGCTCACCGGGGTCTCCGATAGATGGCGGGGGGTGGGGCTTTGACGACCGCGCGGCCAGCATCGGCTACACTGGGGTGCCCATGAAGCGCGGGGTCGGGCCGGAAGGAGAGGGTTTCGCCGTTGCGGCGTCGTCTCCATTCCAGCGTAACTGAAGGCGCGATTCAAGCGATTCAAGGGCCGCCGCGGACGGTTCCGTTGACATAGGCGAGCGGGCTCCCGGGCAGGCGCCGGCGCGCCCGCTCGCCTATGCCAGCGGAACTGTCGGCGCGCCGCTCATGACGCCACGGCGCCCGCCGCGCACCGTGCCGCCGGTCCCGCCGCAAGCCCGCGGGCTTGCCGGGCCGCCACGGTGCGCCGCGCCGCATCCATCCACCCGTCCCGTCGCTCCCGGCGCGGGACCGGACGCCGCCCCGCGGCCGTCCGCACCGGCTTCCACTTTCATGTCACAGACCGTACTCACCGACACCTTCTTCACCAACTTCGAGCTCCACCCCCTGCTGCAGCAAGGCCTGGACGAGGCCGGCTTCACCCGCTGCACGCCGATCCAGGCGCTGACCCTGCCGGTGGCGCTGGCCGGCCGCGACGTCGCCGGCCAGGCGCAGACCGGCACCGGCAAGACCTGCGCCTTCCTGGTCGCGCTGATGAACCGCCTGCTCACCCGCCCGGCGGTGGCCGGGCGCAAGGATTCCGACCCGCGCGCGCTGGTGATCGCGCCGACCCGCGAGCTGGCCATCCAGATCGACAAGGACGCGCGCAGCATCGGCCGCCACACCGGCCTGAAGACCGCGCTGATCTACGGCGGCGTGGACTACGACAAGCAGCGCCAGCAGCTCAAGGACGGCTGCGACATCATCATCGCCACCCCCGGCCGCCTGCTCGACTACTACAAGCAGCACGTGTTCGGCCTGGACAGCGTGGAAGTGATGGTGGTGGACGAGGCCGACCGCATGTTCGACCTCGGCTTCATCAAGGACGTGCGCTTCATCTTCCGCCGCCTGCCGCCGCGCGAGCAGCGCCAGGTGCTGCTGTTCTCCGCCACGCTCAGCCACCGCGTGCTGGAGCTGGCCTACGAGCACATGCACGAGGCCGAGAAGCTGGTGGCGGAGGCCGAGAACGTCACCGCCGACCGCGTGCGCCAGGTGGTGTACTTCCCGGCCAAGGAGGAGAAGCTGCCGCTGCTGCTCAACCTGATCGAGCGCAGCCAGCCCACCCGCAGCATCGTCTTCGTCAACACCAAGATGGCCGCCGAGCGCGTCACCGAGCGGCTGAAGAAGCAGGGCTACCGGGTCGGCGCGCTGTCCGGCGACGTGCCGCAGCTCAAGCGCCAGAAGCTGCTGCAGCGCTTCCAGGACGGCCAGCTCGACATGCTGGTGTGCACCGACGTGGCCGCGCGCGGCCTGCACATCCCGGCGGTCAGCCACGTGTTCAACTACGACCTGCCGCAGGACGCCGAGGACTACGTGCACCGCATCGGCCGCACCGCGCGCCTGGGCGCCGAGGGCGACGCGGTCAGCTTCGCCTGCGACCTGTACGCGATGAGCCTGCCGGAGATCGAGGCCTACATCGGGCAGAAGATCCCGGTGGCCACGGTGGAGCCGGACATGCTGGTGATGCCCAAGCCGCGCGCGGTCGACCCGGAATTCGCCGCCGCCGCGGCCGCCGACAGCGCCGCGTTCGGCGACAGGGTGGCGCCGCGCGAGGGCGGTCGCTCCGGCGAGGGCCGCACGCGCCGCCGCCGCGATGGCGAGCGCGCGCCGCGCGGGGAGCACGGCGGCGAGCGCCGCCCGCCGCGCGCGCCGAAACCCGCCGAGGCCGCCGGCGAGGCGGCCGCGCCTGCCGCCGTGGCGCCTGCCGCGCCGGCTTCCGGCGCCCCGGCCGCGGCCGGCGCCGTCGCCGGCGAGCGCAAGCGGCGCCGGCGCCGCGGCGGCCGCGGCCGCCGGCGCGAGGGCGGCGAGGCGGTCGCCGCCACGCCGGCGACGAGCGTTCCCGAGAACGCCCGCGCCCCGCGCGGCGAGCGCCGTCCGCCGCGCGAGCGCGGCGCGGAGGCGCCGGCGCGGCCCTCGCGCCAGGTGGCCGTGCAGGCCGGCGTGCCGGGCGAGGCGCCGGCGAAGAAGCCGGGCTTCTTCCGCCGCCTGACCCGCCTGTTCACCGGGCGCTGAACCGGCGCAGCCGGCCGGATGCGCCGCCGTCGCGCGGCGCGTCCCGTTCGGCGCACGCATCCCTTATGCTTGTCGCTGGTGCGGCGTCGTTTAAGAGCCTGTTCATGATCTCCCCGTACCCCGCGTTGTCATCGAGTGGCCGTCAGGTGGTCGGGCGTGGCGCCGGCCTGCCCGGCTGGCAAAGCCTGCCCCTGCGAAGGCAGGGGGCACGCGCTGCCGCCTGGCGGCCACCCGGTTCCGGGCCGGGTCTGTTTGCCCGCAGGCCGGCGCCATCGCGCAGTCGTGGACGGACGTCCACTCCTTCGCTCTTCCTTGGCCTGCGCGCAAACAGCTCCCGGCGCGGGGCACGGGGAGATCATGAACAGGCTCTTCTAAGGACCGGGGACACGCGGTGATCCGCTTCGACCAAGTCAGCAAGCGCTACGAAGGCGGCCACGAGGCGCTCTTGCAGCTCTCCTTCGAGGTGGCGGACGGCGAGATGGCCTTCGTCACCGGCCACTCCGGCGCCGGCAAGAGCACCCTGCTCAAGCTGATCGCGCTGATCGAGCGGCCCTCGCACGGGCAGATCGTGCTGGACGGGCAGAGCCTGTCGAAGGTGCGCCGCGGCGGCATCCCCAGGCTGCGCCGCGGCATCGGCATGGTGTTCCAGGACCACCGCCTGCTGATGGACCGCACGGTGTTCGCCAACGTCGAGCTGCCGCTGGTGATCGGCGCGGTGGCGCCGGCCGAGCGCGCGCGCCGGGTGCGCGCGGCGCTGGAGAAGGTCGGCCTGCTCGACTACGAGCGCCAGCTGCCCGCCTCGCTCTCGGCCGGCGAGCAGCAGCGCGTGGGCATCGCCCGCGCGATCGTGGCGCGGCCGAAGCTGCTGATCGCCGACGAGCCCACCGGCAACCTCGACCCGCAGCTGGCGGTGGAGATCATGGGCCTGTTCGCCGAGTTCCAGCAGCTGGGCACCACCGTGCTGGTGGCCAGCCACGACCTGCCGCTGATCAAGCGCATGAAGAAGCGCGTGGTGGTGCTCGACCACGGCCGCCTGGTGGCCGACGTGGCCGCCTCGGAGGTGCAATGAGCGCCGCCGCCCCCGAGACCGCCGAGGCCCCGCGCAGCGGGCGCAGCCGCGCGCGCCGCGTGGCCGGCTGGCGCGAGCACCACGGCTGGAGCGCCGCGGCCAGCCTGCGCCGCCTGGCCGGCCGCCCGGTCGGCACCTTCCTCACCGTGGCGGTGATGGGCCTGGCGCTGGCGCTGCCGCTGGCCTTCTACCTGCTGCTGGCCAACGTGCAGTCGCTGGGCGACGGGCTGGGCCGCAACGCCGCGGTGAGCGTGTTCCTCAAGCCCGACCAGGCCGGCCCGCAGGCCGAGCTGCTGGCCAAGACGCTGCGCGAGCGCGCCGACGTCGCCGCGGTGGCGGTGAAGACGCCGCAGCAGGGCATGGACGAGCTGGCCACGATGCAGGGCTTCTCCGGCGCGCTGCACGCGCTGGACGAGCACAACCCGCTGCCCTACGTGCTGGAGGTGACGCCGCGGGCCGACCTCGACGCCGCCGCGTTCGAGCGCCTGTCCGCCGACCTGCGCGGCGAGCGCGCGGTGGACCTGGTGCAGGACAGCGGCCAGTGGCGCCAGCGCCTGGACGCGCTGCTGGCGCTGGGCCGGCGCATCGTCGAGGCGCTGGCCCTGCTGCTGGCGGTGGCCGCGCTGCTGGTGGTGGGCAACACGGTGCGCGTGGACATCGCCAGCCGCAGCGAGGAGATCGGCGTGCTGACGCTGATGGGCGCCAGCCACGCCTTCGTGCGCCGGCCCTACCTGTACGCGGGCATCTGGTACGGCCTGTTCGCCGGCGTGCTGGCCGTGCTGCTGGCGCTGGCGGTGGAATGGGCATTGGCCGGGCCGGTGGCGCAGCTCGGCCAGGTCTACGGCGGCCGCCTGCGCCTGGGCGGGCTGCCGCCGTGGCTGCTGCTGGCGACGCCGCTGGCCTCGGCGCTGCTCGGCTGGCTGGGCGCGCGGCTGGTCAGCGCCTGGCAGCTGCGCAAGGCGGCATGACCGGCGCGGCGGCGTTCGCGCCGTCGCGCGGCAGGGCCGGAGGGAACGATTCGCGGCCGCGCGGGGCGGCCGCAGGCGCCGGAGCGGCGCCGGGCTGGACGATGGGTGAGGCATGAATGCAAGCATCAGCCGCCGTGACCTCAGCACCGCACCGCGGGTGCTGGTGGTGGACGGCTCCAAGGTGGTCCGCCAGCTGATCGCGCGCGTGCTGCAGACCGAGCTGCCGCAGGCCGAGGTGGTCGGCTGCGGCACCGGCGCGGAGGCGCACCGGCTGCTCGACAGCGGCGTGTTCGATTTCATCACGGTGGCGCTGCGCCTGCCCGACATGGACGGGCTGGAGCTGGCGCGCTACGTGCGCGAATCGGCGCCGCAGGTGTACGTGCCGGTGGTGGTGGTCTCCGGCGACGTCGACGACCGCCTGCACCGCCGCGCGCTGGGCGAGCACGTCACCGACTACTTCGACAAGTCGCTGGGCTTCCAGGCGCTGGCCGAGTTCATCCGCGGCTACGTGCGGCCGGAGAGCGCCGCCGAGGGCACCGTGCTGTACGTGGAGGACAGCCGCGTGGTGGCGCTGGCCACCCGCCGCATGCTGGAGAAGATCGGCCTGACCGTGCGCCACGTGGTCAGCGTGGAGGACGCGCTGGCGCTGCTGGAGACCGAGCGCGCGCAGGGCCGGGTCGGCGCCGACGTGGTGCTCACCGACGTCAGCCTGAAGGGCGAGCTCACCGGCGGCGACCTGCTCGAGCGCATCCGCACCGACTTCGGCTACGGCAAGGGCCGGCTGCCGGTGCTGGTGATGACCGGCGACGAGAACCCGGCCAACCAGGCCGCGCTGCTCAGGGCCGGCGCCAACGACCTGGTGGAGAAGCCGGTGGAGGAGCGCCTGCTGGTGACCAAGCTGTTGTTCCAGCTGCGCGTGGCGCGGCACCTGCGCGAACGGGACCACACGACATGAGCGACGGCGACCGCATCCGGCTGGAACCATCCTGGAAGGCGCGCATCGGCGACTACCTGCTGCGCCCGGAGATGCGCGCGCTGGCCGAGTTCCTGCGCGCGGAGAAGCGCGCCGGCAAGGTGATCTACCCGCCGGGGCCGGAGATCTTCGCCGCCTTCGACCACACCCCGTTCGACGCGGTGCGCGTGGTGATCCTGGGCCAGGACCCCTACCACGGCCCCGGCCAGGCGCACGGCCTGTGCTTCTCGGTGCGCCCCGGCGTGCCGCCGCCGCCCTCGCTGGTGAACATCTTCCAGGAGATCAAGCGCGACCTCGGCATCCCGCCGCCGGACCACGGCTGCCTGATCCCCTGGGCCGACCGCGGCGTGCTGCTGCTCAACGCCGTGCTCACGGTCGAGCAGGGCAAGGCCGGCTCGCACCAGGGCAAGGGCTGGGAGGGCTTCACCGACGCGGCCATCGACGCCCTCAACCGCGAGCGCGAGGGGCTGGTGTTCATGCTCTGGGGCTCCTACGCCCAGCGCAAGGGCCAGCTGATCGACACCCGCCGCCACCTGGTGCTGAAGACGGTGCACCCCTCGCCGCTCTCGGCCCACCGCGGCTTCATCGGCTGCGGGCACTTCTCCAGGGCCAACCGCTACCTGGAAGGCCGCGGGCTGGCGCCGGTCGACTGGTCGCTGCCGCCGCGGGCCGAGCTGGAGGCCGGCCTGCGCGACCGCTAGGGACGCGATCCCCGCCGGGCGCTACACGTCGGCCCACATGCGCAGCAGGTTCGCATGCGAACGGCTCACCGCGTCGAAGGTCGCGCTCTTGCCCTCGCGGCCGAAGATCTGCCGCTTGGCGTTGTCCAGGTCCCACAGCAGCTCGCGCTTCTCCGCGTCGCGCACCTGGCTCTGGACCCAGATGACGGCGGCGTGGCGCACCCCACGGGTGACCGGCCGGACATGGTGCAGCGTATTGGCGGGATAGGCGATGGCGGCCCCTGCTTCCAGCTTGAACTCGCAGGCCATGCCATGGGTGTGCACCACCAGTTCGCCGCCGTCGTAGCTCCGGGGGTCGGCCAGGAACACCGTGATGGCCACGTCGCTGCGCACCTTCTCGCCGAACTCGCCCATCAGGGCGGCGTCCACGTGCGGACCGTATTCCATGCCGACCTCGTAGCGGTTGAACAGCGGCTGGGTCATCGCGGCGGGCAGGATCGCCGCCTGCAGCATGGCGTTGCGCAGGAAGGCGCTGCGGACGACCTGCGCCAGCCTGCCGTAGCCCTTGCTGTCGATGGGGATCTGCAGGTTGCGCTTGACCTCGCGGGCCGACCAGCCGGCCGTGGTGGCGCCATCGATGAAGGAGATGCCGGCCAGTTCGTTGCGGAGGGCGCCGAGTTCCTCGGCGGTCAACACATTGGGAGCGCAGATGATCAAGGGGACGGTTTCCAGGCGTTCGTGCGGCTGGCAGGCCCGGAAGGATAGCCGAGCCGGGACGGATCGTTCACGGCCGGTGAACCTGGTGCGTCGCAGCATGGTACTCACGGGTGCCGGGGGCTGGTGCTTCCCGGCATTTTTCTGTACTATAAGGTTTATTAAATCGCCGGCGGGTCGCGCAGAACTTCCGCGCGGATTAGCACTCTCAATGTGCGAGTGCTAAGCTCGCCAGCCCATTCGGGAGGTTCCAACATGTCTCAAGCTCTAGTGACCGCCAACCTGCCGGTGCCGAGCGTCGTCGGCAGCCTGGACGCGTACATCGCGGCGGTCCACCGGATTCCGGTGCTCAGCCAGGACGAGGAACGGGCGCTGTCGCGCCGCTACCGGGAGGAGAACGACCTGGCCTCGGCCAGGAAGCTGGTGATGTCGCACCTGCGCTTCGTGGTGCACGTGGCGCGCGGCTATTCCGGCTACGGCCTGCAGCTGGCCGACCTGATCCAGGAAGGCAACATCGGCCTGATGAAGGCGGTCAAGCGCTTCGACCCCGACCAGGGCGTGCGCCTGGTCAGCTTCGCGGTGCACTGGATCCGCGCCGAGATGCACGAGTTCATCCTGCGCAACTGGCGCATCGTCAAGGTGGCCACCACCAAGGCGCAGCGCAAGCTGTTCTTCAACCTGCGCAAGAGCAAGAAGCGCCTGGGCTGGATGAACGCCGAGGAAGTGCGCCTGGTGGCGCAGGACCTGGGCGTGCCGGAGGCCACCGTGCGCGAGATGGAGTCGCGCCTGTCCGGCCGCGACATCGGCTTCGAGGCCCCGGCCGACGCCGACGAGGACGCCAAGCCCGCGCCGGAGGCCTTCCTGGTCGACGAGGGCGCCGACCCGTACGAGAACGTGGCCGACGCCGACCAGGCCGACAACCAGCTGGAGACGCTCTCCGGCGCGCTGCAGAAGCTGGACGAGCGCTCGCGCGACATCATCCAGCGCCGCTGGCTCAACGAGGAGAAGGCCACGCTGCAGGACCTGGCCGACGAGTACGGCGTCTCGGCCGAGCGCATCCGCCAGGTCGAGGCCAACGCGATGAAGAAGATGCGCGCGGCCTTCGCGGCCTGAGGCGAGGCGCACCGGCAAGCCATCGACGGCCCCGCGAGGGGCCGTCGTCTTTCGCGGAGCGGGCGAGGCGGAGCGACGGTCCATGCCCCGGATCCTGGTGATCGAGGACGACGAGGTGACGGCGCGCGAGATCGCCGCCGAGCTGGCCGTGCACGGCCTGGACGCCGACTGGGCGGCCGACGGCCGCGAGGGCCTGCGGCGCGCCTGCGCGCAGCGCTACGACCTGGTCACGCTGGACCGCATGCTGCCCGGCATGGACGGCATCGACGTGGTCGCCGCGCTGCGCGAGCGCGGCGTGGACACGCCGGTGCTGATGATCAGCGCGCTCAGCGACGTGGACGAGCGCGTGCGCGGCCTGCGCGCGGGCGGCGACGACTACCTCACCAAGCCGTTCGCGCCGGACGAGATGGCCGCGCGGGTGGAGGTGCTGCTGCGCCGCCGCCAGGGGCAGCCGGAGACGCGCCTGCGCGTGGCCGACCTGGAGCTGGACCTGGTGCGCCACGTCGCCCACCGCGGCGGCCAGCCGCTGGCGCTGCTGCCCACCGAGTTCCGCCTGCTGGAGTACCTGATGCGCAACTCCGGCCAGGTGCTCACCCGCAGCATGATCTTCGAGGCGGTGTGGGGCTTCCACTTCGACCCCGGCACCAACGTGATCGACGTGCACATCGCGCGGCTGCGCCGCAAGCTCGACCCGCCGGGGCTGCCGCCGCTGATCCGCACCGTGCGCGGCAGCGGCTACATGCTTGCGCCGGCCGGCTAGCCGTGCTGGCATAGCGCGACGCCCGCCGGTTCGGTCCCGAACGGTTCCCACCATGCCCACCGTCCCCATCGCCTGGCGTTCCGCCACCTCGCGCCTGATCCTGGTCTACGGCGCGCTGTTCGCCGCGTGGGCGCTGCTGCTGCTGGGCGCGATCCAGTGGGAGACCACGCGCTACCTCAACGGCGTGATCGACCAGCTGCTGCTGCAGCGCATGCACTACCTCGCCACCACCGACCCGGCACGGCTGCCGGCGACGGTGGACGCGGCCGGCGCGATCGATCCGCACGGCATCATGTCGGTGGGCCTGTTCGACCGCGGGGGCCGCCGGCTGGCCGGCAACATCGACCGCCTGCCGGCCGGTCTGCCGCACGACGGCGCGGTGCACCTGCTCGCCGCCGGCATGCCGCGGCCGGACCGCGCCGACGGGCGGGTGCGCGCCCGCGCGCTGGCGGGCGCGCTGCCGGACGGCCGCGTGCTGGTGATCGCCAAGGACACCAGCACCATCGACGGGCTCGGCGCGATCATCCGCCACGCGCTGCTGTGGGGCGTCACGCTCACCGTCATCCCCGGCCTGCTCGGCGGCCTGCTGCTGCGCCGCGGGCACGCGCGGCGCATCCGTGCGCTGGCGCAGGCCACCGAGCCGATCCGCCAGGGCGACCTGGCGCGGCGGCTGCCGGTGAGCCGCCGCGGCGACGAGCTGGACCAGCTCGCCGGCATCGTCAACGCCATGCTCGACGAGATCGAGCGCCTGATGAACGAGGTGAAGGGCGTGTGCGACAACATCGCGCACGACCTGCGCACGCCGCTCACCCACCTGCGCGCGCGGCTGTACCGCGTGCAGCAGCAGCTGGCGGGCCAGCCGGAGGCGGCGCTGCTGGAGGCGTGCATGGGCGACATCGACGCCGTGCTGGCGCGCTTCCGCGCGCTGCTGCGCGTCTCCGAGCTGGAGGACCGCCAGCGCAGCGCCTGCTTCGGCGAGGTCGACCTCGCCCAGGTGCTGCGCCAGGTGCACGAGTTCTACGCGCCGCTGGCCGAGGACCGCGGCCAGTCCTTCGTGCTGGACGTGCAGCCGCTGGCGTCGGTGCACGGCGACGCCCACCTGCTGTTCGAGGCGCTGGCCAACCTGGTCGGCAACGCGATCAAGTTCTCCCCGTCCGGCGGCGAGGTGCGCCTGTGCGCGGCGATGGGCCGCCACGGCCCGCGCATCGACGTGTTCGACAGCGGCCCGGGCATCCCCGCCGACGAGCGCGAGGCGGTGACGCGGCGCTTCTACCGCGGCGACAACGGCCGCGCCGCGCCGGGCTCCGGCCTGGGGCTGAGCATCGTCAGCGCGATCGTGCGCCTGCACGGCTACGCGCTGGACATCGGCGACGGCGAGCGCGGCGCGCGCATCACGCTGTACTGCCACCCGGTGCGGCCGGGCGAGGTGCCGGGCACCTGCCTGGCGCGCGCCGTAAGTGCCTGAGCACGGGTTTCGTCCCCGCAGAACTTGCGCCCTCTCCCCGGAGGGGAGAGGAAGCAAGCCGCCGCACGGATCGCCCTTGGCATTCCTTCATCCTTCGCGGGTCGGCCCGGCGCGCCGCCGCCCCGGCGACGCCCAAGATGAAAATATCTTCATCGACGCCGGCGCGCCGGGCCGCGTGGCGCGTGGGAAAATTTGCGCGACGCATCATCGCGCTCGGAAACCCCACGCATGCTAGGCATCGTCCGGATCGCGCTCACGCGGCCGTATACCTTCGTCGTCCTCGCGCTGCTCATCCTCATCGTCGGCCCGCTGGCCGCGCTGCGCACGCCCACCGACATCTTCCCCGACATCAAGATCCCGGTGATCGCGGTGGTGTGGCAGTACACCGGCCTGTCGCCGGACCAGATGGCCGGCCGCATCACCTCGCCCTACGAGCGCGTGCTGACCACCACGGTCAACGACATCGAGCACATCGAGGCCAAGTCGATCGCCGGCTTCGGCATCGTCAAGATCTTCTTCCAGCCGACGGTGGACATCGCCACCGCCAACGCGCAGGTCACCGCGGTGTCGCAGACGCTGCTCAAGCAGCTGCCGGCGGGCATCACGCCGCCGCTGATCCTCAACTTCAACGCCTCGACCGTGCCGATCCTGCAGCTGGCGCTGTCGGGCAAGGGGCTGACCGAGCAGAACCTGGGCGACCTCGGCCTCAACATCCTGCGCCCGCAGCTGGTGACGGTGCCGGGCGCGGCGATCCCGTACCCCTACGGCGGCAAGACCCGCCAGGTGCAGATCGACATCGACCCGGCCAGGCTGCAGGCGCGCGGCCTGTCGGCGCAGGACGTGGCCAACGCGCTGGCGGCGCAGAACCTGATCACGCCGGTGGGCACGCAGAAGATCGGCGCGTTCGAGTACACCGTGCTGCTCAACAACTCGCCGGAGGCGCTCGCCGACCTCGGCGAGCTGCCGGTGAAGGCGGTCGACGGCACCACCGTGTACGTGCGCGACGTGGCGCAGGTGCGCGACGGCGCGCCGCCGCAGACCAACATCGTGCACGTGGACGGCGGCCGCTCGGTGCTGATGAGCGTGCTCAAGAACGGCTCGGCCTCGACGCTGGCGATCGTCGCCGGCATCCGCCAGCGCCTGGAGCAGGCGCGCGCCTCGCTGCCCGACGCGCTGAGCATCGCGCCGATCGGCGACCAGTCGCTGTTCGTGCGCGCGGCGATCAGCGGCGTGGCGAAGGAGGGCGTGATCGCGGCGGCGCTGACCAGCCTGATGATCCTGCTGTTCCTCGGCAGCTGGCGCTCGACGGTGATCATCGCGGTGTCGATCCCGCTGGCGATCCTGGGCTCGATCATCGCGCTGTCGGCGCTGGGCGAGACGCTCAACATCATGACGCTCGGCGGCCTGGCGCTGGCGGTGGGCATCCTGGTGGACGACGCCACGGTGACCATCGAGAACATCAACTGGCACCTGGAGCACGGCAAGGAGGTGGAGACCGCGATCATGGACGGCGCGCGGCAGATCGTGACGCCGGCCTTCGTCTCGCTGCTGTGCATCTGCATCGTGTTCGTGCCGATGTTCTTCCTGGAGGGCGTGGCGCGCTTCCTGTTCGTGCCGATGGCCGAGGCGGTGATGTTCGCGATGGTGTGCTCGTTCATCCTCTCGCGCACGCTGGTGCCGACGATGGCCAAGTACCTCCTGAAGCCGCACGCGCCGCACACCGACGAGCACGGCACCGACGCCGCGATGGGGCCCTCGCGCAACCCGCTGGTGCGCTTCCAGCGCCGCTTCGAGGCGCGCTTCGAGAAGGTGCGCGAGGGCTACCGCGAGCTGCTCGCCATGGCGATGGGCAACCGGCGCGGCTTCGCGCTCGGCTTCCTCGGCTTCGTGCTGCTGTCGTTCCTGCTGGCGCCGTTCCTCGGCCGCAACTTCTTCCCCGAGGTGGACGCGGGGCAGATCCTGATGCACGCGCGCGCGCCGGTGGGCACGCGGGTGGAGGAGACCGCGCGGCTGTTCGCCGCGATCGAGGAGCGCATCAAGCGGATCATCCCGCCCGCCGAGCTGGGCGCGCTGGTGGACAACATCGGCCTGTCCAACAGCGGCATCAACAACACCTACAACAACACCGGCACCATCGGCGAGCAGGACGGCGACATCCAGATCGCGCTCAACGAGGGCCACCGGCCCACCGCCGACTACGTGCGCCGGCTGCGCGAGGAGCTGCCGCGCGCCTTCCCCACCGTGGCGTTCTCCTTCCCGCCGGCGGACATCGTCAGCCAGATCCTCAACTTCGGCTCGCCGGCGCCGGTGGACCTGCAGATCCGCGGCAACGACCTGCCGGCCAACTTCGCCTACGCGCAGGCCCTGCTGCGCGAGATCCGCCGCGTGCCCGGCGTGGTCGACGCGCGCATCCAGCAGTCGCAGGCCAACCCGGTGTTCAAGGTGGACGTGGACCGCACGCGGGCGCAGCTGCTGGGCATCACCGAGCGCGACGTCACCAACTCGCTGGTGGTGAACCTGGCCGGCTCCAGCCAGGTGGCGCCGACCTACTGGCTGAACCCGCAGAACGGCATCTCCTACCCGATCGTGATGCAGACGCCGCAGTACCAGCTCGACAAGCTGTCCGACCTGGCCGCGCTGCCGGTCAGCGCCGGCGGCGGCTCGCGCGAGCTGCAGCTGCTGGGCGGCCTGGCCACCTTCCGGCGCGGCGCGTCCAACGCGGTGGTCAGCCAGTACAACATCCAGCCGATGGTGGAGATCTTCGCCGCCACGCAGGGGCGCGACCTCGGCGCGGTGGCGAAGGACATCCAGGCGATCCTCGCCCGCCACGCCAAGGAGCTGCCGCGCGGCAGCAGCACCGCCCTGCTCGGCCAGGTGCAGACCATGCAGAGCGCGTTCACCGGGCTCTCCTTCGGCCTGCTCGGCGCGGGCGTGCTGATCTACCTGCTGATCGTGGTGAACTTCCAGTCCTGGAGCGACCCGTTCGTGATCATCACCGCGCTGCCCGCCGCGCTGGCCGGCATCGTGTGGATGCTGTTCGCCACCCACACCACGCTGTCGGTGCCCGCGCTCACCGGCGCGATCATGTGCATGGGCGTGGCCACCGCCAACTCGATCCTGGTGGTGAGCTTCTGCCGCGAGCGCCTGGCCGAGCACGGCGACGCGGTGCTCGCCGCGGTCGAGGCCGGCTTCGTGCGCTTCCGCCCGGTGCTGATGACCGCGCTGGCGATGGTCATCGGCATGGCGCCGATGGCGCTGGGCCTGGGCGAGGGCGGCGAGCAGAACGCGCCGCTCGGCCGCGCGGTGATCGGCGGCCTGGTCTTCGCCACCGTCGCCACGCTGTTCTTCGTGCCGGTGGTGTTCAGCCTGATCCACGGGCGCCGCGGCCATGCCGCCGCCCCGGCATCCCCTTCCGGAGAGCCTGTCCATGTCTGACGCCATTCCCACCCCGTCCCCGCAGACGCGCCGGCGCGCGCGGCTTGCCGGCATCGTCGCCGCCGTGGTCGCCGTGCTGGTGGTGGCGCTGGGCCTGATCGCCCGCGGCGTGGAGGCGCGCAAGCTGCGCCAGTGGACCGACGGGCAGGCGGTGCCCACGGTCAACGCCGTGACGCCGGAGCGGGGCCCCGCCGGCGACACGCTGACCCTGCCCGGCCGGCTCGAGGCCTACGCCCGCGCGCCGCTGTACGCGCGCGTGAGCGGCTACGTGAAGGCGTGGAAGGCCGACATCGGCACGCCGGTGAAGGCGGGCCAGCTGCTGGCCGAGCTGGAGACGCCCGACGTCGACCAGCAGCTCTTGCAGGCGCGCGCCGACCTCGCCAGCGCGCAGGCCAACGCCGCGCTGGCCAGGACCACCGCCGAGCGCTGGCAGGCCATGCTCGCCTCCGATTCGGTGTCGCGCCAGGAAGTGGACGAGAAGACCGGCGACTACGCCGCCAAGCAGGCGCTGGTGAACGCGGCCAAGGCCAACGTCGACCGCCTGGCGGCGACCAAGGACTTCGCCCGCATCGTGGCGCCGTTCGACGGCGTGGTCACCGCGCGCAACACCGACGTCGGCGCGCTGGTCAACGCCGGCGCCGGCGGCGGCCCGGAGCTGTTCGAGGTGTCCGATACCCGCAAGCTGCGCGTGTACGTGCAGGTGCCGCAGAGCTACGCGCCGTCGGTGCGGCCGGGTGCGGCGGCGAAGCTGGCGGTGCCGGAGCATCCCGGCCGCGATTTCCGCGCCCGGGTGGAGGCCGTCGCGCAGGCGGTGCAGGCCAGCTCCGGCAGCATGCTGGTGCAGCTCATCGTGGACAACGCCGCCGGCGAATTGCTGCCGGGCGGCTACGCCAACGTGAGCTTCACGCTGCCCGCCCCGGCGACCGCGCTGCGCATCCCGGCCAGCGCGCTGGTGTTCGACCAGCAGGGCCTGCGCGTGGCGACGCTGGACGGCGCCGGCAAGGTGAAGTTCAAGACCGTGAGCATCCTGCGCGACCTCGGCAAGTCGGTCGAGATCGGCAGCGGCCTCGACCCCTCCGACCGGGTGATCGACAGCCCGCCCGACGGCCTGGCCGACGGCGACGCGGTGCAGCTGGCGGGCAAGGACGCGGACGGCAAGCCGGCGGGCAAGACCCATGCGGACGCCTGAGCGCGCGCTGTTCGCGGGCCTGCTCGCCGCCGCGCTGGGCGGCTGCGCGCTGGCGCCGCGCTACCAGCCGCCGGCGGTGCCGGTGGCCGAGGCCTACCAGGCGCACGGGCCGTGGCAGCCGGCGCGGCCGGCCGACCGGCTGCCGCGCGACGGCTGGTGGAAGCTCTACGGCGAGGCCGAGCTGGACCGCCTGGAGGACGCGCTCGGGCGCCGCAACGCCGACCTCGCCGCCGCGCTGGCGCACTACCGGCAGGCGCAGGCGTACAGCGCGCAGGCGCGCGCCGGGCTGTTCCCGCAGGTCGGGCTGGGCGCCGACGCGCAACGCAATCGCCAGTCCGACACCAAGCCGCTGCGCGGCGCCACCTCGCCGAGCTACTACGACGCCTACACGGTGGACGCGACGATCGACTACGAGGTCGACCTGTGGGGCCGCGTGCGCGCCGAGGTGGAGGCCGGCCGCGACGAGGCGCTGGCCGTCGCCGCCGACCTCGCCTCCGTGCGGCTCAGCCTGCAGGCGCAGCTGGCGGACGACTACCTGCAGCTGCGCGGGCTCGACCGGCAGGCGCAGCTGCTGCAGCAGAGCATCGACGCCTACGCCAGGGCGCTGCAGTTGACGCAGAACCGCCACCAGGGCGGCATCGCCTCCGGGCTGGACGTGGCGCGCGCGCAGACGCAGCTGTCGAACGCGCGCTCGCAGCTGGCGCAGACGCAGGCGCAGCGCGAGCTGCTCGAACACGCGGTCGCGGTGCTCGCGGGCGAGTCGCCGTCCGGCTTCCATCTGGCCGCGGCGACGCGGCCGGTGGCGCTGCCGGCGGTGCCGGCCGGCGTGCCGTCGGAGCTGCTGCAGCGGCGGCCGGACATCGCCGCGGCGGAGCGCCGCGTGGCCGAGGCCAACGCGCGCATCGGCATCGCCCGCGCCGCCTATTTCCCCTCGCTCACGCTGGCCGCCGTCGGCGGCTGGCAGAGCGACCGCTGGGGCGGGCTCGCCGCCGCGCCCAACCGCTTCTGGGCGGTCGGCCCCGGCCTGCTGCTCGACCTGTTCGACGGCGGCCGCCGCAAGGCCGGCGTGGAGGCCGCCAAGGCCGCCACCGACGAGGCCGGCGCGCGCTACCGCGGCGTGGTGCTGGCCGCGTTCCAGCAGGTGGAGGACCAGCTGAGCGTGCTCGACCGGCTGGGCGCGGCGGGCACGGACCAGAAGGAGGCCGCCGACGCCGCGCAGCATTCGCTGGACCTGGCGATGGGCCGCTACCGCGCCGGCGCGGTCGACTACCTGGACGTGGTGCAGGCGCAGACCGCCGCGCTCGACGCGCAGCGCAGCCTGCTCGACCTCGACACGCGGCGGCTGCGCGCCAGCGTGCAGCTGGTACGCGCGCTGGGCGGCGGCTGGGAGGCCGGGCCGGGCTACGGCGTGGCGGACGCGAAGCGGGACGAACAGGCGCACTGACGCCGCCTTGCTCCCTCTCCCCGGAGGGGAGAGGGGGCGCGGTGGCCGCGCGTTTTCGCAAGCACCGCCTTGCTCCCTCTCCCCTGCGGGGAGAGGGCCGGGGTGAGGGGCCGCACTGGCGACAAGCCACCCTGTGCATGGCTTGTCCAACCCGGCGCTTTCGCAAGCCCGGCCCCTCACCTCATTCCTCTCCCCGGAGGGGAGAGGAGGCGCGGTGGCCGCGCGCTTTCGCAAGCACCGCCTTGCGTCCTCTCCCCTGCGGGGAGAGGACGCACGATAGCCGTGGGCTTTCGCAAGATTGCCTTTCACCGGTTCCCATGTGCTCCACAAGAAAAGGGAAGCGGTGACTCGCAGCCCCCGCCGCGCCTACAGCTTCTCCATCAGCAGCGCCTCCAGCTTGCGCTGGTCGGCGGCGAACTTGCGGATGCCCTCGGCCAGCTTGTCGGTGGCCATCGCGTCCTCGTTGTGCTCCCAGTGGAAGGTCGGCTCGGCAAGCGGCGCGGGCGGCTCCTGGCGGTGGCCGTCGTCGGCCAGCACGCGCGGCAGCTCGCCGTGCGCGGCGTCGAGCTGTTCCAGCAGCTCGGGGCTGATGGTGAGGCGGTCGCAGCCGGCCAGCGCCTGGATCTGGCCGATGTTGCGGAAGCTCGCGCCCATCACCACGGTGGGATAGCCGTGGCGCTTGTAGTAGGCGTAGATGCGCCGCACCGACCGCACGCCGGGGTCTTCCTCCGGCGCGTACTGCTTCACGCCGGAGTTGGCCACGTACCAGTCGAGGATGCGCCCCACGAACGGCGAGATCAGGAACACGCCGGCCTCGGCGCAGGCGCGCGCCTGCGCGAAGGAGAACAGCAGGGTGAGGTTGCAGTCGATGCCGCGCCGCTGCAGCGTCTCGGCGGCGCGGATGCCGGCCCAGGTGGAGGCGATCTTGATCAGGATGCGCTCGCGCGCGATGCCGGCCTGCTCGTACAGGCCGGCCAGGTGCTCGGCCTTGGCGACGGTGGCGTCGGTGTCGAAGGACAGCCGCGCGTCCACCTCGGTGGAGATGCGGCCGGGGATCAGCTCCAGGATCCTGCGGCCCACCGCCACCGCCAGGTGGTCGCCGGCGTCGGCGACCTGCCGCTCGCGCGGGCCGCCGCGCCGCCGCGCCCAGTCCAGCGATTCCTCCAGCAGCGGCGCGTAGGCCGGCAGCGAGGCGGCCTTGAGCAGCAGCGAGGGGTTGGTGGTGGCGTCCACCGGGCGGTAGCGGGCGATCGCGTCGATGTCGCCGGTGTCGGCGACCACGGTGGTGTACTGGCGCAGCTGTTCGAGTTGGGTGGGCACGGGGCGGGTTCCGGTCGGTCGCGTGGGGGAAACGCCTATTCTGCGGGCGCCGCGCCGCCAGTCAAAGCCGGCGGGCCTTCCGCGACGACGCGCGCGTGGCGCTGGTAGGTCCAGTACGACCACGCCCAGTCCAGCAGCACCACCAGCCGGTTGCGGAAGCCGATCAGGAAGTAGGCGTGGGCCAGCAGCCACACCCACCAGGCGGGCAGGCCCGACAGTTTCACCCGCCCGAACTGCGCCACCGCCGCCATGCGGCCGATGGTGGCCAGCGTGCCCTGGTCGCGGTAGCGGAACGGCTGCGCGGCGGCCTCGCCGCGCAGCCGCGCGCGGATCCGCGCGGCGACGTAGCGGCCCATCTGCTTGGCGGCGGGCGCCACGCCGGGCACCGGGCGGCCGTCGGGCCGCGCCACGCTGGCGAGGTCGCCGATCACGAACACCTCCGGGTGGCCGGGCAGCGACAGGTCGGGCATCACCTGCACGCGCCCGGCGCGGTCGCAGGGCGCGCCCAGCATGCGGCCCACCGGCGAGGCGGCCACGCCCGCGGCCCACAGCACGGTGCGCGCCTCGACGCGCTCGCCGCCCAGCGTCACGCCGCGCGCGTCGACGGCAGTGACCGCCGCGCCGGTGCGCACGCGCACGCCCAGCGCCTCCAGCTGCCGCCGCGCCTTCTCCGACAGCGCGGGATCGAACGCGGGCAGCAGGCGCGGCCCGGCCTCGACCAGCAGCACCTCGGCGCGGCGCGGGTCGGCGCGGCGGAACTCGCGCGGCAGCGTGTGGCGGGCGATCTCGGCCAGCGTGCCGGCCAGCTCCACGCCGGTGGCGCCGCCGCCGACCACCACGAAGTCGAGCCAGGGCTGGCGCCGCGCCGGGTCGTCCTCGCGCTCGGCCTGCTCGAAGGCGAGCAGCACGCGGCGGCGGATCTCGAAGGCGTCGTCCAGCGTCTTCAGGCCCGGCGCGTGCGGCGCCCAGTCGTCGTGGCCGAAGTAGGCGTGCGTGGCGCCGGTGGCGACGACCAGGTAGTCGTAGTCGAGCGGCCCCTGCGCCAGTCGCACGCGCCTCCTGTCCGGCTCGACGCCGACCACCTCGTCCAGCAGCACGGTGGCGTTGGCCTGCCGGCGCAGGATGTGCCGCAGCGGCGCGGCGATCGACGGCGCGGAGAGGCCCGCGGTGGCGACCTGGTAGAGCAGCGGCTGGAACAGGTGGTGGTTGCGCCGGTCCACCAGGGTGACGCGCACCGGCGCGCCGGCCAGCGCGCGGGCGGCGGCCAGGCCGCCGAAGCCGCCGCCCAGGATCACCACGTGCGCTTGCGTGTCGGGAGCCATGCCGTTCTTCCGGAAGCGGGGATCGATGCGGAGATGGCGTCGCCCGCGCCGCCGCGCAAGCGCCGGTCTTCGGTCAGTACAGGTCGACCGGATCGACGTCCAGCGACCAGCGTACCCGGCGCGCGGCGGGCAGCGTGCCCAGCGCGGCGGCCCACGGGCGCAGCGCGGCGTGCAGCCCGCCGCGGCGGTCGGCCTCCAGCAGCAGCTGGCCGCGCGCGCGGCCGGCGCGCAGCGGCATCGGCGCGGGCATCGGGCCCAGCACGCGCAGGTCGCCGCCGGCGGGCAGCGCGGCGGCGGCCGCGGCGAGGAAGTCGTCCACCGCCGCGCGCTGGTGCGCCTCGGCGCGCAGCAGCGCCTGGTGGGCGTAGGGCGGCAGCGCGGCGAGCCGGCGCTCGGTCAGCAGCTCGCGCGCCGCCGCGGCGTAGCCCTGCGCCAGCAGGCTGCGCAGCAGCGGGTGGTCGGGGTGGTGGGTCTGCAGCAGCACGCGGCCGGGCTTGGCGGCGCGGCCGGCGCGGCCGGCCACCTGCACCACCAGCTGCGCCAGCCGCTCGCCGGCGCGGAAGTCCACGCTGTGCAGGCCCTCGTCCACGCCGACGATGGCGACCAGGGTGAGGTTGGGCAGGTCGTGGCCCTTGGCCAGCATCTGCGTGCCGACCAGGATCGCGGGCTGGTCCTCGCGCAGCCCGTCCAGCAGCCGCTCGAAGGCGTCGCGCCGGCGCGTGGTCTCGCGGTCGATGCGCAGCACCGGCGTCTGCGGGAAACAGGCGGCCAGCGCCTGCTCCAGCCGCTCGGTGCCCTGGCCCTGCGGCTTCAGCTCGGCGGCGCCGCAGGCGGGGCAGGTCGCGGGCAGATGCGCGCGGTGGCCGCAGTGGTGGCACAGCAGCTCGCGCCGCGCCGCGTGCAGGGTCAGCGGGCGCTCGCAGCGCGGGCACTGCGCGTGCCAGCCGCAGGCGTGGCACAGCAGCACCGGCGCGTAGCCGCGGCGGTTCCTGAACACCAGCGCCTGCTCGCCGCGCGCCACGGCCTCGCCCACCGCGGCGAGCAGCGCGGGCGAGAGGCCGTGCTCCAGATGCTGCGCGCGCATGTCCACGATCTGCACCTGCGGCGGCCGCGCCGCGCGCGGGCGGGCGCGCAGGTGCAGCGCGCGGTAGCGGCCGGCCTCCACGTTGGCCAGCGTCTCCAGCGAGGGCGTGGCCGAGCCCAGCAGCGCCGGCACGCCCAGCGCGCGCGCGCGCACCAGCGCGAGGTCGCGCGCGTGGTAGCGGAAGCCCTCCTGCTGCTTGTAGGCGCCGTCGTGCTCCTCGTCCACGATGACCAGCCCGGCCTGCGGCAGCGGGGTGAACACCGCCGAGCGGGTGCCCAGGATCACCCGCGCCTCGCCGCTCCTCGCGCGCAGCCAGGCGCGGGCGCGCTCGCCCTCGGCCAGGTTGGAGTGCAGCACCTCCACCGGCACGCCCAGGCGCTCGCGCAGGCGGCGCACGGTCTGCGGCGCCAGGCCGATCTCCGGCACCAGCAGCAGGCTTTGCTTCCCCTGCGCCAGCGCCTGCGCGATCAGCGCCAGGTACACCTCGGTCTTGCCGCTGCCGGTGACGCCATCGAGCAGGAACGGCTGGAAGCGGCCGAAGCTGGCCGCCACCGCGTCCACCGCGGCCCGCTGCTCGGGGCCGAGCGGCGGCGCGGGCGTGGCCGGCGCCGCCGGCGCGGGCGGCGGCGCGGCGCGGGCGATCAGCCCGGCGGCCGCCAGCCGGCGGGCGGCCGTGCGCCAGCCGGGCAGGGCGGCGTCCAGGGTGCCGGCGGCGGCGGCGCCATCCGCGCCGGCGAGGAAGCGCAGCAGGTCGCGGCTGCCGCCGCGCCGGCTGCCGGCGTCGAGCGCGCTGCGGCCGGCGGTGGTCAGGGTCCAGGCTTCCTCGTGCAGCTCGGGCAGCGGGCGCGGCTCGCGCAGCGCCAGCGGCAGCGCGTTGGCGTAGGCCTCGCCGGGCGCGCCCAGCCAGTAGTCGGCGGCCCAGGCCACGCTGGCGAGAAGTTCGGCGTCCAGCAGCGGCGTCCCGTCCAGCACGCGCAGCAGCGGCTTGAGCCGGGCGGGCTCGACCTCGGCATGGTCGCGCACGTCCGCCACCACCCCGACCAGGCGACGGCGCCCGAACGGCACCAGCACCCGGCTGCCCGGCGCCGGCGGCACCGGGCCGGGCAGGTAGTCGAACAGGCTGGGCACGGGCACCGGCAGGGCGACGCGGACGACGGCAGGCATGGACACCTCGCGGCGGGCCAGTGTAGCAACCGGCGGCGGCGCCCCCGCGCCGCTGCGCGATTGGCCCGGGACATTCGCGGTCGCGGCGGCCCTGGGCGGGCCATTGCTGCCGGCCGGCTCAGCATCTTCCATTAAGTCCCTCTGCATCGGGGAAATTTTCGTTTATCCACAGATGCTGTGGATAAGTCTGTGGATCGGCCGGGGGCAGGCGGGTGTCAGGCCCGTGATGACGGCCTTCGGCACATACTGGTCAAAATTTAGCCAACCAAAAACTTCATTTCAATTCAATAAGTTGCGTTGACTCGTTGGCGAGGGGTCATGGATTTGCCACCAAGTCCCCGCCCGCCTTGACAGCTCCGTGATGCTGTGCAAAACCCTCGGCGCCGGCGCTCCGCGGGGGCGCGAAGCTGAACGGCCGCGGCGGCTTTTTTGTGGATAATTGCTAACGAATCTGGATCAAAAGTGGGTGGAGTTCGGAAGTTGGCGTCGCCCGCAAGGGCTGGAGGTGTTATCACGAAGCGGTAGCAAACTTCGCCCAGATAAAAGGATGGAAGTGTTTGTGCCGGGCGATGGGCATGGCCTTGACTTGGCCGTTGCGCTTGATGATCCCGGACACCATCATCTTGCAAGCGGCACCCATCCCCGCCTGCTGTGGCGGGCCCGCCAAACGTGGTTTCGTCACATTCCAGCGCTCCGGTATACGGCTCACGCCAGTGCTCGGCATAGGCGCAACAAGCGCAACGGACGGTAGAACTTCTCGACCGTGGCAGCACTGCACACCGGCTGGAAGCGTTGACGATAGACCGGCACGCCCAGCATGAAGCACTCAATCGAGCGACGCTTCTGGGCCGTGCTCAGTCGCACGACGTCCCAGGTGCGCATTCCCGTCAGACTGAACATTGATTCCGGCGAGCACTGAGCAACCTACCGGTGCTAATCGGGTCCTCGCGGGCTGGCCGATGGCATATTCCCTTAGCCGTAGCGCTGCGGGTCGCTTGCCAAGAATTCGACCTCGCCTCCACGCTTCCCGCATCACGTGCCGAGGGGAGTGGGTACCTGCAAGAGCGGAGGCGCTTTGAAGTGCTAGCAGCCATAGCTTTACTGGCCGGTTGCGCTACGTCTTCCCACATGACTCCGGAGCAGCGGGCCGCGGCCATTCGACAGCGAGCCGCCAACCATGACCAGGCCATGGCTCAGTGGACCGGCCGCGACGTCAGCGATCTCATCGTGAGTAAGGGTCAACCACTCAAGGTCGAAGCCCTTCCTAACGGCAAGCAGGTGTACACGTGGGGCGGTGGTATACATGCCTGAGACCCCCGCAATGGTCAGGACATAGGCTATACGTGTCTTGAGCGGTATATCGTGGACCCGACGACTCACATCATCCAGAGCCACGCTACGCCAGGTTGCTAGCCCAGCTCGTTCAATAACAGCGGTGAGCCTCACAACGGCATACTGTTCAGGCCGCACCGTTACGGTGTTCAGCCTTCACCGGAATCCGCACCCAGGCTCGCGCTGCAGGCCGGAAACAGTGCCCGCAGACGCGGCACCTGAGCCAACCATCGGTTAGTGGCCAGAACCTTGCATGATCATGGACAGGACACTCCAGATCCATGGAGTATTACCTAGGGCCTGTCATCAATTGACTGAATAGGCGGAATTGGGTTTTTCTTGCAAGCGCTGCCGTTCAATGACCCGCGGATTCAACTCTGAAGTGCACCACCCGATCGCGTGGAGAGGCCCAGGCGCGCTAGGGCGTGTCATCAATTGAGCAGGATGACGGCGGCAGCGCCGTAGATAGCACCGAGGAAATTACGAGCCGTTTTGTCGTATCGAGTGGCGATGGCGCGGTACTGCTTGAGCTTGGCGAAGAAGTT
>Ga0180221_1000210_pt1 | contig 65787 bp, 64 predicted proteins | sample eDN5th37CKraftMG_FD_151339 | JGI IMG/M metagenome (GOLD analysis project Ga0180221, IMG submission 151339) | Enriched Miracle-Growth compost microbial communities from Emeryville, California, USA - eDNA 5th pass 37_C Kraft MG (version 2) (version 2) ... | reverse complement strand
GAAGAACGCCGGCGCGCCGCATTCGTCCACCGCGACATGAGCCTCCTCATGCGCGAGGATGCCGCCATAGGGCGGGCAGAGGCAGGCAAGCGCGATGCTGTTCGCCGCCGTGCCGCTCGCCACCCACATGGCTTTCACCGGCATGCCGAACAGGTCGGAAAAGGCTCCATCCAGCCGCGCGCTCCAGCCGTCCCCGTCATAGCCGTGATCCGCGCGGTCGGCGGCGGCGATGGCGGCCATCACGGGCGGACAGACGGGCGTGGCGTTGTCGGAAAAGCAGTGCATGGGAGAGCGGGATAGCCGCCCTCCACCAAAGCGCAACATTGTTTCGCGGCCTGCTTTGTGACATAGGGCGCGCGTCCAGGCCGAAGGAGTAACTATTATGGACGTCCAGCAGACATCGCGCTTCACCGTCACTCGGAACAGCAAGGCTGTGGCGGCTGACCAGCGCGCCGTATTGCTGGAAGACCCCGGCTTCGGCCGCATCCACACCGACCATATGGTGACGATCCGCTATACGGAGGGACAGGGCTGGCACAGCGCCGCGCTCGGCCCGCGCGAACCGTTCCTGCTCGATCCCGCCTGTGCCGTGCTGCATTACGCGCAGGAGATATTCGAAGGGATGAAGGCCTATCGCCTCGAAGACGGCAGCATCGCCATGTTCCGGCCCGAGGAAAATGCCCGCCGCTTCAACGAATCGGCGCATCGCATGGCGATGCCCTCCATTCCCGAAGACCTGTTCCTGGAAGCGGTCGAGCAACTGGCGAAGATCGACGCGGGCTGGATACCGGGCGGCGAGGGAAGCCTCTACATGCGCCCCTTCATGTTCGCGAGCGAAGCCTTTCTCGGCGTGCGTCCGGCGAACGAATATATCTTCTGCGTCATCGCCTCGCCCGCCGGCGCCTATTTCAAGGGCGGCAAGAAAGCGGTCAGCCTCTGGGTATCGGAACATTATACCCGCGCCGCACCCGGCGGCACGGGCGCGGCCAAATGCGGCGGCAACTATGCCGCTTCCCTTATCGCGCAGGCCGAAGCCAGTAAGCATGGCTGCGATCAGGTCGTCTTCCTCGACGCCGCGGAGCATAAGTGGGTCGAGGAACTGGGCGGCATGAACATCTTCTTCGTGATGGAGGACGGGGCGATCGTCACCCCGCCGCTCGGCACGATCCTGCCCGGCATCACCCGCGACAGCATCATGACGCTGGCCCGCGCCAAGGGCCATGACGTGCGCGAGGAACCCTACAGCTTCGCCCAGTGGCGCGCGGACGCGGCCAGCGGCAAGCTGCGCGAAGCCTTCGCCTGCGGCACGGCGGCGGTCGTGACCCCCATCGGCACGGTGAAGAGCATCGAGGGCGATTTCACCATCGGCAATGGCGACGGCGGCATGGTGACAGAATCGCTGCGCGCCGACCTTACCGGCATCCAGCGCGGCACGGTGGCGGACCCGGCCAACTGGGTGCGCAGGCTGTAAGGTCTCCGCCCCTTTCCTTCCATCGTCCGGAGGTTCAGCCCCCGAACTGTTCCCGCAATTTGAGCATGGCGATGGCGGCCCTGGCCGCCTCGCCGCCCTTGTCCTTTTCGGCGCGGCGGGCGCGGGTAAGCGCCTGCACTTCGTTCTCGACCGTCAGGATGCCGTTGCCGATGGCGATGCCGTCCATGCTGAGCGCCATCAGGCCGCGCGCGCTTTCGTTCGACACGATTTCGAAATGATAGGTCTCGCCGCGGATCACCACGCCGATGCCGACGAAGCCGTCATAGCGCCCGCTTTCCGCCGCCAGCGCGATCGCGCCGGGAATCTCCAGCGCGCCGGGCACGGTGATCACGTCATATTTGTGCCCGGCTTCCTCCAGCGCGGCACCCGCGCCTTCGATCAGCAGGTCGTTGAGATGGTCGTAGAAGCGCGCTTCGACGATGAGGAACTTCGCCATGCCTGCTTTCCTTTCTAAAGATCGATGGGGCGCTGGCCGACGACGGCCAGGTCGTAACCGTCCAGCGCAACGAGGCTGTGGTTGCTGTTGGTGAGCAGGATCATGTCATGCACGCCCAGTTCGGCAAGGATCTGCGCGCCCACGCCATAGTCGCGCAGCTCGTCCATGCCCGCACTGGTCTTGCCCGCATGATGCTCCAGGAAGCGCGTGATGAATTCCGACGTGCTGCCCCGGATGGTGAGGGCGACGATGATGCCCGCGCCTTCCTCGCCGATGATCTCCATCGAACGTGACAACAGCTCGCCGCGCGGCCCGGTCGCGCCGTAGATGTCGTCCAGGATCGACATCTGGTGCATACGGACCAGCGTGGGCTGATCGGGCACGATATGCCCTTTTTGCAGCACGAGCTGATCGGTCTGGGTCGCCTTGTTGTAGAAGCTGATCGCTTTCCAATCGCCGCCCCATTTGCTGGTGAAGGTCGTTTCCGCGCGCCGTTCGACCATGTGGTCGTGGCGGCGGCGATAGGCGATGAGGTCGCGGATCGTGCCGATCTTCATCCCGTGCTTCTGCGCGAAGGGAATGAGGTCGTCGAGACGCGCCATCGTCCCGTCATCCTTCATCACTTCGCAGATGACGCCGGAAGGATTGAGGCCGGCGAGCCGGGCCACGTCGACCGCCGCTTCGGTGTGGCCCGTGCGGACCAGAACGCCGCCATCCTTGGCGACCAGCGGAAAGACGTGACCGGGCGTCACGATGTCGTCGCGGCCCTTCGATCCGTCGATGGCGACGGAGATGGTGCGCGCGCGGTCGGCGGCGCTGATGCCGGTGGTGACGCCCTCGCGCGCCTCGATCGACACGGTGAAGGCGGTTTCATGCCGCGTGCCGTTGTTGCGGCTCATGAGGTCGAGGCCCAGCTCGTCCACCCGGTTCCTGGTCAGCGCCAGGCAGATGAGGCCGCGCCCGTGCGTCGCCATGAAGTTGATCGCATCGGGCGTCGCCATCTGCGCGGGAATGACCAGATCGCCTTCATTTTCCCGATCCTCGTCATCGACCAGGATGAACATGCGGCCGTTGCGGGCTTCGTTGATGATCTCTTCCGGGCTGGCGAGGGCGGTGCCGCCTTCGCGCCGCTGGAGATAGGATTCCAGCTTGCCCAGCGTCTCAGCGGTGGGGTTCCAGTCCGTTTCCCCCAGGCGGCGCAGGCTGTTGGCGTGAAGCCCGGCGGCGCGGGCCAAGCCGGAACGGGACATGCCCCCATCGGTGACGAGCGAACGAAGGCTATCGATTAATGCGGCGGACATGGAAAGCGACTCCCGGCCCGGAACGGGCGCGGGACGACATTCACACTACAATGTGATCATTGCAAGAGGAAATCACATTGTGCGGTTGCGAAGGCTCTGCATCCGGTCGAGATAGCGGGCCAGCACGTCGATCTCCAGATTGAAGGTGCGCCCGTCCGGCAGTTCTTCCAGCGTGGTCGCGGCCGCCGTATGCGGAATGATGTTGAGGCCGAAATGCACCGATCCGTCCGGCTGGTCCTCCACGCCGTTCACGGTCAGCGAAATGCCGTCCACCGTGATCGACCCCTTGGCCGCAAGCGCGGGCGCAAGATCGGCGGGCGCGCGGATGACGAGGCGGGTGGAGTCGCCCTCCGCCGTCGCCGACACCAGTGTGCCGATGCCGTCCACATGGCCCGTCACGATATGGCCGCCCAGCTCGTCCCCGACCTTCAGCGCCCGCTCCAGATTGAGCTTGCCGCCCTGCCGCCACAACCCCGGCGCGGTGCGCGCCACCGTTTCGGCGGAAAGATCGGCGGCGAACCAGCCCGGCCCCTTCTCCACCACCGTCAGGCAGGCCCCCGAACAGGCGATGGAGGCCCCGATCGCCACGCCGTCCATGTCATAGCCGCTTTCGATCACGAGGCGCAGGTCGCCGCGCTGCTCGCTGGAGCGGATGGTGCCGATGTCGGTGATGATGCCGGTGAACATGGAACGCTGGTCCTGAACGTCGAAAGATTTCCCAGCGGCTTAGGCGCTGCGCGCCGCCGCGTAAACCTCCAGCCGGTCCACGCCCAAATGTCTTTCGTCAGCCAGCGCCCAATGCCCATGCGCCTGGGACAGGTCGGCAAGGCCGATGTCGCCGATGCCGGGCAATCCTTCGCCGATCAGGATCGGCGCGCGGTAGAGCAGCAGCCGGTCCACCAGCCCAGCCCGCAGGAAAGCCGCCGCCGTCTGCGCGCCGCCTTCCACCAGAAGGTGGTCGACCCGTTCCAGCGCCGCGATATCCTCCGGCCGCTCGATCCGCTCCCAGCCGGAAGGCGCTTCGGCCCGGGTCAGCAGGATGCGGCGGGGCGAACGCTCCGCCAGACCCGGCAGCCGCACGTCGAGTCGCGGCGCGTCCGTGCGCAGGGTGCCCCCTCCCACCAGAATGGCGTCATGCCGCGCCCGTTCCAGATGGGCGTGGGCGCGGGCGTCCGGGCCGGTGATCCAGCGGCTCGACCCATCGGGCAGGGCGATGCGGCCGTCGAGCGACAGGCCCAGCTTCAAGGTGACGGCGGGCCGTCCCAGCGTCTGCCGCAGCACGAAACCGGCCATCGCGGCGCGGGCTTCCGCTTCCATCAGCCCCATTTCGACTGCGACGCCATGGTCGCGCAGCCATGCCGCGCCCTGGCCGTTGGTGCGCGGATCGGGATCGCGCAACGCGATGACCGCGCGCCGGATGCCCGCGCGCGCCAGCAGGTCGGCGCAGCGCGGCCCGCGCGGCGACAGGTGGAAACAGGGTTCCAGCGTCACATAGGCGGTCGCGCCGTGCGCCCGGTCCATCGCCTGCTCCAGCGCCTGCGCTTCGGCATGGGGACGCCCGCCCTTCTGCGTCCAGCCGCGTCCCACGACGCGCCCGTCCCTGACGATCAGGCAACCGACATTGGGATTGGGGGTGGAAAGGCCCCGCCCACGTTCCGACAGGGCGATGGCCGCCGCCATGAAGCGCCGGTCTTCGGCGGGGCCGGTCGTCGGGTCGGCGGGCGGCATCGCGACGGTCAGGGCTGGGCCGGTCCCGTGGCGGGCTTTCCGGCCGCCTCCGCCCTGGCGAGACGCGAATCGAGCTGGGCGTTGATCTGCTTCAACGCTTCCTGGCGGCGGGCGCGGTTGCGCGCCTCATCCTCGCGCCAGTCGATGCCGAACATGTCGGCGACGTGCTGCATTTCCTTCTGCTTCTTTTCCAGCGCGGCTTCGTGCTTGGCGAGATCGATCTTCTGCTGAAGGATGATCGCGGCGTCCGACCGGCTCGCGTCCCAGTTCTGGACATAGATGATCTGGTTGCGCGTCGGCATGGTGTTGGTGTTGGCGTCGATGACGAACACCCACACGATCAGCCAGGTGATCGCGATGGACAGGCCCAATAGCGGCCATTTGTGCGGACGATGCGCGCGGAAATAGCTCCACAAGTCGTGGAATGCGCTTCTGGGAGAAACCGGACGGGGAAAAATCGCCATCGCGCTCATATAGGGCAGGAGCGGCCCGGATGCAAAAGGCAGTGAAACCGGCTTTTGCATCCGGGCGGCATCGCGTCACGCTCAGTTGTTCTGCAAGCGGAAATGCACGGTCAGCACCTTGCTGCTGGCGACCGGGACACCATCGCGAGTCGCCGGGGCGAACCGCCATTTCCGCAGGGCATGGCGCTGCGTCGCCAGCCAGAAGGCGTCGTCCGAGGCGGAAAGCTGCTCGATAGCCGTCACCCGGCCGTTCGCGCCGATCGTCACCCTGACCTTCACCGATCCTTCGATCCCCTGCCGGATCATCGTGCCCGGATAATCGGGCTGGAAGGCGGCAAGCGCCTTCGGATCGATGGCCGCATCGACGAAAACGGGCAGGGCGGGCGGGTCGGCCGGCGGATTCATGCCGCCGCTCACCATGCCGCTGCCGTCCCCTTGCGACGGGCCATCCGTTCCGGCAAGGGCGTCGTTGAAACCGCCCAGCGGGACAATCGTCTCCGGCGCGGTGGGCCGTTCCATGGCGGGGTGACTAGGCTTGATGTCCGTCTGCTCCGGCGGCGCGGTTTCGGGTGGCGGCGCATCCAGGGGAATGTTGGTCCCCAGCAGCGTCGTCGGAACGAACGATGGTATCATTTCCCTGGGCATCAGCAGGATCGCGCCCACGACGATCGCATGGACCGCGATGGCGCCGCCAATGCCGATGGGCGATCGTCCGCTGCCGCGATAGCCGGACATGGTCGCGCCGCTCGCCGGTCCCATTGTAATCGAACCCATGACTGCATCCTCTTCCTCGACATGCCTCTTTTTGAGGCTATGTGACATTACACCATATCAACATGATATGTTGCAACATTAATTTGCGATCGAGCGGCTGAAACCGCGTTCACTTCCATGACTTCCTCTCGATTTCACAGAACCAAGGCTTCGCTAGAACAGGCTGTCGATGGCGTGGATCGCAAGCCCCACCAGCCCGCCGACCAACGTGCCGTTGACGCGGATATATTGCAGGTCGCGACCCACCGCATTTTCCAGGCGGTTCGTAACGGTCCCGGCGTCCCAGCCGCGTACCGTTTCGCTCACCAGCTTGACGATCGAATCGCCGTAGCTCGCCGTGGCGCCCACCGCTGCGCGCCGGACGAAGCGGTTGATCGGACGACGCAGCCCTTCTTCATTCTGGAGCGTTTCGCCAAGCTGTTTCAGCGCCTCGCCCAGCCGCCCGGCCATCGCCTTTCCGGGATCGCGCACCGCCCGCAGCATCCCTGCCCGCGCCTGCTCCCACATGCCGTCGATCCAGCGCTGCATGGCCGGATTGTCCAAAATCTCATCGCGGACGCGGGCGACCTTCGCTTGCATCCCGATATCGAACTGCAAGTCGGAAGCCAGCTTGATCATTCCCTCCTCGGCCTTCAGGCGCAGGCCGTGGCCGGGATCGGCCGCCATATCGGCCAGCAGCTTGCGCAGGCGGTTCAGGATCGCATTGGCCAGATTCTCGTCCAGTCCGGTCCAGCGCATGATCTTGCCCGCGCGTTCATGCACCATCTGGCGGATGAGATGTTCATTGCCCTCCAGCGTCCGGTCGGCCCATCGGATGATGCCGTCCATCACCGGCGCATGCCGCCCGTCGCGCATCGCGGCTTCCAGCGCCTGCCCGATCAGGGGCGCGACGTTGATCGCGCGCAGCCGCTGGCCGATCGCGCCCTTGACCATGCCGCCCAGCCGTTCCTGGTCCAGCGTCTCCAATATCTCGGCCGCCAGCCGCGACGCGCCTTCGCGCAGGCGCCCATCCCCGCCGGAGGGGCTGGAAAGGAAGCGTCCGGCCGCGGCCGCCACGTCCAGCCCCCGCATCCGCCGGGCGACGACGGCGGGGGTCAGGAAATTGTCGCGCAGGAACAGGGCCAGCGTGTCGCCGATCCGGTCCTTGTTGCGGGGGATGATCGCGGTGTGCGGGATCGGCAGCCCCAGCGGATGGCGGAACAGCGCCGTCACCGCGAACCAATCGGCAAGGCCGCCCACCATGGCCGCTTCCGCGAACGCCTGGACGAAGCCGATGGCGGGATGCAGGTGGACGGTGGCGCGGGCGGCGAGGAACAGGGCCGCCATCAGCAGCAACATGCCCGTCGCGACCAGCCGCATGTTGCGGGCCGGATGGGCTGGGACGTCGCTCAGGGGCCGGGTCACGCGGAGCAGCTTCATGGCTCCCCAACGGTTACGCCACCGTTTCGTTCAGGCAAGCCTTCTTTTTGTCCGCCGTCACTCCGCGGGCTGCGTCTGGCCGGCATGAGCCTTGTCATCGCCGGATTTATAGGTCAGCAGCCGCCGGCTCAGGCGCGGGCCGATCCATTGTTCGACGCCCAGCGCCAGGCTGAACGTCGCGGGCACGATCACCAGCGTCAGCAGCGTCGAGAGCAGCAGGCCGCCGATCACGGTGATGCCCATCGGCGCGCGCCATGCGCCGTCGCCGCCCAGCGACAGGGCGGTGGGCACCATGCCCGCCACCATCGCCACGGTGGTCATCACGATCGGCTGGGCGCGCTTGTGCCCCGCGTCCACGATCGCCTCGAACTTGGGCACGCCCTTTTCCATTTCCTCCAGCGCGAAGTCGATGACGAGGATCGAGTTCTTCGCCACGATCCCCAGCAGCATCAGCAGGCCGATGAAGACCGGCATGGACAAGGGATTGCCCGTCAGATGCAACGCCAGCGCGCCGCCCAGAGGCGCCAGCAGCAGCGAACCCAGATTGACGAAGGGCGGCATGATCCGCTTGTAGAGCAGCACCAGCACCGCCAGCACCAGAAGAATGCCCGACACCACCGCGATGACGAAATTCACGAGCATTTCCGCTTCGAACTTGCTGTCGCCCGCGTTGATTTTCTGCACGCCCTGGATCTTGCCCTCCAGCACGGCCTTCATGGTGGGGAGGGCGTTGATCTTCGCCGTGGCCTGACTGGTCACGATGCCCGGAGCCAGGTCCGCGCCGACCACGACGCGGCGGATCTGGTTGTAGCGGCGGATCTGCGTCGGGCCGGAGCCGAATTCGATGTCGGCCACCACCTTGAGCGGCACCGAGCCGCCGTTCACCGTTGGCACCGGCATGTTCGCGATCGTGGCCATATCCTTGCGGCTGGCTTCCTGCACCGCGACCCGGATCGGGATCTGCCGGTCGGAAAGGGAGAATTTGGCCGTGTTCTGGTCGATTTCGCCGATAGTGGCGACCCGGATCGTGTTGCTGAGCGCGGCGGTCGTCACGCCCATGCTGGCGGCCAGGTCGAAGCGCGGCTTGATGACGATTTCGGGCCGCTGCATGTCGCCATGCACACGGGCCGCGCGGATTTCGCGGACGCCCGCCATTTCGGCAACCAGCTTGTTGGCGGTGCTCTCCAGCAGTTGCGGATCATCGCTGCCCATCATGATGATGATGTCGCGGCCGAAACCGCCGCCCGACTGCGATTGGAAATTGACGCGGGCGTCGGCGATCTGCTGGAATTTGGGCGCGATCTTGCGTTCCCATTCGACCGACGACATCGGCCGGTCCTTCCGCAGGGTGAGGAAAATCTCGGCCTCGGTCGTCTCGATATTGGCAAAGGCCGCTTCGACGACATCCGTGTCCGCCGCCAGCATGTCCGCCACGCGGCGCGCGACGACGGTGGTCTGCTGCAAGGTGCTGCCGGGCACCGTTTCGATCTGCACCTGGCTGAAATCGGTGTCCATCGTCGGCTGGAAGGACATGGGCAGCGTCCCGAAGGCGACAATCGTGGACAACAGTGCCAGCAGGCCGATGGCGACGGTCCAGAGGCGATGATCGCGCAGCCATGCGGTATGACGCGCCATGCCGCCCTTCGCGCGATGGGCTATGGCCCGCCGCTGATCCAGCGACCAGCGCAGCACGGCCATATAGCGGTCCATCAGCCAGCCTTCGCCATGGCTTTTCTCGCCATGGGCCTTCAGGAAATAGGCGGCGACCATGGGCGTGACCAGACGCGCCACGGCAAGGCTGAGCAGAACCGCGACCACGACGGTCAGGCCGAACTGCTTGAAGAACTGGCCGGACAGGCCCGGCATCAGGCCGACCGGAAGGAATACCGCCACGATCGCCATCGTCGTCGCCAGCACGGCAAGGCCGATCTCGTCCGCCGCGTCTATCGCTGCCTGATAGGCGGTCTTGCCCATGCGCATGTGGCGGACGATATTCTCGATTTCCACGATGGCATCGTCGACCAGAACGCCGGCAACGAGGCTCAGCGCCAGCAGCGAGATGCTGTTCAGCGTGAAACCCATCATGTCCATGAACCAGAAGGCCGGGATTGCCGATAGCGGAATGGCAAGCGCGGATATCATCGTCGCGCGCCAGTCGCGCAGGAACAGGAACACGATGACGACCGCCAGCACGGCGCCTTCGATCATCGCCTGCATGGCGGAATGATATTGGCTCTTGGTGTAATCGACGCTGGTGTAGAGCTGCTTGAAGTGAATCTTGGGATTTTCCTTTTGCAGCGTGTCGAGAATCTTGATCGCCTCGTCATGGACGGTGACGTCGGACGCCCCCTTGGCCTTTTCCAGGCGGAAGCTCGTCACCTGCCGTCCGTTCATCAAGGCGAGCGAACGCTGTTCGGCATACATGTCGCGCACCTCGGCCAGATCGGCCAGCTTCACCGTCCGGCCGCCGGAAATGGCGATCTGCGTCTGCCCCAGCGCGTAGGCGTCCTTCGCGTTGCCGATCACGCGGATGGCCTGTTCCGCGCCCGCGATTTCGGTGCGCCCGCCTGCGGCGTTCAGGTTCACCTGCTGCAATTGCTGGTTCACCTGGGCCGCGGTCACGCCGTGCGATTGCAGCTTGGCGGGGTCGACGATGACCCGGATTTCCCGGCTGACGCCGCCGCCGCGCGTCACCGCCGCCATGCCCGGCACGGCCAGCAACCGCTTCGCCACGGTATTGTCGACATACCAGGACAGTTCTTCCAGCGTCATGTCGGTGGCTTCCGCCCCGAAATAGGCGATCGGGCCGCCGTCGATGTCGATGCGCCTGACCTGCGGCTCCAATATGCCTTCCGGCAGGTCGCTGCGGATCTGGTCCACGGCGTTCTTCACGTCGTTCACGGCGCGGTCCACCGGCGTGCCGATCTCGAACTGCACATTGGTGAGCGATTGGCCTTCCGACACGACGGAGGTGATTTCATCGATCCCGCTGATGGCGCGGACAGCCGCTTCCACGCGCTGCGTGACCTGCGTTTCCAGTTCGGTCGGCGCGGCGCCCGGCTGAAGCACCGTGACGCTGGCCATCGGGAAGCTGATGTCAGGCTGCTGGTTCACGTCCATGCGGCTGAAACTGACGAGGCCCGCCAGCAGCAGCGCCACGAACAGCACCATCGGCGAGGTCGGGTTGCGGATGGCCCAGGCGGAAATGTTGCGAAAACTCATGACGGCCTTTCTCGCCGGACTGATCCTGCTATCGGACAGCGGCCCCGGGGGCGCTGCCGCTCTCTCATTGCGCCTTGCGGAACTCCGGTTTCACCTTCTGCCCTGGGGTCAGGAAAGCGCCCGCCGTTTCCACGATCCGTTCATTGCCCGTCAGGCCGCTCTTTACGGAAACGCCCGCATCGGACACCTGACCGACGGCGATGTCGCGCCGCTCCACCTGATTTTTGCCGTCGACGATATAGACATAATTGCCCTTGTCGTCGCTCTGCACCGCCGATTCCGGCAGGACCGCGGACTGGCCCGATCCGCTGACGATCGCGGCGGAGGCGAAGCCGCCTGGACGGATGGCGGCATTGTAGGAGACAGCGATGCGGGCGATGCCCTGCCGTGTCTGTGGATCGATGACGGGGGACACCTGCCAGACGCGTCCGGCGAACTGTTCGGAGCCGCCCACGGGCTTTACCATGGCGCTGTTGCCCGGCCGTAGCGTCGCCAGATCGTCCTCGCTGACCTGCGCCAGCATTTCCATCTCTCCGCCCTTGGCCATGCGGAACAGCACGCCGCTGCCCGCGCCGACGATCTGGCCGGGTTCGACGCCGCGCGTCAGCACCAGTCCGGCGGCGGGCGCGCGGATGTCCAGCCGTCCATTGCGGGCGCGCTGCTCGGCCAGTTGCGCGACGGCGACATTCACGCGCGCCTGCGCCGCGTCGCGAGTGGCCGTGCGTTGGTCGATATCCGCCTGGCTGATGAAGCCGCGCGCCACCAGCGCCTTGGCACGGTCGAGCTGTGCCTGCGCCAGCTTGGCGTCGGCGCGGGCGACCTCGATCTGCGCGGCCAGCGAACGCGCCTGTTCGGTCTGCACGGAGCGTTCGATCACCGCCAGCGTCTGGCCGGCGCGCACCCAGTCGCCCGGCTGCACCAGAACCTGCCGCACCTCGCCGCCCTCGCCCACCACGCCCACCGGCATTTCGACGCGCGCCGCCAGCGAACCCGTCGCATTGACGGTGCGTGCAACGGCCGAAGAGCCGGGGCTGATGACCGTGACGGCCGGAATGGTCTGCACGGGGGCATCCCCACCTGCGGCGGGCTTTTCACGCATGGACAGCCACAGCGCCAGCACGACCAGCACGATGGCGGCGCCCGCCGCGATCGGCAGCCACCGGCGCCGGCCGGGCTGGATCGACGCATCGTCGACAAGCGCGGCGTCCTCGCTCGCCAGCGGAGTTTCGTAATTCATGCCGATCCCATCTCTCCGGCGCCATGCCTGTTCCGGGGCGCTGTATTATATGAATATATCACTAGCCTCAAGCCCCAATATCACGGGATAAGAGCGGTCGGCAAAGCCATTGCCGACGGCAGCGAAACGATTATTGTCCTGCGCCTTGCAAGACGCCGCGGCCGCGGCGCAATCGCTTGGTGAAGAGGAGGAGGACGGAGGCGCAACATGGAATTGATGGGATGGATTTTCATCGGCTTGCTGGCGGGCGCCGTAGCGCGGCTCATCATGCCGGGACGCGATCCGGGCGGTTGCATCGTGACGATGCTGCTGGGCATCGCGGGCGCCTTGCTGGCGGGCTATGTCGGGCGGCTGGCGGGCTTTTATGGTCCGGACGAATCCGCCGGCTTCATTGCCGCCATCGTGGGATCGGTCGTGATATTGGCGGTCTACCGCCTGTTTGCGGCGCGCCGCTGACAGGGCAGGGAAACGACGGGAAAAGGGCCGCCCCATCCCTCATGCTGGGGATGTGCGGCCCTTTTTGCGATGCAAACAGGATGCTTTTCGTCAGCGGACCGAGCCGCGCCGTATCAGGTTCACGATCGCGAGCAGGATGATCGCTCCGACCAGCGACACGAGGAAGCTGTAGAGGGTCAGGCCCTCGTTGATCGAACCGCCGCTGAAGATGAGGCCGCCGATGAAGGCGCCGACGATTCCGACCACGATGTTCAGCAGAATGCCCTGTTGCGCGTCGGTCCGCATGACCATGCTGGCGAGCCAGCCGACGATGCCGCCGACGATAAGCCATAAGATAATGCCCATATTTCTCTCTCCTTGCACCAGCGCCCCCAAGCGGGTTGGCTGATGCATTCAACGGAGAAAGCGGCTTTCCGTTCCTTGAGAAAAATTTCGGCTGAAAAACGATCCCCGTGCACCGGGGGATGCGCGATATAAAAAGGCCGCGGAAGCAAGCCCGCGGCCTTTTTTATGTCGCTGCGGAAAGCGCCAGCTTAGAAACGCTGCTGCCGTTCGTAGAGGGATTTGTAATATTGGATGCGGGTGACGCGCAGGCCGTGCATGCCCGAACGGTCCACCGCGCGCTGCCAGCTTGCGAATTCCTCCAGCGTCAGGTCATAGCGTTTGCACGCCTCGTCCACGCTCAGCAGCCCGCCATTGACGGCGGCGACCACTTCGGCCTTGCGGCGCACGACCCAGCGGGTTGTGTTCGCGGGGGGCAGGCTGTCCAGAGTCAGGGGTTCTCCGAGCGGCCCGACGACCTGTGCAGGTCTGATTTTCTGGTTTTCAATCATTCTAACCCTCAAATAGCGGCACTGGCATTGCCGATTTCGGAAAGTGGTTTCCCTTATGCGCGTCAGCCCTGAAGATCGGCTAAAGCGCCACGGTAAACACCTCCTTCATCATCCTTGCCTCTCCCTAGCCGGCGCGCGACCGGCGGGTTGAAGCTGCCCCCAAGGTGAACGGCCCCGATCATGCCGTCGGAACGCGGCGCGAGGATTTCGGCCAGTTCCTGAATCCAGTCCTCGCTTCCCTCCTGCCCCCGCAGAAGGCCCGCCACCGCCTGCGCTGTCGGGCTGGCGGCCTGCGCCGCGGCCGATGTGGCGCGAAGCAGGGGCCATACCGGAATATGCGGCAGGCTGACGGGTCTGGCGTTGACGGGACTCAGCCCGCCGCCTCGAATGAATCCCAAATCCATGAGCAGGGGTGTAGGGGGAAAAGAATAAAGCTCGGTAAACCCGGCAACGGTTCGTCGCATGTTTCCCGCTGGAACCGGAAAGGAAGGGCGACTATATGCGCGCCCATGCAGCCAGAATTCCAGTTGTCCGAGCCATTCGACGCGCGGCGCATCGTCGTCGCCATGTCCGGCGGCGTGGATTCGAGCGTCGTCGCCGCGCTGGCCGCGCGCACGGGCGCGGAAACCATTGGCGTGACGCTCCAGCTTTACGATCATGGCGCGGCGGTGGGCCGCACCGGGAGCTGCTGCGCCGGGCAAGACATACGCGACGCGCGCGCGGTCGCCGACCGGATTGGTATAGCGCACTATGTCTTTGATTATGAAAGCCGGTTCCGCGATTCGGTGATCGCCGACTTCGCCGATGAATATATGGCTGGCCGCACGCCCATCCCCTGCGTCAAATGCAATATGGGGGTGAAGTTCACCGACCTGTTCCAGATCGCGCGCGACCTGGGCGCGGACTGCCTGGCGACCGGCCATTATGTCCGTCGGGTGGAGGGACCGCAGGGCGCGGAACTGCATCGCGCCGCCGATCCGGCGCGGGACCAGAGCTATTTCCTCTTTGCGACGACTCAGGCGCAGCTCGATTATCTGCGCTTTCCGCTGGGGGGCCTGCCCAAGCCGCAGGTGCGGGAGATCGCGGCGGAACTCGGCCTGTCGGTGGCCTTGAAGCCCGACAGCCAGGACATATGCTTCGTTCCTGACGGCGATTATGCGAAGATCGTGCGGAAACTGCGCCCCGATGCGGATGAAGGCGGCGATATCGTCCATGTCGACGGTCGCGTGCTGGGACGGCACAAGGGCATGATCCATTACACGGTCGGTCAGCGCAAGGGGCTGGAGATCGGCGGTCAGCCCGATCCGCTCTATGTCGTGCGGCTCGATGCCGAAGGGCGGCGCGTGATCGTCGGGCCGAAGGCGGCGCTGGCGGTGGGCGCGGCGCGGCTGTCCGACATCAACTGGCTGGGCGGAGACTTTACGGAACCCCTCACCGCCAAAGTCCGCTCCATGGCGAAGCCCGTGCCCGCGCGGCTCGATGGCGATCGCCTGATCTTCAACGCGCCCGAATATGGTGTCGCGCCGGGGCAGGCCGCAGTGCTTTATGCGGGCGAGCGGGTGCTGGGCGGCGGCTGGATCGCCGCCACCGAAGCGGCGATGGCTGAGGCGGCCTGAGTATTGTTTACTACGCGTCGAGCGGCTAAGGCCCGCCGGTCATGACTCGCCCGCTCACCTTCGCCATTCCCAAGGGGCGCATCCTCGATGAAGCGCTGCCCCTGCTCGCGCGCGCCGGCATCGAGCCGGAGGCGGAGTTCCATGACAAGAAGAGCCGCGCGCTGCGCTTCGCCACCAACCGGCCGGAGGTGTCGATCATCCGTGTGCGCGCTTTCGACGTGGCGACGTTCGTGGCGCATGGGGCGGCGCAGATCGGCATCGTCGGCTCCGACGTGGTGGACGAGTTCGATTATTCGGAGCTTTATGCGCCCGTCGACCTCGACATCGGCCATTGCCGCCTGTCGGTCGCGGAACCCGCCGGCCTCGCCGATGAGGATGAGGCCGCGATGAGCCATGTGCGCGTCGCCACCAAATATCCGCACCTCACCCGCACCTATTATGAGGCGCGGGGCATCCAGGCCGAATGCGTGAAGCTCAATGGCGCGATGGAGCTTGCCCCGTCGCTCGGCCTGTCGCGCCGCATCGTCGACCTCGTGTCGTCGGGCGCGACGCTCAAGGCGAATGGGCTTGTCGAAACCAACGTCATCATGCAGGTGTCGGCGCGGCTGATCGTCAACCGGGCGGCCTACAAGATGCGCTCGGCCGAACTCGCGCCGCTGGTCGAAGCCTTCCGCAAGGCCGTGGGGGCGAGCAATGCCGCTTAGACTGGATAGCCGGGACGGGGATTTCGCCGCCGCCTTCACCGCGCTGGTCGATGCGCGGCGCGAGGCGGACGAGGACGTGTCGCGCGACGTGACCGCGATCCTGAGGCGCGTCCGCGCGGAGGGCGATGCGGCGCTGGCCGACTATACCGCGCGCTTCGACCGGCATGACCTGAACGTCAGCGGCTGGGCGGTGACGCCCGCCGAATGCCGCGCGGCGCTGGAGAGTATTCCGACGGAACTGCGCGACGCGCTGCAACTCGCGGCGGCGCGGATCACGGCCTATCACGAAAAGCAGAAGCCGCAGGACAGCGACGGCGTGGATAGCGCGGGCGTTCGCCTGGGCGCGCGGTGGAGCGCGGTGGACGCGGCGGGCCTCTATGTGCCGGGCGGACGCGCGGCCTATCCCAGCTCGCTGCTGATGAACGTCATTCCGGCCAAGGTCGCGGGCGTATCGCGCATCGCCATGGTGACGCCCACGCCGGGCGGGGCGATCAATCCGCTGGTCCTCGCCGCCGCGCAGATCGCCGGGATCGAGGAAATCTGGCGCGTGGGCGGGGCGCAGGCCGTCGCCGCGCTTGCCTATGGCACGGACCGGATCAGGCCGGTCGATGTCATCACCGGTCCCGGCAATGCCTGGGTCGCCGAAGCCAAGCGCCAGCTTTACGGCGTGGTCGGCATCGACATGGTGGCCGGGCCGTCCGAAATCGTGGTCGTGGCCGACGCGAAGAACGATCCCGAATGGATCGCCGCAGACCTCCTCAGCCAGTCGGAACATGATCCGACCAGCCAGTCGATCCTCTTCACCGACGACGCGGCCTTTGCCGATGCGGCGGCGGCGGCGGTCGAGCGGCAAATTCTGCGGCTTTCGACCGGCGCGGTTGCGGCGGCGAGCTGGGCCGCCAACGGCGCGATCATCCTCGTCCGCGATTGGGATGAGGCGATGCCGCTGGTCGACCGGCTTGCGCCCGAACATCTTGAACTGGCGGTGGACGATCCCGACGCCCTGTTCGCGCAGGTGCGTCATGCCGGGTCCGTCTTCCTGGGCCGCATGACGCCCGAAGCGGTGGGCGATTATGTCGCGGGGCCGAACCATGTGCTGCCGACGGGACGCCGCGCCCGTTTCTCGTCGGGCCTTTCAGTGCTCGATTTCATGAAGCGCACCAGCTTCCTTGGGCTGGATCAGGGCGCGGTCAACGCCATCGGTCCCGCCGCGGTCGCGCTGGCGAAGGCGGAGGGGCTTCCCGCCCATGCCGCTTCGGTGGCGCTCCGTTTGCAATAGTTTCCGTTCCCCCGAACGGTTATGGAAAGACACATGAACGAACGCTCCAGATCCCGCTCCGCCGCGCGCCTTGCCGCGGTTCAGGCGCTTTACCAGTTGGAGATGGAGGGCACGCCGCTCGCTTCCCTGCTGCATGAATTCCACCAGCACCGCCTGGGCGCGACCATCGAGGATGTGACCTACACGCAGGCGGAGGAGACGTTCTTCGACGACATCGTATCGGGCGTGGACAAACGCCGGGACGAAATCGACGGCATCGTCGCCGCGCGGCTCAGCAAGGGATGGAGCCTCGACCGGCTCGACAAGCCGATGCGCCAGATCCTGCGCGCGGGCGCTTATGAACTGCTGGCGCGCAAGGATGTCGCGACCGGCACCGTCATCAGCGAATATGTCGACGTCGCCCACGCCTTCTACGACAAGCGCGAGGCGGGTTTCGTCAACGGCCTGCTGGACGCGGTGGCGAAGGATGTGCGGAAATAAGCGCGCCCTGAGGAGCGCAAGCGCGGAAAATAGGCTAGATTCGCGCCATGTCCGCTGAATCCCGTTTCCTTGCCCTTTTGCGCGCGATGGCGACCGACCCCGCCGCGCGCGGCCTGGCCGACGATGCGGCGCTGCTGGAGATCGGCGGCGCGCGGCTCATCCTCACCAGCGATACGATGGTGGAGGGCGTCCACTATCTGCCCGCCGACCCGCCCGCCGATATCGGGTGGAAGCTGGCGGCGGTGAATCTGTCCGACCTTGCCGCCAAGGGTGCGCGGCCCGTCGGTTGCCTGCTGGGCTATGCGCTGTCGGGCGACGAAAGCTGGGACGCGGCCTTTCTGGAGGGTTTGAACGAAGCGCTGAATCGTCATGCCATGCCGCTGCTGGGCGGCGACACGGTGAAGATGCCGCCCCGCGCCCCGCGCAGCTACAGCCTGACCGCCATCGGCGAGGCGACCGGCCCGGTTCCCGCGCGAAGCGGGGGGCGGGCGGGGGACCGCCTGTACCTGACCGGCCCGGTGGGCAGCGCGGGGATCGGGCTGGAGCTTGCCCGCTCGGCCCCACAGGCCGCCGGACCGCTGGTCGAAGCCTATCGCCGCCCGCGCCCGCGCCTTGCCGAAGGGGCGCTGCTCGCGCCGGTCGTCCATGCGATGATGGACGTGTCGGACGGTCTGCTGCTGGATGCGTCGCGCATGGCGGCGGCGAGCGGGCTGGCCGTCACCATCGACCATATTCCCCTGTCGCCCGCGCTGGAGGCGGTGCGCGGCGGCAGCACCGCGGTCCAGATCGCGGCGGCGCGGGCGGGGGACGATTATGAGCTGCTCTTCGCCCTGCCGCCCAAGATGAAGCCGCCGGTGCGCGCCATTCCCGTGGGACGCTTTTCGGCGGGGAGCGGCCTGACGCTGATGATCGACGGCGCGGTGGTGCCGCTGCCCGGCCGGCTCGGTTGGGAGCATGGCTGAAATTCGCTTGATTCACGTCACATCATAATGGGTTGACGCAGCCTTTACGCCCTGTAGCTTCGCATGATCCTGTTTTCAGCCCGGTTGGACTGCCTGATGCGCGCGACCCTGATGCTGAGTGATGCGGTGCCCGATGCCGGACATGTCTGTTTCCGGCCGCCCGCCTTGACGTTCTTCGCCCGTCCGTCATCCCTGCGGAGCGGCCGATGCATCTCATAATAGGGGGAGAGGAACATCCATGCAGATTGTCTATATCGCCATAGGGTGCGGCCTGCTGGCCGTGCTCTACGGCCTTTTCACCAGTCGTCAGGTATTGGCCGCATCGCCGGGCAATGAAACCATGCAGGCCATAGCGGGCGCGATCCAGGAAGGCGCGAAAGCCTATCTGGGCCGGCAATATACGACCATCGCGCTGGTCGGCATCGTCGTCGCGGCGCTGGTCTTCTTCTTTCTGGGCGTGACATCGGCCGTGGGTTTCCTGATCGGCGCGATCCTTTCGGGCGCGGCGGGGTTCATCGGGATGAACATTTCCGTCCGCGCCAATGTCCGCACCGCCGAAGCCGCGCGCGGCACGCTGCAACAGGGATTGACCGTCGCCTTCCGGGCGGGAGCCATCACAGGGATGCTGGTGGCGGGCCTCGCCTTGCTCGCGATCAGCGTCTTCTACTGGTATCTGACGGGTCCGGCGGGCCATGCACCCGATGACCGGCTGGTGATCGACTCCCTGGTGGCGCTGGCGTTCGGCGCGTCGCTGATCTCCATCTTCGCGCGTCTGGGCGGCGGCATCTTCACCAAGGCGGCTGACGTGGGCGCTGACCTCGTCGGCAAGGTGGAAGCGGGCATTCCGGAGGACGATCCACGCAATCCCGCCGTCATCGCGGACAATGTGGGCGATAATGTCGGCGATTGCGCGGGCATGGCGGCCGACCTGTTCGAAACCTATGTGGTGACGGTCGGGGCGACCATGGTGCTGACCGCGCTGCTGGTGAGCGGCGTCGACAACGCCTTCCTGCACAAATTGATGGCCCTGCCGTTGATCGTGGGCGGCGTGTGCATCATCACCTCCATCATCGGCACCTATATGGTGCGGCTGGGCGCCAGCCAGTCGATCATGGGCGCGCTCTACAAGGGACTCTGGACTACGGTGATCCTGTCGATCCCGGCGCTGTATTTCGTGACGCAATATACGCTGGGCGACCTTCATACGCCCTTCGGCACCGATCTGGACGGCAATGGCGGCTATACCGGCATGGCGCTGTTCTGGTCGATGATGGTGGGTCTGGCCGTCACCGGCCTGATCGTGTGGATCACCGAATATTATACCGGCACCAATTACCGCCCGGTCCGCTCCATCGCCCGCGCGTCGGAAACCGGCCATGGCACCAACGTCATCCAGGGCCTTGCCGTGTCCCTCGAAGCGACCGCGCTGCCGACGCTGGTGATCGTGGTCGGCATCATCGTCGCCTACAGCCAGGCGGGCCTGATCGGCATCGCCTTTGCCGCCACGGCCATGCTGGCGCTTGCCGGGATGGTGGTCGCGCTCGACGCTTATGGTCCGGTGACGGACAATGCGGGCGGGATCGCGGAAATGGCGCATATGGACGACAGCGTCCGGGTCAAGACCGATGCGCTCGATGCCGTGGGCAACACGACCAAGGCGGTGACGAAGGGCTATGCCATCGGTTCGGCGGGCCTTGCCGCGCTGGTGCTGTTCGGCGCCTATACGGAGGATCTGAAGTTCTACAACACGGCGCTGGGCCTTACCGAGCCGGTCGATTTCAGTCTCTCCAATCCCTATGTCATCGTCGGCCTGCTGCTGGGCGCGCTGCTGCCCTATCTGTTCGGCGCGATGGGGATGACCGCCGTTGGCCGCGCGGCGGGCGACGTGGTCAAGGACGTGCGCGACCAGTTCGCCACCAACAAGGGCATCATGGAGGGCACGTCGCGGCCCAACTATGCCCGCACGGTTGACCTCGTCACGCGCGCCGCGATCAAGGAGATGATTATCCCCAGCCTGCTTCCCGTGCTGGCGCCGATCGTCGTCTATTTCGCGATCGCGGCGGTGGCGGGAACGGCCAACGGCTTTGCGGCCCTGGGCGCGTTGCTGCTGGGCGTCATCGTCTCCGGCCTGTTCGTCGCCATATCCATGACCTCGGGCGGCGGCGCATGGGACAATGCCAAGAAATATATCGAGGACGGCCATCATGGCGGCAAGGGCAGCGAAGCCCATAAGGCCGCGGTGACGGGCGATACGGTTGGCGATCCCTATAAGGACACGGCCGGCCCCGCCGTGAACCCGATGATCAAGATCACCAATATCGTCGCGCTGCTGCTGCTGGCGGCGCTGGCGCACGGCGTCTGAAATAGGGGGCGGACAAGGGACCATCGGACTTTCCGGTCCGGTGGTCCCTTGCTGCGATCTGCCGGCGGCTTCACGCCATTCTTGCTCCCGTCCGGACCCGCCCCTATAGGCTCCGGTCATGAACAGCGAACCCCATCGCTCGCAACTGGCCGCGCTGGAATCGCGTGGCCGCCTTCGCCGCCTGGTTTCCCGCTCGGGCCGCGACTTCGCCTCCAACGACTATCTTGGCCTGTCGTCCGATCCCATCATCGGGCAGGCAGTGGCGGACGCCGTCGGCCGGGGCGTGCCGGTGGGATCGGGCGGATCGCGCCTGCTGCGCGGCAACGCGCCCGAACATGAAGGGCTGGAGGCGAAGGCTGCCGCTTTCTTCCGCACCCAGGCCGCCCTGTTCCTGGCCAATGGCCTGCTGGCGAACATGGCGCTGCTGTCCGCCCTGCCGCAGCGCGGCGACCTGATCGTCGCGGACGAGTTGATCCATGCCAGCGTCCATGACGGCATCCGCCTGTCGAAGGCCGCCGCGGTCTTCGCCCGCCACAATGACGCGCAGAGCTTCGCCGACCTGATCGCCGCATGGCGCGCTGAAGGCGGCAAGGGCCGGGTGTGGATCGCGGTGGAAACGCTCTATTCGATGGATGGAGACATCGCACCGCTCGCCGGCCTTGCGGAGATCGCGGCGCGGCACGACGCCATGCTGCTGCTGGACGAGGCCCACGCCACGGGCGTCTTCGGCCCGGCGGGCAGGGGGCTGTCAGCGGGACTGGACGGCCTTCACAACGTCGTCAGCCTGCACACCTGCGGCAAGGCGATGGGCGTGGAGGGCGCGCTGGTCTGCGGGCCGCGCCTTTATATCGACTATCTGATCAACCGGGCGCGTCCCTTCATCTTCTCCACCGCGCCCTCGCCCTTGATGGCCGTGGCGGTGTCGGCGGCGCTCGACCGGGTGGAAAGCGCCGACGACCATCGCCAGCGTCTCACCATCCTGCGGCAGGACGCGGCGGAAACGATCTGCGCCCCGCTGGGCCTGCCCTCCCCGCGCAGCCAGATCATCCCGGTGATATTGGGCAAGGACGTCCGCGCCATGGCGGTGGCGGCGGCCTTGCAGGCGGACGGATTCGACGTGCGCGGCATCCGCCCGCCGACCGTGCCGCCGGGGACAAGCCGCCTGCGCGTATCGCTGACGCTCAATGTCGGGCGCGCCGATGTCGCGGCGCTGGGCGAAGCATTGCAGCGGGCCCTGGCATGAGCGTGCTTGTCGTGACCGGCACCGATACGGGCATCGGCAAAACGGTCTTCGCCGCGGCGCTCGCGGGCGCGCTCGGCGGCTATTACTGGAAGCCGATCCAGGCGGGCGTCGACCCGGAAGGGGACAGCGAAACGGCGGCGCGGCTGTCCGGCCTTGCCCCCGGCCGCATCCTGCCCGAAGCCTATCGCCTGACCACGCCCGCCTCGCCTCATCTGGCCGCGCGGATCGACGGGGTGGAGATAAGCCTGGACCGGCTCGCGCTGCCGCGCGTCGACGGGCCGCTGGTGGTGGAGGGCGCGGGCGGCGTGCTCGTGCCGGTCGGCGAGACGCTGCTGATGGCCGATCTGTTCGCCCATTGGGGAGTGCCCGTGATCCTCTGCGCGCGCACGGGACTTGGCACCATCAATCACAGCCTGCTCAGTATCGCGGCGCTGCGGGCGCGGGGCGTGCCGATCGCGGGTATCGCCTTCATCGGCGATCCTCATGCGGAAAATGAGCGGATCATTCCGGTGTTGGGCAAGGTCGCGAGTCTGGGCCGCCTGCCATATCTTCCGGCGCTCGATCCCGCCGCTCTGGCGGACGCCTTCGCCGCCGGGATCAAGCTGCCCGCCGCGTGATCCCAAGTCGCAAGCGGCTGCTATTTTTCGACAAACGACATGGACAAGGCGTCCGCCGCCGTTTCAAGTCCCTGCATGCCGGCCGCCTGGGCGCGGCCGTTCAAGCAAGGGAAATACGCATGAACCATCTTTTCCTCGGTGCGGCGATGTCGGCGCTGGCACTGGCTTCTTCCGTGGCGCTGGCCGATCCCGCGCCACAGGCGGGCAAGCCCGCCTACGGCACTTACGGTTTCGACACGGCGGGCATGGACAGGTCGGTGAAGCCGGGTGACGACTTCTACGACCACGCCAACGGTACATGGGCGAAGAACACGCCGATCCCGGCGGACAAGTCCAACTATGGCGCGTTCAACACGCTGGACGACCTGTCGCGCGAACGCACGCGCGGCATATTGGAAGCGGCGCAGAAAGACCCTTCCAGCAAGATCGGCGCGGCCTATGCCAGCTATATGGACGCCGCCGCCGTGGAGGCGAAAGGCTTGGCCCCGATCAAGCCGTGGCTGGCCGAAATCGGCAAGGTAAAGGACAAGGCGGGCTATGTCGCGCTCGCCGCCAAAGCCGCGCGGGCCGGGATCGACGGCCCGTTCGGCATCTATGTGGGGCAGGATGACAAGGACCCGGAAAGCTATATCCTGACCCTCCGCCAGAGCGGTATCGGGTTGCCCGATCGCGACTATTATCTGGAACAGGATGGCAAGATGGCGGCGATCCGCACCGCCTATGTCGCGCATCTGGAAAAGATGCTGACGCTTGCCGGGGAAGCCGATGCCAAGGCGCGGGCGCAGGCGCTGATGGCGTTCGAAACGGAGGTTGCCAGGGTCCACTGGAGCCAGATCGACAGCCGCGACGCGGAAAAGACCTATAACAAGATGACGCCGGCCGATTTGCAGAAGGCCGCGCCCGGTTTCGACTTCGCGGCCTTTCTCGCGGCCAACACGCTCACGCCCCGGACGCTGATCGTGTCGCAGCCCAGTGCCGTCACCGGCGAGGCGGCGCTGATCGCCAAAACGCCCGTCGGCGTGCTCAAGGACGCGCTGCTGCTGCGGAGCCTGCACACCTATGCCGACTTCCTGCCCGATACTATGGCCAATGAGGATTTCGCCTTTTACGGAACCACCCTGTCCGGCACGCCGCAACGGGAGGACCGATGGAAGCGCGGCATCGACTTCCTCAAGGCGTCATTGGGCGAGGAAGTGGGCAAAGTCTATGTCGCGCAATATTTCCCGCCGGAAACCAAGGCGGCGATGGATGCGCTCGTCAAGAATGTGATCGCCGCCATGGGCCGCCGGATCGATGGCCTCACATGGATGAGCGGAGAAGCCAAGGCCCGCGCCCACAAGAAGCTGGCCGCCTTCACCCCCAAGATCGGCTATCCCGACAAGTGGCGCGACTATTCGGGCCTGACGATCGAGCGCGGCGACCTGTTCGGCAATGCCGAGCGGTCGAACCGGTTCGCCTTCGATTATGAGATGAACAAGCTGGGCAAGCCGGTCGACCGGCAGGAATGGTTCATGACGCCGATGGAGATCAACGCCTATGCCAATTTCGGCATGGTGGAGATCGTCTTCCCTGCCGCGATCCTGCAACCGCCCTTCTTCGATCCCCATGCCGACCCGGCAGTCAATTATGGCGGGATCGGCGCGGTGATCGGCCATGAACTCAGCCATCATTTCGACGACCAGGGCGCGAAATATGATGAAAGCGGCAAGCTCAATCAGTGGTGGACGGACGCGGACGTCGCCTCCTTCAAGGGGCTGACCGACAAGCTCGTCGCGCAATATGACGCCTATGAACCCTTCCCCGGCGCGCATGTGAAGGGCGCATTCACGCTGGGCGAGAATATCGGCGATCTGGCGGGCCTTGCGGTGGCGCTCGACGCCTATCACGCCTCGCTGGGCGGCAAGCCTGCGCCGGTGATCGACGGGACGACGGGCGACCAGCGCTTCTTCCTGGGCTGGGCGCAGGTGTGGCGGCGCAACTATCGCGAGGCGAACCTGCGCCAGCGGCTCGTCACCGACCCGCATGCGCCGTCGCAATATCGCGCGGACATCGTGCGGAACTTCGACACCTGGTACGACGCGTTCAAGCCTGCGACGGGCGGCAAGATCTATCTGGCGCCCAAGGACCGCGTGAAGATCTGGTAAGGCGAACATGGGCCGGGGCGTTCCCGGCCCCTCATTCATTGTCGGCCGGTAACGACATCGGTTGCCGCCAGCCGGTCAGGAAATGCGGTGAATCGCAAAGCGTGAACGGCCACTCCCTGAAATCCCACGCTTCGCCGGTTTTGCCTTTCATGGGCGATGGATTCTCCAAAGCTTGGTCCTTTGCAACTGAAGGAGAAGCACGTTGATGGGTTTCAGCAGATCGACTTTTTTGAAGACAGCTATCAGTTCGACGGTCCTGTTCACGGCCTTTCCGCTCGCAGCGCAGACTGCGCCCGCCGACTCCGCATCCGCCAGCCCGGCTCCCGCCGCGCCATCGGCGGGCGCAAGCAATTTCAGCGATGCCGATGTCAAGCAGTTCGCCGATGCCGCCATCGAAGTGACGAAAATCCAGTCGGACAGTTCGATCGCCGCCGGCGAAAAGCAGACGAAGATGCTGGCGGCCCTGGAAGCCAAGGGCATTCCGCCTGAAAAGTTCAATGCCATGGGTCAGGCGGCCGCCGCCGATCCGGTCTTGCAGCAGCGTATCCAGGCCGCGGCGGGCGCATCGTCCCAGACCGCACCGGCACAACCGGCCGCCCCGGCGCAACCGCCCCAATAATGTGGGCGGTTTGAAGGAGGGGTCCATGCGATGTCCGCCAGTCAGCTAGCCCCCCAGCCAGCGCGAGGGGGGCAAGCTGCATAATTCCCAAGGAAAAAGGGGGCGCTTGGGCGCCCCCTTTTTTGCTGCGTGTCCGATTTTTCCTTTGAATTTAGAGGGGTGACGTTGCCCCTTTCTCCTGTCTATGCTGCCCGTCATGCATTCACAGGCTTTGGTCATCGCGCTGATCGGCATTTTGGGGATCGGCGCGCAGTGGATCGCTTGGCGCACCGGCTGGCCCGCCATCGCGCTGATGCTGGCGGCGGGCGTGATCGGCGGGCCTGTCACGGGCCTCGTCAATCCGGAACAGACGTTCGGCGAGCTGCTGGAGCCGATGGTGTCCATCGCCGTGGCGCTGATCCTGTTCGAAGGGGGACTCAGCCTCAATTTCCGGGAATTGCGCAAGACCGATGGGGCGGTGACGCGCCTGGTCCTGCTAGGCGCGCCGATCGGATGGGTGCTGGGCATCCTGGCGTGCTATTATATCGCGGGGCTTGTGTGGCCGGTGGCCGTGCTGTTCGCCGGTATCCTGATCGTGACCGGTCCCACGGTGGTCATCCCGCTGCTGCGCCAGAGCAATGTCGCGGCGCGCCCGCGCGCCGTGCTGAAATGGGAAGCGATCGTCAACGATCCGGTGGGCGCGCTGGCGGGCGTCGTCACTTATGAATATCTGCGCCGGGCGGAGGCAGGCGGGACGCTGATCGCCGTGGTCGCGGCGTTGATCGCGGCGGCGGCGGTGGCGGGGCTGATCGGCTGGCTGGCGGCGCGCGCGGTGGGCTGGGCCTTTCCGCGCGGGCATGTGCCGGAATATCTGAAAGCCCCGGTGCTGCTGGTCGCCGTGATCGGCGTGTTCGTGCTGTCCAACGCCATCCAGCAGGAAACCGGGCTGCTGGCGGTGACGGTGATGGGCGTCGCGCTGGCGAACATGCGGCTCGATTCCCTGCGCGATATCCATCCGTTCAAGGAGAATATCACGGTCCTGCTGATATCCGGCGTGTTCGTGCTGTTGTCGGCCTCGCTCGACCTTACGGTGCTGCGGCAGTTCGAATGGCGCTTCGCGGCGTTCCTGCTGGCGCTGCTGTTCCTGGTGCGGCCGGCGACGGTGCTGCTCAGCCTCGCCTTCAGCCCGGTGCCGTGGAACGAACGGCTGTTCGTCGCCTGGATCGCACCGCGCGGCATCGTGGCGATCGCGATTTCGGGGCTGTTCGCGCTCAGGCTGGACCGGCTGGGCTATGCGGACGGGTCGATCCTCGTCACCTTGTCCTTCGCGGTGGTGGTGGCGACCATATTGGCGCATGGCTTTTCGATCCGGCCCGTCGCGCGCCTGCTCAAGGTGACGGGGGCCAGCGATCGCGGGCTGCTGATCGTCGGGGCGACGCCGTTCAGCCTCAGCCTCGCCGATCAGTTGCGCCAGTTGGCGGTGCCGGTGATGATCGCCGACAATAGCTGGCAGCGGCTCGCGCCCGCGCGCCAGTCGGGCATTCCTACCTATCATGGCGAAATCCTGGCCGAAGCGACCGAGGACCGGCTGGACCTGACGCAGTTTCAGGTGCTGGCCGCCGCGTCCGACAATGAAGCCTATAACGCCCTCGTCTGCAACGAATTCGCGCCGGAGGTGGGGCGCGACAATGTCTATCAACTGGGCGATGCCAGCGACGACGAAGACCCGCGCGCTTTGCCCGAATCGCTGCGGGGGCGCGCGCTCTTCGCCTCAGGCCTCGGCGTCGAGGACATATTGAACCGGGAGGCGGAGGGCTGGACCTTCCGCAAGACGCGGATCAGCGAACAATTCGCCTTCGAGGACGCCAAGGCCGATCTGCCCGACGGCGCGGACATGCTGCTGCTGCTCCGCAAGGGCGGGGCGTTGCGCTTCTTCACCCATGCATCGGGTCCGACGCCGCAGCAGGGGGATACGATCCTCTCCTATGTGCCGCCGCCCCGCAGTGTCCGTGACAATGGAAAAGGAGAGGAAGCATGACGATCCGCGCCCTGCCGCCCGCATTGGCCCTCTGTCTGGCCGCGACGGCCTGCGAGCGTCCCGCGCCGGAAGAGGCGAATGTCGCGCAGGCCAATGCCATGGCGAACGAAGCGGATAATAGCGCCCATGCGCCCAGGTCGATCCTGCGCCCCGAAGTCATCACGAAGGCGGAGGAAGAGGAAATCGAACCCGTCCATGCGGTGATCGGATTCGGCGCGTCGAGCCTCAGGCTGGACGACGCGGGACGCAAGGCGATCGACGCGCTGCTCGACACGCCGGCCATGAAGGCGGGCGGTGCGATCACCTTGCGCGGTCATAGCGATTCGCGCGGCGCGGACGGGGACAACCGGGTCGCTTCGCGCATCCGGGCGGAGGCTGTGCGCGATCATCTGGTGAAAAAGGGCGTGGCGAAGGACCGCATCACCCTTGTCGCGCTGGGCGAGGCGCGGCCGCTCGCGCCCAACGCGCACGAAGACGGCAGCGACGATCCCGAAGGCCGCGCGAAGAACCGGCGCGTCGAAATCGACATCGCTCCGCCGCCTGACGATGCGCCGCCGCCGGTGGTGCCGACCATCCCGAAGGACGAGAAATCGCAGAAGGAATAGCCACGGCCGCGCGCCTGTCCTAAAGCGCGCGCATGACTTCTCCCATCTGGCACCCCTTCCACCAGCATGGCCTTGGCGAGCCGATCCCGCGCGTTGTGCGGGCGGAAGGGGCCGTGCTTCATCTGGCCGATGGCGGCACGCTGATCGACGGCATTTCGAGCTGGTGGGTGACGACCCATGGCCATTGCCATCCGCGCATCGCCGCCGCCATCGCGGAGCAGGCGGGGCGGCTCGACCAGCTCATCTTCGCGGGATACACGCATGAACCGGCGGAAGAGGTGGCGCGCGGGCTGATCGACCTTGCCCCGCGCGCGGCCGGGCACGATCCGCTCACCCATGTCTTCTATTCCGACAGCGGTTCGACGGCGGTGGAAGTGGCGCTCAAGATGGCGCTTGGCTATTGGCACAATCTGGCGCTCGACGGATTGGCGCGCCCGCGGCACCGCATCCTTGTCCTGGAACATGGCTATCATGGCGACACCATCGGCACGATGTCGGTGGGGGAGCGGGGCGTTTACAATCAGGCCTGGAGTCCGCTGCTGTTCGACGTGGACACCATCCCCTTTCCAGCGCCAGGACGGGAGCAGCGGACGCTCGACTCGCTAGAGGCCGCCTGCGCGGCGCCGGAAAAGCCCGCCGCCTTCATCGTCGAGCCGCTGATATTGGGCGCGGGCGGGATGCTGATCTATCCGGCGCATGTCCTGCGCGACATGGCGGCGATCTGCGCGCGGCATGACGTGCTGTTCATCGCCGATGAGGTGATGACGGGGTGGGGTCGTACGGGCACCCTCTTCGCCTGCGAGCAGGCGGGAGTCGTGCCCGACATCATGGCGGTGGCAAAGGGCATTACCGGCGGCGCGATCCCGCTGGCGGCGACGCTGGCGACAGCGCGCATCTTCGACGCGCACAAGTCGACGGATCGCGCGCGGCTCTTCTATCATTCGTCCAGCTACACCGCGAACGCCATCGCCTGCGCGGCCGCCGCCGCCAATCTCGCCATCTGGCGCGAGGAGGATGTGCCGGGCCGCATCGCGAATCTGTCCGATGGGATCGCCGCGCGACTCGCCCGGCTGGCGGATCGGCCCGCCTTCGCCCATGCCCGCCAACTGGGCGCCATCGCCGCCATCGACCTTAACGCGCCCGACGCAGGCTATCTCTCCGATCTCGCGCCGCGCCTGCGCGCTTTCTTCTTGGCACGCGGCCTCTTGCTGCGGCCTTTGGGCAACACCATCTATCTGATGCCGCCCTATTGCCTTGATACAGATCAGCTCGATCATGTCTTTGCAGTGCTCGCCGATGCGGGTGAACGCTTCGGCGTGCGGAGTTGACTTTCATTTTCCACATTTTGGCGCTATGGCGGCGCGATTTTTCGACATTGGGATATTATGGCCAAAGAAGAACTGCTTGAAATGCGCGGACAGGTTGTGGAGCTTCTCCCCAACGCCATGTTTCGCGTCCGGCTTGAGAATGACCACGAAATTCTCGGCCACACTGCTGGCAAGATGCGCAAGAACCGCATCCGCGTGCTGGTCGGCGACGAGGTGCTTGTCGAGCTGACCCCCTACGACCTGACCAAGGGTCGGATCACTTACCGCTTCAAATAACGCCCGATGCGGCTCATCCTCGCTTCGGCTTCTCCACGGCGTCTCGCGCTGCTGGAGCAGATCGGCGTCGTCCCCGATGCGGTGGACCCCGCCGACATCGACGAAACCGTGCTCAAGGCGGAACTGCCTGCCCATTATGCGGCGCGGGTCGCGGCGGCAAAGGGCGCGTTGGTGACTGCCCGCCATCCCGGCGCGCTGGTGCTTTCGGGCGATACGGTCGTGGCCGCGGGCCGCCGCATCCTGCCCAAGGCGGAAAGCGAGGAGGAGGCACGCGCCTGCCTCACCCTGCTGTCGGGCCGCCGTCATCGCGTGCTGAGCGCTATCACCCTGATCGGCGCGGACGGCAAGGCGCGGCATCGCCTTTCCACCAATATCGTCATCTTCAAGCGGCTGGAGCGGGCGGAGATCGACGCCTATCTCGCCAGCGACGAATGGCGCGGCAAGGCGGGCGGCTATGCGATCCAGGGCCGCGCCGCCGGCCTCATCCGCGCCATCCAGGGGAGCCATAGCGCGATCATGGGGCTTCCCCTCTACGAAACGCGGGCGCTGCTGCGCGCCGGCGGCTATCCCTGTGATTGAGGCGTTCCATGGCTGAATGGCTGTATGAAGAAGGCATCGGCGAGGCGCGCGCCGCGCTGATCGAAAAGGGCCGCCTGGTCGAGGCGCTGATCGAACGCGAAGGTGACGCCGCGCGCGCGGGCGCGGTGGCCCAAGGCCGCCTCGTCCATACGATCATCCCCAAGAAGCGCGGCATCGTCCGCCTCGTATCGGGCGAGGACGTGCTGATCGAACCCATCCCGCCCAAGATCGCGGAGGGCGCGACCGTGCTGATCGACATCCAGCGCGAGGCGATTGCCGAGGAAGGCCGCGCCAAGCTCGCCAAGGGCCGCGTGGCCCAGCCCGGCGCCAAGGCGCATCCAGGGGCCGGCCTGCTCCAGCGCATCCGCCAGACCGGCGTGCCCGTCATCCCGTGCCCGGCGCATGAGGAGGATCGGCTCGAAGCCCATGGCTGGAGCGAGCTGATGGAGGAGGCTATGTCGGGCGAGGTGGGCACCGAGGCCGCCGCCCTGCGGATCTTCCCCACCCCCGCCATGGTGCTGATCGACGTCGACGGCAACCTGCCGCCCGCGCAGCTTGGTCCCAAGGGCGCGAAACTGGCGGCGCAGGCGATCCGCCGCATGGGCCTGACCGGCTCGATCGGCGTCGACCTGCCGACGATGAACAACAAGGACGAGCGCACTATCGCCGCTGCCCAGATCGACAAATATCTGTCGCTGCCGTTCGAGCGCACGGCGGTCAACGGCTTCGGCTTCATCCAGATCATCCGCCGCCGGGAGCGGGCCAGCCTGATGGAGATCCTGCGCGCCGATCCGGTCGAAACGGCGGTGCTCGTGCTGCTGCGGCGGGCGGAGCGGCACGGCAATGGCGGGCCTGCCACGCTGACGGCGGCTCCGGCCGTCATCGGCCGGCTGCACAAGGCGTCGCACTGGATCGAACAGCTTGCGCGCAGGCGCGGCGGCGCGATCACCTTGCGCGCGGACGATGCGCTCTCCATATTGGCGGGCCATGTCGCCTAAAGCCTCTTCCTGCCCGATCTGCGGCCAGCCGTCGCACGCCGAAACCCGTCCCTTTTGCGGAGAACGCTGCCGCGACCGCGATCTTCTGCAATGGCTGGGCGAAGGCTACCGCGTCCCTGGCGCGCGTTCGCCCGAGGCGGACGAAAAAAGCGGTGATTATGGGGTGGACAGCAACCCCGATTGATGCCTATAGGCACGCCTCTCCTGATGGTCGGCGCATGAAACCGGCCTCCCGTGCCCGGGTAGCTCAGTTGGTAGAGCATGCGACTGAAAATCGCAGTGTCGGCGGTTCGACTCCGTCCCCGGGCACCATATCACTGTTCGCCACCATTCGCTGACAGACCAGAAAATCCGTCATATTCAGCGCCGGTTCCTTCGCTGGCTTTCGCCGTCAGTCTCTGACAGCCGGAGAATTTGGGGGCCAGATTGGGTCTATTTTCGGCATGGCCCCAGACGACATGGAGAATGGCCCCCACGATGGCGTTGACCATCATGGCGATCAGAATGCCAAGTCCAAGGACAAGCCCTATAAAATGGGCGATGCCGTCGGGCTTTTTTATTGGTCGAGGCCAGCGACGGAAAGCTCTGGCGGCTCAAATACGGGGTCGATGGCGAGGAAAAGAAGCTCGGTTTGGGCACCTATCCCGAGGTCAGTCTGGGCGATGCGCGCAAAGGCCGCGACGGTCGCGGACCTGATACCCGCGATGCTCCATCCTTCCTCGCCAGCGATCGCGCCTTTGCCAAGGCGCGCAAGAACGCGGAGGCGGGAACATGACACGGCGGCGCGTCATCGGCCGGTTCAAGCGGTCAAAGCAGGGTGGATGGGAAGACGAGAGTGAAACCCTCACCATAAAGTGCCGGATCAGGCTGGTGCCCACCGAGTGAACGACAATAGGCGACGCATGGGAGAAAAAATCCCGCAGCGATCCGCCGCGCGATTATCTGCGTGTCGAAGCGCCTTGGAAAAATCCTTGGTTTCAAAGGATATGGTGCGGTCGAGAAGACTCGAACTTCCACGGCCTTTCGGCCACAACGACCTCAACGTTGCGCGTCTACCAGTTCCGCCACGACCGCACATTTCAAGAGGAACCGGCGGAGCCGGTGCCTGGTAGGAGCCGGCCATTAGCAAAGGCTTTGCCCCCTTGCAACAACCGATCTGCATAGGCGTTACGATTGGCGGAAGCGGGCATCGGAAAGGGATGCGGCGATGGCGAAAAGTTTCTGGATAGCGGGCGGGAGCGCGACGGGCGCAGCTATCCTGCTGGGCATGGGGCTGGGCCATTTCGTCACCACGCCGCAAAAACCCCCGCCTATCGCGGACCTGGAGACGATGGATTCGCCGCAGGACAGTCCGGCGAGTTTCGTCCCGGCCACGCCGGAGAAAGGACCGGAGACGATTCGCTGCACAGGATGCGGCCCCACTCTGGCCGAGCGGCAGATGATGGCGGATCAGGGCGGCTGGGATCCCGACGGCATGATCCACGGCAGCACGGACCCGGTGGCGCAAGACTATATGGCCCCCCACGAAGCGTCCTCCGCGCCGCCGCCGGTGGAAAGATTCGCGGCGGGAGAAGAGCCTTCCCCCGCCGCCATTCCGGACTCCGCTCCGGTCAAGGTCCGCCCGACGCTGCCGCCGGCCGCAGGCCAGCCGTGAAGCCGGCGCGGTCCTATTCGGCCGCGATCACCTCCGCCGGCGCATCGCTCAGCGGATAAGCGAGACGGCTGACCATCTCCTTGGGACAGACCTGCCAGAAATAGCGCCGCCAGCGGTCCCAGTCGTCCAGCACCGTGTTCGACCATTTGCTGTCGGTCGCGACAGCGTGCTGGGCGATCAGCGCCTTCAGCTCCGTTTCCCAATGCGCGCTTTCCAGACGTTGCCAGACGATGCTTTCCGGGTTCGCCTGTTCCGGGAAGCTGCCGTCCTCGTCGAGGATGAAGGCCATGCCGCCGGTCATGCCCGCACCGAAATTCGCGCCGGTCTTGCCCAGGATCACCGCCGTGCCGCCGGTCATATATTCGCAGCCGTTCGCGCCGCAGCCTTCGACCACCACCTGCGCGCCCGAATTGCGGACCGCGAAGCGCTCGCCCGCCTGACCCGCCGCGAACAGCCTGCCCGCGGTCGCGCCATACAGGACGGTGTTGCCGATGATGGTGTTGTCCTTGCTCGACAGCGGGCTGGAGACGGTCGTGCGGACCACGATGGTGCCGCCCGACAGACCCTTGCCCACATAGTCGTTGGCGTCGCCGAAGACTTCCAGCGTGATGCCCTTGCACAGGAACGCGCCCAGCGACTGGCCCGCGCTTCCACGCAGGCGCACCGTCAGATGCCCGTCCGCCAGCGCCGACATGCCGAACCGTTCGGTCACGGCGGCCGACAGGCGCGTGCCCACCGCGCGATGCGTGTTACGCACGGTATAGGTGAGCTGCATCTTCTCGCCCCGTTCGAACACGGCCTTGGCGTCGCGCATCATCTGGGCGTCGAGGCTATCGGGCACTTCGTTGCGCCACGCGTCGAGGCTGAAGCGCCGCTGCTCATCGGGCGCATCCACCTTGGCGAGGATGGGATTGAGGTCGAGGTCGTCCAGATGCTCCGCGCCGCGATTGACCTGCTTCAGCAGTTCCGTCCGCCCGATCACCTCGTCCAGGCTGCGGAAGCCCAGCCGCGCCAGAACCTCGCGCACTTCCTCGGCGATGAAGGTCATGAGGTTGATGACCTTCTCGGGCGTGCCGGTGAACTTCTGCCGCAGCTTTTCATCCTGCACGCACACGCCCACCGGGCAGGTGTTGCTGTGGCACTGACGCACCATGATGCAGCCCATGGCCACCAGCGACAGCGTGCCGATGCCGAATTCCTCCGCGCCCAGGATCGCCGCGATCACGATGTCGCGCCCGGTCTTGAGCCCGCCGTCCGTCCGCAGCTTCACCCGGTGCCGCAGGCCGTTGAGCGTCAGCACCTGATTGGCTTCCGACAGGCCCATTTCCCAGGGCGTGCCCGCATATTTGATCGACGTCTGCGGCGACGCGCCCGTGCCGCCCACATGGCCCGCCACCAGGATGACGTCGGCATGGGCCTTCGCCACGCCCGCCGCCACCGTGCCGATGCCCGCCTGGCTGACGAGCTTCACGCACACCCGCGCGCGCGGGTTGATCTGCTTGCAGTCGTAGATGAGCTGCGCCAGATCCTCGATCGAATAGATGTCATGGTGCGGCGGCGGAGAGATCAGCGTCACGCCGGGCGTCGAATGGCGCAGCTTGGCGATGAACTCCGTCACCTTGAAGCCGGGAAGCTGGCCGCCTTCGCCGGGTTTGGCGCCCTGCGCGACCTTGATCTCGATCTCTTCGGCCGACCCCAGATATTCGGCATGGACGCCGAAGCGGCCTGACGCGATCTGCTTGATGACCGAGTTCGCGTTGTCGCCATTCTCATAGGGCTTGAAGCGGTTCGCATCCTCGCCGCCTTCGCCGCTCACGGCCTTCGCGCCGATGCGGTTCATGGCGATGGCCAGCGTCTCATGCGCCTCGGGGCTGAGCGCGCCCAGCGACATGCCCGGCGTCACGAAGCGCTTGCGGATTTCCGTGGTGGCTTCCACCTCGTCGATCGGCACCGCCTCGCGGGCGAAGTTGAACTCCAGCAGGTCGCGCAGATAGACCGGCGGCAAATCCCGCACCCCGCGCGAAAATTGCAGATAGGTCGAATAGCTGTCCGTCGCGACCGCCGTTTGCAGCAGGTGCATGAGCTGCGCCGAATAGGCATGGCTCTCCCCGCCGTTGCGCTGGCGGTAGAAGCCGCCCACCGGCAGGCGCACGATCGCGCTGTCATAAGCGGCGTCGTGCCGCATCTTCGCGCTGAAATGCAGCGAATGATAGCCTTCGCCCGAAATCTTGGCGGGCATGCCGGGGAACAGGTCGTTCACCAGCGCGCGGGACAGGCCCACCGCCTCGAAATTATAGCCGCCGCGATAGCTGCTGATGACCGCGATGCCCATTTTGGACATGATCTTGAGCAGGCCCTCGTTGATCGCCACCCGATAACGCTCGAAGCACTGCTCCAGCGGCAGGTCGCCGAACAGGCCGCGCGCATGGCGGTCAGCGATGCTGGCTTCGGCCAGATAGGCGTTCACCGTGGTCGCGCCCACGCCGATCAGCACCGCGAAATAATGGGTGTCGAGCGCCTCGGCGCAGCGTATGTTGATCGACGCATAGCTGCGCAGCCCCTTGCGGACCAGGTGCGTGTGCACCGCCGCCGCCGCCAGCACGCCCGCAATGGCGACCCGGTCGGCGCTGACATGCTCGTCCGTCAGGAAGATTTCGCTGCGTCCTTCGCGTACCGCCTGTTCCGCTTCCTCGCGGATGCGGGTGATCGCCGCGCGCAACTGCTCCTGCCCGCCTTCGGCCGGGAAGGTGCAGTCGATTTCCGCGACCGCATGGCCGAAATGCGCCTTCAGCCGCGTCCATTCGGCCGATGTCAGCACCGGCGAATCCAGCACCAGCACGTTGTTCTTCTGCGCGCCTTCTTCCAGAATGTTGTTGAGGTTCGAAAAGCGCGTCTTGAGGCTCATCACATGCCGTTCGCGCAAGCTGTCGATCGGCGGGTTCGTGACTTGGCTGAAATTCTGGCGGAAGAAATGGCTGACCGTGCGCGGCTTGTCGGAAATGACGGCCAGCGGCGTATCGTCGCCCATGGAGCCGATGGCTTCCTTCGCATCCTCGACCATGGGGCTGAGGATCAGCTCCATGTCCTCCAGCGTCATGTTGGCCGCGACCTGGCGGCGCGTCAGTTCCGCCTTGTCCCATTGCGGCAGCGCGCTGGGCGCCTGCGGCAGGTCCTCGACCGACATGAAGTCCTTGATAAGTTCGCCATAGGGCGCCTCGCCCGCAATCCTGTCCTTGATCGCGCGGTCGTCATAGAGTTCGCCTTCGAGCAGATCGACGGCGATCATCTGGCCGGGTCCCATGCGGCCTTTGCGGACGATGGTGGTTTCGGGCACCACGACCATGCCGGTTTCGGACCCCACGATCAGCAGATTGTCACCCGTCAGCGTATAGCGCAGCGGACGCAGCGCGTTGCGGTCCACGCCCGCGACGACCCAGCGCCCGTCCGTCATCGCCAGCGCGGCGGGGCCGTCCCACGGCTCCATCACGGAGGCGAGATATTCATACATATCCGCATGGGGCCGGGGCAGGTCGGCCTTGTCGCTCTGCCACGCTTCGGGAACCAGCATCAGCTTGGCCGTGGGCGCGTCGCGCCCGGCGCGGCAGATTGCCTCGAACACGGCGTCCAGCGCGGCGGTGTCCGAAGCGCCCGCCGGGATCACCGGCTTGATATCCTCGCTATATTCGCCGAATGCGAGGCTGGCCATCTTGATCTCGTGGCTCTTCATCCAGTTCTGGTTGCCGCGGATCGTGTTGATCTCGCCATTATGCGCCAGCGTGCGGAAGGGCTGGGCCAGCCACCATTGCGGAAAGGTGTTGGTCGAATAACGCTGGTGGAAGATCGCGACCCGGCTTTCGAACCGCTCGTCCTGAAGGTCGGGATAAAAGACCGACAGCGATTCCGCCAGGAACAGCCCCTTGTAGATGATCGAGCGGCAGGACAGCGAACAGACGTAGAAATCGTTGATCTGCGCGGCGATCACCTTCTTCTCGATCCGGCGGCGGATGAGGTAGAGGTCTTTTTCGAACTCGGCCTGATCGCGTTCCTCGGGCATCGGCCCGGCGATCATGATCTGCTCGATTTCCGGGCGGGTGCGCTGCGCCTTCTCGCCGATGACCGACACGTCGACCGGCACCTGGCGCCAGCCATAGATGGTGTAGCCCGCGTCGATGATCTCGCTTTCGACGATGGTGCGGCAGGTTTCCTGCGCAGACAAATCCGTGCGCGGCAGGAAGATCATGCCGACGGCGAGCCGGTTGGGCATGGGCTTGTGGCCGCTGTCGGCGATGGCGTCGTCAAAGAAGCGCACCGGCAGGTCGACATGGATGCCAGCGCCGTCGCCGGTCTTGCCGTCCGCGTCCACCGCGCCGCGATGCCACACGGCTTTCAGCGCATCGATGGCGCTCACCACCACGCGGCGGCTGGCACGGCCATCGGTGGCCGCGACCAGGCCCACGCCGCAGGCGTCGCCTTCCATCTCCGGGTGATACATGCCCTCGGCAGCGATGCGTGCGCGCTCTTCGGGGCGGGCCATGAAAGGGGTCTGCTCAGTCATCATTCGGTCCCTTCGTCGCTTGTCGAGGCGGCGTTGTCATTGAGGTCGCCGGCCTTCACGCCCAACAGCTTCGCCAGCCGGTCGCGCTCGGCGGGCGACAGGTCGGCAATCTTGCGGGGGGCAGGCAGGTCTTTGGTCGCCGCCTCCGCCTTTGCCGCGATGTCGGGCATCTGCTTCATCATCTCAGGCATGAAAGCCTGCATTTCGCGCATGATTTCCGGGTCCATGAACATCATCATGGATTCGCGGGCATACAGGTCGCCGGTCGGCGTCGCGAAAAAGCTGTTCAGCTCACCAAGCTGCCGCCCGTCGAACTTGCGGGCATAGGCGCGGGTCAGCGCGTCGCGCACCTGCGGCTCGAAATCGTTCATCATGTCCGCCATGGACGCCATCATCGCGTCCATGCCCTTCTTCGTCCGCTCGCGGAAATGCGGGTCGAGTATCGCGCCGATCTCCGCCATGGATGCGTCATTGAGGGTCGCGATCTTCTCCGACGGCACACCGCCGATGCGGGCGAGCTGCGCGAGCGGCATCTTCATGACGCCGTCCATCATGCTGTCCATCATCTTGGACATGGTTTCGCCCATCATCCGGCGGTAGGTGCCGACAGGAAACACCTTGTCCACCACCGGCTTCGCCGCCGCGATCCGCGCGGGATCGGCCGCCTGCTCCTGCGCCTGTGCAAGAAGGGGGGCAGGGGCGGCGAAAGCCAGCGCGGCCCCCGCCATCCAGAACAGCCTCTTTCTCACGCGGCGACCCTTTCGCCCGCCGCTGCCTTGGCCTGTGCCTTGAGGTAGCGGTGCATATGCTCGGTCACATCGCGGCCGTCGCGGATCGCCCAGACGACCAGCGAAGCGCCGCGCACGATGTCGCCCGCCGCGAACACGCCGTCCACGCTGGTCATCATCGTGCGATGATCGACGCGCAGCGTGCCCCATCGCGTGACCGACAAATCTTCCGATCCGAACAGCCGCGGCAGTTCTTCCGGGTCATAGCCCAGCGCCTTGATGACGAGGTCCGCCTCCAGCGTGTGCTCGCTGCCGGGGTCCGGCTCCGGCGCGCGGCGGCCCGATGCGTCGGGCGAGCCCAGCCGCATCTTCGTCACCTTGACGCCGGTGACATGCTCCGTGCCTTCGAACGCCACGGGCGCGGTCAGCCACACGAACTCGACGCCTTCCTCCTCGGCATTGGCGACTTCGCGCTGCGATCCCGGCATGTTTTCCCGGTCGCGGCGATAGAGGCACTTTACCGACTTGGCGCCCTGGCGGATGGCGGTGCGGACGCAGTCCATCGCGGTGTCGCCGCCGCCGATGACGACGACATTCTTGCCAGCCGCCAGCAGTGACCCGTCCTCATGTTCCGGCACCGCGTCGCCAAAGCCCGCCTTGTTGGAAGCGGTCAGATAGTCCAGCGCCTTCACCACGCCCGGCGCGCCCACGCCCGGCGCCTTGATGTCGCGCGGCTTGTAGACGCCGGTCGCGATCAGCACCGCGTCGTGCTTCTGGCGCAGCTCTTCCAGCGTGGCGTCGCGCCCCACCTCGAAGCTCTGGTGGAAGACGATGCCGCCGTCCTTCAGCCGCTGGACGCGGCGCATCACCACGTCCTTTTCCAGCTTGAAGCCGGGGATGCCATAGGTCAGCAGCCCGCCCGCCCGGTCGTGCCGGTCATAGACATGCACCTCATAGCCGGCCACGCGCAGATATTCCGCGGTGGTCAGGCCCGCCGGGCCCGCGCCGATCACGCCGACCGACTGGCCGGTGGGGCTGCCGGGCACCAGCGGTTCGACCCAGCCTTCCTTCCACGCCGTATCGGTGATGTATTTTTCGACGCTGCCGATGGTGACGGCGCCATGGCCGGAAAATTCGATGACGCAATTGCCTTCGCACAGGCGATCCTGCGGGCAGATGCGGCCGCAGATTTCCGGCATGGTGCTGGTGAGGTTGGACAGCTCATAGGCTTCGCGCAGCCGCCCCTCGGCCGTCAGGCGCAGCCAGTCGGGGATATGGTTGTGCAGCGGGCAATGGGTCGAGCAATAAGGCACGCCGCATTGCGAGCAGCGCGACGCCTGCTCCTCCGCCTTGTCCAGAATGAAGCTGCGGCTGATCTCAAGGAAATCGTCCGCGCGATCCTGTGCCGGGCGTTTTTCGGGATAGGCCTGGCCCGTCCCCACAAACTTCAGCATCGGATTGTCACCCATAAGTCGCCCCTGGAAAATATTGCAGGTGCTCACATAGGCTCAAAAACAGACGGAGTCACGCGGATTCCGACATTTAAGACAATAAACCTGTCCTAAATTTCTCCGCCATTCGTCTTTAATGCGAATGGATCGCAGGATAAAGCGTGAATATAGTTCCGATACGGTCCTATCTCACCGCCAGCCAGATCAATGCAGCCGCGCCCGCGACGATTCGATACCAGGCAAAGGGCGCGAAGCCGCGCCGCGAAACGAGTCCCACGAACCATTTGATGACCAGCAGTGCGACGACGAAGGATACCGCAAAGCCCAGCGCGATGCTGCCCCAGCCGACCGAGCCGCCGGTGATCTGATCGCCCTTCTTGAGCAATTCCAATGTGCTCGCGCCCAGCATGGTCGGGATGGCGAGGAAGAAGCTGAACTCCGCCGCCGTCCGCCGCTCGACCCCAAGCGTCAGCGCGCCCATGATCGTCGCGCCCGAACGGCTCACGCCGGGGATCATCGCGATGCACTGGATGAACCCGATGCCGATCACCTGCGGCAAGGGAATGTCGGCGATGCCGTGATATTGCGCCTTCTTCACCATGCGCTCGATCAGCAGTATGGCGATGCCGCCGACGATGAGCGCCCAGGCCACGACCTGCGGCGCGCCCAGCAGCACTTCGATATAGCTATGCAGCGCCAGCCCGATGACGGCGGAAGGCAGGAAGGCGATCAACAGATTCCGCAGGAAGCGCCAGCTCACCGGCTCCCGCCGCAGCAGTCCCGTCGCGACAGCCCAGAATGTGCGCCAATACAGCACCACCACCGCCAGGATCGCGCCCAACTGGATGACGACATTGAACATCGCCCAGGTCGATGCGTCGTAACCCAGCAATTCGCTCGCCAGGATGAGGTGGCCGGTCGAGGACACGGGCAGGAACTCGGTCAGTCCTTCAACGATGCCGAGCAGGATGACCGTCAGATAATGCATGTCCATGGGGCGCTATGGTCCTCGGATGAGATGATTATGCGGGGGAAAGAGCGCGGATTGCGCGCCGCACACATTGCCGCAGCGCGCGCCGCCCGCAAAGCGTGTGGCGGGCGGCCGGTCGCGCGCGGCTTTCGTCCCGTCGACGCCTGCTCAGCCTTTGACGCGTCCGGCGAAGCGGCCATGCCGGCGATAGCGCACCAGCCAGCCTTCCGCGACCGCGCCCATCGGCGTCGGCGCGATGCCCAGCGCCGCCAGCCCTTGCGCGTCCGGCGCGACTACATTGTCCTTTTGCAGCATCGCATATTGGTCCCGCGTGATCGGCGCGCCGGGCAGGAAACCAAAGGTCGCGATCAGCGAAGCGATCGGCGCGGGCACCGCCATCAGGCTGCGTTCCCGCCCGATGGCCTTGGTGATCCATGCATTGAGCTCCATCATGCTCAGCACCTGCGGCCCGCCCAGTTCATAGGTCTTGCCGCCATGCGCGTCCGGCTGCGCCGCCGCATTGACGATGGCCCCCGCGACATCGGTGACGAACACCGGCTGGAACTTCGTGCCCGCGCCGATCACCGGCACCACGGGAGCCATGCGGATCAGGTCGGCGAAGCGGTTGAGGAACTGGTCTTCCGGCCCGAAGATGATCGACGGCCGGATGATGGTCGCGTTCGGAAAGGCCGCCTTGACCGCCGCTTCGCCCGCCGCCTTGGACCGGCCATAGGCGGACGGGCTTTGCGCGTCCGCGCCGATGGCCGACACATGGACCAGCGCCTTGACGCCTGCGTCCGCCGCCGCCTTCGCCACATTGGCCGCGCCCTGACGATGCACCGCGTCGAAATCGCCGTTCAATATGCCGACGAGATTGATGACGATGTCGCTGCCCGCGACGGCCAGCGCGACGCTTTTGGGCTTGCGGATGTCCGCCACGACGAACTGCGTCTGGCCCAGGCCGCCCAGCGGCTTGATCCGCACCGCGCTCGCCAGATCGCGCTGCGCCACGCGCACTCGCGCACCGCGCTCCAGCAGCGCCTGCGCCACTTGCCGGCCCAGAAAGCCGCCGCCGCCGAACAGGGTAACCAGACTGTCCTTCATCACGCGTCCCATGTCTGTAGTAGGGGGAATCTTGCGTTCCCCCCTTGCATCAGCCGCTGCCCGCTGACAACCGCCTTTGCTACATCCAGCCCTGCAAGCTGGCGATCATCCACAGCCCCAACGCCAGGAACAGCAGCGCCGCGCCGACCTGAAGCGCGCGCATCGGCACCTTCTTCGCCAGCACGTCGCCGAACAGGACCGCGGGCACATTGGCGATCATCATGCCCAGCGTCGTGCCCGCCGTCACCGCGATCAGATTGTCGAAGCGCGCGCCCAGCGCCACGGTCGCCACCTGCGTCTTGTCGCCCATCTCCACCAGGAAGAAGGCGACCAGCGTGGTCAGGAACACGCCTGCCTTCGAGGGTGCCTTGAGCGGCGCATCCTCGTCGATCTTGTCGGGGATCAGGGTCCATGCCGCCATGGCGATGAAGCTCGCCGCCACGGCATAGCGGAACCAGTCCTGCGTCAGCACGCCCGCGATGGAGTGCCCGACCAAAGCGGCTAGGAAATGATTGGCGAGCGTCGCGAACAATATGCCCAGGATGATCGGCACCGGCTTTCGGAACCGCGTGGCGAGCAGCATGGCGAGCAGCTGCGTCTTGTCGCCCATTTCGGCGAGCGCGACCAGTGCGGCAGAAGTGAGGAGAGCTTCCATTCAGATTTTCCGGGGCCGGGCGAAGGGTTGAAGATGCAATGCCACCGCGTCCTCCCGCCCGGCCGGACTGGAAGATGCGATGCCATTGGTCTCGCCCGATGCGCTGGAACATGCGTTCCTGCCCATCCCGTCCGCCACGACCTCTCGGCCGAATATGTTGACGAACGGCCCGTTCACGCAAAAGCCCGCAAACGGCTGGCTACTCCCCAGATGACGGGTCCGCCTTTAGGGCAGCTATTTCATGAAGGCAAGTCTTGGCCATGATGGCCGCGTTCCGACGGCTTGGCCAGCCGCTTTTCGATCGCCAGCCTGACGTTCCGCCGCGCGCCCAGCGCAAAGACGATCTCCGCCACGATGAACAGCGGCCCGATCAGCAGGCCGCGTATATCGTCCAGAAAGGCGGGCTTGCGTCCCTCATAGCCATGGCCGACCAGTTGCAGCGCCCAGCCCGCGATGAACAGCCCCCCGCCAGCCGTCAGCCACAGGCCTGTCGGCATCTGCGCGACTTCGATGCCCATCCAGCAGCCGATCACCAGCAGCGCGGTCATGATCGCCCCGAGCATTGCGTCCAGCCCCAGATAATAAAAGGCCGCCAGCGTCGATAGGGCGATGGCGGGCGTCAGGGGGATGGGATCGGCGGGCAATATCGGGCGTGACAGCAATATGTCGACGCCCAGCACGATCATCGGGATGCCCACCATATGCGTGGCGACATTATGGGGATTGCGGTGATAGGCCGCATAGAGCGTCAAATGGTGGACCAGCTTGCTCATCGCTCCGGCTCCTCCTCCTTGGGCGCGATCTTCCGCCGCGTCCTTTCCGAAACCGATTCTGTCCCTCTTCGCGTCCGCCCGCAAGGAAATTTTCGCGATTTCTCCCGTTCGCGAGGGGCCAGATAGGATAGCGGGTTTGGGTGGTTTGCTGCCATTCCCCACTCGTCATACTGAACGAGTTCAGGGTGACGATAAAGCAAATGGCCGCTCTTGGCCGATCCCCCTTTAAGGCTCGCCCTTCGACTCCTGCATCCGCCGTTCGGCGAACCATTGCTCCAGCATCTTGGCGGTGCAGCCGGTGAAGCCGTTGCTGCCGATGGCCGAGCAGCTTCCCGGCAGGGTCTGCCGCTGGACCTGTTCCATGGTCGCGACCTGGCTGCCCCATCCGGGGCCGCCCGCCGGTTCGGGTTTTTCGCGCAGCTTCTTGGGGATGCGATAGCGTTCGGATTCGGGCTTGCGCGCGCATACGACGATCTCGTCGCCCTCGCTTTTGGGGCAGGGGTCCTCGCCATAGACCACCAGCGTCGCCACGCGCTGCGGCGGATCGGCGGGCACGGGAGGCGGGGCAGGGGCCGCCTGCGCGGCTGTTCCCGCCATCAGGAGGAGGGGCAACAGGGCACGAAAACGCATGACGTAAATCCTTCCGTTCGCCCCTATATCCCTCATATATATCCCCCATGCGCCCAATATGGGGGAAGCGGCCTTTAAGACGCCGCGGCCGTGACGGTTCCGTCAGGCCCTTCGTTCATCAAGGCTGATCGGGCGCGCCGCCAGTCGGCTCCCCGGCCTGCTGCTGCCGCTGCTCTGCGGCCTGCGCCTTTTCATCGGCCACGGCCTGCGCCTCGATCGCCTTGCTGTCGGCGTCGATGGTGGAGAGCCGCCGTGCGCGCTCGGCTTCGACCAGATCCTTCCAGCTTGCATTATCCGCCGCCTGCCGCTCCGCCTTGGCCAGCCTTGCAAGCTGTGCGAAGCAGCCGGTCGCCCCGCCGCCGCCCACCGGCGAGCAGCTTTCCGTGCCGCTCCGGCCGACATATTCCATCGACCGGACGCGTTCGCCCCATGCCTGATGGCTGGGCTGATTCGGGTCGCCGCGCAACGGTTCGGGGATGCGGTAGCGTTCCTCCTCGCCCTTGCGCGCGCACACCACGATGTCGTTGCCGGCGCTCTGCGGGCAGGGATCGTCGCCATAGACGATGACGAGGTTCACCTTTTCATTCTCCGGCCCGGCGGCGGGCGCGGCCTGATTGGCGGGGCCGGTCTGCGCCATGGCGGGCAGGGCGGTCCCCATCATCAGCAGGGCGGCGGCGATCATCGGCGTCTTCATCATGATAGCGTCCTTTCAGATGCGCTTCGAAAGCGCGATGGCGGCACGGCAACCCAGACGGATGGCACCCGACAGGAGGGGATAGGCCGGGGCCTGCTCCGCGCCATGGGCCAGCGCGGCGTCGCGATGCTCGACTTCCTCCGCCTGAAAATCCGCGATGAGCGTGGAGAGTTCCGGGTCGTCCCGATCCAGTTCCTTGAGCTGCTCGGAATAATGGCGGTCGATTTCCGTTTCGATTGCGGCGGTGCAGGCCATGGCGGCGCGCGGGCCGATAGCCGCCGTCACCGCCCCCAACGCAAAGCCCGCCACGCTCCAGATCGGCGTCAGCGCCGTCGGCCGCACGCCCCTTTTCGCGATCATCGCGTCGAACGTCTTGCGGTGGCGCTCCTCCTGCGCGGCCATGCCCGCGATCAGGCGCGCATTGGGATGCCGGTCCCCCATCACCGCAAGCTGCCCCGCATAGATGCGCGTCGCGCCGAACTCGCCCGCCTGATCGACGCGCAGCATGGAAGCGCGCGCCTTGTCGCTGACCCGGTGGCCGGGACGGGGAAAATCCTTCGCTGCGCTCATGCCGTCGCTCCCTTGCGGCTCAACAGCCCCAAGATGGCGAGCGCCGCTCCCAGCGACAAGAGGCCGTTATAGCCGGCGAGCGAAATGCCGAAGAGGCTCCACGGCGCGACGTCGCAGCGGGTGATCGGCGTCGCCATGATCCGGTCGAGGATATCGGCCGAACTGCCGCCCCCCGGACTGGTCGAGCAGGCGGTCAGCCCCTGCCACCAGCCATATTCGACGCCCGCATGGAAAATCCCGATCCCCCCGCTGATCCCGACGGCCAGCGCCGCCAGCGCCGTGAATGCCGCGCTGAGGCAGGGCCGCCCCTTCGCCGCAAAGGCGGCCAGCGCCAGCGCGATCGCCGCCATATGCGGATAACGCTGCCACCAGCACATTTCGCAGGGAGGCAAGCCCCCCCCATATTGTGAGACATAGGCGCCCCCCAGCAGAGCCAGAGGAACGATCAGCGCCAATACGCGGGCAAGCGGCAGGGTCTTCATAACGCCCGCTTAAACCCGTCCGCGCCTTTCGTCATGCTGAACTTGCCTTGGCAAAAACAAACCCTTCCGCGTGGGGAAAGGGTTTCCGTGGGCCTACTTGCGCGCCGGCCTCTCCCCTGCTTGCGCGATCACGGCATGCGGCGTCGACGCCAGCCGCGAGATCGTCTTGAGCGCATAATCGAGCTGGAAGTCGTCGATCCCCTTCTTCTTCAGCTCCTCCGCCGTCGCGGCGAAGCGGGGATCGTCCTTGCTGTCCTCTTCCAGCGCGGCGTTATCCGTCTTGATCTCGTTTATGAGGTGGCGGCGCAGGTCGCTTTCGCGGAATTTGGGCCGGTTCTTGTAATCGGGGTCGGAAAGCTGCGGCACCTTGATGTCCGGCTCGATCCCGCCTTCCTGCACCGACCGGCCCGAAGGCGTGTAGTAGCGCGCCGTCGTCAGCTTGAGCGCGGTCGTGTTCGACAGCGGCAGCATGGTTTGCACGCTGCCCTTGCCGAAGCTTCTTTCGCCCATGACCAGCGCGCGATGCTGGTCCTGCAAGGCGCCCGCCACGATCTCCGATGCCGAAGCCGACCCTGCGTCCACCAGCACGATCACCGGCAATCCCTTCGCGTCGTCGCCGGGCTTGGCGTAATAGCGTTCGATGTCGCTTTTCGCCCGGCCGCGCTGCGACACGATCTCGCCGCGCTCCATGAAAGAATCGCTCACCGCCACCGCCTCATCCAGCAACCCGCCCGGATTGGAGCGCAGATCGAGGATATAGCCGGTCGGCTTATGCCCCAGCGCCGTGTCGATGCTGCGGATCGCCTGCCGCACGTCCGCGCCGGTATTGGCGGAAAAGCTGATGATGTTGATGATGCCGACGCCGTTCTTCACTTCCCATTTGACCGGCTTCAACTGAATGATCTCGCGCGTCAGCGTCAAGTCGATGGGCTTGTCGCGGCCGGGGCGCACGATGGAGAGCTTGATCTGCGTGCCCGGCGCGCCGCGCATCTTGTCCACCGCCTCGTCCAGCGTGCCGCCGTAGATGAGCTGCCCGTCGATATGGGTGATATAGTCGCCTGCCTTGATCCCCGCGCGCCAGGCGGGGGTGTCCTGTGTCGGCGCGATCACCTTGACCGCGCCGTCCTCCTGCGTGACGGAGAGGCCCAGGCCGCCATAGCTGCCCTCCGTCTGCGTCCGCAGATTCTCGAAATCCCGCGCGTCCAGGAAACTGCTGTGCGGATCGAGGCTGGCGAGCATCCCGTCGATCGCGCCCTTGATGAGCTTTTCGTCGTCGACCTTCTCGACATAGTCGGTGCGGACTTTCTGGAACACGTCCATGAATTCGTCGAGCGCCTTGTAGCTGCTGGCGTCGGCGTCCGCGAGCGCGGCGGTGGTGGCGGGAATAAGCGCAAGCGCGCCGAGCGCGACCGCGCCCTGCAGGAAAGCCGATTTCATGGGTGTCCTTGGATTTGGCATCTTGGGCCTATCATAAGGGATTCGCGGCGGGACGCAAAGCTCCGCTCGATCAATATTGCCCACAGTCGATGAGCGTCGGGTTAATGCCGCCCACGCGCCCTTGGGGGTTGAGCGTTCCGGCGGCGTCGGGCATGAAGCGGCGATGCGTCTCACCCCTTCCCTGGCCGCCGCGGCGTCCACGCTCGTCCTGCTGGCCTCCTGCGTCGCGCCGCCGCAGCAGCAACCCGCTCCTCCGCCTCCGCCGCCCCAGCCGGCCCCTGCCCCCGAACCCGCGCCGCCGCCCGCATCGATGGAATGGCACGACCGGCCCGTTGCGGCGGGCAACTGGAGCTATCGCCCTGATGGCGGCGGAACGGTAGCGCTTTACGGCGTCGCCGGGGCCGCCCCGCTGCTCACCGTCCGCTGCGACATCGCGACGAAGCGGGTCAGCTTCACACGGCCCGGCGCGGCGCAGGGCGCGATGACGATCCGCACCAGCTACGGCGCGATGGCCTGGCCCGCGACCGCGTCGGCGGGCGCCGCGCCGCAGACCGCCGCCACCCGCGCCGCCAGCGATCCGGCGCTCGACCAGATCGCCTACAGCCGCGGCAAGTTCGCGGTGGAGGTGGCGGGCCTCCCTTCGCTCATCCTCCCCAACTGGGCCGAAATATCCCGCGTGATCGAGGATTGCCGTTAATCGCTCCGGTTTTCGCGGCTTTAGAGCATCCCCCATCGCTCCGCCATTCGCAGTGCGGAATTGGCGAGGCGGCGCGACAGGGGCGGCGTTTTGCCCGCGTTGACATGGGGGAAAGGCGCGTCCGGAACCTCTGCTCCAATGAAATCGCATAGCTGTTCCCACTGATCGCCCTTCTCCCAGCACAACACGCGCACGCGATCGCCTAGGAATGCCTGCGCTTCCTGATTATGCGCATGATAAAAGGCGATGTGCTCGTCCGGGGCGTTGTCCGGATAATGATAGCCATAGGCGAGCTTGCGGGCGTGGCGCAGGGGGCGCGACTGGCGCGCGTGCCGCGACAGGCTGTTGAGCCAGGTCTCCGCGCTTTTCCGCACGGTGAGCACGAATTTCGCGTCGGGATAGTGATCGGCCAGCTCGCGATACATCAGGGGATAGGGCCAGTCCTCGAAACTTTCGAAGCGGTCGATCTCCTTGAAGACCCGCGCGACCTGCCGGCTGCGATAGGCATGGAGCAGATCCCGGCGATAACCCAGATGCTTGTAGCCCAGCCTTTGGAAGCAAGACCCCAGCGTCGTGGTTCCCGTCTTGTTCAATCCGATCCCGAATATCTTTGGTTTTCCGCCGCTCCCTACCAGTGAACGGCCTATCCCTGCTTTCTTGCGGATCTGTTTCATGAGAAGCCGGCCTCCCGTGGTAGCGCCACGCGGCGGGCGGAGGTTTCGGGAACGGGATGCGATAGGGAATGAAGTGGGCTACTCCTTCCTTTCGATCCCTTGTGGGGTACGAACGCGAAAGCTGTCATGTCTTTTCCTCCACGGAAAAGCTAGAATGGACATGCCTTCCCCGCCAAGAATCCCTTCGGTGCAATGCCGATTTCCCGTGGAAGGGCGAAAACGGATCATGGCCGGGAAATTGGGAAGAGGGTCCGGCGCGCCGCGTCGCATACGATCCGCCGTCCGATCGCCTTCGAACGGCCGGTGCCGATTTTTTCGCTGATTTCCGGTGGTTTCGCGCCCTTCGCGCAGCGGCCGCACTTTTCGGCGCGGACGAACAAGTATGATTCGAAAAAAGATTATTACAAGCCTTGATCCTTCGCTCCGTCTGATTCACAAATCGTCTCGTGGCCATTTCGGACAGGCGCCGAAACGGCTACGCGGGCTTCAACAAGCGAAAGGAGGTGATCCGATGTCTCATGGTTCAGCAATGGGATCGGTCAAGTCCATTCGGGGAACGCGCCGCTGAGAGACGCCCCCGGCGTCGACCTTTCCGGGCCGAAGGGACTTTGGAGCGCCGATACACAGGCCGTCTCCGCCCGGACGACAAGCGCGAACAACGTCACCTTTTGGGCGGCACTTCCGGCCGCTGACCATGTCAATGACGGGCCGTCGGGTTTCGACCCGGCGGCCCCTCTCATGTCCGCGGCTCAGCTTTGACCACGTTGCGGCGGCCAACGGTTTCCGCCCGCAGCCGCCGCGTTGGTTTCGATCGGGAGGATGTATCCGTCGCTGGGATCATGCTCCTTCGAGCAGACGTTCCCTCTTGATCTTTTCCTGCCACACCAAGGGCGCGAGGCGGTGGACATTCTGCCCTTCGCTATCGACCGCGACGGTGACGGGCATGTCCTGCACGTCGAATTCGTAGATCGCTTCCATGCCGAGGTCTTCAAAGCCCACGACCTTCGCGCCCTTGATCGCGCGGGCGACCAGATAGGCCGCGCCGCCGACCGCCATCAGATAGGCGCTCTTGTGCTTCGCGATGCTGTCGGTCGCCGCCGGGCCGCGCTCCGCCTTGCCGACACAGGCGGCGAGCCCCTGCTCCAGCATCATGTCCATGAAGCTGTCCATGCGGGTCGCGGTGGTGGGACCGGCGGGGCCGACCACTTCGTCTCGCACCGGATCGACCGGGCCGACATAATAGATGACGCGGCCCTTGAAATCGACGGGCAGTTGTTCGCCCTTCGCCAGCATGTCCTTGATCCGCTTGTGCGCGGCGTCGCGACCGGTCAGCATCTTGCCGTTCAACAGCAGGCGGTCGCCGTGCTTCCAGCTTTGCACGACTTCCGGCGTCAGCGTGTCGAGATCGACGCGGATCGCTTCCTTGCTGGGTTTCCAGTCTACCTGCGGCCATTCGGAAATCTTCGGCGCCTCCAGATAGACCGGGCCGGAGCCGTCCAGCGTGAAATGGGCGTGACGGGTGGCGGCGCAATTGGGGATCATCGCCACGGGCTTGCCGGCCGCATGGCAGGGATAGTCATAGATCTTGACGTCGAGGATGGTGGAAAGCCCGCCCAGCCCCTGCGCGCCGATGCCGAGCGCGTTCACCTTGTCGAAAATCTCGATCCGCATCCGCTCGATGTCGTTCCGGGGACCGCGCGCCTTGAGTTCGCCCATGTCGATGGGCTCCATGAGGCTTTCCTTGGCGAGCGCCACGGCCTTTTCCGCCGTGCCGCCGATGCCGATGCCCAGCATTCCGGGCGGGCACCAGCCCGCGCCCATCTGCGGGATCATCTCCAGCACCCAGTCGACGATATTGTCGCTGGGGTTCATCATCTTGAACTTGGTCTTGTTCTCGCTGCCGCCGCCCTTGGCCGCGACGTCCACCGTCACCTTGTCACCCGGCACCATCTCGACGTTCAGCACGCAGGGCGTGTTGTCCTTCGTATTCTGGCGGCTGAACGCCGGGTCGCGCAGGATCGAGGCGCGCAGACGATTCTCGGGGTTCAGGTAAGCGCGGCGCACGCCTTCGTCGACGACTTCCTGCATGGAGCGGCTGTTGTCGTCGAGGCGGCAGTCCATGCCCCATTTGATGAAGATGTTGACGATGCCGGTGTCCTGACAGATCGGGCGGTGCCCTTCGGCGCACATGCGGCTGTTGGTCAGAATCTGGGCGATGGCGTCCTTGGCCGCCGGATTGGCTTCGGCGTCATAGGCTTTCCCCAGCGCGCGGATATAATCCATCGGATGATAATAGCTGATGAACTGAAGCGCGTCCGCGACGCTCTCGATCAGATCGGCGGTCTTGATGACGGTCATCTACCCTGGTCCCTTGGCAATTTTGTCCTTTGCCTTGGCCTATAGGCCAATGAAAGGACGAGTCCAGTAGGGCGCGGCCTTCCCCGCGTCTCCGCGCGAACCTGCACTCAGGCCGATTTGTTAGCTTTTCGCATCGGCGAAGGGGAAGTTGTGGAACCAGGGCCGCATCTCCTCCAGCACGCGGGCGACGCTGGGCCGCGCCTCCAGCCGCGCCATATAGGCGGCGAGGTTCGGGTGGCTTTCGCGGAACGGGACGACGCAATCGGTAAAATAGAGCGAGGGCAGGGCGGCGCAGTCGGCCAGGCTGAAATCCTCGCCCGCCGCCCAGGTCCGGCCCGCGATCCTGTCCTCGATCAGGTCATAAGCCCTGGCCAGGAAAGCCTTCGCCTGCGCCACGCCATGAGGGTCGCGGTTCGCGCCTTCGGGGCGGATCTTCTCGAACACAACGGTCTGGAGCGGCCCCATGACGTAATTATCGAACAATCGGTCCATCAGGCGCGCTTCCAGCGCCGCGTCCGGATCGGCCGGGATGGCCATGAAGGGGCCGGGATGGCGCCGGGCGAGATATTCGATGATGATGCTGGTTTCGGCGATCACCTTGTCGCCATCGCGCACTATGGGAAAACGCCCTATCGGCCACAGCGCCATCCATTCCTCGCCGACGCCCGGATCCTCCAGCATCTTGCGCTCGAAGGGCGTGTCGTTTTCGTAAAGGGGGATCAGCACCTTCCAGCAATAGGAGGAAAGGGGATGGTAATAGAGAATCATGATCCGGCCTCTTTGAACAGCAGCGGCTTCCTTACCACATGATGCCGCCCGACCGGTCCAAGCCATTGAGAGAAGCAATTTTCCCGACGCGCGCATTTTCGTGGCAAGCCAAATTTATTTTCATGCCCGCATGAACCCTCTTGCCTTTTTGGGAGCCAAGGGAAGTCCGTGCGTCGCGCCGATAGAGTGCCCCAGGCCTGCGGTGAACCGAGTCAAGGCGGCGGTGAGCCGAGTCTTCAACCCATCATTTACCCTCTTGCGTGTGGCGATGGCTGTGGCACTATCCCTTGTATCGGGATAACGGGGGTCACCCAACAGATTGTGATTGCTTCGCTGGACGGTTTCCAGCGTCGGGGCGATTTTGCCCTTGCGATCCGGTCGGTTGGACCCATTTCCGTCCCGCCACGGTTTGGATCATGCTATGCTCCCCGCTTTGCCGGGCCTTGGTTTGACCGAATCGAACGGAACAGGAACATTCGGGGGCTCGCATGGATTTTCGAGATAGCGCACAAGGTATTGGCGACGTGGCAACCGTGATGGAAGATTTGGTGGAAACGCAGGCGGCGGCGCAGCAGGCGTCCAGACCCGCTCCGGCGAAGGAGGCGATTTCGTCGTCCAAGATATTGGACCGCCGCTTCGATATCGTGACCGACCCGTCGCGCGACGCGCTGCTGACGGAGTTCGGCAAGGATACGCTCAAAGACCGCTATCTGCTGCCGGGCGAGAGCTATCAGGACCTCTTCGCCCGCGTCGCAGCGGCCTATGCCGACGATCAGGACCATGCCCAGCGCGTCTATGACTATATCTCGCGCCTGTGGTTCATGCCCGCGACGCCCGTGCTGTCGAACGGCGGCACCGGGCGCGGCCTGCCCATCAGTTGCTACCTCAATTCGGTGGACGACAGCCTGGAAGGCATCGTCAACACCTGGAACGAGAATGTCTGGCTCGCCTCGCGCGGCGGCGGCATCGGCACCTATTGGGGCAGCGTGCGCGGCATCGGCGAGCCGGTCGGCCTCAACGGCAAGACCAGCGGCATCATCCCCTTCGTCCGCGTGATGGACAGCCTGACGCTCGCCATTTCGCAGGGATCGCTGCGCCGTGGATCCGCAGCCTGCTATCTCGACGTTTCCCATCCTGAGATCGAGGAGTTCCTCGAAATCCGCAAGCCCTCGGGCGATTTCAACCGCAAGGCGCTCAACCTCCATCATGGCGTGCTGCTGACCGACGAGTTCATGGAAGCGGTGCGCGACGGCGCGGAATTCAATCTCAAATCGCCCAAGGACGGCTCGGTCCGGGGCAAGGTGGATGCCCGCGCCCTGTTTCAGAAGCTGGTCGAAACCCGTCTTGCGACCGGCGAACCCTATATCGTCTTCTCCGACACGGTAAACGGCACGATGCCCAAGCATCATCGCGATCTGGGCCTCAAAGTCTCCACCTCCAACCTGTGTTCGGAAATCACCTTGCCGACGGGTCGCGACCATCTCGGCAATGACCGCACGGCGGTCTGCTGTCTTTCTTCCCTCAATCTCGAAACATGGGATGAGTGGAAGGAAGACAGACAGTTTATCGAGGATGTCATGCGCTTCCTCGACAATGTGCTGCAGGACTATATCGACCGTGCGCCCGACGAGATGGCGCGGGCCAAATATAGCGCGTCGCGCGAACGTTCGGTGGGGCTGGGCGTCATGGGCTTCCACAGCTTCCTGCAGGCGCGCAATCTGCCCTTCGAGGGGGCGATGGCGAAGTCCTGGAACCTGCGCATCTTCAAGCATATCAACGAGAAGGTGAACGAAGCCTCGATGCAGCTCGCGGTCGAGCGCGGTCCGTGCCCGGACGCCGCCGACATGGGCGTGATGGAGCGCTTCTCCTGCAAGATGGCGATCGCGCCCACCGCGTCGATCAGCATCATCTGCGGCGGCACGTCGGCCTGCATCGAGCCGATCCCGGCGAACATCTACACCCACAAGACGCTGTCCGGCAGCTTCGTGGTCAAGAACCCCTATCTGGAAAAGATCCTGCGGGAAAAGTCGAAGGACAGCACAAACGTCTGGAACACGATCCTCGAACGCGGCGGATCGGTCCAGCATCTCGATTTCCTCTCCCAGGAGGAGAAGGACACGTTCAAGACCAGCTTCGAGATCGACCAGCGCTGGCTGCTCGAACTCGCCGCCGACCGCACGCCCTATATCGACCAGGCGCAGTCGCTGAACCTGTTCATCCCGGCCGATGTGGAAAAGTGGGACCTGCTGATGCTCCATTTCCGCGCGTGGGAACTGGGCATCAAGTCGCTTTACTATCTCCGTTCCAAATCCGTGCAGCGCGCCGGTTTCGCAGGCGGGGTGGAAGCGGACAACACCATCGACGCGCCGAAATTCGAACTGGCCGGCGGGAGCACCGATTATGACGAGTGCCTTGCCTGCCAATAAGGCGCGCGCCAAAGCCCTCTCCCCTTGGGGGAGAGGGTTGGGAGAAGGGGCGTTGCGCCCCTCTTCTCGTGGAAAGCGTCTATTCCGCCGTTTCGAACAGATCCGCCGCATTGGCCGCCGTCGCGGACAGGCGCACGGTATCGCCTTCGACTTCGGCAATCAGCCCGCCGTCGAAATAATGATGCTTCGCCCCTTCGCCCTCCGGCCCCTGCGGGCTGTCGGCCTTGGTCAGCTTGATCCGGCTTCCGTCGACATGATCGACGGTGCCCAGATGCACGCCGTCCGCGCCGACGACATTCATATGTTCCTTCACTTGGGACAGGTCTGCCATGGTCATTCTCCTGGGTTGATCCAGTCTCAACGCATGAAACGCCATCCGGTCGCAGGCCCTGCCCGCCGCCCGTCCCACACTTCGCTCTTTCAGGCCCAAGGATAACCGCCATGCCCCTTCTTCAAGCCAGCAAGGTCTACAAGCCCTTCGAATATCCCTGGGCCTATGAATTCTGGAAGCGCCAGCAGCAGCTCCACTGGTTGCCGGAGGAAGTGCCGCTGGGCGAGGATTGCCGTGACTGGGCGCAGAAGCTCTCCGACCATGAGCGCAACCTTCTGACGCAGATCTTCCGCTTCTTCACCCAGGCGGACGTGGAGGTGCAGGACTGCTACCACGAAAAATATGGCCGCGTGTTCAAGCCGACCGAAATCAAGATGATGCTGACCGCGTTCAGCAACATGGAAACGGTCCATATCGCGGCCTATTCGCACCTGCTCGACACGATCGGGATGCCCGAAACCGAATATTCGGCCTTCCTCCAATATAAGGAGATGAAGGACAAGCATGACTATCTGTCCCAGTTCGGCGTCGACACGGATGAGGACATCGCCAAGACGCTGGCGATGTTCGGCGGTTTCACCGAAGGGTTACAGCTTTTCGCCAGCTTCGCGATGCTGATGAACTTCCCGCGCTTCAACAAGATGAAGGGCATGGGGCAGATCGTCACCTGGTCCGTCCGCGACGAGACGCTACACTGCGAAGGCATTATCAAGCTGTTCCACACCTTCGTGAAGGAACGCGACTGCCTGACCCTCTCGGTCAAGGAAGACATTCTGGACATGTGCCAGAAGACAGTGCGGATCGAGGATGCGTTCATCGACCTCGTCTTCGAAATGGGCCCGGTGCCGGGCATGACGCCCAAGGACATCAAGCGTTATGTCCGCTACATCGCCGACTGGCGGCTGGGGCAGTTGGGTCTCAAGCCCATCTACATGATCGACGAGCATCCGTTGCCCTGGCTGGCCCCGCTACTCAATGGGGTGGAGCACGCGAACTTCTTCGAAACCCGCGCGACCGAATATTCGAAGGGCGCGACCCGCGGCCAGTGGACCGAGGTGTGGGACGCCTTCGATCGCCGCAAGAAGCTCAAGGGCAGCGACGCGGCCAATAGCGACGAGGCCGCCGATCCCGACATGTTCAAGGCAGCGGGCATCGCGGCGGAGTAGGAAAGGCGAGGCTGCAAGGGCCGTTCCGATGCGGGAGCGGTCCTTCGGGTTTCCTTCGCGGGTCTCTTTCTAAACAATGGCTGTAATCGGCCAGGAGCGGACTAACCTCCACCGGTTCCTTCTCACCCTCTGCACCGCCGTTCCCATCCTCGTCGGACAGGATAAGCGGCATGAGAGGCGGCCGATCGCCACTGCTTATGCCTCTTACAGGAACAGATAGTCGGCCAGCGCCTCGACCGCCGGAGTTTCCGCCGCGCGCGGGCCGACCGCTTGCCGGATTTCGATGGCGGGCAGAGGTGCTTCCAGCGCCAGCCGCCTGATCCCCTCGATCCGCCCCATATCCCGCGCCATGGGACCGAAAGCCGCGAACCAGCCCAGCCCCTGCCGCAACGCCGTCATGATCTCGAACAGATTGTCCGATTCCAGCGCGGGCATCCCCGGCGTGATGCCGCCGCGTTGCAGGGCGTCCTCGCTGATCTGGCGCAGCCCGTTGCGCGGCTCCATCGCCAGCATCGGCGCGGCCTCGATCTCGCGGAACGACACCATATCCTGCTGGGCCAGCGGATGCGTACTGCCCGCATAGAGGCTCAGCGGTTCCGACCAGCCATAACGCGACGGCAGATCGGCGGGTTCGCCCAGTGCATAGAAATAGGCGATGTCGATCTTGCCCTCGCCCAGCGCCTCGCGCGCCTGCGCGGCCAGTAATATGTGCAGGTCCAGCGTGATCGCCACATCCTCATTGGCTTCCTCGAACGCGGCCAGCGCCTCCTGGAAATGGCCGAAGACCGGTGGCGGTGCGCCCAATGTGACGGATCGGCGCGCCGTTCCGGCGAGCGGAGGACGCAGATTTTCGGGCGGCGATTCCTTCGCGGCCGGCGCCTGCTCGGAACTGTCCTGTTCCAGCAATGTCATGGCCTGCGCCGTTTTCCTGCCCGCTTGCGTCAGTCGCGCCGTGCCGTGCAAATCATCGAACAGCTTATAGCCGAGCCGCATTTCCAGCGCGGTGATGTCGCGTGCGACCTCCTCCACGCCGATGCCCAGATCGCCGGCGCAGCGCGTGATGCTGCCCGCCGCCGCCATCTGCGCGAATATGTCCAGTTGGCGCAGGGAAGGCTTGGCCATGAAGCGGGTGATAGAGCAAAGCAGGCGTCGGGTTAAGCGGGAACTTGGAGCGCGGCGTCGATGCGATATTGACGAAGCCCCCTCAATGATGGCAGGGCGCTTTGCCTGACGGGCGGGTATAGCTCAATGGTAGAGCACTAGCCTTCCAAGCTTGTGATGCGGGTTCGATCCCCGCTACCCGCTCCACCGTCAATCTCTCGCATGATCCCTGTTCTGTGGATGCGGCACAACTGTTCGATGAGGATCGAAGGCCATCCGGCGGCGAGCCGCTGACGTGTCGAAGCATCCGTCTTCGATCCTGACAATGAAGAAATTTAGGGAGCGCTGTAATTATGCGCCATCCTCGATCTTACACAAAGAGAGACCATGGAATTCAAAATCGTATCCGGATCTAACCCTTATATCGAAATGGACACGAGAATCGCACTTCACTTCAAAGAGAAATTCACCATTCTTATCCCGCGTACAGGGGATTTCGCGATCTTCACCCTTTATATGGGCGGAAAAATCACAGGATAAATCCGACTTCGAATATATATCCAGTCTTGATATATATTTTCCGGCTTCAAGTTCTCTCTCCAAAACCTCCTGCCCATTCAAGATGGCATATCTTGCAAGATCCGGGCCGCATTCTCCCAGAGAAATGAGCTTCGTATTTTCTCCTGTCTCCACGGCGTTGCGAAGTCCCGACAGGACTATATCGGAAAAGTAAACCGGATCTATTCGATAGTCCGCCCAATGCCAAACTTTCCCCTGTTCGATATCCTGTACCCTGTCTTCAGGGATCAGGATGGATTTCGGATGGATATAGCTCCGATTTACGGTGGATCTGCCTTTATTGGCGCAATGCGTTAGTCCCGGCTTCCTATGAAAAAGCGCAGGCCATACAGCATCCGTCCCTGCGTTGCTGACAAAGTAATCACAATAAGCGGCAATATGAATTTTCGTGGAAGCAGGGGACCCCATCACGCTAAAATGGCTGGTTTCCAGGCTCATTTCATCGACTATATCGTTCAGCTTCTCATATTCTCCGGCGCAATGCTTCTGACGGAATTTATGATTGTTCGCTGCCGCTGGCGCGGTCATGCCGTCGAAGACGAACCCAATGCGAGGAAAGGCGTTTTTCAGCTTGGATATAGTTAATTTTATGGCCTCTATCGATGATGTCCATCTTGGCTTGAGATCGCAGACGCCAAGCCAGACGATCGGGTGATGGGATCGGCGCCATTCCCTGAAACCAGCCATCTCATCGGCGAATTGTAGCCTGGAGTTGCGCGCGCGAATGAGATCGACTGCTTCCAACAGAGGATATTTTTTCTTTATGGAAAAAATCCTGCTCGCGAGCAGATAGAATTTCTCCCCCCATTCCGCCTCTCCCTTAGGCGGATGCCACTCCCCCGCATCGAAGCCAAAATCCTCTGGAGAAAAGAATGATCTCGGTCGATGCACAAGAAGTTTCCCCCGCGTGATCTTCGAAAATTCGCAGAATAAGGGGAGTTGGTCATAGATTTGATGATAAGGTCTGCCGTGACTCCCAAAAATGATGCCGCCGAATGAGCAGCTGCCATAAGGGGCGTCCGAAATATTGTTTAACAGCCCCATGGAAATTCGCAAAGTTCTGTCGTCGTCGTCACTGGGAGATGGGGATATGATCACATTATGATCGGGAAGTATCACGCATGATGCAAAGCGCATGCGCTGCATTATTGCGAACCTCTTTCCCGTGATTTCGTCCTGAAGCAGCAGAAAATTACCGAAAACGCCATCTTTCGAGGATTCGGTGTAACCGCCGGCAACAACGGATGCTGTTCCGTCGGAATATGGCGACCTTATCGTATATTTATCGGTACAAAAATCTCTTGCAACTTCATATGCAGAATCATTGGAGAATATGAATTTGATAAATTTACCTAAATGTTCATCCTGATTATCAAGAAAATCCGGAGATTTATTTAAGTAAATTCTTTCCATGGGAAATTCCAATTCTATTCTTACTTATTATATAATATTCTTTTGATCGACTGAAATTCATCGATTGCCTTTTTTGCCTGAACCGTTTCACGCATGGCCTTCGACTGTCGATCCAGGTCGTTCAACCGTCGTTCCAGGACATTCAGGCGGCGATTTATCTCATCCAGGTTCTGGTTGGTCCGTTCACCGCGCAGAGCCTCAATGACGTCCCACCCATTGCCCCGACGGATTTGTTCCGCATAGCGCCAGGCGTTCGTGCCATGCAGATCCTGTAACCCGGCATCGGTCCAGATGCGGGAATCGAGGTTCTGCAGGGTCTTGGCCGCGGCGGTGACATATCCATTGAAGGCGCCGGGCTGCAGCCGTACTATATGCCAGGATATGTTGCCGATCAGCCAACGGAGCGCTTGCCGTTCATAATCCGGCATTCCGGCGGGAATATTGGCCCGTATTGTTTCAAAATGCGTGAAGAACGCCGCCAGTTCCCTGCCGGTCGAGGCCATCGTCTGACCGGGACGGTTCACGCGGTGATGGCAGACGATATGGTTCGAACATTCGATCGTCCGGGCGGCCAGACATACCCGCCAATGGAATGGATTGTCTTCGAAAAAGAAATCGCCCTCCGGATAGCGGATATCGTTCCTTTTCAAAAAGGCATGATTGTAAAATTTGCGCCACGGCACGGCGATCATGTCCAGAGCCGCGATTCTGCGTGCTTCACCGAGGTTCGATGCCTCCAATCTTGACCATTTTTTCCAATCCGCCGGCTTTTTGATCTTCCTTTCCCGTTGATCGAACTCTTCATAATTCGCTATGCAAATATCCGACGGAGCCGCCTCATAGTCCCGCCGCGCCCGCTTGAATGCTTCGGGTATGAGGTAATCATCACCATCGACAAAGAATATAGTGTCGCGCAGGGCATGATCCAGGCCGATATTGGCCGCGATACCCACGCCGCCGAATGTATTCGTCCCCAGCCATATGGGCGTCCAAAGGACGTCCGGCCCGAAGCCGCCCGCGGCGAAAAAATCTTCGATCCGGTCGGCGATGTCGTCGGTGGACCCGTCGTCCACCAATATCACCTGATCGCCAGGACGCACGCAGGAAGCGAGGCTGTCCAGGCACTCTCCGATATAGGCGGCGACATTATAGGTCGTGATGATGAAGGAAATGCTCATCCCAATTTGCCTTGAGCCAGCAGGGTGTTGATACTGCCGGCAAGGGCAGGGTTGCGATATGCAAGCAGCGTCATCAAATCCGTGTCAAGGCCGTCGAGGAAGAACTCCTGGGATCGCCTGATCATTTCGTCATGGTGGTCTTCATCCATATTCTCGCCGATCCAACTCATGAGATTCCGAGCAAAAAGCAGGAACGGCTCCAGGAACCGCAATCGGCGCGCGGGCGGAATGCGCGCCATGCAGGATCGGACATTCTCAAAAGCCTCGAACACCCGGATTCGTTCGTCATTGCGGCGATTTGTCAGCCGCTCGCCATTCATCGCGACGAAGTGGGTTGCGCCGATCACGCTTGTGCACAAAACCGCCTCGGCGCGCAGAAAGCTGGTCCAATGCAGTTCGATATCGTTGTGGACGGGCAGTTCGGTGCACCGCAGGTCGTGCTGCTTCAGGAAGGCGGTCCGGTAAATCTTGTTCCATGGGTAGGCGGCAAGACTGCATAATTTCAATATTTGGGAAGAGTCGAGCAGCCGCGGCGCTTCTTCCGCCTGCACGGCCTGCCACAGTTGTTCTTCTTTCGAAAACGTGCCGGTCTGTCCCAAGGAGAGCATCCGGCTGTCATGATGACGGAAAATGCAGAAATCGAAATCCGGAGCGATGTCGGGCTGCGCCAGCGCCGCCACGATCTGTAGAAACCCTGCCTCGAAAAGATCATCGGAATCGAAGAAAATCAGATAGTCGCCGGTCGCCCGCGCCAGCCCGATATTCCGCCCATGGCCCGCGCCGCGCTGAACCTCGCTTCGCAGATGGATGATCTTACCCTGAAATTCAGGGGAAAGTTCCCATGATGCAAAGTCGTATTCATTGTCGGAGGCATCGTCACAGACGATCACTTCCTTGAAAATGGCAAACGCATCTACCTGGCGCAGCAGGCGCTTCAATCCATCGGGATCGTTCCAGACAGGAATGACGAGGGAGATTTCCATATAAGGCTCCCTGGCTTCAAACCACGAAGAACTTGAGTTCGCTTATCGTGATGTTTGTGTCTGCCACGGGAAGGAAGATCACAAGCTCCCGCCAATCCGCCTTCTTTGGAAGATCGGTTTCCTTTTCGACCTGCAACAGATCGATGTGGGTGCTCGGTTCCGCGTAGGAAACGATATGTTTGGGCAGGAAAATGTCTGTGAATCCGCCTTCATAGCCGGACCGGATGCAGGCGCGGCTGGTGACGGCGTGATCTGCGTGGGATTTGCAGATCAGGCCTGCTATGCTTCTGCCCTGAAGATCGAAATTGCCGGCGGCGATGTGTAGCCCCACCCATCGAACCGGTCTGATAATGCGATAGGATAATTTCAGAACATTCCCGTTGCCGGTTTCAAAATTACCTTTGATTTGCCCTTCGGGGTCTATGACGAAAAAAACATTAGGGCCAACTCTTGCGCCGTCGGTGATCGATCCTTGCGATTTTTCTGTCTGCATCATGCCGATGGTGTGATTGACTTGGGCATCGGGGCCAAAGAAAAGATTGTCGGACATTCGTCGCTGCTCTCCAGATCGGTTCCGCCCCGGCCCTACCGAATTCGGGTTTGTTCAGCAATAAAATCGTCTGGCGCTTCGCCGTCCATCGGTCTTGCCGGCGAAGCGCCGCATGTCAGGCTCTGGCCGCGACGATGATGATCTCGACCTTATATTCGGGCGCGGCGAGCTTGGCTTCGCCCGTGGCGCGGGCGGGAGCGGGGTGGCCCGCCACCCATGCGTCCCAGACGCCGTTCATTTCGGCGAAATCGCCCATGTCCGCCAGCCAGATCGTCGCCATCAGCAGATGATCCTTCGAACTGCCGGTTTCCTTGAGAAGCGTGTCCACCTGCGCCAGCACCGCGGTCGTCTGCGCGGCGACGCTCTCGCCGGGCGCGCCTACTTGTCCCGCCAGATAGACGGTATCGCCATGCACCACGGCTTGGCTCATGCGCGGGCCGCATTCGATCCGTTCGATGGTCATTGTCTTGCATTCTCCTTGATGTTGCCGGCGGCATTCCGCCCAGCGGAAAGCCGGTCGCAGGTCGATCGCCCATGGGTCAATCGCCTGTACCCTGTCCAGTGCCGCCGGCGCTTTTTCCCACCGCCGGTCGATCCTTCGCCCGAGGCGTGTCGGTTCAGGAATGTCCCGGCGCAAGATCGGGATGCGGCCTTGACGGCGGGATGTTCACGCGCATGGCGCACCGCCGCCGTCAGGGCGGGATAGGCGTTTAGCGGCACCGCGAAGCGTTCAGCCGAATAGACCTAGGGCACGAGATGGCAGTCGGCCATGGTCAGGCTGTCGCCAAAGGCGTAACGGCCGCCGTGGCGGCGATCATGTCCTCCAGCGCGGCGAAGCCGCCCGTCCACCTCCAGCGCGGGTACCAGTCCCAGCGGATTGAGCGCTCAATAATCGGCGGCGCGCTGCTCGCCGCTCAACAGATCGACCGGCACCTGCCGATAGTCCAGTCCCTTGGCGTTCAGGGCTATGCGCGTGCGATAGCTGGTGCCCGACCGCCAATAGCCGTGGAGGACGAGATTCGGCACGTCACGTCTCCAATCGGAGCGCGGGCGCAATGCGGGCGCGGCACTCGCCAAAGCCGATCCGCGTGAAGCCGGGCGCTTGCGCGAAGGCGGTGATGACGACTTCGTCGCCATCCTCCAGGAAGGTGCGGCTTTCCCCTTCGGGCAGGCGGATCGGCTCCTTGCCGCCGTCCGTGAGTTCGAGCAGGCTGCCCTTGCTTCCGTCCGCCGCGCCCGACAGCGTGCCCGTGCCCAGCAGGTCGCCGGGGGAGAGATTGCAGCCGTTGACGCTATGATGGGCTATGAGCTGGGCGGGCGTCCAGTACATCGCCGTCATCGAACCCCGGCTGAGGCGATGCGGGGCTTGCCCTTCGGCCCGCATCCGCGCCGTGGACAGGAACACCTCCATCGTCACGTCCAGCGCGCCGCGCCGCTGGTCGGCGGGGTCGAGCAGATAGGGAAGCGGCAAGGGATCGCCCTCCGGCCGCGGGGACTGTGCGGCGGCGAAGGGCGCGAGCGCATCCATGGTGAGGATCCAGGGCGAAATGCTGCTGTGGAAATTCTTGGCGAGGAAAGGGCCGAGCGGCTGATATTCCCACGCCTGTATGTCGCGCGCCGACCAGTCGTTCAGGATCGAAAGCCCCGCGATATGATCCGCCGCCCGCCCGATGGGGATGGGTCGGCCCAGCATGTTGCCGCGTCCGACCCAGATCGCCATTTCCAGTTCATGATCCAGCCTTTTGCAGGGACCGAACAAAGGGGCCTGCGCGCCGGGCGGCAGGGTCTGTCCATTGGGGCGGACGACGTCCTCGCCCGAAATCCGGACGGAGGATGCGCGGCCATGATAGCCGATGGGGACATGTTTGTAATTGGGCAGCAGCGGATTGTCGGGCCGGAACAGCCTCCCGACATTCACGGCATGATGGATGCCGGTATAGAAATCCGTATAGTCGCCGATCTGGACGGGCAAATGCAGCCTGCATTGCCCCGCCGGGTAAAGGGCGGGACGGACGGCCTTTTCCCAAGCCGGATCGGTGAGCAGGCGGAACAGGCCGTGGCGCAGGGAGCGCAACGCATCATTGCCTGCCCCCAGCAGAGCGTTGAGCGTGGAATCGTTCGCCAGCAGCGCGGCATCGCGCGCGTCTTCCGGCAGCAGGGCGGCGATCGCGCCAATGTCGAGAATCTCCGTGCCGATCGCGACCCCGCCGCGCGGTTTGCCCGATGGCGGCGCGAATATGCCCAGGGGAAGGTTCTGGACCGGGAAATCCGGGTGGCCGTTCGCGCTCTCGGCCCAGCTTCGGGCGGCGGGATCGTGCGTGAAATCGGTCCGGTCCGTCAAATCCCTTCCTCTTTGTGCAGCCAACCCGCATGGCGCGGCGCTTTCCTGGTTTGCGACCATTCCTCCAGCATCAGCGGCGCGACGCGCGCCAGTTCCGCATATTGTGCCGGCGTCCCGATATTGCAGGCCAGTTCGATGCGATGGCCGTTGGGGTCGAAAAAATAGATGGACTTGAAAATGCCATGATGGGTGGGACCGAGCACTTCGATGCCCTCCGCCTCGATATGGGTCTTCGCGGCGAGCAGGGCGTCCATGTCGGGCACTTCGAAGGCGATATGCTGGACCCAGGCGGGCGTGTGGGGATCGCGGCCCATCTCCGGCTGGTTCGGCAACTCGAAAAAGGCCAGCACATTGCCGCCGCCGCAATCCAGGAAGACGTGCATATAGGGATCTGGGGCCCCGGTCGAAGGGACATGATCTTCGGCAAAGGCCGTGGTGTAGGTCATGCCCAGCACGCGCTGATACCATTGCACGGTTTCCTTCGCGTCGCGGCAGCGATAGGCGACATGATGGATGCGGCTGATCCTGAACGGCGGAGGCATGACCCTCTCCTTGCGATTGCTCGCTTTGCGCAGCTGGTAACAATTGAAACCAATTTACGCTTTGCGCGATATGGTGTCAAATGATACCGGTTCGATATGGCACGGAAACCGCTGCGGCTCGATCAGTTTATGCCTTATCGCCTGTCGGTCGCCGCCAATCGCGTAAGCGGCGCGGTCGCCAGCGCCTATGACAGGCTTTTTGCGCTGAGCGTTCCGGAGTGGCGCGTGATCGCCGTTCTGGCGGAAAGCGAGGGCGCAACCCAGAATGCCATCGGCCAGAAAACCGCCATGGACAAGGTGACGGTCAGCCGCGCCGCCATTTCCCTGGCCGGAAGAGGTTTGATCGAGCGTTCGCCCAATCCCCGCGACGGCCGGTCCCACACGCTTTCCCTGAGCCGGGAAGGCCGCGATCTTTATAGCCGGATCGCGCCGAAGGCCCTTGAGCTGGAGGCGGATATATTCTCTGTCCTCTCGCAAGAGGACCTTGCGCGTTTCCGCGAGGCCCTGGATCATGTCGCCCGCAAGGCGGCGGAGTTGTCCGGAAAGAGGGATTGACCCCCAGGGAAAGGCGCGTTCCAACAGGGCGGCGCGTGGAAAATGGCAACGAACGGATATGGACCGGCGCTTCCAGGCTGGCTATGCGCGGAAGGCATCACTCGCACATGAAAGGAATCGTAATGAATAACAGCGATCTGGCCGACAGCATTGCAGCCGCGCATGACTTGTCGAAGGCCGATGCGCGCAAGGTCGTCGACGGCGTGTTCGCCGCGATCGCCGATGCGGCGGCCAAGGGGGAGGAAGTCTCGCTGAACGGTTTCGGCAAGTTCAAGGTGAAGGACACGCCCGCCCGCGAGGGACGCAATCCCGCGACCGGCGCCACCATTCAGATCGCCGCGTCCAAGAAGCTGACTTTCGCGCCTGCCAAGGCGGTGAAGGACAAGCTGAACGGCTGATCCGGTAAATGAATTTCGACGATCAGCTTCACCGGTATTTCGCAAGCGCCCGACTGGATGATCTGGCGCCCGAAGCCATCGCGGCTGGCGTGGAAAAAATGCGCGTCGACTTCGGTCTGGAAACGGACCGGAGTCGGCGGTACGCGCTTTGGTGCCTGTTATTCCTGCTCGGAGAAGCGCCGGACATCGATGGGGCATTCACCCACCCGGCGGATCGCGACGCCGCGCGTAACTTCATAGAATTGATGGACAAGGCGAAGTGAAATCCGGCTCCGGCCCGTTCCTTTCCGGTCATAATGGGACAGGATGCCTGCTCTTCCCTAATATCCGCATCAAGGCATAGATTTACTTCCGTCGAAGAAAAATCCAATAAATGACGTCATCCGATTCGCGAGAGAAGGCGGCATATTATGACAGACAGCGTTAATCCTGACCTCAATGTGCTGACGGTTCAACTTCTGAGCGCTTATGTCACCAACAATACGGTGCCCCGAGAAGATCTGGTGGAGCTGATCCGTTCCACACGATCAGCGCTGGATGAGCCGGTGAAGGAATCCCCGGCGCCCGCCGAACAAATGCCGGTCGCGGCCGTATCGGTTCGCAAGAGCCTTGCTTCTCCCGATCATATATTGAGCATGATCGACGGGAAGCCTTATAAGACATTGAAGCGTCATCTTGCCACGCATGGCCTGACACCGGACGAATACCGGGAAAAATTCGGTTTGCCCAAGACCTATCCCATGGTGGCGCCGAGCTATTCGGAACGTCGGCGCGCGGTCGCCAAGGAAGTGGGCCTGGGACGGAAGCGGTCCGAAGACGGGACTCGGCCGGGC